>Ga0058704_10000411_pt1 | contig 22519 bp, 20 predicted proteins | sample AgamicMgSfe_FD_71363 | JGI IMG/M metagenome (GOLD analysis project Ga0058704, IMG submission 71363) | Agave microbial communities from Guanajuato, Mexico - Mg.Sf.e | ecosystem: Host-associated > Plants > Phyllosphere > Phylloplane/Leaf | place: Guanajuato, Mexico | collected 2012-05-30
CGGATTTCCTCGCCGCGCATGAGGAAGACGTTTAGGGCGCCGGCGCTCGCGACGGCGGCGAAGGGGACGAGGCGCGTGAGGGTGGTGCGGGCGGACGGGCTGAGGCGTTTGAGGCGGGGGACGAGGGCGTTTAGGCCGAGGGCGACGGTGCAGCTGGCGCCGACGGCGAGGAGGTAGGATTGCACTAAGGTGGAAGTGGAGAGCGGGGTGCTTTTGTTCGCGTTGGAGCTGTTGATCGCCACGTTGAGGGATTGGTTGGTGATTTGCCAGGCGAGGGTGCCCGCGGTGGAGAGGTTGGGCGTGAGCATGCCGGCTGTTACGATCAGGTTGGAAAGGACGAAGCTGGACATGCGGAAGGGGAGGAAGACGGGTTGGCCGGTATCTTGGTTGAGGTCGAGTTAGTTGGTTTGGTGAAGGGGGTGGTGGAGTGCGTCTTCGTACCTGGGTGGAGGGTGGAGTCGACGGTCTTCTTCGCCGCCCATAGCTCGGGTGTCATGGATTGGATTTTGCCTTGCTTGTACTGCGTGATGAGCGACTTGGCGTGCTCGAGGCCCGCGCTGGAGGTGAGGAGTGTTCTGCGATCAACTGTATCAGCGACTCACGTTGTCTGTTACTGCGACGTCCTCCCTCGTTCGTAGAAGCAAACGGTGTACAGATCTGGCGTGATACTGACCCAGTCGGATCATAGCTGATGTTCTGGATGTTCGCGAGGCTCGTCGTCCGTATATTTCTCACCTCGGATCTGATATGTCTGCCGAGTGCTTCACTCGGCCCCAGTAGGTACTCAAGTCGTATCGCGAGGCCGGCAGGTCTCTGCTACCGGGTAGTGAGGCCGACATGGTCGGTGATGTCGGATCGTTGGCTGCACCTGGTAGTGCTCAGGCGATGGAGTCTTGCCTTAGCTGTTCAGAGTGCCACCTCGTGAACGATGGGGTGAAAGAGAGTGGTGAACAGAGGTGTGGTTTCGTGCCGACAGTCATTGCGGTGTAGTTGATAACGGGAATTGGCCTGGTTTATCTCCGGCTTGGCAGCGCCTTCCGTTTCTTCTCAGGTTCTCTGCGTCTTCTTCGCTGCTGTCTTGTTTATACCTCCCACTACAGTACATGTACAGTAGGATTTTGATACGTGCCGTACTCCAATACCGGTCAAAGAGAGACGGCTTCAAGCACCATTGCGATAGTTTACCGAGTCCTACGGAATACCTTAACTTTGGCGAAGTTACAGTCTCCCACCGCGCTCGGTCTTGCATCTCCCACCCACGCAGATCTTGAGCTGGATGCACCTCGACTGCACGAGACGAGATCGAACCTCGACGGTCTTTGAGTACGAGACGGCGTTTTGATGCTCCCATCGCTTGTCAACGTAATTTACCTGTCGAGACATATCCAGAGGTCAAGCGGCGCATGTCGTGGCGAGAGTCTGACTTATTGGTTACCTACCAATGACTACAGTGATGACTATGTGCACACCGGCTCTCGTGCTGCTGGCCTCGACAAGCGCTTCGTTGATAGTTCTGTGTGGCTACCAGACGGTATCTAGTCAAGGCTTTTTGAGCCATCCTCGGTCATGCCAGCCGACGCTCCTCCGTGATCGCACTTCGTGAGTTAGGAAAGGATTGCACTGCCCATCCGTTTGCTGCCGGCTGATGACATTAAAGAAGAGATGCCCTAGCCCGTTCCAAGATACCAGTCATCAGCCGTGCATCTGCAAGCAGCGAGTCTTCTGGTATGCCAGCTTGCTACCACATCCGAGCACGATTCCCCTCCCAATTGATTGCTTGTGGTTACTGTTGGACCGCCGTTGTTAGGTCGCCAGTGGCCAGCAGCTTCCCCTCGAGCCGACTCTCCCATGCCTCCACCCACCTTGGCTCATTGAGCCGTGACCCAAAGTCAAGGCGGCAACCAGATATAGGGTGTATTACCACGATGGCCGTGGCGATAGGCAATGCTGAGAACTTCAGGATTTTGGAAGCCCATAAATCCCACACCTTGCTATCGAGAGTGACGTGATAGTAGAAAATGCCAACATCTATGATGGATGTGAATTTCTTCAGATTACGAAGTTTGTCCTCGATAAGATTCGTGGTAAGCCTCGTGCACAACAGTGGGTGTATGAGCAACGTAAGTGATTCGAGCGCGTGAGACTGCGCCGGGCGCAGCTTGAGGAGAAGCGACCGTAGCGACTGTCTGTCGTCGCAGGAGAACGTATTTTGCTTGAATGGTAAGAGTGATGCTTCTTGGTGAACCTGACGGCAGGTACCCAGGATGGCGAGATGTAGTCTCTCGACGAACACATGGCCGCAAGCTTGAAGCCTGCATTCGACATGCTTGTGTAAGTAGCGCGAGTGCGTCGTTCCGCCATCTTCGGTGCGGCGTGAAGTCTTATATTGGGCGGCGCTTGCGACATCGTCTACGTGGTTGCAACAAACGGACACTGCGAACCCTCTTGCACCCTTCGCATACACGTGTAGATTCATGCCACCGAGGACGTAGCTCCAGATCCTGTTGCGTAGTTCCGGGGGTAGACGCAGGAGTGGCGAGGACCCAGCGTTCGCATGGTATCTAAGTTAGAATGTCAGCAAGACGTAGACAATCATGATGAAGTGGGCGGCAGCTTACTTGTCCTGGTTCTCCTGACTCACTTCTTTTGCAGGCAAGAGATATTTGCGACTACGCACTGCTTCGAACGGGGCCATCTGCTTTGAGAGAAGACCTTGTGTCAGTTGACTGTAGGTGTGAGTAGGTAGGTATCCTTGTCCTCAGTCAGGAGAAAGAAGAAGGAGGACAAGGCAACGACGCTAGTGTAGCTTGGCGTATCACGTGCCAACAGTCCCCTTCTACATCACTTGTCGGCAGGGTACACGTCAGTGCGACAAAGTCAACATCTGTAAATCGGTACATGTCTAGCTTACAAGCAGCACGACGCTTCCCAGCTGCCGTCGCATATCTTCCCGATTAACATCATGCGTATCCTCCACCTCTCCCCACTGCTCGATCTGATGCAATACCTCTAAAGTGGCTGCTTGCGTCGCGTCGTCAATGCCGAACTTCTCCTTGGCAGGTCTATCTTTATGAAGGTGCGCAAACTCCTGGCTCCATTCCACCAATAACCGGGCGGCGACTAGCAGCGACTTGGTGGCCAGGACACCACGCTCGAGCGCAGCGAGCTCAAAGGCAGGAAGTCCGGCTAGCCAGCCTTGAACGACGTGGCGCGTCATTTCCGGCTGCGGGATGGGGACGATGGATTCCTCGTCTAGGACAGGGTGGATCTCGACGCCGGGGAAGATATGGGTCGTCAAGAAGGCGATGATAGGTTCGGCGACTTCTCGTTGTCTATGGCGCAGGGGCTTCTTGCCTTTGAAGTCCGGCTCGTGCAGACTCTTTTCCGGCGCCCAGCAGAGAAGGGTATCCGTGCTCAGGTATCGTATGAGCATCGTCACGAGTGCTTCCCGAATCGAGCCATCGCCGTTCTTATCCGCCGTCTCGATGTCGATCGCCCGCGATACCAACGAAGTCATCGGGACGTAGTGCTGCTTCAGCGCCTGTTGCGCCGAAACGAGTTGGTCCCATTCGATCGCGATTGAAACGGCGAGCGCACGCTTGCCGTGCGGCAAAGACAATACTTGTCGTGTAGCCGTCCGTACCGGCCTTGAATCTAACAGCACCTGCAACCCTTCTTCCGTCTCCCTGACGCTCACGTTCTTCCAAAACCGTTTCTGCAACGCCGACTGCGGCTTCGCCGGGTTGACCTTGGCCTGCTGCCCTTGGCGCAACAGCTCGGCTTGTTGCTGTTTCCTGGCCACACGGTCTTGCGGATATGTGACGGCTGGCTGAGGCGCTGACGGGGGCGGTCCGGGGACGGTAGGATGCGCGACAGGCGTGGCGTCTCGGGTTCTTGTGGCGTGCAGATATCGGGCCAATGTGGATGGTATCGATTTGCCAGCGTGACGGCGCACACTCAGCGAAGAGGTCGCCCTCATGGCCGCTTTCGACAAGGCGTGAGTTTCCATGGATGTATCTGCAGTAGTAATGTGGTAATCAATCTTCTTGATGTGCCTCAGCTTGCAGAGGGAGCTGCATCTGCTTACTAAGGATAGGAGGCCCCCCCGCCGCCGCCGACTGCAGGCTAAATCAACGAGTCTCCAGGTTGTCATTCAACTCTATACTCACCCACCACCTACATATACATAGGTACATGGGTACATATGGCTTGTACCTGGGTGAAGCGGAGAAAAGTTCCCAGTGCGGAGATGTGCAAGGCCTGGTTCTAGAAGTAGGCACGGAGCACCGCCCAGTGTGGTTCTTCGTGTACATACTTGCCGTCGAAGGAGTGCTCACCTTCTCTACATATACCGGGTGGCGCTTTGTTGATAGGAAGCTTCGCGAGCAACTTGAATGATTGATCGATCACCAAGGTAGGTTACTTCGGTGCGACGCTACCTGATGCCGGCTGTCGGACGGACTTCGCACTGTGGGACTCTGGATGCTATCGGTCCGAGGCGGCCATGGAGCAAAGCATCAGCGTCTCTACAGTCGAAAGCGACCCCGTCGCAGCAGTGCAAAAGGGCCAGCCGAAGGCTTTACGATTCGTGACCAACTATGGCGCACCTCATCCCAAGAGGTAATTCGTGGAATGCGCCCGCACTTGTCGAGACCGTGACTGACAATGGACAAGGCGACGAATAGGCGCGGCATGTCTCACGTGCAGGAAGCGCAAGACAGCATGCTCCGGCGAGCGACCCTTTTGCGAAACGTGCAAGCAAACCAGCCAGGATTGTGCCGGCTACTCGACCGATGCCATTCCTCCCATACACAAGCGGACCACGTCTGAACCGAGCAAGAGCAGGCCTTCGGACATAGGCGACAACCAGGTTCGATTGAGGAAGTCACAGAGCGTGAAGCAAGAAGGAGAAGGAGATGGTGTCGAGCTGCCGCACAAATCTCGGTCACGTGCAGACGTACAACCGACATCTCAGAGCGCGCTTGCGCCGGAAACTGATGCGCAAGATGGCCCGCAAGGTCAGGATGCGCTCTTCTCCGGGCCACGAAATCGTATGCCATATTTTCGGTGGCTCGGTCCGACAGCAATCATGCCGGGCTACAAGCAGATGGTTGTCAAAGTAAAGCGTCACGACACCGATGTGGCCAGGTCGTCCACGGATGGCATGCAATCACCTTCGCTCAACAACCACACTACCATCGACCAGCGGGGATCCTCCTCATATTCGAACGCACCCGCTGCGGTGGAATCCGATGTGCGGACGCCTCTGAGTCTCCCTTTCTACGATACGTCACCTATGCCGCCGAGCGAGTTGATTACACATCTTGCGAACACGTTCTTCACACACCTGGGCTGCAACTATCCGTTCCTACAGCGAGAGCGGTTCCTACGCGACTTGGAGGAGAAGCAGGTCGATGCGATCCTGGTCGATGCCGTCTGCGCGCTCGCCGCGCGCTTTTCCACACATTCACTGCTGACACAGCAGCTCGATGATGAGGTCAAGGCCACTCCGGCCGAGTACGGACACGCGTTCGCACGACGTGCGCAGACCGCGCTGCCGGACACCTTTTCCTGCCCAATTGTGGCAGCGGTCCAAGCCGCGCTGCTATTGGCATACAACGAGTTCGGCGAGAGCCGAGACAGTGGTCTGTGGATGTACCTTGGCACCGCAATCCGTATGGCTGAAGACCTCGGCATGCATAAGCTGGAAGGGCTCAAGTACAAGGGGAGAAGTGGGCCTACTCCGAAGCAGGTGAAGAGAGAACCGTCCGGAGGCGGTCCGGTCACGGGGCCTGGTGAGCGTGCTTCACGACAAAGCGTTGAGAAGGATGATGATGGCAAGGTGACCGATGAACGAATGGCTGTCGAACAAGAGCGCGTGGACACATTCTGGGCCGTGTTCTTCCTCGATCGGGTCGTCTCATCAGGTACGGGACGGAGGAGCACGCTTCGCGACAAAGACATCGAAATCTCATTCCCCTCACTGGATGAGACTGACCCCAAGTCGGGCTGGCCTGCCCCGTTTCCCGCCCTCATACGGATCGTTCACCTTTACGGTCGCGTCGCGGACCTACTCAACAGCATCAAGGAGCCGTCCGACATCAATTCTGACACATCAAGACGCCTTGCTTCTATGGAGAGTCAGGTGACCAATTTTTACCAGGGCCTGTCACCTCGCCTGCATTTCGATGCGGTGAATTTCCAGAATTACATGAAAGCTGGCGAAGGCACGAACTTTGTACTCCTGCACTTCTGGTTCCACACTTTGATCGTATTACTGCACCAGCCCACCTTGCTCAAGACGTTCGAGGGTGGAATGCTGCAGCTCTTGCCAAACAGTCAGCAGTTGTCAATGTCTTCGGCCAAGACCATCGCGGATATCCTGTCCTACTCGCAGTTGATGGACGCCAAGGCTAGCTTGGGAAATCCGTTCACGACACAGCCAATCTACATTGCCGCTTGCGCCTTCTTGAAGGAGACTGCGGAACAAACTGCGACTTCGTCCGCACAGTCACGCGCAAATAGTCCTATTCGAAGAGAGAACAGTCTCGACAGCGCCTCATCGACAAACGGGACCCCTCGAGGCACTAACAAAAGACCGTCCGTCTCGAGTATACACCCTAATGCCAAGCCCGGTTCCACGCCTACCGATCAGAGAGTGATTTCGAAGCATACCTTACTCGCCACCGCTGCAAGTCAGCATTATCAGCTGTGCTACAAAGCACTGCAGTCTCTCGAGACGTACTGGGCTGGCACCAAGTACATCCTTACGATCCTCGACCAGAAATTTGCCGGTGTGAGCGATCCGTTGCTGTATACCATCGAGGAGAGCGAGAGCTCCATCGAGCAGCCCAAACCGGAGCCTGCATTCACAAGTCCTGGGTGGAGGAGAAAGTTGTCTTGGGGTCCATATTTGGGTAGTGCAAACCCCTTCTTGAGACCGAGTGGACTGGGCCAAGTGCCTGGAAGTCCGAGTGTGAATCCCAGTAAAGGTGAGGGATGCATCGGCGTTTGTTTGTGATTTGGAGGCTGACTTGTAGCAGCCATCGGATGGACCTTGACGGGTACTATGGACTCACCCAACACTAATCTGGCTTGGCACTACTCGAGTGGAGCAGACATTCCACAGGGCAACGCGTCACGACATGACGACCTCGCTGCTCCCGAGTGCGAGACTAACATTGGTCAGCCGAGCATCGCGTCAGGCGTGCAGTACCCACAACACTTACGCACCGCGTCGTCAAGCTCTGCGTATGTGTCAGGGCAGGAGACGATGACGAGGCCGTCAACATACCCGACCTCAAGCAGTCAAGTGTCCAACGCGGACGCCGACCTGCTGCTGGGTCTGGGGTCTCCGTACAACCAACCCAACGGCAGCAGCAGCCATCAACGGCCGGCAAGCGGTCCCGGTCTCTCATATCCACTGGACACGACAGGCTATCCCACGCCTACCCAGACGAACAATGCCCTCCCTTTCCCGTTCTACACCGGGCAGGTGGAGATGCAGAACTTTGGCGACATGTTGATCGAATCCCAGGATGTGGATATGAGCATGCTGGGATTGGACATGATGCCTTGGTTCGATTCTTACCCGACTCACGATGTGATTGGTATGTTCGACACGGGTGAGGTCGGCAATGGGAGTGCTCGTGCTGGTGCGCAAGAAGCTCAACAACATGCGCGGTGAAGCATCCGGTCACTCAAAGCCGGCCTTACTACAGCGAGATGATGTTTGACTGTTGTACAGCGCTTGTACCGATATGTCAGCGATGCATTCGGATATGCACAATGACGTCTAGCGGTGCATTAGAACTGACGCATCCTTCTTGTCTACATTCGACGAAGATGTGATGCTGCTCTGACTCTTGAACACGTGAGATTCGATTTGGGCTCCGTGTCAGCGACTCTTATACGGCAGCCATGGCTTCGGCAGACAAACCTCACCCGCCACCTCAACCAGCTTACCAGGGCACGCCAGGCTCTATCCCGCACGCGGACCGAACCTTCTACACTGCGATAGCCCATGCAGAGCGGACACCACTGGAGTCCTTCGTCTTACCAGTTCGCTCAGGCCGAGCTTGGCAAGCGCCGGCAGGTCACATCGTGCGCCTCAGCACGCCCGAAGGCCCGCAAGTCGGAGACCTGAACATCTGGAACGAGCACAACCCACGCGAAAGATTCTGGGCCGCCAGGACGCGACAGTTGCACGCCAGCCACGTCTCCACCTTCGACCGTCTGTGGTCATGTCTCCCTTTCCTGCGACCCATGGTCACCATCATCGCCGATTCTCTCGAGGGCTACGGCGTCGATGAACACGGAGGCCGCTGCCATGACCTCTTGGGCACCCGCTGTGATCCGTACGTCAACACTATGCTCACGGGAGACTCGTACGATTCCCACTGCCATTCGAACCTCACGCGCGCCGTGCTGCCGTTCGGTCTGACGGAGTTTGACGTCCACGACGTGTTGAACGTCTTTCAGGTCACTGGTCTCAACGCCGAGGGCAAATATTTCATGGAGGCCTCGCCAGCGAAGAAAGGGGATTTCATCGAATTCTTCACGGAACAGGATGTCCTGATGGCGCTTTCCACGTGTCCCGGCGGGGACTTGAGCACGTGGGGTTGGGGCGAGGGCGGTGGCGGTGCTGGGGGGGAGAAGAAGAGTATGTTGGATTGCTGTCGGCCGTTGAAGGTCGAGGTGTTCAAGTTGAAAGATGAAAGTCTGCTTGATGCGTGGAAGCAGCCTCAGCCGCCGGATTACCGTGGTAGGCATGGGATGAGCGTTCCGCTGGGGGAAGGGGCTGAGGGGTGACGGAAGATCTGTCTGTGGACTCCGTCCAAAATGCTCTGCGTGAGCATCGTGCCGCTGCTCCGGCTTATGTGTTGTCAAATTCAGTAGAAAAGTCGACCTCGCCGCTTGGGTCACTGCCGGTTCAATGGAACAGTGCGGTCAATACTGATTGGCGAGAGGTGAGGAGCCTCATGAGTTGATACTCCCCTTTGTTTGCCAAGGATCACCCGGTGGCTTCCCCCCGCAAACGCAACTGCAGTAGATCGAGTGAGGACTGCTACCCTCCACTCCGATTAATCGGATTGAGGTAATACACACACATATGTACCTGTATTAGGCACTGCCAACCCGCCTCCGAATCGATGCGCCGATGGACCAGGCGCAAATACCAGGATTGCCTACCGAGACTTCGTCACTTATGATGCGAACACAGCCCGACGGATAGCTACGTCCTAGGTGTTCGTTTTCAACCTTTCTCCTCTAAGCTCTTGCAATCGCCCACAGTCTCCCGGTGGCAATCGGTAGCGTCACAATGGCTACGGCGATGAAGGTTCACGAGCTCAGCAAAGGCTGGCAGTTCCAGCAGACGGATACCGAAACCTGGTATCCTGTCGCCCATGTTCCGACAAACGTCCATCTGGACCTCATGGACAACGGAATGTAGGTGCCTTTCTACTCATCACGAACGAGCGTTGCTCAAGGTTGACCTATGGATCTTCAGCATCGAGGATCCATTCTTGGGTTTCAACGAACTCAAGTGCCAATGGGTTGGTGAGAAGTCCTGGAGCTATCGCGTCGAGCTGCCGATGGTCCCTACCGTCACTGAAGAAGGCACGCAACACGTGCTGGCCCTTGATGGCCTAGATACCTTTGCCAACGTCAAGGTCAATGGCGTGGTAGTCCTCGAGAGCGACAACATGTGGGTCATGCACCGAGTCAACGTGACCAGCAAGTTGCACGCGGACCGGACCAACCTGCTTGAGATCGAGTTTCGGCCTGCATTGCCGGCAGCGAAGGGAACCAAAGACGCATACCCCGAGCACCGGTGGGTCGGCTTTAATGGTGATATGTCTCGACTAGCTGTCAGGAAGGTACGTCTGGTACTCACAGCATAGGCGAATCGATTAACATCGCTGGTACAGGCCCAGTTCCACTGGGGTTGGGATTGGGGCCCTGTGCTGATGACCTGTGGACCGTGGCGAGCTGTACGGCTCGAATCCTACCAAGCTCGAGTTGAAGATCTTCGCGTGATCTATGAGATTGATTCTAGCCTGAAGCACGTCAGCGGTACCATCGTCGCCAAGGTCGAAGGAAGCTCCGGCCAAACGGTCAACTTCACGGCAAAGTCAGGTAACCATGAGGTGTTTAAGGGCGCTGCGGTTCTGGACAGTAAAGGCCGTGCTCAGGTCGAGTTCCACATCAATAACCCGAAGTTGTGGTACCCCCACGGGTACGGCGAACAGACTCTGTACACCGTGACTGCCACACTGACCACTGGTCATGAGGATCTACATTCTCTGTCAAAGCGGACAGGTTTCCGCAAGAGTGAGCTCGTGCAGGAGCCGGACGATGTCGGAAAGACCTTTTTCTTCCGCATCAATGGTATCGACGTCTTCTGTGGTGGCTCGAATTGGATCCCCGCCGACAGCTTCACGCCTCGCGTCACGGCCAGCAAGTACCGCAAATGGCTGCAGATGATGGTCGACGGTTACCAGACCATGATACGAGTGTGGGGTGGCGGGATCTATGAGGAGGACGTCTTCTATGATCTATGCGACGAGCTTGGCATCCTCGTGTGGCAGGACTTCATGTTCGCCTGCGGGAACTATCCTGCGTTTCTCTGGACGCTGGCATCGATCGAGGACGAGTGTGTATGTCAGACGAAGCGTTTGCGGCATCATCCTTCGCTCATGGTCTATGCGTATGTAACAGACACGAGACATCTGCGAGTGGCTGAAAGGCTAATGACCGAACTAGGGGCAATAACGAGGACTACCAGGTGCAGGAGCAGTATAAACTTACCTATGACTACGAAGACAAAAACCCACAGAACTGGTTGGAGACCGACTTTCCTGCTCGATATATCTATGAAAAGGTATGAGTTCCCCAAAGTGCCTGATCATGGCTTATGCTCATGCACAATCAGTTATTACCGGATGTGGTGGCGAAACATTCTCCGCACGTCGCCTATCATCCTGGCTCGCCGTGGGGCGACTGATCCGACTGTTGGCGACTTGCACCAGTGGAACGTGTGGCACGGTACGCAAGAGAAGTATCAAATCTTCGACACACTCGGTGGCAGGTTCAACAGCGAATTTGGGATGGAGGCATTTCCGCACATCGACACGATCAAGTATTACGTGACCGACCCTTCGCAGCTGTACCCGCAGAGCCACATGATTGACTTCCACAACAAGGCGGACGGGCATGAGCGAAGGATCGCGACATACGTCGTCGAGAACTTCCGAATGCGCACCGAGCTGGAGAAGTTTATCCATCTCACGCAGCTCAGCCAAGCGGACGCCCTGATGTTCGGTTATCGAGGGTGGCGACAGCGATGGGGTCAGAAGCGCCTTTGCGGCGGTGCGCTAGTGTGGCAGCTGAACGACTGCTGGCCCGTGACTTCGTGGGCGATAGTCGACTATTTCCTACGGAAGAAGCCCGCGTACTATGCGATGCGGAGGGTACTGGCCCCAGTCGCCGTGGCGGTGAAACGGGCACATCATGATTGGAGTGTGGTGCACGCCAGACCTGCCCCAACAAGCGATTACGAGTGCTGGGCGGTGAGCAGTAGGATGCAGGAGGTCGCTACTACCGTGGAACTACGGTACATCAGCATCGCCACCGGCCACGACATCAAAGACAAGGTTACGAAGAAAGATATTACAATCACTCCAAACGGCACGACGAAGATTCTCAAAGGCACGATCGATAATGAGAAAGAGGAGCCGCATGTGCTCGCCGCTCGCATTTGGGTGCAGGGTGAGCTTGTCTCGAGGGACGTCGACTGGCCACAGCCCTTGAAGTACCTTGACTTCAATGACAGAGATGTCGAAGTCACGTTGAGTGGCGACAGCATGAGAGTCAAAGCTGGCAAGCCGACTAAAGGTCTGGTGTTTGAGGAGCGGGAAGGGGTGTTACTCAACGACAGTGCATTGGATGTCGTGCCAGGTGATGAGCAGACCATCACGGTCAAGGGATTGGGAATGCGCGACAAGGCTCTGGGATGGACCTATCTGGGAGCTCCTTGATATGGATTACGACATATTCTGGGATGATGTGATATGAGACACGATTCCGACCAAAGACCCCCCGAGTCACTCATACTGGGCGCAATCGAGCTCTCGAGCTCAGTTGCGATGTGCTGGTGAACAGGCAGCTCGATGATTCGACTTGGACTGAGTGAGACTGCCGACAGCAGCAGCGGAGGTGCTTGATTACCAGAGGACTGATGCTATGGACCTCCATGCGAAGCATCAGGTCAGCCTTGTCTCTTGTTGCTGTCGGGCATGCCGGCAGTTGCCATGTTCAACACATGCTGTGGATTTGCTCGTTGCTGTCGCTGAACATGCGCTGAATGAGTATGGATTCTTCCGGTAGCGCCCGGCTGAATTGCGGGCAAATGTGAGTGAATATATATTGATATTATGCCGCCTCTACAGCATGTAAGCTTGCTTTAATGGTCGGAAACAACCATTGCTTGGTTTGTTGATTTCGTTAGAAGGAGGACCAAGTCACCACACACGTGACTCGTATTGGGTCGTTTGATCGCAGCCGTTCATGTTGTGGTGAAGTGGCTTACATTTTATTGCTTTTTTTTGGCTCTTTGACCAAATTTGTCCTAGCGTTGAAGTCGGGTGTTCGAAAAGGGCAGGAGGTCAGGTGACGTGTCGATCAGAGCGGTGCAAAACTAAACGCATAGCTTGATAATTTTACTCGTACATCAAAGTCTGACGATATCGTTGTATACACACACCTGAGTCAGTCTGCCGTACATTTTGTCGCTGGTTACTTGTAATGCATCAGTCAACGGGCAGATGATCGCGAATGGCATACAGATTTTAACGTCCTCTCGTACCGTTCGCATTCACCTCAGCGGCCCTTCTCTCGGCCCTCTCCAGTACACCCCCCTCGCCGCGATCGCCCATAATCTGGTCCACGGTCCTGATACCCTCCTGCTCCAACAACCCCGTCGAGATGATGAAATGCCAGAAACCTATCTGCCCGTACCTCTTCTGTCCGCCGACCATGTACTCGCCTTCGCTCTCGTCGCGCATCATCCGTCGAGCGTGGTCGACGATCTGGAGCAGCCGGTTCCAGTCCTGTCGATCGGCAAGGGCTCGCGCGACGAGGTCGAGCGCGCGCCACGACGGCTTCTTGCCCGTGTCCGTCATCGAATTGAGGTAACGGAGCATCGGTTCGGTGCCTACGATCCAGTGATGGGTTGCGTAGCCTTCAATCATCCGGTCGAAGAAATAGCTGTCGAGAGCAGCGCCGCGTCCGCCGTTCAGGGCCTGAATGTGTGACAACAGAGCTTCGACGGCGGCGAAGTCTGGCTGCGGCTGTTGTTGGAAGTATGAGGACATCAGGATGGTGAAGATGTGCGCGGTCGGAGTGATGCCTCTATCCGTCATCTGTCGCAGCACCGCGCTGGCAGCGGCGGGGTTGGAGTAATACTTCAACAAACGATCGATGATGAGCGCGTAGCCTTTTTCGTCAATGCTCGCGGCTGCGCCAATCTCCAAGGAACGCATGAAGCGGAGGATCTTTTCTTCCTGGTCCTCAGCGGATAGACCGTCGAGAGATCTGCCTTCGAACAAGGCGCTGAGCAGGACGGTCCATGTCGTACTATCGGCGTCGAGGCCACGCTCCTGCATCCGCTTGAGGAAGGCAACAGCGCTGTCGCCTTCACCATGTCGCATGGCAATGTTCAGAAGCACATTGTACGTGACTCGGTCAGGCTCGAGCCCGAAAGGGCGGCCCCAAGATAAGACCTTGGAGATCTGGCTGTCGTCTACGCTCGCAAGTGCGGAAACAGCAGAGTTCATGACCTCGAGCGTGGGTCGCGGTACACCGTTGACCTCGTCCTTGAACGCGTTGACTAGTTCTGTCAGCGATACATCAGGAGCTGCTTGCTTGCCACGCTGCCGTGGCCCACGAGTTTCTGCTTCATGCTGCGCGCGGGCCGCATTAAACCACTCGCGGCCCATCTCGGTCAGTGCTTTGATGCCGTCAGCCACCCTGCCGGCTCTGATGAGGCCAAAGACGCGGATGCTCCAGGCGTGCACGTCAGGCTGCACGCCCGCGTCCCGCATCTTGTGCCAGAAAGCTTCAACCCCTCTGACGTCGCGCACGTGCTGCGCTCCACGCATCATTACGGTGTAAGTCTTTGCCGTCGGCGGTCTACCCAATTTGACGAAATGGTTCCACACTTGAATCGCCGAATGAGGGCTACGAAGCGACAGCAATGCAAGCATGACGTGTTCGTATAGCTCGTTGGGCAGTGAAGGTTTCTTTGAGTCTGCAGCAAAGGTTAACACTTCTTCCTTGACGTATTCCGCAAGTCCAAGATTTTGCTTCTGGATAGCTTGGCCGAGACGGTCGATACGCAGAGTGACGAAGTGGTCGGTCTCCTGATCAACCCGACGTGCTTTACTCGGAAGTGAGGTGGATGGAGGGGCTAGTAAATCCGGCGTCTGTCGCGCGGCATTGATGTGCTGCTGCTGCTCATCAACGGGTGAAGGCGTGCCGCTCAGCGGTTCCTTCCCACTTGGAGGCACATCAGTGGGTGACGACGGTTTCGTGCTACGTGATGTCTGCATTGGAGGTCTGGGAGTTGCAGGTCTTAACCGTAACCTCTCCACCACTCCCATGTACTCGGCTCTCACTCTTGCATCCTCAACCGTCTCAAGCTTAAAATTCAGCGCTGGAGGTGTCTCTGGTGTGTTCACTACCTTGAGGATCTCCTCCAGTAGATGCACAAACGGACGATACTTGTCGACCTTGGCGGTTTGTCTCAAGGTATCGAGCGTCACAAGCGCCGCGCTTCGAAGATCCGCTGGATTGATTCGTCGAAAACCCGTCTGCCTGCCCCATGAGTTCGATTGATGTCTGCCAATAGGGGGCATTAAAAGTTCCAGAGTGTGTTTAAGGGTGAGCGATCTCTTCCTGTCCTGGCGCTGGGTTATAGATCGGGCGAAGGCAAGAGGGTCGGGAAGAATGGACCAGTCCGGATTATCTCCTGGGACGACAGGTTCCTGCTCAAACCTTCGCAGACCAGACCGTCGCAGGCCAGAGGCAAGGCACATTCTCCACAGTATCATGAGCTCTTTGATCGCGAGATCCCGTAACGCCATTTGCGCGCTTTCGGTGGCGCCGCCCGCACGTAGTTCAACAAGCGCACTCGAGACTTGCCACGTCACCCTCGCCCACAGATTGGTAGCTTCGACCTGGAACACAGGTAGCAAGTTTAGCGCTTGCGATGGGCTTGGCGTCGAATGGAGCTGCCTAGTGAGACGTCTGCAGCACCTCATGGTAAACCCCACGTAGGCCTTGACGAACCAAGTGTGTTGCCCCGGGGCCGGTGCTCCCTCCGCATAGTCTTGAAGTTCCGCAATTGTCTGCAGGAGGGACCATGCCCGCTCGTCTCTCTCGCCGGCACTTCCGCAAGCGATGAATTCATCGACCAAACGAGCTACTCTGATCGGCAGATACGGTGCATGGGAAGTTCGCTCAACGTCGTCGCGCTGTCCGGGTTGCTGTCGTTCGGGGCGACTTTCCAGGCGTGGCTCGGGCTGCGCGAGTCTGGTGAGTAATTCTATCGGCTGTAAAGGCTCGCCAGAGTATCGGCCTCGCGCTGGCGGGACTGCGGTATTGTCTCTATGTTGCTGCGATGAGATCCGACGCCCGCCAGGGTACCTTCGCAATGGCTCGTCCGCAGCCTCATCTTCTGCTCTTAGTCTGAATTGTGGAAGACCGCCGGTGAACCCATCGGGCCTCCAGGTTTTGATGCCGGATTCTCGTGCAGGGGCCGTCACTCGGAACAGGCCACGCCGTGCCTCTCGAAGGAAGCGGAGCTGGGTATGGAGGCGCGCTTGCTGCCGACATGTCTGGCAGATGTGCAGATGGTTCATTCTGCGGCCAATGGGTGTTGATCGACGGGGCTCGAGGCGTGGGAAAATAGTAGTGTTCCCAAAGGAGAACAGATGCCGCTCGGCTCGGCAGACCTTCCTATCTTTCACCACGTGTACAGCACGACTGGACTCCATCTCCACGTGGAAAGCTGTACCAAGTGAACATGACTTCCAGTATAGATACATCGGAGGTTTTCGACAATGATAGACCCACCATAAAATCGCCCTTGCACCTAGCCAGAAATACTGCCACTCGTCATGTCAACGCTCACTCCTCTCCCACCTTACAGCGACGAGGAACTCGCCAAGCTCTACCCAGATAGCCTCGAACTGCGACAGGTCCAGGTTCTGCTCCGGCACGGCGAACGTACGCCAGTATCCGCGCGCTTCCAAAACGCTGGCTTGGCCGGACATTGGCCGTACTGCAAGGCGGCGAGTAACTTCAAGAGTGTCGTCCTGACCGCCAATGGTTCGTGGGACACGTTAGAATGGAAGAGGAGACTCGAGACGTTTGGAGCGGACAACGCGCCTGTTCCGAGCGCCGGTCCGAAGGGCGAGATCGCCGGAATCTGTCAGCCCGGCGAGCTGACGGATCGAGGGCGGGAATCTACGCTCGCCCTGGGACAGAGAACGAGGAAGCTATACGTGGATCAGCTCGGCTTTCTCCCGGCGTCGTTGGGCGCGCAGTCGGCGTCGGACGTATACCTCCGTAGTACGCCTATTCAACGTGCTCTGGAATCCGTGCAACAGACCTATGCCGGCCTCTACCCTCCTGCTTCCCGCGCCTCGGACCTGCCAGCCCCGACAGTAGTGACCCGGACATTCCCGGACGAGACCTTGTATCCGAACGAAGGCGGTTGCAAGCGTTTCGGCCAACTATCCAAAGCGTTCGCCGACCGGACGGCTGAGGTCTGGAACGACAGTCCGGAGATGAGGTACCTCAATACCAAAATTGGCAAGTGGATGCCGAAGGAGAACCCGACGGTCAAAGTGGATGGTCATCCCAGGCTGAGTGGCATTATGGACACAATCAACGCTACGCTGGCCCATGGCCCGGCCACGAAACTGCCGTCGGAGTTCTACGACCCAACGGTGATCAAGAACATCGACCGGATATGTACCGAGGAGTGGTTCATCGGCTACCAGGAGAGCAACGAGTACCGCAAGCTCGGGATCGGTGGTTTAGTCGGCGACCTGACACAACGGATGGTGGAACAAGCCAGTGGGAAAGGGACAGCCGAAAAGTTCAAGATTAGCCTTGCGGGTTGCCACGACACCACCCTTGCCTCCGCGCTGGCCGCTCTGGGAGCTTTCGACATTGCACGGGACCATTGGCCCAACTATACGAGCTCGATCGCGTTTGAGTTATTCAGACGCAAGAGTAGCGCTTCAAAAACGGCTACACAATCGACAACCGGAGCAGTGTGGCCTACCAAAGAGCGAACATGGTGGTCCTCACTCTTCTCCTCATCCACGACTCCATCCTCTATCTCCGCTCGCACGCCCCTCGCTGACCTGCAGCCGTCCGAGCGCCAAAAGCTAGACGAGTACTATGTCCGACTGCGCTATAACGATCGACCGGTCACACTTCCTTACTGCCAACAAACAGGCCGACATCTGGAGAACGATGAGAGCTTCTGCACATTGGCCGCGTTCAAAGAGGCTGCCGACAGCTTCACGCCGAAGGATTGGAAGGCGGAGTGTAGCGCGAACATGGGCGAGCCAGCCATACGGGCTGTGATAGAGAGGCCGCCGGGTCTTGCATGAAGAACCAACAGTAGACAAGCTTTCTTCATAGATGATAGATGAGAATGACATCTGGATATATGCAAGGCGCTTTTCCATACCCATCCCTACCGATGAATCGTCATATGCTGGTCAATCGTGCCAACAGATAGGCAAAGCAGTTCCGCGCTCGTCAGAATTGCCACTCACTCACTGTGGATGACCATTTACATCCGCACTGCCGTCCGCGCCGTTCACTTGCGCGTCAACCTTGGCTTCCAAGTTCGCGACAGCATCCGGTCCGCTCTGCGGCGCGCCGTTCATCTCTTGTCGCAGAGGACTCAAGGCCCCATCGTCCAGATTCTGCGTGTTCGACCTCTTGGGCTGAAACGGGACTGGTGTCGATGGTCTCGAGGACAGGAACTGAAGGAGTTGGTCAGCCTTCGTTTTCAGCCATGCGAAAGTAGGAGTGGTCACTCACCGACGAAGCAGCACTCAGCAAAGCAAACAAAGATGACTGGACGACGTCCTCATGTATACCCACCCCCCACACCGTCTGCGCCTGCCCCTTGTACGTCAACTCGATGTACGTCGCGGCCTGCACGTCTCGTCCATGCGTGCCCTTCTTCTCAATGCCGTGCTCCTTGTAATCCGCGATGTCCACGTCGATGCCAAGGTTCTTCAAGGCGTTCGCAAGCGCAGACAGGGCACCGTTGCCGACGCCGGTGAGGTGGTGTTCCTGCCCGTCGATCTCGACCACGCCCTCGAAGCGTCTGCGCAGGTTGCGACTGGACTGCGTTTTGCCATCGGTTGGTGGTGGCGCGGGAGAAGCGGAGCGATCTGTGCTGACAGTGTAGTCGATCAGGCTGAAGCGCGGGTTGCGGTTGAGGTGGTAGGCTTCGATGAACAGGTCTTTGATCTCCGTGGGCAGGAGCTCGCGGCCGAGCTGATCCGTCTCGCGCTGCACGATCCGGGAGAAGGCGACTTGTAGACCGCGCGGGAGGTCGAGCTCCAGGGTGCGCTTGATGATCCAGGCCACGCCGCCTTTGCCGGACTGGCTGTTGACACGGATGATGGCTTCGTACGTCCTGCCGATGTCTTCTGGGTCGAGTGGCAAGTAGGGCATAACCCATGGATCCTCTTTCGTCGCCCTTGCAGTTTCGCGCGCCTGAAAGCCTTTCTTGATGGCGTCCTGATGTGAACCGGAGAATGCACAGACGACAAGCTGGCCGCCATAGGGTGCGCGAGGGTGAATAGGAATCTTGTTGCTCTTCTCCACTATGTCGATGACACTGTTGAGGTCGCTGAAGTCGATCTTAGGGTGTATGCCCTGCGTGTAGAGGTTCAAGGCCAGAGTCACGAGATCCACGTTTCCTGTACGTTCTCCATTCCCGAACAGCGTACCCTCAACTCGGTCCGCACCAGCCATCTGCGCAAGCTCTGACGCAGCGACGGCGCATCCCCGGTCGTTGTGTGGATGTAGGGAGACACTGATCTTCTCGCGCTCGGTAATATTCCGGCAGAAATACTCGATCTGATCGGCGTAGACGTTCGGCGTGCTCATCTCCACCGTCGCGGGCAGGTTGAAGATGATCGGGTTCTGTTCCGACGGCTCCCAAGCAGCCTTGACCGCCTCGCAGATCTCAATCACGAACTCCGGGTCCGAGTCGCTGAACGTCTCGGGCGAGAACTCATACGCCCACTCCTCGACGCCAGAGTTCGGGTCGTCCTTGGTGATGCTCCGCGCATACTTAGTGCATTCTACCGCCAGTGCCTTGCTTTGCTCGTTGTTCATGCCAAACACGATCTGCTGGAAACAAGGGCTCGTCGCCAAGTACAGATGTAGGATCGCCTTCTTCGCACCTTTCAGGCTGTCCACCGTCCGTCTGATCAACTCTTTCCGACAAGGCGACAGGACCTGCAACCACACATCGTCCGGCACCACTCCCGGCGTTGTGACGAGACGTCGCGTGAAGTCAAAGTCGGTGTCACCGGAGGACGGGAAGCTGATTTCGATCTCCTTGTAGCCCAGCTTGACGAGCATCTGGAAGTACTTGAACTTCTGCTCGCCGTCCATGGGGTCCACGAGGGATTGGTTGCCGTCTCGGAGGTCGGTCGCGAGCCATCGCGGCACTTTGTCGATTGTTTTGGACGGCCATTGACGGTCGGGGATGTTGAGCGGTTTGAAGCGACGGTACTTTTTCGAAGGGTCTTTGAGCCTGTTACCCTTGCTCAGACTGCGTATATTCCACCTGTGGGTTTGGCAGCACTCACATTGTTATTGTGTTAAGCCCAGCGGGCGGCCAGAGCTTCTGATGTCGGACACCCTGTTCTCACGATGCTGCACCTAGCTCCTTGTCGTAGCCCACTTTGTGTATCACTTGTAGATCAACAGAAATAGCTTGAGTTCTTGATGTCAACCGTTCAATGGTGCTGTTCGCGCTTTGCTATAAAATTCTTAGTGTGACTGTTCCGTATATGGACGTGGACGGTGGACCTAGGCGGGGGAATGCAGAGAGGAGGCGGGGCATTGATGACGGTGCAGTACTGTACCGCTCAGCACGTGACACTGCGGCAGTGCGAGAAGGCGATGAAAACGATTTTGATGGTCAAACAGGCTCGTACATGTTTGTTGTATAAAGATTCAACAGACAAGGCGATTGCGTATGGCTGTCAAACGCATTGTGAAGTGACTACGATGTCCACGGACCGCATCTACGCCAACGGCCCACGCCTGCAAACCATTGAATCCCAGGTCGGGGCTCATCACATCAAGTACGGAATGTTGCTCTTATGATATATGCAGACTCGGCACACATTTTCACAGCTTGGCAGTATCTTGCCGTAGGCGAACAAGGCCCTGTTAATTAATCGAAAGTCAGCACCTGTTTCTCGAGATCTCCTACCCAAATCGCCAACTCACCTCTTGCACGCAAGTCGCAATCAGCTTTCCATCTCGCCTGTACATCTTCTGCATGACAAGACCTCGCCCATCGCCCGCCCACGGACTCTCACACTCTGTGAAAATCCACTCGTCGGCTCGGAAGTCTTTAGGCGAATGGAAGTAAATCGTGTGATCCAAGCTGACCATCATCCCCACCTCGGGCCTCTTCTCCTTGCGCCACACGATCTCGCCGTCCTGGACTTCGGCCGCGTTCAGCTGGCTGATGACGTCCTCGTCCAACCCTTCCATGCGTTTCAACCGCTCCGCGTCCATTCCCTTCAGCCTCTGGACCACGTGCGGCGTGATCCCCGTCTGCCCGGCCCCTTCCTTGCTCCTCGGCGCTGAGGTATTGTACCGCCAGAGCTTGTGCACGCGTGACACCGTCCCGATGAAATACGAATCGCTCATATACGCCAGCGCGCTCAGATGCGCCTGATGTCCTCCATCTTCGCTAAAGCGCCCCGCCGCTTTAATCCACTGTCGCGTGCGCTTGCGATGCGGATGGGGTGAATCATCGTTCTCGGTATCGATCCTCTGGCTGGAGAAAGGGCTGTTCTTGCCTCGATAGAGATCCTCTCGCGCCTCTTCGTCCTCGGGCGGAGGGACGCTAGGCATGGACGCCGCATGCTCGACCGTCTGTTTCCCTGCACTGCCTTCGCGCACAAACGACAAAGTCACCGTGAAGATAGGCTGACCCCGTTGCCGCGCTTGCACGGTCCTCGTCGCGAAACTCCGGCCTTCCCGGACGCGCTCCACGCTGTACATGACCGGTATCTCGCTGTTGCCGTTGAGCACGAAATAGCAGTGCATGCTGTGCACCAAGAAGTTGTGCGGGACCGTTTGTTGCGCGGCGGCCAGGCATTGCGCGATGACGGCTCCGCCGTAGATGCCTCGTGCGCCGGGAGGGTGCCAGAGCGGTCGCGTGTTGGTGAACAGGTCGGGTCTGATGTCGCTCAGTTCTGTGAGCTCCAGGACATCCTCCAATGGCGCCCTGTTCGGATTTGGCGGAGGCGGCTTGATCAAGGTAAAGTATTTCGACATCGCTGGTGATGGGCGCTGTCTGTGATGGATCGTAAACGGGGAGGATGCTTGGTTCTAGAAGAAAGTCACCGGAAGGATAAAATGTGTTATTACAGGAATCGGTACAACATGTCCTGCTAGAGATCGACGGGACATGCTGTTATTAAATCACGGTCATCTCATCACAGCGTGTCTGCCAACCTTCGCGGAACTTGACGTGCAGCCGAGGTCGTGAAGAACCGCGGCGAAGACGAACATCGGCGAGCCATCCCAGCAAAGCCAACCGAGCCGCTTTCACATGCCAATTTCGGACTATAAATTATAGGCACAGAAGACGTGTATCATCCGTTTCCTCGCAACTTGGCGACGATGATGTTGTCTGTCATCCACTATGTCCAATATGAGAAAGGATTGGTCGCTTTGCGGAGGACAGATCCAACTGTAGGTAGTCACTTCCGAGAGCAACACAACTAGTTCTCCCATGCCCAGCAGCCAGTCGGTATCAGTAGCATACGCACACATACAAGCATCGAAACAACAGGGTATCTCAAAGAAAAGAGCAAGAACATGTAGCCACCCCAACCTCAACCCTTCAACCTCGCCGACCTCGCCGCCTCCTCCCTCACCAAATCCGCTCTCCCCAAAAACTCCTCCCGCGCCAGGAACCCCCTCTTACTCTTCCCATACTCATCCAACTCCTCCCTCCACCCCTCCCGCTCCACGTAGCCCTTCCAATCTAGCGCGCTCTTCTGCACCGTCGTCATCTTCTCCGCCTTCTTCCGCCGCTCCTCCGCCGCCCGCTTCTCCGCCAGCAGGATATCCAGCCGCGACGGCGCGCGCGAGCGGAGCCGTTCGGGCGCCACGCCTTTCACGGTCCCGGTGGGGTTCGGCTCGAAGAGGGAGGGGC
>Ga0058704_10000413_pt1 | contig 22462 bp, 24 predicted proteins | sample AgamicMgSfe_FD_71363 | JGI IMG/M metagenome (GOLD analysis project Ga0058704, IMG submission 71363) | Agave microbial communities from Guanajuato, Mexico - Mg.Sf.e | ecosystem: Host-associated > Plants > Phyllosphere > Phylloplane/Leaf | place: Guanajuato, Mexico | collected 2012-05-30
GCAAGTGGGAGACCCCTCTAGACGATCTTACTGCGGCTCTTGATATCACGCAGGAGGAAGTCTACTTCATGGAAGCCAAGTCGACTTTTGTTATGATCATGCGATCGCTGCCGACGAACACTCTTGTCACCAGGAGACCACTGCGCCTAGAAAAGGTCGCGGAGGCAGCCGCGACTACGAAGAATGACTCGGTCATGGTCCGGAAGGGTATTCGAGCGATGGAGCTGCTGAACCAGCTACAGGAGCTTGGCATCATCGACAAAGACGACAACTACGCGCTTCTGCGGGATGAGATCGAGCAGGAGCTGGTTCACCTTGGCTCGCTGAAGGAGAAGGTGATAGCCGAGACGCAGAAGTTGGAGGAGGTCTTCCGCACGATCCGTGACCACAACACTTACCTCGTCGGGCAACTGGAGACGTATAAGAGCTATCTCCACAATGTGCGCGGGCAGTCAGAAGGCACGAGCAAGCGTGGCCAGAGCTCAAAGGTACTCGGGCCGTACAAGTTCACTCATCAAGACCTCGAGAAGCAGGGCGTTATCCAGAAGAGCAACGTACCTGAGAATCGAAGAGCCAATATCTACTTCAACATCACAAGCCCGAGTCCGGGTACGTTCGTCATCAGCCTGCACTACAAGGGTAGGAACCGAGGGTTGCTGGAGCTGGACTTGAAGCTGGACGATTTGCTCGAGATGCAGAAGGAGCAGCAGGAAGACCTGGATCTGGAGTACGTGCAGTTCAACGTCTCGAAGGTGCTGCAACTGCTCAACAAGCGGTTTGCGCGAAAGCGAGGCTGGTGAGCTCGAAGTCTACGACGGTCGGCGAGCTTTCCGAGCTAGCAGATTGACGACAGGTAATATCATGTATTTGTACGACAACGTGTTGGGCAAACACGGCGTCAAGGGCGCAATGGGCATGGGAACATCAGGCCAGGGTTTCTGCGCGGAGTCGGAGCGATTCTTGGTTTTCGTGATACCCGAGGTGTGATGAGCGTGTACGATTAGCAGTGAAAGGTGGTTAATGTTACAAAGCCTGCTACAGCAGGTCTCGCTCTACGCAGCGGATCTCCAATGTATCACAGTTGGAGGACGTCTCTTTCAAAAGTGTGGCTGGTGTTGCGACGGTGTTGCTTGGGTGAAGAGGCTCGCCCGACTTTTGGATGTATGGGAGGCTTAAGTGGCTTTGTGTGTACGATAGTCGAGAATTGAAACGAGTAACAGTGAAGAGTACATCACCGTTCCAAGCGCGTGCCTCTGGCGCCGAGTGATGCCTGCCAAGATGAGGTTGGAGATCTGCACATGCAGGTGCATGCATATGCAGGCATCAGTGGAGTCACGAGCTGTGTCATCGGCAAGCTTCGGAGACTAATTGGTCAACTCTACTCTTGTATCTATCCATCTACACATCTATACCTACCACTTATATCCCGTACCCTAGCAACCTTCACTTTGGCGACCTACATCTCTATCGGCTCCATTCCCTTCCATAAACTCTACAGACTCGAACTATGGCATCCTCCTCTGTGCCGATTCCGAAACGGAAGCAGCCAGTTAGGCATGCTGCGAGCTCGAGCTGGAGCTCTTCAGTAGCGTCGTCGTACTCCAGCCCGAGTAGCAGTTCCTTTCCAGCTACGCCGTCCTTGTCGAAGGGCAAGTATCCAGCTACGTCGTCGTCACCGCCGAGTCTGAGGGACGATATCTCGCCTCAGAGGCCGTCATTGCTGGGTACGCCTAGACACTAAGCTCTCGGCTATGTGCTGGATGTTGGGCAATGGGCACGAGTACATATGTCTGACATTGGCTACAGGGAGCTCGCTGTCGAAGTCAGAGTACACCGTTATCAACCTAGCACATCACGATGGGCCGCCGCGACTGGTAAGGCTACCACCAGCCTTAATGTTGGGAGTGTAGGCCAGACGGAAGGCTAACAGCAGCACAGGTGACATGCGTCAAGTCTTCGCAAGGCTTCGACTGGAATCAAGGTATGATACCGTGTCAATCACGTTCATAGCCTCAGCTGCTGACTGCTGGGTTACACAGAGCTCTTCCTCCCGTCCTACGCCGACTTCGATCCGCAAGACCTCGAACACAAGCAAGACCCTGTGCAAGACATCATCTTGACGGACGAGGAGGCTGCTGCATTGATGCCGCAATAGACGGTACTTCGTGATAGCGTTCATGCATGGAGCTTGGGCGCCTAGGCATATGAACAAGATGTTGACATTGATTCTGAATATTCTCGGCACAGGAACACGAATTGTATGACAAGTATGGCTGCATTTGGCGTTCTCGCTGGCACTGGTATAGGCGTAGGGTCCTGGACACCAACTACAGACAGGTCTGCCGCTCAGTCTCTTCGAAGAGTAGAGGCATCAGCAGCTGGGTATTAGCATGTGTACGCACGCTCAGTCCTATCCTTAGCTGGTGCCTCTGTATCAGAACCTGGTTCACACTTTATGTCAGTAGTGCCTCTTGCGTTCGTTCTCTCGAGCCTCCACGACTTCGGCTCTCGTAGACATCTGATCACCTTATCTAAGTTATCTTGGAGGCGGCCGTTATCACCTCGGGAGGCTGAAGCTCGAGCTCGGGATGATGCATGTGATCGACAAGCTGGCGCACCCCGCAGATCTCGGTAGCGGCTACCGAGTTAGCGCTGTTCTAGTGTTTATCTCGGAGTCTGAGGGTCCAAGTCGCGATGCTTCGTGGAGTCCAAGGAAATGCGAAGTGTAGCAAGGACCGCAGGCAAGATGAACATTTTCGAGTTGAATGCAGCGCCCATCGGCGAGCGAGCAACAGAGACGGCGCATCGGAAGATCGAGCTACAGTCACCGGCCGACTTGACCTACCTAATCGCGAATGCGTCGCGTGCGGCGCGTGAGAAGATGGACAAGCATCTACCGCCGGATGCAGCACCAGAAGGTGAAGATGCGATGAGGAAGAGGGTGGAGCAGTTGGTCGATGAGGTACGCGTGGTAACACCGGGGCGGGAAGACATTACGGCTGATGGAGGCGGCAGTACATCCGCAATACGTTCACCACGGCGAAAGACAGCATGTCAATAAACGGCATGGACTCGAAAGAGATGGAAGCCGAGCTGGCCAAAGCACAAGATGGAGAAGGTGGGAATACGTATACGACTGGCACCTGGGCAAGACTGACTGACTGTTGGACGCAGAGATTGAGCCCTTCGACACCAAGCTAGCACAACGGATACAGAACCTCTCAGCTCAGATCGAGCAACGAACACTCGATCTTGCAAATCTACGGCGCAATGCACCTGCTCAGACGTCGCAACATTTCCAAGAGGTCTATGCTAAACAATCAGAGGAATACGGCGCCTGGCTAAAGAAGGATGAGGAGACGAAACTTGATGCTGCACGAAGTACAAAGGTCGACGTTGGTGAGATGGAGCGTCTGGACGAGATGCAGAACACATGGTTGAAAGGCACAGATCAGCTGCTCGAGTTGAAGGCCGGTCTGGGTAGTACGGTGGCCCGGATGGAGAAGGCGCAGAAGGCAGTTGGAGTGCTAGAAGAGAAGTAATGTTGACTCATATGCGTGGCGTTTTGGCGATTTGGTGGGGATGGACGGACGTGTGATACCAACGAGCATTAATGGCAGCATGAGAGATCTTGATCGCGTTCAGTGGCGTTCGCATTGGTGGCAGTCCAGCTGCAGCAGCTAAAGTACATTTCGCATGTCGATACCCACAGTCAAGCAGACGCATTAAGCTCATTCACGATCGCCACCCGGTCTCATGCCCGCCACAACCCGCAGCATGAGCTGTATGTCCTCAACATCAGCATCAGATGTACTGCCAAGCAGCCGGCGACGACATGTTCGAAGTAAGAGCGTCGAAGCCCAGACAGTCACCCGGTGGTGTGACATCTTCGATGACACCATAAACCTGCCACGGTCCGCCTACGGTCGTGTTGCAAGCCAGCAACCCGTTCTCCCAGGCCAGGATGCCGAAGTACTCGTTCTCGCTGAGCGTCCAGCCTGTCGTGATCGAGCCATTTGGCATTGTCACGGAGTGAGCCATGGTGTAGCCTATGGCGCCGTACTTGGGGTCGACGTAGACTTGCTGACCGCCTGGGACAATGGTACCCATGCCGAGGGTGTCTTGTCCACCGGCAAACTGCAAGTATGGTCAGTGTGGAGTCTAACTTGGATTCTCTGGGTAGGGCGCGTACGTTGGTGATCTGTGTGTTGGGACAGTCTCCGAGCCGCTCAATCTGAGTAGGGCAGTAGTGGACAGATGGGCCACCACCGATCCATAAACCGAAGCCGCGAGCTTGGATGGGCGAGAGGTGAATGAGTGAGCCGGAGCGAGCGGCGGTGAGGCTGTAACACTGAGCATGAGCGGAGGTGAGGAAGCCAGCGACGGCAGCGAGGGTGGAAGTTGCCTTCATGATTGTTGTGGTTTGAATGATTGTTGCAAGCAGTTGAATGGAGGTGCGAACGGTTGTAGACGTTCTTGTCTGGTCTGAGAAGAGATCGAACGAAGGATTACTTATAGGCGATGCAGAAGCAGCGTCGAATCACAACTACCTACCCACTTGCCTTCTTTCAGGTGTGGAAGTAGCACCTTCCGCCCAAGACTGCCCACGACGTCAGAGCACCCTACATTCGGTCTTTGTGTCTCGTGAACAACACAAACGCTTTCCTCGATCGGCATAGGCCAAGCTTGACGGTGATAGTGGTATGCAATGGATCTCCGTTCAATGAAACTAGAGATTGTGTTTGACACTGATGCTTCGCTTTGCTTGAAACATGTCATGCTTGTAGTAGGTAGGCCAAAGCAAGACCACCGAACGCCGTACATATACACTTGAGTGAACGCATGCTACCCTGTCCCTACTTACCAGATCCTGTATAGTAATTCACGACTTTGAGGCAAGAAATTGCCTCACAGCATACTTTTAACCGCGCTCTGAAGACCCGACTGTATAGTTTCTGAAATTTTCCATTATCCAAGGAGCTTGCTTGCTATCGGGCTTCTCTAATGTGTTTTGTGGCCTTGCGTCTGCTGTCCACAGCCAGATTTGTATCATTTCAATTTCTGAGTACGAGGAAGGCGTTTTGTTGTCCGTCTACACGGAAGGTGGTATGGAGGAGTCACCAACGCTACGATGTAGCCCTGTACCCAGGCTATTTCTGTGGCACTCCACAATGTCACGTTGCACGAATGCTGTAACATGAAGTGTACCTGCATCGGAAGGGTACTGTGCGACATGTGGCGACAAATCGCACGTTCTTTGCAGAAGCTCAATCTCTTACTGGCAATCACTTGACCCGGTGCGGATACATCTCCTACCTGCTCCAAGAGATCAGTCAATGTCGCAGAGAACGTGCAGCACCCGTCTGGTCTACATTTCGAATTCAGTCTGGTCGTTTACAATTCCTTGGAAGCCCAGAGCGCGACCATGAACCTAGAAGCTTGCGGTAGGCCCCGCAAGGCATTGGGAACAATACATATCGCACGGAACAATAGTGGACGTAATGTAGTGGTACAAGATGTCTAGATCTATAGCTCGTCTTTAACACGTTCTTGTGTCTTGCGCTCTTTCTCGGCGTCTTCTCGTTGCAGTCGTTCCTGTATACTTTCGTCCTCTTGACCTTGCACACCAGCATCTGCTGCGTCGCCTGCCACAGGTGTGCCTACTGCCTCTTCCTCTCTGTGCTTCTTCGCGACAGCAGCAATCTCATTATCGTACTCGGTCCATTCAGGGACTTGTCTCCGAGCACGATCCAGCTTGGGTTCCTTGGTTTGAGGATTATTGCAAAGGTCGATGGTCTTGGCATCCTTGAGACTTTCATCTGAGCACCACGTCTCACACCAAAGCCATTCCTGAGGAAGCGAGTGGATCGGCAACGCCATTTGCATATGGTTGGGCAGGTCCTGGTCCAGGTTGCTCAAGCTCGCAGGATCAGCGGACAGCTGGTGATACTGCTGCCTCAACCTGTCACCGGCAGCGATTTGCCTGAACTTCTTCAAATCCACGACATAGAGCGCAGAGATATGGTAAGGTAGTCCACGTAAAAAGTTCTTCCAGTAGCCTTGCTTCCAGAATCTGAAGCCCTCCATCTCTGTCCTCGAGTCACACATCGGTGTAAAGCCATACGGCGCACCTTTCAAATCATGCTGTACGAGCTCGTACATGTCGGTTCGTACGATCTGGTCCGCGTCGACGAAAATGACCTTATCCAAATTCAGTGGGAACAGCACGTCCAGGAACAGGATCTTGTAGCCCCATATCTCCCGCTGCTTCTCCTGTTGACCACGCAGCCAGTGTGGCCACTTGTAGGTCACCATCTCGTACTTGAACCCGTATTCCTCGGCCAGGGTCGGCAGGAAGGTCTTAAATGACGGTGACAAAAACTGCTCAATGAACCAGAACTTCACGGTGTGCTTAGTATGCTTCATGACCGAGAGCATCATGATGTTAAGCATACGCTCATAGAGATGACCAGAAGCTACTGAGAAGATGTTGATGTCTGCGTGAGGCTCTGTCGACAGGTCAGTTGGCTTGCCTCTGCCGGAGAACAAGGCTGAGCCAAATCTGGCGGCCTTGGAGAGGTACTTGCGCGCTTCGTGTCCTGACAGTCCAACTCGCGACAGCAGCTTGTCGGCGCCCTCGGCCATATTCTCCAAAGTAGACCTGGAAGCCTCCAGAACATCTTCTTCCTCCATACCGGGGTTTCGAGACACTCGTGGGAAGAGTGTGGCGCCTCTGAAGCTCATGAGAGTGATCTCGGTGCCATTGTCGCTATGTTGAGGACTGTAGCCTAGCGTTCCTGCACTGTCAATGTGGAAGATCTCTTTGCTGCGTCCCTTCTGCATTGCCAGCGTGTAGATGCCAGGGTTAGCTTTGAACTGGAAGTAGCCAAGGTTGGACATGATGATGGTGTCTGCGAAGTGAGGGTCAAGGTCCGTCCCAAGCACGAGCTGCGCGCCACGCGGTGGCGGACCAAGTGTAACGTCTCGCGAATGGCCTTCGATGAGGATGTGCTCGAGCTCGTAAGTAGCTTCGATGTCCGTATCTGATTTCACAGCGCTCAGCTTGATGTTGTCCAGATCGTGCATGCTTTCTTGCGGCGCAACAAGCCATGATGGTGGCAAGTCCATGCCAATATTCAGCAGCGCCTCCACGGGCAGACCTGTGAAGTGGGCGCTGAGACGTCGCAGCGAACCGTCAGAAGTGAAAGATGGCTTCGAGTCAAGGACATGACGATAGAAGCGCTTGACTGGAAGTTCTTCGAGCCTCTCACGTGGATTGAGGAACATGGTAGTGGCCACACCATCTAGCTCAGATAGTGCCTTGATGATTGGTATCCATCTCTGCGCTAGCTCTGATGCAGGGTCGATGGCAGTGAAAATTTGAACGGTAGCGGTGTCAATGTCGCCAACCTTGATGGCAGTAGAAGTGGAGTTCCACTTCTTAAAGATGTCCGTTCGTACGGTGGGCGCGGCCTCGAATATGCCTTCAGGGACGTCCGACACCTGTGACAGTGCTATCAGGTTCGAGATGCGAGCAAACGCCAGAGGCGTAGAGGCCCTGTCTTGGAGTTGCAAGCTTTCCACTGCGAGCGCAGCTGGTAGTAAACGCTTCTTGCGTTCATATGCCAGCAACGCTTCAAGGTCGTCAACTTCGAGCAACGTGGCAGCCGTTGTCGGACCCACAGTTCTGCCATTCACGATCAAAGCTTGCTGGCCTGGATCAATTCCCACGGCATTGATGATGGCCTTGAAAGACGGTGAAGTGCTGACAGTTCGCTGCTCATCGCCGGCTGAAGCCTCGTTCGGCACTGCCTCGTACAGTGACTTGTACACCGAGCGCCGCTGAGCCGCACCAAGCTCCTCGGTATTCTCTAAAGCATCGTCTCCCTTAGGCTGTTCGCTTGCGAGTGCGTCGTATTGCTCAAGGTATGACCACAGCAGCTCCTCGGTCGCGCCACCTTCAGCACTGAGTGCGAGTTTGGACCTCACGCCTGATGCACCAGGGACAGGCAGAAGCGCAAGCTCGACATTGTCGTGCTGTCTCTTTAATAACAGTGCTTCCATGACCTGCTCGAAGCCTTCTAGGCTGTCCAAGTCTGCCGCGACGGTCAAGTGCACTAGCTCTCGCTCAATAGTCTCGGCGCTTGCTGGAAGGCTATGCAATGCCGCAAACTCTGGGAAGTCGCCAAGGTCGATGTGTCGGATTGCCTTGTCATCTTCAGGGACGATAATCGGGTTACGCCTTGCAACGGCCTTGGCCAAGAACAGGTCTGGCAGGTAACTGTCATCGGTGACTGTTGCTTCGTAGACAGCTTGTTGTATCTGACGCGAGTCCAGGCTCACCCGTTGGCTCATCACTTGGAGCCACTCGTCCGTGTACTGTATGGGTGCGCCATTGAGTAGGATGGGCGGCGTGTTATCACCAGCGCCAAATCGAGCGATATACGCCTGTGCGCCTTTGAGCTTGGCATCGTCTTCGTCGCTAGAACGTACTTCCTCGAATGGCAAAGCAACTTTGTCGGGGCGTAAAGTGCGGTCCTTAATCGCTTGCTCGAAGTACTTTTCTTGTGGTGCTCGAAACTTCCGGCCCGCGCCAACGACTGACTTGCCTAAATAATCCAGCGCTACAGTAAGCCCGTATCTATCGAGTAGGTAGTAAACTATTTTAGCCTGCTCGATAGCCGCTGGTGACTTGACGCGAGGCACCAGACCGAACCGAACCGGAACCGTTCGCCTCACAAAGTTTTGAAGGCTGTCGACCACAGTCGCGACGTTAGAGTAGTCTGAGAAGTCAATCGGAAGCACAAGATGGTGGATGTTGCGCCTGCAAGATGGTAGCTGGCCCGGGTAGGTGCGCTGGAGCAAGGCAGTGACACTGCTCGGCCACTCAGCATACCTTTTATCCTTCTCGATGTCGTTGAGCCACATGATAACGTCGCCACCTTCCGTGTCATCACGCCAATCGTAGCGTTGCACCTCCTGATCGACCTGTGACGCAGTAACAGCTTCATGGGAAAGCAGGTCGATGGCTTCTGGTGCGGTTAGACCTAGTTCGCGGACGCCGTTGATCATCTTACGTTCGCGTCGCAGATGCTCAAGCAAGGCGTATGCGTCAAAGTCTCTCGCCATGATCTGGACACCATTGATCCAGATCACATTGAAGCCAGCCGGCAGGAGGACTTCGCGGTTGGCACGGTGCTCTTGGAGAAACTCGGTAGACACGTTGACTGCTGCAATGGATGCAGAATGCTTTGGAAAGTCTTGTGATAGGCGAAGCAAAGTATCGAATGGCGCATCGCTTGACACAACAAAGCTTGACGCTTTCAGGCCCAAGCGGAGCAGCTCTGATGCCGACAGCGGGCGAAGATCAGAGACTTCCTCTTCGCTGAGCGTGGCCTCTGTTGCCTGCCTCGTGCCATCCTTCTGTTCCTCGTCCGCTTGTCGGTCGTCGATCACGATGTAGTCAGTGCGCTTGAGCGCCAGTTCCACGCCATATCCGCCAATTGCTAAAGGTGTGCTCGTCAAAGCATCCGTAGGCTTATATCGCACGCGGTACGATGTCTTTCCTTCAGTCGCTGTCTTACTGATCGTTTTATGGAACTTACGGAAGGACTGGGACGTGATGTCTGCATACAGGACTGACGGGCGGCCATTGTCTGCATCGCCTAGGACGCGATCGAACGGTAGCTGGTGGAAGTCTATGCTGGGCTTGTCAAGCTTTTGTGCGCTCGATCCGGCCATGTCAGGTGAACAGTATCTCTCTCCACTGAACTGTGCGTGTATCCATGTCTCGCATTCTCCCTCTTCATCTTGCCCCAAACTCGGCTCCACGGACGCGTTGTAGTATTGGTAGTGCGCCTCGATTCTGGGTGCTGTAGAATGCAACGACAGCGCAAAGTCAAAGGACGACAGGTCCTCTAGCTGGCTGAGATGACCGTCCTGCTGAAGCAAGCTCCGGAAGCTCGTATAAAGCTCTGCATCTGTGTGCGCAGCATCAAAGTAGCCATCGGCAATGCGATCGAGGAGTGGAAAGTAGGACGTAGCGTTCTCGTCAGCCGCAGTCTCTCTAGCATTGGTCAGCGCAAAGCCTTCGTAGCGCAGGCAATCGACCTACAATAGCTCGACGAGATATGGCGGTGCGCCAAATGAAGTCCGAAGGGCGACATTGACAGTAGGCACAGCATTGGCACCAGAAAATAGACTGGAGCAAAGGCCCGCTACCAGAGCGAGCATGCGTGGTTGAGGTATCATCTCCAATACATGAACTGACAGAGACTGTCTTCAGACGTGCCCCAGAAACAGGAATGTGGGAGGTTGTTGTTGTGGAATCAGGGTAAGCCACGATAGCCTAAGGATCGCGTGGTGAAAGATGATACGTGTCGCTATGGCAGGTGCAATGTTCACAGCACCTGCATACAGGATGCAAAGTAACTGGCGACCAGTGTCATGCCGATGTTTGGTAAAACGGGGACGAAACAATATCGAGTGTGTTCTGCATCATATCATTGACTACATGGGTGGGCCAAGCACATTCACTTCTATTTCGGAGGTCTGCGGCGACGCCTCAATCGGGTTAGACCGCCATCACATGCAAGATATACACATTATCTAACGGGAATTCCTGTAACTTGCACTTAGGCTACTGGCCATGCAAACCGTCACTTTCACGAACGAGGGCAGGTAGCGACAACGTCTCACCGTACAAACTTCGAGCAACCTCTCGAGAATGTATATGGGAGCAGGACAGAGTCGTCTACTCCAGCAACTACTGCATAGTTGACATCAAGGGTGGGAAGTGGCGTATGGATGTCCTTGCGAACATCTGTCGATTACCACATTGTATTGCCAGTAGCCTGCAGTGTACTGTCTCCTCCAAACACAGACTAGTCCGAATTCAGAATATGTTCAGGTAGGTTTTGCATGAAAGAAACCTTGCACATCCTCCGCCACCTTATCAACCGTCGAAGCGCTACCAGACGGAAAGCTCTCCTTGATCCAACCCGGTAGCTTCGACAGTATCCGTTGCTGAATGTATCGACTGTCCATTAAGATGATGCTCGCCCAGTCGCCCTTGTGCCGAATTGCACGACCAATGGCCTGGTTGACGCTCCTCATGCAAAGATTCTCGACATGCTCTCTGCTGGCCTTGCCCTTTGGTTCGCCCCTTCCTGTCACCTTCTCATCGATGTATTGCAACTTGGCCTTCCACTCCGGAGTCTCGGTGTTTGGGAAGGGCAGGCCAACGACGACTACACAGCGCCCAAGGTCATCGGAGAAGTTGATGCCCTCAGAGAGTTTGCCACCGAGAACGGAAAGAAGGATGGCACCTCGGCCTCCATCTGTTGCGGCTTCGCCATACTCCCTGAACGTTGCCTCCACTGATCCACCTCGGCTGTCCCAAAATAGAGGCTTGAGTTTTTGTAAGTCTACGCCGATAGACTGCTTGCGCCAGCATTCGGAGACTTGCTCAAGGAAGCCGTAGCTCGGCAGGAAAACAACAAGACCGCCGCGAACGTGAGGCGCAACTTCTAGCAAAGCCTTGCCGGTGCGAATGATGTCGGCGGCGTTCCTTGATCTGTAGCTAAACTCGAGCGGCCCATCGTTGTCTGCAGCAATAGTTCGAACTAGCAGATTGCTTGGCGGAATGAGGTGGCCACAAGAGAATGTTGTCAAAGAGGGCAGATATGGAAGCAGTTGCTGCTTGTAGTCTTCCATAGGAGACATAGTGCCGCCAGCAAGGATCACCGCTCTCGCATCTTGCACTATGTCCCGGAAGTGCTCAGAAGGATCGAGGAGCATGTATTGGATGGTCGTGGTCTTTGCCTCTTTCGACCAGAAGAAACGACCTTCTTCAGACGGGTTCAAGAGCGTCAAGAGGAAGTTTTGGACATGCATTAGCGTAGGTACGTCGGCTACCGGGTTGGCAACGTCTTTCTTAGGAGCAGCGCCGTTCTGTGCTCGAGAGAAGTTCTTGATATAACTCTCAACCTTGCGAGCAAGCTTACTCTCGTTGATGTACCGAACGAGCTTCGACAAGTTGACCTGGTCAACACCCTTGCCCGAAAGCAGCTGCCCAGGCTGTAATGTGCCGCCAGTCCCAGCTGCCCCGTGCAGACCAGATGCGAACAGGAGTAGCGAGTCTATCACCCTGACAACTTGGGTGACGTAAACCCGGTTGCTGCCTTTCAGTCGATTGCGGAACTTCTGCAGATAGACCATCAAAGACTCTCTTGCAAGCTTGAGCTGGGTCTCGGAGATTTGCGTAGAATGGATTGCCTCAATTGCGTTCATGAGATTGTGCGCTTCGTCAATAACAACAACATGGCCTTTCAACGATATACCTAGCGCATCCCGGGCAGACTTTTGTAGAAGGAGCGGATAGGGCAGCGTCACCATCTCCGCGGGACCGATCGCTGGCCGTGACGCATAGTAAGGGCAGATACCAAGCTTAGCGCCGACGCTTGCCAAGTCTTCTATGTCTCGTACCTTCGCAAGCGCATGGTCCCGGAAGTGAAGCACCAAGTCTTCGCTCTCCTTGGTAGGCAGGAAAGGACACTTATGTTCTCCGGATGTGCTCGATTGTTGCAGTTCTACGCACCGCTCATTAATAGCAGTCTGATTTCTAAGCTTGGTCACCTTCGGGTTGATGCACAGATTCTTTCGAGAGCCCAAGGTCAGTTGTCTTACAGCCTCGACCGTTGAGTCGACCTTGGACTGCGCAGAGCCATCCGAGTCTGGTGGCAAACCAGGCGGTAGCTTGACTCGCTGGAGCTCGCCAACGAATTGAGACAGCTGTGAGTGTGTCCGTGAGCAGAAGAAGATCTTCAGCTCATCAATATCTTCTTCGGCGGCTCCATCTTGTTTCCTAGACTGGAGCATACCGAGTCTCTCCATAAGCTTGGTGGTCTCTGCAGAGTAATCGGATTTGCCACCATTTCCGGTCTTCGTTCGCTCATCGTCGCTCTCATAGTCATCAAGCATGTACTGCTCTTCGTTTGAAACCTCTTCATCCGCATCGTCCGAAGCCACTTTCCGGCGTTTGTAAACATGTTCATTGTAAGCGCGGCGTTCCCTAGCTTTCTGCTCGCGATCCCGCACAGCCTGCAGACGGGTCTCGAACTCCTCTCGCATCTGTCGCATGTCCTGCCGTCTAGCATCTTTGGCATGCTCTGCCATCCAGTCCGGCTCGTCTTCTTCGACATCAATCGCAGCCATAGCCTCGTCGAATGTCTTTCGTTTGTGTTCCCGCAGCCAGGTGAGTGAGCTACATATCAAGCTCAATGACTTGCCAGTGCCGGTCGGTGACTCGAAGATGCCGACTTTGCCACTCTCTATGCACTCATACATGGTCTCCATAAATTGCTGTTGGATGTCGTAGGGTTGGAAGGGGTGATGAAAGTCTTTGCGTGCCATCTCGAAGCGTGCGAGCTGGCGCAGGTAGCAGGTAGCAGACGATGGCCTATTCCAGGAAGCGTCTGGCTGTTGCCCTTGCACACAACTCGGAAAGAAACACAATTCGTGCCTTTCATGTAAGTAGGTACTTCGCAGTCGGTGGAAAGACGTTCAACTTTTGGGCCGGCTGCCCCGCGTCACGCTAGAACACGTCCATCTTGTGATATGCAGAGTCTCATCGATGTTTGCCTTTTCGGAAGCGAATGTTGTCGCTGTCAATGCTTGGAGGAACGCTCTTGTCGATAACCCAAGTCTCCATAATCTCCTTCGTTTCAAGTTTCTTGACTTCCTTCTGCTTCGCGTCTTTGATACGCCTAATGTAACCCATGTAGATAGCGACCTCTGCAACAGCAACAATGCCGCTTCCGGACATGGACAGCCCAAGCCGCTGCGGAACACTCCACCGCCTCGCTGCAATCCAAATGAACACACTGCAGCAAATGATCGAGATCAGCACGTTAATGATCAATATCATCTGCCTATTGACATCGGCGTACGTAACATCGTCTACTTCATCAGCAGCCGATGCACCATGGGATATAGCAGGATTGAAGATGTATCCTGAGCTTGGAAAGCGCTGCCCGAAAGTTTCTGGAACAGGAGGCGGATTCAGCATACGTTCGTATTGCCGATTCTCTTCCTGCTCCCTCAAACGCTGCATCAGTGCTTTGTACTCGGGTGTCTATGAACTACTGTTAGTGACGAAGCGACCCTCGCGACTGAGCACACGTACGGGTTCCTTCTTAGGTGACGGAGGCGCTTGGTAGATGTTGGCTCCCTTCAGCAAAGTGTCTAGACGCCACGCTTTCGCAGTCTCTGCGTACCCTCCATCGTTCTGAGACTTGGTTCGCTGTACAAGGTAGTCCGAGATCTTCAGCAGATCGTGGTGGTCAATTGGAGCGCCTGTCGCGACTTTCCTAAGGCTCTCCAGCTCTGGCACCTCAATCATTTCTTCGCCCCCTTCCAGATCCCTTTTCTGTCGGCAGTACTCTTTAATGGCCTTCTCCGCTTCCGGAGTGACTGTGACCTGCACCATGATGTGGTATGATACTCCGTCGAAAGATGTTTGATGGCTCGCTGCCACATGCAAACAGTACTGTATCGGGCTAGGCCCATCTCGGGGAACATGACCGGATCTCCGGGAATTTTATTCCTGGGATGAGAGCTCTCGAAACTGGACCCGAGTGAATGTCACAATCACCTACCTGTGCATCATCCTCTTGAGAGCGTCGCACATCTTGCGAATCGGTCTTCACATACTGCGACACGTCCCACTCTCGATTTCCCACAAGTGCACAGAGTCGGCCCATCCACTCCGATCACATGTCTAGAGCGGCAGCGCGATCACCTGCGCTCATTGGGAGAAGCATTGCAGCAGCCACACGAGCACCCACCTCTCGATTTCGATGTCCGGAGTGCCTTAAACCTCTACCCGTACGATCACTCCAACGCCGAGCCTACCATGGGTCGACCCAGCGAAAGCAGTCCGCCGTTGCGGCCGCAGTCTCGGCGGCGAAGGAGATGTTCAACGGGCCTCCGCCGGCAGGGCCTATGGGCATCGACCCGCTGCGAAGTGTTGCGAAGGAGATGAAGTTTATGACGGGGAATATACGGCAACTGCTAGGCTCAGGGCACCCGATGCTGGATACGGTATCGAAATACTACACGCAGTCGGAAGGCAAATACATCCGGCCGATGCTTGTACTTCTGATGTCGCAAGCCACGGCGATGCTGCCACAGCAATCGCGGTCATGGTCAAGAGGGTCGGACGATGTGGACAGGCCTATAACACCAGCCTCTGTGCTTGCAGACACAAACCCGACATCTCCATTGACAGCAAAGAGCATGGACAATGGAGACGCATTCGATAGCTCGGTTTTACCTTCGCAGCGCAGATTAGCTGAGATTACGGAATTGATACACACTGCCTCGCTATTACATGATGATGTGATTGACACATCCATATCGCGGCGAGGCAACCCATCGGCAAACATAGCATTCGGCAACAAGATGGCGGTCTTGGCTGGCGACTTCTTGCTCGGGAGGGCTTCAGTAGCTTTGGCCAGGTTACGTGACCCGGAGGTGACCGAGCTGCTTGCCACAGTGATCGCGAACCTAGTTGAGGGAGAGTTCATGCAATTGAAGAACACGGTACTGGACGAGCGGCATCCAGTCTGGACCGAGGACACCATCACGTATTATTTGCAAAAGACGTATCTCAAGTCTGCGAGCTTGATCAGCAAGTCTTGCCGTGCAGCAGCATTGCTGGGCGACCACTCGGCTGAGGTTGTAGAGGCAGCCTACCAATACGGCAAGAACCTAGGCTTGGCGTTTCAACTTGTCGACGATATGCTCGACTACACAGTCAGCGGTCAGGAGCTAGGTAAGCCGGCAGGTGCGGACCTCGAGCTAGGTCTGGCGACAGCTCCCTTACTATTTGCGTGGAAAACCAACAGAGAGCTTGGAACGCTCGTAGGTCGCAAGTTCGCCGAGAAAGGCGACGTTGAAATGGTAAGCATTGCCACTCTCATCCTTCGCGGTCTCCTGCTGACTTCTCTAGGCACGGAACATGGTTGTACAGAGCGACGGCATCGAGCAGACTCGGGCGCTTGCACAAGATTATGTCGACAAAGCTGCTCGAGCAATTTCCGGCTTCCCAGACAGCAACGCCAAAGTTGGCTTGATCGACATGTGCTCGAAGGTTATGAAGCGGAGGAAGTAGTCGACTTGATTTGTGTAAACCTTACTTTGCTGTACTTCTAGCGCCAACGGTCGAGCGTGTACAAAAGGCTGGCTGGGAGGTCAACGCATGATGGGCGGCGTGGCGTTTGGCGGCAGTGAGGCTACTGTGGGTCGATACAGTGTCGATAGCATACCCGCCAGATCATGTACAGATAGATGAGGAGCACAGGCTCGCTGCAGTGCCATTACTTGTACTCCGTATCACCAATCCAATGTATATCGAAAGCCTTGTGAACCCCACCCCGCTCTGGCATGTGCTCCAGCTCGCACTCATGTTCCTGCTTCGACACCCTTTATTCTCTTGTAGACATCCTCCGAGTGATGACAAGTGCATGCTAAGGCTTTCGAAAAGCTGAGCTGGGCTAGGCTCTGATATCTGATTGTAATGATGACACGATGTGCGTGCTACTATGAGTTCTTTTGATCTATGTGAAGCTGACCAAGTACATCTTGCAGGATTGATACCCAGATCCGCCTGAGGCGAGCCATCCTCCTCAACGACCTCCCTCTCGTCAAGCGCATAGTCCGCAAAAACCCGAAGCTTCTGCAAAACCCAGACTTCGAGGACAAGAGTAACACGAGCCTACATTCGGCTGCCGCACATGGCTACACGGAGATAGCGCAATACCTCATAGAGGCTGGACACGAGATTGATGAGGTCTCTCGCAATGCGATCGGTAACACGCCGCTCATGCTCGCGGCACAGAATGGGCATATGGAGGTGGGCAGGTTGCTAGTGCAGAGGTTCCCAAGGTGTATACCGTATCAGAACAGAGAGGGGTTGGATGCTCTGGCAATAGCATCACAGCATCAGGCGTCGACGGGCCTCATTCCTTTGATACTGAGCAATCCGCATCGCCCGTCGGCAGACTCGCGGGATCAGGATGGCAATACAGCTCTGCACCATGCCTCAGCTTCCGGCTCGCTGAAAGCGCTGCGTATCTTGCTGGCAGCAGGCGCTAACCCACTGGCGAAGAACAATCACGACTGGACACCGCTGGCGTACAGTCAGACGGTAGCAGCTGAAGTCTACTTCAAGAACTTGGTCGCTGAATTCGAGCGTAGGAAGGTGGAAGGTGCAAGGCAAAGCGATGAACGTGAGAGGCAACGAGCAGCTGGTGTCAGAATGGTAGACGGCGATGGCGCTACGTCTAAAGCTGGTAATGGCGAGGAAGACGAGATGATTGGCGATGCTCTCAAGAGGCACTGGAGTCCTACCGAGAGAAGGAGGCCGACTACACCCGGCTCGGCACCAAAGCATGAGTGGGGTCTGGGACTGCAGCATATGCGGACGAGATCTGGAAGTGGAGGCTCACAGCAGCCGTCTCATCGGTAAGGGAGCCATCTGGGCTACGATGCTACGTCTTCACAAAGCCGAAGAATGCGCTCTTCGTCGACTGGGAGCTTTCATGTGTCTTGCACAGAAGGGACGAGAAGTATCATGTGTGGTGAAGCGCATGAGAATGTCTTTGCGTGCTGCGCAACGATAAGAGCAATCGGTATTCCAATAGGCTAGAAGTAATGGGAAAGACCGCCATTCAGCCGCCTTCAGTAGCTGCGGGCACAGCACGCGGAATTGTGAGTAAAAATTGCCAGTCGCACGTCGATCGAGATGGACTTCGCTGTGATCCGCCGTCGACGACACTCGCTGCGAGTTGTGTGTATGCTGGGCCCCTTTTACTTTTATTACCTCTAGATGTGAAAGTCGCTACACGGAGATAGAAGGACTGCCAGCAATGAACATATTCTAACGTCTATGCTATGCTATACGCTAGCTGTAGCTGTTCCTATGCAAGTAACGTGCTGCCTTTTGTGTTCATACCGCCCATCTCGCTCTAAAGATCATCGTTGCATCACCGTCATCTACGAAGCCTTGGGTCTCAACGGCTGCTCCTCGGTCCGGATTCCCTTCATGCTCTTAAAGAACTGCGCACCATCTACCAACCGCCTCTCGTTGTTCAAACGCGAATTGACGAAGTCAGGGTAATTCAGCGTCAGCTCTGCCGCACCGTTGACAATGTGGTCCGCAGCCTCAACACCAAGCATAAAGCTGTGGTCCTGGTTACCAACCTCGTACCTCCAGCTACCGAAACGACCACGGGAGAAGATGTCCATATCCTGCAGCTTGGGCAGAAGCTGCTTCAGCACGCCCTCACGCTCGAGCGATGGGGTCGGGTAGCCGTGATCGAAGCGGCGGTGGTAGGTCGAGACGATCTCGTCGGAAGGCTTGAGCATGTCGGTGTTGATCAGACCCTGAATGCAGTCCTTGAGCATATTCTCTTGGTCCACTGGCTTCATGCTGGACTCGGAGACCTCAAGCATGATACTCCAGTACGGGCCCTCCTTCTCCTCCTTGCTCTCTGGCTTGCTGCCGTCGGCAAGCTGCATGGTCGCCAACTTCTTGGAAGCTTTAGGCTGGTTGTTGGGCGAGTAGTTTGAGAAGATGGTCGCGCGGTAGAATGGGCAGTTGTCCTCTGGGAAGTACAGCCAGCACTTGTCGCCGATGCGCTCTGGGCGGGCGCCACGAACACCGACACCGATGACGTGTGTGGTGCTGTAGAAGAGACCCTTGCTGAGCTTGATGGACTCCTCGTCGCGCATGCATTCCACCAGACTGTCAAGGGCCATGGTGCTGACAAGCTTGTTGTAGTTAATCGTCGTGCCATCGCCGAGCAGGACGCGCTTGTTCTCGCCGTCTACGAGCTGCACGCGGCCGTGATCGCCAAAGCGCGTGTTCTTCTTTGGCAGAGTCTCAGCGACCTTGATCCAGATGTTGCCGGTGCCGCCGAAGGCTGGGAAGCGGAAGGTCGCGTTGGGACCCCAGTTACCAGCTGTCTTCTGCAGGACGACGTTCTTGGTGACGAGCTTGAGGTTGGGTGCTGCGACACGCTCGCCCAGCCATTCGCATTGCATCTACTCTGCTCATCAGCACTGACCACATCCGTCTCACTCTGATTACATCCTTACCTTGGTAGTCGGTACAGCCCACACCTTGTAGTTGTACGGCCGCATGAAGATGTTGGCAATGCCCTCACCCACGTTCCTCATGATCCACTCGTCAAAGTTCTTCGGCTTGGTGTTCGCAACTCTGCTCTCCATCGACGCATCAATCATACCCTCCAAACACATGACCTGGTCATCTTTCGGCAGCATGGAGATGTTGTTCTGGAAGGGGTAGGGCACCCAGAGGTCCTTGTAGCGGACGTAGGAGATGCGCTGGTGCTGGTACCAGTCCGACTCGTTGGGCAGGGCTTCGTCGATGCAGTCGTCGAAGTACTTGTAGTGGGAGAAGATGACATGGCCGCCAACATCGTAGAGCTGGACGCCAGAAGGTCAGCGCGCTGGAGATGTTGGGTGTGAGTAGCATTGAGAACGTACAAAACCCTCTGGTGTGGTGTCTGTCGAGGCGAGACCGCCGGGTATGTCGCTGCTGTCTATGATCATCCATGATGGACCGTCCTGCTGTCGTTAGCATTGAGCGCCTGCAACGAGCGTTGGGTGTGCCATACAATCTGGTGAAGACGCTTCGCAGCTCCAAGACCCGTAGGGCCAGCGCCAATGACAAGGACATCGATGTCGCTGGCGGTAGTATCAGCATGCAGCAACTTTTGTCTACCCAGCACAGCTACTCGAGCTTACATTTCTTGCCCATTGGCCTTACTCATCTGACGCTTGTGCGCCTTGTGGTCTGCGTGGTTTCCCGCCATCTTTGCTCTGGTGATCAAGTGTACAAGATGGCAACTGGAGGCTGAGGGTGTGACTGTGTGTGGGAGACGAAGGGGGACAACTTGCGTTGTTTATTCACCGACCGCCACTTCGTCGCCGCACTCGAGACTCCAACACTTTTTCAGGGCCTCGCTGCAGCATCCAGGGTCCACCGTCCACTAACCCTCAGGCACATGTGAAACAATCGATCGGCGCCGTGCTAGCACAGCTCCAGGGCTAGCTGCCGTGTGTAACGGCTGGGATGGCACGGGCTTGTCCCAAGTTACCTTAACGTTGACGTTGGTCATATTGATACCTTATTGATGATTGTGGAATGAAATAGAAAGTGTACATTGATGGAGTTGGACTGAGGAGCTAGGCGGTCTTGCCAGCGATGCCTCATCTCCCAAACCACCAGGACTACGGTGCACATGCTTGGGATAGAGAGTCTGTTTGGCTGCGACCTTTGGATGGTGGCACAGTGGATGGTCGGAGGCAGTCGGCCTTGCGGGTGTAACCAGGAGATTTTGGAATGCTACGGGCTACGATCGCAAATGCTCGAGCAGCTCGGGTACGAAGTTCAGCAGTCGGAGCGTCGTATCTCACTCTCGTCAACGCCTTCTATGGTACACGTATGCACGGTAAAAGCTTGACGTTGCTTGAGTTGTTCGTGTTCCACACCCAACAGACGCGCAAGTGTAACCCCTGTACCAACGCTCTTGGCGGAATACAGTATCCCTTGCAGGGATTAGCTTTGCCGTGAACGAACGCCTCACGGCAAAGTCAATCTTCCTTTTTGACACCTTGTCTTTGTACGCTGAGCCGTATCTTTTCCCACCACCATCACCATCACCGTCCTCGGTTGACGCTCCTTTGCTCCTTCGATTCGATCACACGATAATTCGAGAGGCGTCGGAGAGCGCATTCCAGAGAAGGCCGCGCGTTAGCTCAACAGACACTCCGTACCTTTCCATCAACGCCGAGCGCTGGACGCGTAGGAATAGGAGGTTCAGTAACGCTCAAAAACGCATACCACAGACAAGATGTCGGAGAAGCAGAGGATCTCAGGCGAGCAGGAGCGGCAGGGCCCAGATGTGCCAGTCCTGCCTACGGTGAACCCAGATGCAGAGAAGGCTCAGGCGGCCAAGGCTGGCCTGCACCCGGCCGTCTACATCGCGTGAGTAGCATCAATGACCAACACATGCCGCAACGAACATGAATGCTGAAAGCTTGCATACAGGACATGGATCTCCCTCTCCTCCTCCGTCATCCTCTTCAACAAATGGATCCTCGACACGGCCAAGTTCCACTACCCTATCTTCCTCACCACATGGCATCTGCTCTTCGCGACGGTCATGACACAGCTCATGGCGCGCTTCACGACAACGCTCGACTCCAGGAAGAAAGTCCCGATGACGGGCAGAGTGTACTTGAGAACGATTGTGCCGATTGGCGTCATGTTCTCGCTGAGCTTGATCTGCGGCAACCTGACGTACCTATACCTCAGTGTCTCGTTCATCCAGATGCTCAAGGTGAGATAATCAGAGCAGACCAAAGGTGCTAGAAGGAGATCGCTAACGCATTGCCAAGGCCACCATGCCCCTCGCTACCCTCATTGCCTCTTGGTCCTTGGGCGTCTCGGAGTTCTCCCTCAAGACCCTCGGCAACGTCTCTCTCATCGTTGTCGGTGTTGTCATTGCCTCATTCGGCGAGATCAAGTTCGTTCTCATCGGCTTCCTCTTTCAATGCGGAGGTATCGTCTTCGAAGCCATCCGCCTTGTCATGGTCCAGCGCTTGCTCTCCGGCTCTGAGTTCAAGATGGATCCGCTTGTTTCGCTCTACTACTTCGCGCCGGCCTGTGCGCTTATGAACGGTGTTACTGCACTCGTGCTTGAGATCCCGAAGATGACGCTCCTGGACGTGCAGAACGTTGGATACTTTACTCTGCTCGCTAACGCGACATGCGCATTCCTCCTGAACGTTTCGGTCGTTTTCTTGGTGAGTCAACTGATCATTCAGCGTCCCTTGACATCACTAACGTACGTTCCGTACAGATCGGCAGGACCTCGTCCCTCGTCATGACCCTCTCCGGCGTCCTCAAAGACATCCTCCTCGTCGTTGCCTCGATGCTTATCTTCCGCGACCCCGTCTCTCCACTCCAAGCCTTCGGCTACTCCATCGCGCTCTGCGGCCTCGTGTACTACAAGCTCGGTGCGGACAAGATCAAGGAGCACTTTGGGCAAGGCCAGCGCGCGTGGGCAGACTACGGTGTTCGACACCCGGCACTGCGGAAACTCATTGTCTTTGGACTGGTCATCATGACTCTGTTTGTCCTGCTGGGCGGTATCTCCGCTAGTGGCGTGGTACCGGCGCAGTACGACCCAACACCATACGCTAAGGAGAGACTGGGTGGTGTGTGGGGTGCTGGACAGAAGACTGGCGCGTAAGGTGAAAGGTTCGCAGTGGGCAGAACCAGGAGAGGCGCGGTGAGGAAGAAGTACAGGTAGAGGTGACCAAGAGCTGGGATACTCTTTCCTTTGGTGTTTGAGTAGTGAGTTGATGC
>Ga0058704_10000414_pt1 | contig 22441 bp, 15 predicted proteins | sample AgamicMgSfe_FD_71363 | JGI IMG/M metagenome (GOLD analysis project Ga0058704, IMG submission 71363) | Agave microbial communities from Guanajuato, Mexico - Mg.Sf.e | ecosystem: Host-associated > Plants > Phyllosphere > Phylloplane/Leaf | place: Guanajuato, Mexico | collected 2012-05-30
CCCTTTCCCCTTATCCCTCCCCCTCCCGCTCGACCGCGAACGCTCATGCTCCGAACCCAACGACTCATTCGCCGTCGTGTATTGATCGAGATCGGTGTCATCTCCATCTCCATCCTCATCATCAGGGTGAGGCGAAGTCAACGTGTCGAACCACACGCTGCTTTTCTTACTCGGCGGACTACCGAGCATACTACTCTCGTCCTTGCTGCCGCGCGCGTGTTCGGGGTGAGGGTGCAGTTCGGGCGCGCCTTCGCGGGCGGATTGTTTGCTGGCGAACGCGGAATGGGGATGCCCGCCGGCGGTGATGGCCAGGTCCTTCATGGAGAATCGCGGCCGGGTTTGGGGGTCGTTCGCGGCCATGTCTTTGATGTCGCTCCAGTATTCCAGGCGCTTGACCTGGGCTTCGGCGGCCTCGACGGCGTGGTGGAGGTTCTCGGCGTGGCGGACGGCGGTCTCGTGGTGGTTTTGCGTCTCGTCGGCGTCGGCGGCGGTGGTCGGGTGCTCGTGTTGTTTGAGACTCTCGCGCCGCTCGTGGGCGGAATCGTGGTGGGCGATTAGTTCGCCTAGTAACTGTCGACGGGAGGATTGGTAGATCAGGAGGCTCATGATCTCCGGCATGCGGTCGGCGAGGTAGTACAGCTCGTCGCCACCCTCCGCGACAAATTTGCGCACCGCGATGAGCTTTTCGCGATCGAGGGCGGACTTGCGTAGCGCCCGCATCAGAGCCCCGACGTCCGTGATGTCCATCTTCTCTACGTCCAGCTCGTCTTCCATCCGGGCGTGCATGCGCGCCAGCTCGCTGCTGCGTGCTCGGCTCGAGTCGTCTCGAGTCTTCGTTTGCAGCGTCTTCGGGTGGATGGTGAAGTACTCGGCCGTCAACTCGTGGCTCTTCTCCTTCGTCACATGCCGCAGCGCCTCCCTTCTCCTCCTCATCCGCAACCACCTCCGTCTTCGGACGAAGGAGTGGAACCAAGGGTGATTGCCATGCCAGCTCGCGCCCGCTTTGAAGAAGAGACTGTACTCCCACCCTTCCTCGTCCACGTCCCGGCTCATGTCGACGTACCAGCTCTTCCACGCCCACTCCCAGCTCGGGTCCGGCACTTGCGCGTTGCGGATGTCGACCGGCGAGGTGCGGAACTGGGCGTTCTGCCACGGCTTCGGGTCGGACGGGAGGAGAGAGGCGATGGAGTAGTGGGGGATGCCGAAGAAGAAGAAGCCGCGCTGGTTCTCGTAGAGGATGTCGAGGATGGTGTCGTCCTCCCAGCCCTTGCCGACGGTGCGCTTGCGTTTCAGCAGGCCTTTGGCTTTCGCGCGGCCGCGCTCGAGGTAGGAGGTCTGCTGAGGTGTGGCGGACTCGCCTGGTTGAGGAGCGCGGGCGGAGTCTTCATCAGGGGCTGGCGGATCGGTGGCATCGTCGAAGTTGTAGCGGTTCTGGGCGTACCGCGAGTACTTTTGCTTCGCTATCTGCTGTCTGACCGACTGCTGCAGGGAGAGGGAGTTGCTGGTGAACCTCTTGATCAAGTGCGGCGCGGTCGAGGGTGTTGGCGGGAGGTCTGCGGCTTCACTGTCACTCCGTTCAGTCTCTCCTTCTGCGTCGAGGTCCGGGTCTTGTTGGGCTCGGGTGCGGTCGATGAGGGAGATCTGATGTTCCAACTTGGACTTGTCTGAAGTGGGCACTTCGTGGACTGGGCTGAGAAGGGAAGCCGTGCGAGACATGCCGTGACGGGGATAAGGAGGAGGAAGAGAAGAGGGAGGAGGAAGAAGAAAGGGGTGCTCGTCACCTGTCGACGAGCAGGATGGTGTCCCGGTATAGCGTCGCTCGGTTGTAATGCAGGATGGCGGCGAGGCTTCGGTTGTGCTGGGATGAGGGACGGTGATGGGTGTTGAAGTCGCCGCTGGTCATGACGGTGGATGTATACTGGAGCGGTGGAGGTATGAGATGGACATGTCCATGAAGTCTTTCGACTAGATATACCTACCTGCTGTATGGATGTACATGCTTCATGCCTCAGGAGTCCGTCAAGCACTTGCCCTCTGCTCCCCTCGAGTCGGCGTCCAGACCGTTGGCATGTGCACCGCACCGCCGCACCGTACCCTGGCTCGGCCCGTCGCCAAGATCCGGGGTGATGGGAAACGAAACGAACCGTGAAGCCTGAGGTGTCGACACGTGACGACCACCCACGTCACGCTGATGGTGGACGGGGCATGATTGGGTGGGCGGGCGGTGGCTGCGTGTGGCTGCCAGCTTGCTGCTTGTTAACTCCTGGGCGAGCTCCTCTTCATCCGCGCATCCAACTACCTTCTCTCCCAATACCTACCAACAATCAATCAATCCCATCCCTCATCACCCACCAACCCAACCATGTCCTCCGGCCGATTCTGGCAGATCGTAGGTGTCGCCGCAGCCGGTGGTGGCGCCTACTACCTCTACAACGCCGGCGGCAGTCCCAAAGCCGCCGAGAAGAGGTTCGAAGGTCAGCAACCCCCTCCTCACCCATCCTTCCCAGCCCCACCGAACTGACGCCTCGTCACCCTCACAGCCGACGTCGCCAAGCTCGGCCACGAAGTCGGCCTCACCGGCAAAGGTAAAGAAGCCCAAAAAGCCACCGAAGTCAGCCTGGCCGACGCGGGCAAGAAAGTCGACGACCTGACCGCCGAGGCCAAGCGCGGCGTGAGCACCATCGACTCCAAGCTCGAGGGCTACCGGAAGGAGGCGGAGAGGACGATCGATGGGACGTTGAAGGAGACGAGGAAGGAGGCCAACGAGGCCATCAACAGCTTTGACAAGAACGTGCAGGAGGTGAGTCTGACCATCCGTCATTTCCTCGTTACGGCGACAGCGCTGACATGACGATTGCGACAGGGCGCGGCCAAGGCCAAGAGCGGCGTTTCCTCTTGGTTCGGCGGGTCCAAGTGAGGATTGTCTTCACAAACGGGAAGATTACTTTTATAAGCCCTATTTTCAGATCGATGTGTGATGATTGAGATACCTAAGAACGAAGAATTGCCACGCAAAACAGCCCGTTCGAGCTACCATGAAGCCATCGCGCCTCCACGCAGCATGTCCGCTATTCCAAATTGGAGATGATGCTGGCCCTGCCGACACTTCTCCGACGCACCTTTCCATTGATTCCGTCCCACAAGCACTCGTACCACCTCCCCAGGCAGCCTGAACGTCTCCACATCACAAAAGAAACGCATCCGTCTCTTAGCCTCCGCTCATCTGACTTCACTCACACCCGGTCGCGTCGCTACCCACGCCTCGACCAGCGGAGCAGAGAGAGCAAGGCAAGCCTCGACCTCCCAGAATCCAGCAAGTCCACACCACCCACTCGCCGACCAGATCACCCACTTGCCGACCCCGACTTGCTATCCAATCGTAATGCAAGTAGTACGTACAAGTGAGATCCAAGCCCCTGCCAGAACCTGCCCAAAGTAAATCAATTCCAAGTCATGCTGCCCATACAGTAGTCCCGCCGCACAACCACGCGAGAACGGCATGCGAGCAACGATCACATGAAAAAAAAGTCCAAAGGCAAAACAAGGCCGAATCAAGAACAAGACACGAGAACTCGGAGGAACAGCTTTCACAAGAAGCTACGCTACGCTACGTACGACATCCATAGAAGTAATGTGGCAGGTGCTGAGCATGTTCCTACCCTACCGGCGGGTAGCGAGAAAGACAACGCAAGCAGCGCCTCAAAGTACCGCCCATCCTTTCCCATCCCATCCTTTCCCATCCCATCCCATCCCATCCAACCGGTAAAGTTTTCCTCTCTTTCTTGTGTAGATTGGTAGAAATCCGTTTCCTCCGTATGCCCATCGCAGATCGTTCCCCAACAACAGGGCAGCGAGGCCCATCTGATTCGACCGTAAAAGGAGATCTGATTTCCGAGCACCAGGCCCTTTTCCCCTCCCTTCTCAGATAATAAAACATTGCCATCTGTTCTCTCCCTCCCTCTACCTCCTCGCAAAGCAGCACAACAACCCACTCTTGCCCAAAAACCACAAACACCCCAAAAACCGCACAAACGACAGCGCCGCCGTGGCCCACAGCAGGGCGCGGAAGAAGTTGGCCGTGCGCGTCGTCGCCGTCGACGTGAAGCCGAAGTGGTCGAAGTTCTCGCTCGTGATGCCGACGGCGAGCAGGGCGTTGGAGAAGATCCAGAAGGTGACGAGGCGGGTGCGGAAGGACTTGTACGAGTCCTCGAGGGATTTCTTCGAGTCCTCTTTGGGGGCGACGTAGGGCGTCAGCGCGCGCTTGACCGTCTGCTCGAATTGGCTGTCGATGTCGGCTTGCGGCAGGTCGACCTCCTCGATCACGGTCGCCTTGCCGTCCGAGGCCTTTTTCGTCTGGGCCGAGGGCAGGGCGTCGGCTTTGTCGGCGCCTTTCGTGCCCCAGGAGACGTCGTGCCAGTTGCTGAAGGCGTAGACCATGAGGATGTTGATGTAGCTCGTCATGAGGATGAGGTACTGGCCGAAGGAGGTGAACATGTGCCACGGGTCGAGGTACATGAAGGAGGCGACGAAGTAGAGGCCGAAGGTGGCCGCTAGGGCGATCAGGATGATGCCTGGGCCCGAGGAGGCGAAGAAGCTTTGGAAGAATTTCCCGACGCCGTCGTTGACGTCGAGGTCCGTTTCGTTGTTGGAGGTGAAGGCGTGCACCACCAGGTACATGGATAGGACGATGATGTAAAGCTGGATCAGGCCGAAGACGACGAAGGAGATGAGGTACGACCATTTGCTTCCTTTGGGTCTGTTGCCGAGGGCCAGGATGAACTGCAGGAGTAGGAAGGCGAGATAGAAGTACTTCAAGACGGTGTTGAGGACGGGGGTCACCGTATTGCCGAACGGGAAAGCGTGGTTGCCGTTGGAACTGGAGGGCGTGCCGACGAGATCCATGATGACCGTGGTCGTGAGGTAGTAAGAGGCTATAAACTCGTCAGCTAGAGATTCGTTTGGTGGAAGTGCGGGCATGGACGTACACAACGAAAACCAGGCCAGAATCACCGACGCAATGTTGTAGATCAGCTGGACGTGAAAGAAGAACATGCGGAGGATGTTGTGGCCGGAGCGGTACATGCGGGAGAAGTGCATGAGCGAGTAGAGCGTGGCGGCGAACGAGCCGTTCAGCCATCTTCGACGCTGGCCGATGAACTCGGGCGCGCCCTCGGGCACGTCGGTCTCACCCTTCGAAGCCTTCACGTAGGTCAAATGCCACTTGCTGCCGGCTTTGGCGACCAGCTCGAAACACAGGATCCGATCCTCGGCCAAGAACATGTTCTTCTTGAAAATGTTCATGCCCTCGATACCCTTCGGCCCGAGCTGCTTGGACAGCGTGTGGTCACCGTGGAAGTACTGCTCCAACGGTCGGCCCATGATGGCGCGGAACCGATAGGCCGAGAAGGCACCGGGCAGCACGGAAACGTAGCCGAAGGAAGACTCCAGCGGTTTGTCCAGGATATTGGAGATCTTGTACTCGAAGTTCTGGATCGCAACGAGCGGGTTGAGCAGGTTGCGCCATCCGCGACCCAACAGCGCGTGAATCTCACCACACGCTCCGCCAAGATCTTTGTCGTTGTAGAAGGCTTCCCACAGCGCAAGGAGAGCCTTATGGCCAGGCTTGGTGCCGGCATCGAGCAAAATGCAGACCTCTGGGTTCAGGATCCGGCCGAAAGCGGTGAACAACCATCGGTGCGAGTTGATCTTCTTGCTGTTCTTCTGCTTCAAGCAAAACATCATTTGCACCGGCGGTAACGTGGAGGGACCGTCATCCAGAGGCCGGATCAGCTGCTGGTTGGGCGTAACGGAAAGCTGTGTAGTGTACTCGAAGATGTGGGCCACCGTCTCCTTACCATCGATGTCCTTCTTCATGATACCGTCCTGATAGATACCGATGGTAGCCAGAACATCGAGCGTGCCCTTGTCGCAAGGGTCAATACCGTCGAACACCAGACAGACCACAATCTTCTGCCACGCCGGCCCACCCTTGTTCCAGAACTCCGACTTCTTCAGGTTCACGATGTCGCGAATGTTCTGCATCACACCGTGCATCGTGCGCGCGGTGAGCTGCTTATCCTCATTGTAGTAGGTGATGGCGATGAGCAGCTCGGTATGCCTGTTATACATGGCCGGCCGGAGGTTGTAGCCGTTTTTGAGCGTGAAGTCGTTCGGGTCGCAGGTGGCGGCCGTGTACCGCAAGTGCGTGAACTCCTCGCTGCCGGCCTCGAGATCGTTTCGGTATTTGGCCTGCGTCGCGTTCTGGATGGCCGAGGGGACGGGGTAGTCGGCGCTCAGCACAGCACCCTGAACCAACTTGACCTTACGAGTGGCATTTCGCTTCAAGCCACCCGACTGTGCTGCCGGACCGCCGGGCACCTGCCTTTGCCGCCACGCCTCAGTACTGCCAGAGTCGCTCTGCGCGTAGGGACTCGGCACGCGATCGATGGGTCCATATGCTGGATCTTCGAGGGTCGCGCCGCTGTACCCCGTGTCGTAATGGCCGTTGTACGGCGGCGCGTGTCCTCCGTTACCACCAACATAAGACTCTTCTAGGTTGTAGCTCGTGGGCTCGTGAATGCCTGGTGTGCCGCCGGCCTCATCGAAGGGGCCGTGAAAGGGGCCCGCTGGGTTTTGGTGAAGCAGGGAGCGCTCCTGCTCGTCGTCGTCGCTGTCGTGCGGTGGTGGGTTGTGGAAAGGTTGCTACGCGCACGTCAGTCACAATTCCACTCTCGATCGAAGAGCCGAGACGGTCGATACTGACGTGTTGAGGCGGCATGTCACGCCCGTAGCCTCCAGCGCCTTGGTAGGCCATGTTGTTAAGCTGCTGGATAAACGACTGTGTCCTGACCTGTCACTCGTCTGTCGTATAGCAATGAGGTGTGATGCCGCGATGGCGGAGTAGGGGATGGAGGAGGACACAGGGACAAGAAAAGGAGAGAGTGTGTTAGGGGAAAGAATACATGTAGGTGGTGGTGGTGGTGGAGGATGGTGAAGCAACAAAGAGCCAGGCCTTGGCCAAGGTGAGAATGAGTGGTGCTGCTGCTGCGACGAGGAGCGCGGAGAAAGGGTCAGTAGGCGCGGGAGGGAACCAGGGTTCACCCGGGCGGCCACAACGGTTTCACGACTGATGAATTACCTTATTACCTTACCTTCTACCACATGAACATGTACGTATGTTGTTTTCATTACTACATACGTGAACGGAGGTACAGGGGGCATGTGCTGTTGACAGTGGATCAAATTGATATGTTGTTCTAGAGATGTCGCGTCTCATCACATATCGGGCTGCGCCTCCCGAATCCCTAGTCTCGAGCGGCCACATCTCGAATGTGTTTCAGAATGCAGACCAGCGAGGCGACTGTTGCAGAACGGGTAAAAGAATGTTAATGGCAGTTGCTATAAGCGATCAATAGAAGGCTGCATGTCTAACATTCATGCGCAGGAGACGAGGCATGTGTGTGTGAGAGACACCGCATCATATACTGCAGGTGGGCACCAGTTGCTATTTTCCGCCATCTCGTGTCTGCGCCACACGCCAGCTCACTTGTACCACAGTGACCACACACGGTGCGCGTAGGTGTGGTACATTGCCCACATACTGTATTCGACCTTTTGACTTTCGCTTTCTTCCACAACCGACGGAAATCAGATAGAGCATAATTGTGACAGTACCGCGACAAAGTTCGGAACAAGTCGTGCGCCCTACTGACAGCCGACACGAGCACTGAGCGCACCCGACAAGTTAAGAGACACACGGTGATCGCGGCCCAAGGCACTATCATGTCGAGTGTCGACGATGCAAACACCCCCTTCGCAAGGTTCACGGAGCTCGTGATCGTGTGCTGCCACGCCACATATATTGGAGACGGTCCCAATGGCTGTGGAGACGAAAATCAATGGCTCCTGCAAGACTTCCAAAAGTCCAACGCGAAGACCGGCAAGCCCAGCGAGCCCGAGACCTTCATGGCCCACATTGTAGCTGGATCCGTGATGGGCGAGTTCCATCGAAAAGCCTTACTCATCTTCTCTGGCGGACGCACGACGCGAAGCGAGCGGACGGAGGCCGAAAGCTACGCCATGGCATGGATAAACCGCGGGTGCCTTCAATATGCCCTGGAAGATCTGGCAACGGACAGTTTCCAGAACCTGCTCTTCTCGATCCTGAAATTCCACGAGTTGACCGGGCGCTACCCGCATCAAGTGACGGTCATCACGCACGCGTTCAAGGAGCGGCGCTTCCTCGAGCTACATGCGCCCGCGATCAAGTGGCCGCCCCAACGCATCCGCGTGCACGGCATTAACCCGCCCTTCTCGCTGGAAGAGCTCGAAGAGACTCGGCGGGGAGAGCATCAGAGGGGTTTCAAACTGTTCAGTGAGGATCCCTATGGCGCTCATTCTCCGTTGGCGGACAAGCGAAGGGAGAGAAATTGGAATCCACACGACATTGCTCGTTTGACGCAAGATGAGGCGGTTCAGTGGCTTCTGCGATGGACCGGTGGAGAGACGCGAAGGGAGGTATTTCTCGGCAGGCTACCTTGGGAGTGAATCTGGTTTAAGCAGATCACGCCCGAGAGATCACTCTGCGAGACCAGACATTTGATAGTCTCGCACCGCCGCTTGGTACCTGTCAAGCTTGATAGCGCCGGCGGACCACACCATGGTCGCATCGACAGCGGTACCTTCTCCATACACTTTGGAGGTCATGCGCTGGTTCTGAGGCTCGAGCCCGGAATTCCGGCGGATATAGCCCATGACGTTCAACCAGGCCCCAACTTCCAGGACATCATATTGGACAGAGTCGAGGACATTGCTGATGTTGACGAACGCAGAGGGGGCGTCTCCGGCGATCGCCGGGTAGTAGTCTTTCAGCACGAGGGTGGCGCTTTGCCCATCGTATGAATGTACGCTTCCATTTGTTAGTATGGGTGAAGGTGTTCGGGGAATCTGCCTTCCTGACCATCCGAGGAAGCGGACCTTGGTGCCTAGGTCGAGAATGTGGATTTGATTGAGGAGGACGAGGCGGCTAGGCTCTGCCATTCTCGTCCATTCATGTACGTCTTGTCGAGAATGTGCTTGCGATCAGGTCGTCAATCTTCTCTCCCGACCACGTTTTGGATCATTGTTTCCGTGAAAACATAAGGTATGAAGTTGCAAGTATGTCCATAGGATTCTCGATTCGGTCTTGGCAAAGCCCGATCCGATGAACGTCATTGCTCATGCGGCGGGCGTCTTTGTGGTGAAACCCGGCAACACACACCACAACTACAGGCACCAAGATTCCAAGAACCCGTCTCTCACGACTGTTGTAACTATTACTGTATACGCCCTTTGCACAAGCCCTTAGGCCTCCGAATAAGCTTCCTACAAGAGCCCCGAAGCTTTTACATCAGTCCTACCTCGAGGCCGACACTCTCAGCGATCAGCCCCTTTGTCTGGGATACTTTCCACCTTTCGAAGAGCGCTCAGGGGGTTCACATCTACACGCCTGCCGAGGGCCTGGTGAAAACGCTTTGCCTACGAAGATGGCGTCCGGATGGGGCTGGGGCAACCTGTTCGGCGGCGGCGGCAACGCAGCCAGATCCAGAGATGCGCCGAAGAACGCCATTCTTGGTCTGCGGAGTACGCTAGAGATGCTGTCGAAGCGGGAGAGGCACTTGCAGAATCAGATGGAGGAGCAGGACGTCATAGCGCGGAAGAACGTGAATGCGAATAAAGCAGGTAAGAGGGTCACGCGAGCAGACAACTCATGCCGTCCAAGGCATACAGAGAATCTGACACGTTCTACCTGCGGACAGTGGCGAAAGCAGCACTACGGCGAAAGAAGAACTACGAGCACCAACTGGAGCAGACCTCGGCGCAAATGCTCACGGTCGAGCGCGAGATCTCGAGCATCGAGACGGCCAACATCAACAAGGAGACGCTGGACGCGATGAAGAACGCGCAGGCGGCCATGAAGAAGATCCACGGCGGCCTGACGATCGACAAGGTGGATCAGACGATGGAGGACCTGCGGGAGCAGCACGCGATCGGCGAGGAGATTGCCGAGGCGCTCACGCAGGGGAATGTGGGCCAGGGCGTGGACGAGGACGAGCTGGACGAGGAGTTGGCGGAGTTGCAGCAGGAGGAGCTGGATAATAAGATGTTGAAGACGGGCTCCGTGCCCGTGAGCGATCAGATCCAGCGGTTGCCGAATGTGGGCACGGGGGAGAGTGAGTTCCATCCGCCATGCTGTGGGTATCACGAGAAGAGTTGTATGCTGACGGTGTGTTTCGTGCAGTCAAGGGCAAGCAGCAAAGGGTGGAAGAGGACGACGAGGAAGAGGAGCTGCGGAAATTACAGGCGGAGATGGCGATGTGATCCAGGTGTCCCTCCCATGCTTCGCTACGGCCTCGGAGTTCCTGGCGCGTGTCAGCGCAGTCATCCTTTGCCTTTATCCGGTTTGACGAAGCTTTCTAGCGTACAATTCTCACTATTGCGATGATCGTCTCTGCCAAGAGCCGACTGAGCACCACACTGCTGTTATCATCTGCAGTTGTTTACTTCCCATCCACCCCACCCTTCTATGTTATATCATCCGTCCCGCACCGCTACAGAGAGCAAGTTCAGGAAGATTGGCGGAATTGTGGACTTTCTTCGCTGCTTGCATATCCGTATATCCTTGGGTTGCACGGCACTCAGAAGATTCATGAGCAGCCACCAAATCTCCAACGGGCAGCTCAAAAATCGAAAGTGGTTTCACAGACGCACGCCTGTGAAGCAGCGGCCGATCCATTGACCCGTATACATCCCAGAGACGAAATGAAAGATGCGGAACCCGACAACTCCCTCTCAACTAACGAAACCCCGACTCTGTAATGTTCGACTATCGACCCTGTTACGAAGGTTACGATGGTTGGGTTTGGTGTGAGTAGGTACTCGTCACAGTTCGAGGTTCACCGTCGCATGTAGATGCCGGCGATGCACGCGACAAGACTCCGAGTGCGGTTGAGCAAGGAATCCACACCATTGCAGACCTCGAACGCATGCTCCATTCAATTACGAGACAAAACTTTCTTTCTTACTAGCTCATTCACTGCTTATATGCAGTCCTACCAGACACCCAAAAACGCCATCGCTGGTCACGTTGAGTGAAAATCCACCCCCCGGTTTTTTCTTTCAGAGAACACCGCCCAACCATCTGTTGGAACCAGCAGGCGACCATGGTGAATCGGTTCCGCCGTGGTATCATGATAAAAGTCGCACACCTTTTAGTTTTCCCAACCATGGGCACACACATTCCTCCGAATTGGAGCACGCATACTCCCAATCTAAAACAACCCATCAATCTCGCCCGTCTCGGTATCAACCTCGACATTGAGATATCCAGGAGCCGTGGGCAAACCAGGGATCGTCTGGATATCGGCCGCCAAGGCGTAGAGGTAGCCCGCGCCAGCCGCCATACGGACGTCGCGGATGGGGATGGTGAAACCCTCCGGGGCGCCCTTCAGCGCCGCGTCGTGGGAGAGCGAGTACTGCGTCTTGGCGATGCAGATGGGCAGGTTGCCGAGGCCTTGCCGGGTGTACGTGTCGACCTTCTTCTGCGCCGTCTCGGAGAACTCCACGGCCGAAGCGCCGTACATCTTCTTCGCGATCTGCTCGATCCGGTTTTGGACCGAGTCGTCGAGGCTGTACAGCAGCTTGAAGTCGTCCGGTTGGCTCTTCTCCGCAGCGCTGATGACGCCCTTGGCGAGGTCGACGGCACCCTTGCCGCCTTCCGCCCAGTGGTTGGCGGCGATGGCGTCTTCTGCGCCTGCTTTCAAGGCCTCTTCGCGAATGACCTCGACCTCAGCATCGGTGTCGGTTTCGAACTTGTTGATGGCCACGACGACGTTGACGCCGTATTGCTTGGCGTTCTGGATGTGCTTGGCGAGGTTCACGCATCCCTTGCGGAGAACGTCGACGTTCTCCTTGCGGTACACTTCGGCCAATTGCTCGCCTGGCTTGATCTCCGGACCGCCACCATGGACTTTGAGGGCGCGGACAGTGGCGACGATGACAGCCACGTCTGGCTTGAGGCCCGAAGCACGGCACTTGATGTTCATGAATCGCTCGCCGCCCATCGTGAAGTCGAAACCAGCTTCCGTGACCACGAACCCAACCTTCTCGTTGTGATCTTCGTCAGGCTCTGTGCCGGCGAGCTTGAGTGCGACACGATCGGCGATGATCGAGCTGTTACCGATGCTGATGTTTGCGAAGGGGCCGGCATGCACGAACACGGGCGTGCCTTCAAGCGTTTGCATGAGGTTGGGCTTGATCGCATCCTTCATCAGCGCGGTCAGAGCGCCACCAGCACCAAGGTCGTCTGCCGTCACGGGGTCGCCGGCCCTTGACGAAGCCACGACCATGCGACCCAGGCGTTCCCGCATGTCCTCCAGTGAAGTAGACAAGGCCAGCACGGCCATACACTCCGAAGCAACCGAGATGTCGAAGCTAGTTGCCCTTGGCGCAACCTTGCTTTCCGTCGGCGCTTGGCCGATAGTGATGCCTCGAAGGTGACGGTCGTTGACATCCAACACTCTGTTCCACGTGATCGTCTCCGGGTCGATATTCAAGCGTGCAAATCTCGTCTGCTCTTCTTCGGTCAAAGAGTTCGGGTCCGTCTTGTCGATACCCAACTTCTTCAACCTCCTGAACATGATAGGCACGAATTCTCGCTTACCCTTCTTCTCTGGTACCAGACGCCTGAACAATGGCCCGTCCCTTTGGGTGGCTTCGTGGTACATCCTGGTGTCGATGGCAGCGGCCAAGAGGTTATTCGCGGCGGAGATTGCGTGGATGTCACCAGTCAGATGCAGGTTGAATTCGTCCATGGGGATAACCTGACTGTACCCGCCGCCAGCCGCGCCACCCTTGATGCCGAATGTCGGGCCCTGAGATGGCTGCCGCACGTTGGCGAATGCGATCCGGCCCAGTTGGCCTGACAGAGCTTGCGTAAGACCGACAGTGGTAGTACTCTTACCTTCACCAAGCGGGGTGGGTGTGATGCCAGCCACCAGAATGTAGCGTCCGTTCCGCCTGTGAGACAACCGAGACAGAACGTCGAGCGAGACCTTGGCCTTGTGCGCGCCGTACGGCTCGAGCTCGTGCGGGGCAATGCCAACCTCGGCGGCGACTTTGTTGATCAGCTTGGGGTGCTGCGCCCGGGAGACAGCAATGTCGGAGGGTACGGGGTGCTGCAGCTTGAGTGGTAGAGGCGTGATATGCCTCGACTTCTGACGGTCAAAGTAGGTGTCGGCGGCACTAACAACGTTCTTCAGGAGCATGGCCACCGTCATGGGACCCACACCACCTGGCACTGGGGTGATCTGACCGGCGACCTCGACCGCCGAGTCGAAGTCGACGTCACCAACAAGCCGCTGACCAGACTTCTTGGACTCGTCGGGAATGTAGTTCGTGCCGACATCGATCACAACGGCGCCGGGCTTCAGCCAGTCCCCTTTAACGAATTGGGTCTTGCCAATTGCCGCGACGACAATATCCGCCTGCTTGACGACGCTCTGGAGGTCTTTCGTTTTCGAATGACATACGGTGACGGTGGCATCTGCGTTTCTCAACAGATAGCTGACCGGTGCACCTACGATGTCACTTCGTCCCAGCACCACGGCATTCTTACCCTTCATATCGACGCCGCTCTCCTCCAGCAGCACCATCACACCTTGCGGCGTACAGGGTACAAAGATCGGCTTGCCTCCTTTCTTAGCCAGCTCGCCAATGTTCTGCGGACCAAAACCGTCCACGTCCTTCTCATCTGCCACCGCACTGGTGACGTTGTACTCCGAGATGTGCTTCGGCATGGGCAGCTGCACGAGTATGCCATGCACATCGCCGTCATTGTTGAAAGCCTCGATTTTCTCCAACAGCTCGAACTCGGAAATGTTCTCGTCGTATTTCTCCAGGCGACACAGGATGTTGGCCTCCTCGGCAGCTTTCAGCTTCATGCGCACGTATGTGCTGCTGTCACTTCGCTCGCCAACTTGGATGATGACCAGGCTTGGCTTGTATCGCGAGTTTCCAGCCTGCTTCTCCGCGATATCCTTCGAGATGCGCTCGCGGATCTCCTTTGCGATGGCGGTGCCATCAATCTTGGTGCCCGTCATTTTGGGGGATGTGGACGTGAATGAGCGCGTGCGTGCGGCACCAGTCCCGGCCAGTGATGCTCCCCGTGAATCCAACAAGCCTGTTGTCCGCAAACTAAGCTGACCGTATCGTCCGGTTTGGGTAGTGGTGGTTGTATAGCGGTGCCGGAAGCCAATGGCGAGAGCTGATTGATGTGAATGGAAATTTCGTGAGCCCCGCGGTGTGACTCTGGCTCCGCCGATCCTCGCCGAAGAACTCCTGAGCGCCAGGTACCGGTTCATGGTGGAAAAGAGTGTGATGTCGGAACAAATGAGCGACGGAAGAGCAATACCAACCCTTCAATGCTTCGATATGCGCTATGCCGACCTGCTATGCCCGGAAGACGACGAGAGACTCTGGAACTTGAAGGCGTTGACCCAAACCAGAGCTGGTCTCGGCAGTTGCCAGTGATGCGCCACAGTGTGGCGTTCATCAACGCGAGCGCGGGGGCTTTTGACTCAAGTGGGATCGAACTTTTGACGCCAAGACTTGCGACAGCGTTGACGACTGGCTACTCGCACCTCTGGACCATCCACTGACACCACCCACCTCAAACATGAGACCGATTCTGTTGTCCGGGCACGAGCGTGCGCTCACCCAAGTCAAGTGAGTGAAGGGCGCTATCGTACTACAAGCAGCAGTTCTCAGACTGACAAACTGCCCGCTGCAGATTCTCGAAGGAAGGCGATCTCCTCTTCTCTGTCAGCAAGGACCACATCGTATGCGCATGGTACAGCGCCAACGGCGAGCGCTTCGGCGCATACAAGGGCCATCAGGGTGCGCTATGGACCGTGGACGTGGACCCGGCCACAACTCTGCTGGCGACTGGAGGAGCGGATAACACGATGCGCTTGTGGGAGGTCAAAACGGGCAGGCTGCTCAAGACGTGGGACTTCCTGACCAGTATCAAGCGGGTAGAATTCAGCGAGGACGGGAGGCAGTTGCTGGGCGTCACGGAAAAGCGGACAGGGCAGCTGAGCAACATCGTGGTGTACGACATCAACCCGGACCCAGAGGCCGAGCAGACTAGCGAGCCCAGCTTGAGGATCGTGGTCGACGAGCTCCCAAGAGTCACAGTCGCCGGCTTCTCGTACCTGAGCAAATACATCGTCTCCGGCCACGAAGACGGTAGCGTGGCGCAGTGGGATGCGAAGACTGGCGAGATGCTCAACAACGTCTACTCACACGAAGACGGCATGCTGGTGTCAGACATCCAGTGGAGTTCAGACCGAACATACTTCATCACGGCCTCGAAAGACAAGACCGCCAAACTGCACGACTCGAAGACCATGGAGGTCCTCAAAACCTACGTCGCTGACACGCCGCTCAACAGCGCCGCCATCACACCTTCACCGACTGAGTACGTCATCCTCGGTGGCGGTCAAGCAGCGATGGACGTCACCACCACATCCGCGCGGCAAGGCAAGTTCGAAGCCCGCTTCTACCACAAGATCTTCGAGGAGGAGATCGGCAGAGTGCGAGGTCACTTCGGCCCGCTGAACTACGTGGCCGTCTCGCCGGATGGGAAGTGCTACTGCTCGGGAGGTGAAGACGGATACGTGCGAGTACACCACTTCGATCCGCCATACTTTGATTTCCGGTACGAGGTCGAGAGGGAGAAGGACAACCAGCTTAGGTTCTAAGGGTAGGGCTGTACGGTTGGCATTGGGCGTGCGCGACAGGAGGCATAGCATGGCGTTCTGGCGCTGGGATGTAGAGACGGGACGGAAATTTACAAGAAGAGGGAGCTCCGCTGAAGCTTGAGATGATTTCGTGTGTAAAGCCGGTCGATCGACAGGCTGCCCGTCCTACTGCACATGCTTCAAAGTCCACGCTGCGTGGTATCCGTGTCGTTTACTGTGAATCTCGGCGTCGTTGGTGAGTGCGTCTATCCTCCACCGGACCTCGACCCTACGTCGGCGCCGTTATATCTGCGTGTTTCTCCCACCATCTACGGACTTATCCTACGTCTGAGGCTATGATGAGAACACGGCGGAAGTTATATGTGTTTATCAATGGCCGACAGCGACCGTTCGTATCGTCAGATCCTTGGCAGCAAGGCTCCGTGATCCATCCCCGCAGTCGCGCAAAAACCCAACTTGTGCAACGCCTTCATCGCCTTCATCCCGCCGCCACATAGATGTTCACTTCACTTGAGGGACTGATCGCTATGGACGTGTTTGGAGTAGGCATAATTGACTCGGCCGGGGCTTCCGCGATGTGCCTACGAAACTCCAGCGGCATCTCGGCTTCTCTGTCTCTTTAGGCCCACGTTGGACAAACCTCGTGACATCATCCTTTCCAACGGTCTCTTCGGTCTAGTCCACTGGTGGGTACTCGGTGTCATGACTGTGAAGAGCTTTTGGCTACTGGTAGGTAGGTATATAATAAGTGTACTGAAATACCTTCTCCCCTATGTATCCAACGGTAGGTACCAGATCAATCACTTGTTTCACCACAGTCTCGGACCGAACCACGGAAAGAAATCACATCCAGCACAATCAATCGCAATGCCCTTTCAGTACAAGAAAGTTCTCCTTCTGGGCGCCACCAGCGGCATAGGCTGGGCGTTGGCCGCGAAGTTCGTGGAGAACAGCGTGAGCGTCATTGTGGTCGGGAGACGACAAGAAAAACTGGACGAATTCAAGAAGCAACATGGCAACAGTGGCAACGCCACCGTCGACACGGCCGTGTTCGACATCACCAAAGTGAAAGACAGCCCCAGTTTCGCAAAGTCAATGTTCGAGAAACACCCCGACCTGGATTGCGTCTTCATGAATTCCGGCCTGCAGCGTACCGTCAACTGGGCCGACGTGGACTCGGTCGACATGGACACGATCGAGATGGAGATGTTCACGAACTACACCTCCTTCCTCCACATGACCAAGGCCGTCCTCCCCTACCTGCAAAAGGAGTCCTCGAAACCGACCAGCATCGTGTACACCACCTCCGGCCTCGCGCTCATCCCGATCCTGCAGTGCCCCAACTACTGCGCCACCAAGGCGGCCTTGCACCACATGATCCTCGCCATGCGACAGCAGCTCAAGGACGCCAAGTCCAACGTCAAGATCATCGAGCTGTTCCCGCCCGCGGTGCAGACGGAGCTGCACGACTTTGAGCACGGGGAGAAGGGCAAGCACATCGGCATGCCGTTGAAGGATTTCACCGAGGAGGCCTTCGCTGGGCTTTCCGCGGACGACGTCGAACAGGTGCCCGTGCAGGCGGTCAAGACTTTCATGGGTTTCAATGGCTGGGAGCAGGAGAGGCAGAAGACGTTCATGAAGATGAACGAGATGATTAAGCAGCAGAGCCATTGAGTTTGCGGTTTGTGTTGCCGGGTCTTGGATGTAAAATGATAAGATATACTGTATAGAAGATCATATACCTTGCTCTAGATGTCTTGCTTTTCCGGCACAAGAGCTCGCCATCGGAAACGTACCCTTGACCAAAAGTTCGGATTATGGTAGAGATCCAACCTCATCCACGTGGGAGATGTCATCCTCGACTTGCTGGAGTCTCTGAGACAACCATGGCAGCCTATGCCATGACCCAAGGTGTAACCTAACTTCCGTACAAGGAGGCGGATCTAACGACATTCACTCGACCGGTCCGAGAGCATCATGTGAAGCATGCTGCATGAAGCGGACGACATCTGCTCGATGCAGCGATTTCCTGGCGATGACCTCTATTCTCCTCTCGACGACCTATCTCTCATCGCTAGCATGTTCGACTACATGATGTAGGTATGTAGGTATGTAGTGCAGTAAGTACATGTAGTTACATTGATTGCCATACGCGATTGAGCTGCACAACCGAAAACCATACAACGGCCCGTGAAGCCCGGCCCGTACCGATCGGCCCGTGCCTTCCATACCTCCCGTGGCTGTACCGCGGCAGTGAAGCGAATCTTGCACTTCTCGAGCTCCTGATCCCAAGCGGCCAACAGCACGCGACCAACACAAACCGAAATCACCCCAACAATGGCCTCCCAACTCTTCTCCCGCGCCGCCCGACCAACGCTAGAAGCATCCGACTTCCTCTGCCACTCCTGCCGACGACACCAATCCACCTACCGACGCACCCGGAAAGCCCTCCGCGTCAAACCCGACCCGTCCTTCCTCCCCTCCCAGACCGAACCCCGAGACCACATCATCTTCAACCCGCCCTCGAGCGCGCCCAACGTCTACCACACCCCGTTGCTCTTCCTCCCCAAAACCGACCCACGGAGAAAATTCCACTCGGCCGCGAGCGCATCACCATCCTCCTCATCACCCTCACCATTAGCCTCAACACCACAACCAACTTCATCGCACATCCAATCCCTCCCCTCCGTCCGCCCAGAGTACGAAAAGAAATACCACCTCGGCCAAGAGCACATCGACGAGATCCGGCGCCTGCGGGCCGAGGACCCCCGGCAGTGGACGCGGGTGCGGTTGGCGGAGAAGTTCGAGTGCTCGCAGTACTTTGTCAGCCTGTGCTGCTCGGCGCCCGAGGTCAAAGCCGAGCAGGACAGGGCGTTGGCGGCGATCAAGATGCGGTGGGGACGGCGGAAGACGGAGGCGAGGGAGTTGAGGGTGGAGAGGAAGAAGCTTTGGGGGAGGGATGCTTAGGAGCTTGGGAGGGAGGGTGGAGAATGGTCTTCGGGATAGTGTTGGCTGTGGCGGGAGGTTTCGGGCCATGGGCGGAGGATGTGGGGATGGAAGGAGTTGGACGATGATGGTGGACGTGGGTCTAGGTGGTGCCGGAATGGACTTCGGCTCGACATCCCTACGCGCTTGGTGTGTCCGTGTATGTGGGAGGCGAGCGCAGTATCATATTCCACCAAGACCAAAGATGGTCTTGCCTTCATAGGCATCGTCTGCCGCTGTGCATCGCTACCTTCTTCATATGGTGCTACGGTGCCATGTCCATGTTCAATCTGGGAGGGTTCGAGAATGGTACTTGCGCCTCGCCAAGAAAAAGACCGGCATCATCAGAGTATGCGAGCCACACGCTCATACCAGCAAGGCAAAGAAAGGTTTGACGGAAAGGACGTGACATGATGGTCGAGGACCTCACAAGCGGAGATAATTCTTCGCATCAAATGCGAAAACTATGTAAACACCATCCGTGTCAACCCATCTAGCCGACGCACTCAACCGCTCTTCGTCCCATTCGCCGTCGTGAAATTGCGATGGTTGCCAAACGCGCCCGTTTGCGTCTATGAAACCTCTCAGTCAGCAAATCTCAAATTTTATCGCAAAAGACATCTCCGAAAAGGAAAGAAAGAAAATACAAGGTAATGGCTTACCGTAAAATCCGACCTCTCGCCAAGATCCTCGATCCTCCCCAACAAGAACTCGAGCTGCCGGTACGCGGCGGACGGCTGGTACTGCGGCACCATGTGCCCGGAGAGATCGATCGTGCAGAAGGTCAGGCCGCGCTCGGTGTGCCAGCGGCCGAAATTGCCCGCGCCGGCGAGAGTGCCTTGGTTCAGTTCGCCGTGGTAGGGGACGTAGAAACTGAGGAGGAAAAAGGATGGGGGAGTTAGCTTGGGGGTTCTGTTCTGAGTACGAGAAGTGTGGGGAGACGTTACTCGTTCCATTTACTAGGAGGGACGGAGAATCCCTGCGCGCCGTTCCAGGTCATATTTTGGATCATCATGATGGTTCTGTAGAGTGGTTAATTCCATGCGCGTGTAGCTGTTGCTCTCCGATCTTCTTACCCGTTCATGATGAGGATCATATCTAGCATGCCGTGACCGATGATGGTTTTCTGGTTCTTCTCAATCACGCGTGGGAGCACGCTGAGACCCGAAGGTGGGCTGGTGTCGGTGGTGAGGACGCCGGCAGAGCACTCCTCCCAGTCCATCAAAGGCGCGTTGATCGCTTTCTGGACGTCGGTCCGGTTGAAGTAGACCCATGGTGCAGGTCTGTGGTTATAGGAGTCAGCGAGTGGATGCTCGAATGTCATGCAAGGAGATGGAGATGTTCGGAGTGTATAAGCCCGGTCATCATCAATCTGCCCTTCAACGGCAGAATTAGGTTCCAGATGAAGGTGCAACGACCTTCGAGTGCGGCGATGTCCCTCAGTGTCACTTACTCATAGTTGAACGAGCCCGGGAATCCGAGAACATCCCATAGCAACGGACAGGTAGTCGCAACCTAGCCCGAGAACGCATCATCAGCAGCAAACCTGGAGGACGAAAAGGTACGACCCCATACGCACCTGATAGACATCCCAGCAAGGGTTCACCAGCTGAGCCGCGGTGAAAACGTCCGTCCAGATCGAGCATCCCTTAGCTGCGCCATTCACATTGGGCGGTGTGGGAAGCGTGCCGTTGGGTGGGAAAGTCATCGCCAGATCCTAGCGAAGGCGGAAGGTCAGTCTTTGCTTCCAAGGCCGTACATGGGTTTCCGGCCAACTCACCATGAACGCAGTGTACCCACAAGCGTCCGCACGCCTGTGGATGTCGTCCATGAACGTCTGGTTCAGGCTGAAGATCGACTGCCAGTAGTCAACAAACGGCACGGTCGGGATATCGTCCTGCACCACCCTGTAAGTCGTCGACGGGTCGTAGAACATGATGCTCGTGATGTTGTAGTACGTCTTGTCCGTGGCGTTGTGCATGGCGTCCGCGATGTACGGGACGTAGTAGCCCGCGTACGACTCGCCGGTGATGTAGATCTTGCGGTTGTGCAGACCGAAGGTGTCCACGAAGTTCTTGAAGAAGCCCAGGAACTGCGCCGCGACTTCGATCTCGTTGGTCGCCGAGGGCGTGCCTCGCTTTTGGCTGAAGCCGGTACCCGCCGGCTGCTCGATCCAGACGACTGATCAGATGTAGAGTCAGCATGGTGATCAGTCACGGCGGGTGAGGAAGGACTTACCATTGGTCAAGTTGACCCAGGTGTACGGGTTCCTGACGGGTTCGTACGTCCCGTACTGCCAGAGAAAGGGACCGTTTTCCTGGAGTAAACCCTCAAGGCTCGAGCAGCCAGGGCCGCCGTTCAACCAGATGAGGATCTCCTCGTCGGCGGAGGGGTTCGCGGAGGGGAAGAACCAGAAGTAGAGCTCGCTGGAGTTGGCCTGATCCGAGATCGGTAACAAGCCGGCATAGCTCTCCCCAATGTCGAAGTTCACAAACGGGATGGCCGAGCCGTTGACGGCGAACTTGGTCGTGTTGGCGTTTTGAGGGAGGATGGTGCCGTTGGGCGTGCCTCCGTAGCATGGCGGGTCTCGATAAGCGTGTCCCTTGGGCGCCACCGCACGTCGTTCCGGTAAGTCCTGGAAATGGTCTTTGCGCACATGCTTCGTGCTCCTCGCTAGTACGGGACCGGCGAGCAAGCTCGTGGTGAGTAGAGGTAGGAGACGCATGTTGGATCAATGCCTGGATATTCCCTTCCTTCTGGGATGAGCGTCGACGATGGAGGCGCGTCTGGATGAGTAACGAGAGGGGAGAGGTGAGGTGAGATGCAAAGTTAGGAAGCAGAAGGAATTCCCCACCGCGTCACCTGCTCCTGCCTTTGATCCTTACATTTATCTATAGCGTATTCTGTGATTTGATAAGGCTTTTTGGAAAACCTGGATGGAGTACAGTACTGGGGGGTCCGAACGAATCGCTTCCCTTGCTTAAGAAGAATAATTCTTTTCCCAGCTGGAATGCGATTTGTTAGATAGCACCAGGCGATGCTTGTCGGAATCGGTCTCCATACTCCAATGCCGAGGAGGATCGAGTCGCCGAATTAGGAAGCCGGGAGCATGATGCATCCTTCGAATCTCTGGTCTGTTCTGCACAGCCAATGTCACCCCCTGTCTCTCGCGAGTGCTTGTTGATGGTAACAATGACAGAGTCTGTCGATATTAGATGTCTAATGACAGGGGGTGAGAAAGGATGCAGGGTAGAGTACTGTAGACCTGCGTCACACGATAGCGGCTTGCACCACCTCTCATCCAGGCACGCAGACTGACCCTACGACGTTACAATGGCCAGTCTATGTAGCAACATTTCGGGCTCAGCAGGGGAGAAACGAAAGCAAATCCAAGCAGACGTGGGAGTTGCAGCCACCTTATTCTATGCACATGCATGTAGTTGACGTGTGACTTCACCTGGTCACGTGATCGTGAGAGAAACCAATCTATCTACTATACCATGTCCCTTGAACCCTCCGTAAACAGAACCCGCGCCGTGGGTATCACCGCCACGCAGCAAACGATAAACAACATCAGCTGAAAGCCCATGAACCCTCAATCCAAACAAAACGCTAGTAAAATCCTCACAGTTCAAAAACCTCCCGCACCCCCGTCC
>Ga0058704_10000415_pt1 | contig 22397 bp, 12 predicted proteins | sample AgamicMgSfe_FD_71363 | JGI IMG/M metagenome (GOLD analysis project Ga0058704, IMG submission 71363) | Agave microbial communities from Guanajuato, Mexico - Mg.Sf.e | ecosystem: Host-associated > Plants > Phyllosphere > Phylloplane/Leaf | place: Guanajuato, Mexico | collected 2012-05-30
GCAAATACTCTCACGGCAAAGCCAAACGCAGCCTGTAAGGAGCTGCAGAGAACTCCACTTCTCGACGCTCACTTCAACCACGAGGAAGTTTACGACAAGATCGGTGACTGCGGTTCGACGGTTTTCGGCAACGCCTCGACCACCAAGATAAATGCTCGCAAAGTCGAAAGGGAGGATATGCCAAACAATGGCGACATTCGTGACGAGCACGTGTGCCTCGGGGTAATGCGTGCTCATATGCTACTCCGCAGCTTCGGTGAGGATACCAAAGGAGTTCAACGTGATCGCGGGGGAGCAGTTTGGAGCCGAGATGGTGAAGGCGGCTAAGGAGAAGGCGGCTTCGCCTTCATGAGCTTTATCTGCGGCGATGTTCACCCTTGATCTAGTACTGCGATAGCATTTAGCGAGGTGTATAGGGGCCACCTTGGGTGATTGCTATACTCAAGACTGAAATGCCTTAGCCGCTGTCGCACAATGTGATGAACTTCTCACCATTATCAAGGTGCTTGAAGCTCCTGTATTTCTTACTGATGACATCCAGTCCGGCCGCTATTTCTGAGAAGATGATTAGCTAGCCATACATAACCCCGACAAGAGCTTCAGGATGCGGCTGGTATATGGTCATCCTGCGTAACAATGCACAGTCATCTGTATATGCAGCTGCTATACATCGCTACTGCCCCACCTCTTTTATATGTAGGTCGGTCATCTCAATCGAGGATCTCACTATACCTCGCCGCTCGCTTCTACTAGGCCGGTCAGCGAGGGTGATCTTAGCTGCAGCAGTGTAGCAGAAGCATCTGGCTCTCACTACTCCCTACATGGAGCTGCTAACACGATATGGCGACGACGACGATCACAAATGTAGTCACGAAGACAGTGACTTCTGCCATAGCATCTGACACATCACGTGCGCCAGCACAAGTCGGCATCCCTGAAGGATCAAATCCAGTCAAGTACGATGTGAGGAATCTTGTAACCTTCTTCGTCATTCAGGTCAGCGGAGCAAGGTCATCTTAGCTGTGGACGTCAGTGCTGAAAAGTTGCAGGCGGGCATCATTCTCATATTCTGCCGCCTCCTACACCATCCTCTCTCGTGCCTTCGCCAGCCTCGGGTCATCGCGGAAGTCATCAGCGGCATATTGCTGGGTCCATCCGCCATGAGACGCATACCCAGTTTCACGGAGACTCTCTTCCCAGCCGCTGCAATGCCCAATCTGAATCTCGTTGCAACCATTGGTCTCATCTGTGCAAGTGAAGCTAAGCATCTCTGACATCAAATGGCTGTAACTTGTTGATTCAGTTCTCTTCCTCATGGGACTGAAGGTGGACTTGCAGTATTTCGCGAGCAACTGGACAGTCGCATTAAGCGTTGGAATCGCAGGCATGGCCTTGCCTTCCGGGTTGGGTTGCGCCACAGCATGGGGACTGTACAACGAGTTCCGGGACGAGCCTCACACTGTGCCGTTGGATTCGGAGTGTACATGTTGTTTATTGCAGTTGCTCTTAGCATCACCGCGTTTCCTGTTCTTCGCCGAATCCTCACGGAGCTGAAGCTCCTGAGCACACCAGTCGGTATAGTCACGCTGTCTGCGGGCGTTGGGAACGATGTTGTTGGCTGGATATTACTGGCCCTTTACGTCGCATTGGTGAATGCTGGGTCCGGACTTACGGCGCTCTGGGTTCTGCTCACCTGTGTTATGTACCTTCTCTTCCTGTTCTTCGCTGTGAGAGTCTACAAGCATATTCAGGGCACTGGTCGGTTCTGACGATTCATACTAGGTCCGACCGGCTTTCCGGTGGCTGTTGCACAGGACACGCGCCCTGCAAGACGGACCTTCCCAATCGATGGTCGCGCTGACGCTGTTTATTGCACTGACATCAGCCTTCTTCACTGGAGTCATTGGTGTGCATCCCATCTTCGGTGCCGTTCTTGCTGGTCTCATATGCCCAATGAAGGTAGATTCGCTATCAAAGTCACGGAAAAGGTTGAAGACGTCGTCGCTGCGCTATTCCTACCTCTCTATTTGGCCTTTTCCGGTCTGTCCACGAATCTTGGCCTATTGGATATCGGTATCACTTGGGCGTACGTGATTAGTGTCATTGCAGTAGCATTCTGCGCCACGTTCGCCGGTGGCACTTTGGCGGCAAAACTGAACGGCCTAGTCTGGCGAGAGAGCTGCACAGTTGGCGTTCTCGTGTCTTGCAAGGGTCTAGTAGAGCTGATCGTGCTCAACATAGGTCTTAACGCCAAGATTCTGAGTCCAGGGACCTTCACGATGTTTGTCGTCATGGTGAGTCTCGGGAGGAATGTCTTGAAATATGCGCTGACGTGTATGGCCTACGACACATAGGCTATTGTGACCATTTGCGCCACCACGCCGCTGACTGCGGCGCTCTACCCACCTTGGGATCAGCGAAAGCCGGAGGCTTGGAAGCGCGGCGAGATCGACTGGGACAGCGGAGGACCACTCACTGCCGGAGCTCCGGAGGTCGACGACCTTGCCGCGCAGAAGCTAGAGACTACGAAGGTCAAGAGCATACTGGTGTACTTACGCTTGGACTGCATGCCGACCCTGCTAGCACTCGTGTCTCTGCTCGGTGGCAAACATATTAGCGACTGTATCGAAAGAAAACACCCATTGCACGACCATGACTCCTCGAAATCAGAAGCAGCGACAACATCGCATGGGCAGAGCAAGCGTCCAATCGAGGTGCATGGTGTGCGCCTTCTCGAGCTGACTGACCGCAGCTCGTCGGTCATGCAGGTGACAGAGGTTGACGAATACAGCATTTTCGACCCGGTCTTGAATGCATTCCGGGTGTTGGGTCAGCTATACAATCTTGCAATATCCGGCGAAGTTGCTGTCGTGCCAGAAAGCTCGTACGCAGAGACGCTAGTCAACAAGGCTGTTGAAGAGTCCTCCGATTTGCTGATACTGCCGTGGAGCGAGACAGGGAGCATCAGCGAGTCGCAAGCTATCTCTTCGGATAGCGTCCAGGGCAGATTGGCAAGCGATGCGTACTTCGGCTTCGTCAGGAAGGCACTGGATACAGCACAGTGCAATGTCGCAGTGTTCATCAACAAAGGTTTCAGTGGCAGTCTGAAGCCGAGGCCGTCATCGCTAAAGCGGACTATGAGTCCGCTCAGTCTCCGCAGCCACCGCGATCATCATCCTACAACCATGCCGAGTGTCGATCGAAGCCATCACATCTTCCTGCCTGTCTTTGGTGGGGCAGATTGGAGAGTAGCGCTACGCTTGGTGCTACAGCTGGCGGAGAATCCGGAGGTCACAGCTACGACTGTGCACTTCGATCTTGCAAGTACAGTCATCTCTGTACAGCCTAAAGCAGCAGGAGTCGCTCGGCCGCGTAGTGCGTCAAGAACTCAGCAGGAAGACGATGCGGCCTTCTTTGCCACTATGCAGAGATCGCTCGCCGATGAGCTTCAATCGAGGGCCGTTTTCAAGACCAGAGGAACGTTGGCGGCGATGGATGCTTTTGTGGAAGTGGCGGAGAAAGCGACCAGAGCGAATCTGAGGAACAGTTATGATCTAGTCGTGGTGTCGCGTAGTAATAATGAGAGTGATAGTTGTCTGGGGGACGCTGCGGACGCTATAATCGCAAGTGGTGTGAAGGCCAGCCTGCTTGCTGTGCAGGCGAGATGCAGTGGATCGGAATGAGTGCTAAATGAGCTAACAAGGTCATTGAAGACACGCTACCGTTCGGATTAGCTGCCAGACTAGTATGCGTTTTGCAAAGCATGCAGTATCATGAGCATTTTCTTTCTACTCATCGTTATGAGCCCCCTGAGCCGACTTTGCATGTGAAAGTACCTATGTACTTCCCAGACAAGCGTTCAAGCATCGTAGGGGCGCGTCGACCGCCAGTACCTTTGTGCTCTGAGCGAAGATATCGGTCCGGCAGGGGCTAAACGAGCTCTCCGAACCTGGTCATCGGTCCGTTTGGCTCATCGGAAGATTGTTCAGCTTCGATATCACTCACGTGGCTCCATTAGGCATACAGCTCCTTCGCATCACCCACGCTTGTTCCGCTGGTGATGCGTCAGGTGGCCTCATTATCGACTCCTGCCGGCCAATGAGGGTAAGTTAGTTCGTATTGTAGTGCTGAGGTCCGGTGATCTGCCACATGCTGGATGAGAGCATATGCACTCGCTTGATAAGTTGGCCATGCCACTTCTGTTCACTGTAGTGATGATCGTAGAAAGCGACACGGTTCTCTGCGGTACGAATCGAAGAGCTGCGTTGGGCGAGACTCCTGTCTATGCGGGACCTCCGTGAGTGCTAAATTCCTCGTCTTAAGCGGGATTTTTGGTGAGGATTTCAAGACAATCTAACACTACGGCTGCATATAGCTGTTTTATACTCTTATAAGTTAAAAGTATATTCCTTGTACTTGAAATAATTTCAGAGATCGAGTTACAAAAGAATCCAATCTGTCTTATAAATATGCGATTATCTAGAACTTAGTACCTTTAAGCTTTGTAATAGGACTTTTAGTACTTAAGCTTCGCTTATAGTAATAGACTCTTTAACTTCGTAAAAGTATAATATTATCTAAGATCTTAGAGACAGTTTAAAACTCTGTTAATATTGCGAGAATATAGTAAGGATTGCCTCTACTCAAGTTTAATAGATAACACCTTTCCTATAGCTCATGATAACCGAAAGTTGCTAGATTCTCACCAAAAACCCCGCTTAAGACGAGGAATTTAGCACTTACGGAGGCTTCGGGTCTGCCAAGCGGCGTCATTTTCGTAACACAGCAGCTGCGCAAGGGCCGAGGTCCATGTTACCCAATAATACAGCGAGCGCGTGCAAGCATCTGATGTGGTACCTGGAATATTTTGCGATGCATGTGAACGTTGATGAGGAAGTACTGTAGGATGAGGATGACCCCGTCTTGCATCCATCTCGTCCAAAGGCGCTGTTGCTCAGAGGTAGGTGGGCGTAGTTGGCCTTATCTCATCGAGTCTGGTCTCCTTTGTTCGTATTCCATTTGGAGGAGGACCTGCCTCGTGCCTTAGCCTACGAGACGTTCCAAGGGCGTTCAGCTGAGCCACCCCTTTGCTGACCTTCTCCCTGACTTGCTGACCACCTACTCACGACGTGTAGCAACGCTTTGCAGACAGTGCAGAGCTTGTAAACAAAGGTTGGAACTCCCACGCAATAGTTGCGGCATTAGCTCAAGAGATCGTCATGAGTCCAATTTAGCGCATCTGTTTCGCGCATGACCACCCGGCGGTCAATAGCAACCGGCAACCGAGCAACACATGTCGCGAACTATGATGCTGACTACAAGTAGCTCCATCGCTGCTCGAAACACCGTATTCAAACGCAAGTCGCTCGTCTCGCTGTTCATCTCCGAGTCCACTACACTGTGGAGCTTAAGCGTATGGCTGCAGTAACTGCATGGATACGCTACATGGGTCAGCACGTTGGCATGATGGAGTAGGAAGATACGGAGACGAGTGGGCAGAGGATAGGCCGAGCAAGAGGCTGAGGACTTCGAAGAGCCATGCGTCGACACTATACCCTGTCAGTTGGCTTGTCCGAAATCCGTTCGACACGCTTGGATCAATAGCGGAGACTCTTGGATTGAGATCGGACAATGAGAAGGACAACAACCAGTTATTGGCGACCGAGAAGGAGAGACAACTGCACCTACTGCGCCTACGAGGTGCGAAGACGTCTGAAGAATGGAAGAAGGCGGCCCTGGAGTTGGACCAATTAGAGGGCAACAGTCAGTGGAAGGACCATGATGAATCGGAAGAGTATGACTACGAGCTTGTCAAGACCAGACTTCGACGGCTACAGGAGGCTAGACAACGAGACGATCTGGAGGACATGCGCTTCCAGATCCGCACCGCTCTTACTCGAGATCTAGGCGGCATGGGCAACGTCAGGCTATACAAGCACAGTCGCATTGGAACCAAATCGCTGATTGAGCGTTACATCGATACTGTCGTGGACACTATCGACACTGTAATCAACCACTCTGGCCTTGAACCGCGCGCCGTGTTCGACCAGATGAAATTCGCTAGACAAGCTTTCGGACGCAGCGCGCTTCTGTTGTCCGGAGGTGGCACGCTCGGCATGAATCATATCGGAGTGGTGAAAGCGCTCTTCCAGGCTGGCCTACTACCGCGCATCATCTCAGGCGCGTCAGCCGGAAGCATTGTGTGCTCAGTCCTATGCATCAAGACCGACGACGAGATACCACAAGTGCTCGAAGACTTCTGCCATGGCGACCTCGATGTTTTCGAGGAAGGCGATAAGCCTCCAAGTCTGTTCAGGATCGTCAAACGCCTTTGTACAGCTGGCGTCATTTACGACATCGAGAACCTACAGCGCGTAATGCGCAATATGCTTGGCAACATTACCTTCAATGAAGCCTACAATCGCACTCAACGCATTCTGAACATCTGTGTCTCGAGCGCTGGACTGTACGAGATGCCAAGGCTGTTAAATTACATCACGGCGCCAGATGTGGTCATTTGGTCTGCGGTGGCAGCTTCGTGCTCGGTACCTCTTGTCTTTACGGCCGCAAACATCATGTCCAAGGATCCAAAATCAGGCGAGCTTCGGCCTTGGGACGAAGATACTGGCAAGTGGATTGATGGCTCGGTCGACAGTGACTTGCCGATGACCAGGTTGGCCGAAATGCTTAATGTCAACCACTTCATCGTATCGCAAGTGAACCCGCATGTCATACCTTTCCTCGCCAAAGAAGAAGATGAGATTTCGCCAGATGTCCCACAACCGACGTCAGCATTCGCGCCCGGACCTAGCTGGTTGTCTACAATGGCCAACCTCGCGAAAGGCGAAGCGCTACATAGGATGCACGTCCTTGCCGAGCTTGGCATCTTCTCAAACACTATGACGAAGCTGCGCTCAGTACTCGGGCAACGTTACGCAGGCGATATTACGATCATACCCGAAATCTCCTACACGCAGTTTCCGCACATTCTCACAAACCCCACATCGGATTTCATGGCGCAGGCAATGTTTAACGGCGAGCGAGCTACTTGGCCTAAGCTCAGCCGGATACGTAACCATCTGGCGGTGGAGCTCAAGCTCGATGAAGCGGTAAGGCTTATGCGTGCGAGGGTGGCGTTCAGCCCTAGTCAGGTGGATCTGCGCATGAACTCGTTTGTGCGGCCGACTGTGACGACGCGGTCGGAGAGAGGGCGGTCGAGGCATGGGAGCAAGGGCAGCCCTCAGAGTGCGATGAGCACCATTGTGCCACGTGAGCTGCCGGCACGTCATCCGGGTCATCGACTTGCCAAATCAATGCTTGATTCGCCATCTACTGCGCACGAGATGGAAGCACTCAAGGTCGCTGGGCCGAGTGGGTCGGATTACATGTCTTCAGCGGATGATACGGCATCGCTGAAGTCAATATCGCCGGCGCTTTCGGATGCGGATGAGGATGGTAAGAGCGTTATGTCGGATACCTCGGACTCATCACCACCTTCGCCATCAATGCGACCGGAGCGATGGCCTTCTACACGTCCACTGTTTCCTTCCCTGACTCAGCCGGCTGCGTCTAGCATGATTCCAAAGCCTCTTGCATCGAGTCCTCCAACTAGCCCTCGTACACCTACTTCTGCCACAGCTGCTTCACTCACGATGACGCCTAGCTCACCGGAAACACGATCTAGGAAGCTCTTTCCGGGCAACATGAAGCCAACGCCCGCAATGAGATCGCGAGATGGGATACATGAGGTTGGTGGCGAGCATCAGTCAGGCTTGCTTGGGCTGAATCTCGACATCATGAGTACGAGGGGCATGGTGAAGAGGCGGCAGAGGAGTTTGAGTACTGGATTAGCTGGGTTGAAGCCGCCTCAGAAACAGTGAGTGTCGCTTTGGCGACTGTTCGTCGCTTGCGCATCGTCTTGATTCGGCTGCTACATGCATGTAAGATACCCTGCATCTTGGGTAATTTGAAACTCGCATTGGACGTGTTTGCTGGCGGACAGAAGGTATTCACATGCTGAAGTCGGCCTTTTGTGTTGTTTGTTCCGGTTCACTTGACACGCCACGCCTTGACGCGTCAAGTTAAGCGTCTGCGAGATTCCGATATCAAAGTAACCCTCATACAACTTCGTGACAACCTTGGTTGGCGACTCTAAAGTCTATTGACGTCGAAGATCAATCCAGGTCTTCGTTACTCTCTTCAGCAAGCTGTTGAAGAATCAAGCATCCAACATGGCGACCAGGTTAGGGCACGTCAAAGACTGCGCTTCCAAGAGCTCGCAATTAGGCGATCATTACTGTCCATGCTTTGTCTCCGAGTATCTCGCGGACAAGGTAGCAGCGCCTGAGCAGAATGATTGGGCTCTCAGCACTGACGTCTTCGACATCCCAGAACTTCGTGAACACATCCTTAGCTTCCTCCCGATGAGTGATATAGCCCGCATGGACAGAATGAGCAAGACGTGGCGATGGTCCGTACAGTCCTCTGCACAGCTTCAGCGCGAGCTCTTCCTTCTTCCGGCTGGTCCAGTGGCGATGCCTGTGCCGGACGGCGGCAAGCACGTCCCGACTTACGACATACCCATGGCTTTGAACCCTCGCCTTGGCCTCGATGTCGAGTACCACAGTCACCCCCTTCACTAGATGATAGAGCTTCCAGTACCGGCTGTTTACGCATACTACCGTATAGCGCAAGGCAACATGCAGCTAGATCTCGCACGGCTGCTGTTCGATGCACCAGGAGCTTCGACTACAAACGCGAGCAACGGCGACCAGCTTGGGCAGCCTTTCACGCAACCGCCTTGCGCTGCAGTAAGTCTCACGTACCACCGGCTAGAGCCTCGCCGACGTTATCACGCATGGATTGCCATCAGGCGTGGGGTAACTCTGGCCGATGTGATTGCGACCTTACACTGTCTACGAGATTCGACAATCGAATGAATTGGGCAGCAGAGTGCTGCAGATTTCACGGACAATACGTATGTCGCACTGACTGTCCGCCTGCTAGTTGAGGATGAAAGCGAGTCTGATATTGAGGATGAGTGGGCGTCCGAAGAGGAGTTGCTAACACGAGATGAAATTGAGGCGTTGGAGGCAGAAATGACGCTGTACCCTCGTCCGCAATAGAGCCTGCGTTGCGCCAAATCACTAAGGAGAGCAAGCTTGGGCGGGTCGATCGGCAGCTCGCAATCGCTTGTAAAATGATCAAGGCTAATAGCGACGACTGGAGGCGAAGACATGCTTTGAACTAAACCACACCTCGAAATCTTACTATATGCTTTGTCTGGTGACACCTCAGACATCCTGTCTTGGCATAGCCGGTATATAAACCGAACACTCGCACAGCTGTGTCTGCCTCCAGTTACCAGAGAGCTCAGATGAAAACACAACTTTCAGATAAGGTCCGACTTTCCATCTCTAGATGCAACACAATCTGTCACGCTTTCCTTATCGCTTATTGTATAGGCGTGGCGGTCAAAGTATAGAAAAGATACCCACACGATGCATCAGTACCAATGCCATATCACGGATGAGTTCGTACTTCTGGAGCGTAGTCCAGGAGCTCGGTCTTTGTCCTGTCACAGAACATCTTTGTCTCTGCTTAAGAGAACACATATCATGCGCCAAGCGTTCAACAAGCACCTTTTCGTACGTCTGCGAACGCCTTCACTTGACGATGAACAACGTGTTATGCGCAGCATGACCCGCTCACTGCACTAACGCGGTCGAAGTCCTTGGGCCGAATTCAGTCCTGTACAGGAACCTGCAAGCACACTAGTGGACATGCAGATGAAAGCACGATGCCGACTCACAGCAGCAATGCGTCTTCAAAGATTGCCAATGGGGTCAATACTACTGCCGATGCTCCCTGGAGAAGTATCTCGCCGACAAAATCGTACCTCCGGCTTCAAATGCGCATACGCTGAGCAATGTAGTTTTCGAGCTCCCGGAGATGCGAGAAAGCATTCTCAGCTTCCTTCCAAGGCGAGACTTGATCCACATGGCACATCTCGAAAAGACGTGGCAGTGGTCTGTCCGGACGTCACCAACACTAAAGCGCAGACTTTGTGTCGTTGTAGGTGGATCTGCAGTCATGCCGTTCGAGAACACTACCGTTGGCCTCGATATCGTTCCCGTCTACGATACTCCACTTACTCTGAGTCAGCGCTTGACGTTCGATGCCGAGTATGTCCGGTACGAGAAGACTGACTCGGACGGCGATACATTGTACGCTTCTGGTGCTGTTATGCATCTTGATCCGGCAAACCCAGGATTGGACGTCCAGCGCTTGATGTCCGAGCCAGGAAAGGACATTCCGACTGTTATGACCGCCGGTGACAAACTTGATCAGTTCGTCACGCAACCGCCGTGCGCAGCAGTGCAGATTAATCTGAGGCCCTAAAATGGCTACCGTAGCCCGAAAGCCTGGGTTACCAACAAGTCGGGCGTCACGCTGCTCCATCTGGTGGAAGCTCTACGACAGCTCCGGTTGTCGTCATCGAAGTGGATAAAGCAACTGAGTGATGATCATCTGCTGTCCTGGACCACGTTCAGCGTGGCAGCCAAATCCTCCGCGGGTGATGGGGGTTCAGTGGAGGGTGGCGCCGGCCTCTGTGAGGAGGATTCGGACGCTATCGTCTTCACAGAGGAAGAGATGGCGATACCGGAAGATGAGGGCAGCGCTCTGAGGATGGAGACCTACGCTGATCTCGACCTAGAGGAGTATTACAAGGAGACCGAACACCTCAACCAGCGAATAGACGATTTAGGCGAGGAGACTAACGATGCGTCGGAAAGCGACTCTGAAGATGATTACGAGAGCGACTTCGAGAACGCCTCAAGGACGAAGATTGAGACGTTGCTCTAAGTCTTGAGACCTAGCATGATATTAGATATTTGTGACCGTTAGCGATAGATTGGAGCAATGACGTGTGTTGACAATCCTATTCACACAGCTGCGAAGTCAACGACTCTCGAATTGTATGACACCAAACTGCCTTGACGAGGACATCCATTCCACGTCCCAATCGTTTCTAGCTGGCTCATGCTCCGCTCATGCTTGCTCCAAACAGGTCAAAGCTCACCCATAGCGTACGCTTACGACAGCTACTTCCTGCTCGACTTTTTGAGGATGCGATCGATATCACCCGCAAGTGAGTCGCGCTTGACAAGATCATCCCAGTCCTCGCCTGCTTGTCGTCGGGAGGTACCGGGTGCGTCTGGAAGCCATGTCTTGACGGATCTTGGGTCCCGGATACTGCTCGTAGACTGAGTGTCGAGCATTGACAGCTGAGCTGTCGTCAGATGGTTGCTTGTCGCTTGCCCGCCATTGGTTTTCTGCTCGGGTGCGTTTGTACCAGGCCTTCTGGCTGTACTTGACGAGCTTCCGCAATTGACTGCAACGCTAGAACTCTGTTAGCGGCGTTCGAATTAGTGGCGAATCGAAGTAGCTACACACGAGCTTGAAGACTGTGGCATTGCTCAAGATGCGACTAGCAAGAATGGTAGTCGTGGTGTGGATCGATTATGGGCACCGTCGGCGAGATGTTGTTGGAATTGGGAGTAAATCGAGGAGGAGGATGTAGCCATGATAGGGGTTCCTGGTGAGATTTTATAGCCCTTTCCGCAGTGTGACTTCGCTCTTTCATATATCAAAGTCTATACTATGATGGCGAGGGATGTTGGCCACCTTTCTTTTATATATGAAATCCAGCGGTTGTTGTCCCCCATGAACGCTGGTCGGTGGGTGTACTCCATCCGCACGGACGCCATCGTCAAATATGAGTGCCGAAATCTTGCTTGGTGCTTGGATTTCGCACTGTCGCTCGGATCATATAAGAAATAACCCATCGCATCGTCATGTGGGTCGTTTGGTATGTGGTGTTCGTGGAGTTTGGGTTCCCGAATTTGGCCGAGTCAGCAGCCTGGGGTATATTTTTGGGGAGCGGAGCGGAGCGGAGCGCATGCCGTGGCAAAACGGAAAATCAGTCACGAACACTCGTGTCTTTCCTTTCAGTACACGTTGGTCGTTCTGACAGACCATATCAAGGCGATGCAGCATTCGCGGACGTGCGAAATTTCACAAGATACACATGCCGGCAATCACGCGTCTTTCTATGTCATCAGCCTGCCCGCACATATGGCGTGCGAACCACAATCGGCGGCATCTTCACAGCCACATCTGTCCATCTCCCGGCCGTGTCACTAGTGCAACGCCGAGACTGAGCTTTTTTATATATGAAAGTCTGAAAGGATCTACTCAATTCGGGAAACTGGCCGCTTTGGTACATAGAGCGACCAATCATATTATATACGAAAGCGTCAAAAGGGTGCTACATGATGCAGTGCAAACGCCCCCGTCGCCTGCAGATGCGTGAACCGGTGAAGCTGCGCCTGATGCGGCCTGCCTGCTGTTTCTGAGACGCGACCATGAATTAGACCTTGAAGCTTTCCCTCGAACATGTTGGTGGAGCGGGAGCACAACGCCAGGTCCCAGGGTTCATCTCTGTGGTAGAGTGGCCCATATAATGAATGCTACTTGCAAGCATTGATACACATGTCCCACCCACGGCTGCCCGAAGACCCTGCATTCGGCAAGCAGGGCACCGTGGGCGCTTATCATTCCTCTTCACTGAACCCCTTACATACCACTGCTCAAAATGCGACGAGTCGACAATTCTCTCAAGCCAGTGACACCGCAATTCACCCGCCACTCCATGAAAACGATGGCCTGCAGCGACCCGAGTATGACGGACAGCAACCGACGGGCGAGGGCAGTGGCTGGGAGAGTGCAGCGAGAGCGCCAGCAGACGCAGGCGCGCAAAAGCAGAGGGGACGCCGAGGCAAGGCCCCCTACCAGTGGAAGACACAAGACGATGAGACGGTCCCATCGTGGTATCGGAAGCTTGCAAGGTTGAAGCACTACACGTCAATACCGGTCCAGAAGATCGCCCAGGCCCTCTCTGAGGCTGGAGGTCCTGAAGCTCAGACGACGTATAAGCTCATGCAAGCGTATAGCGGAGAAGACCATGGTAAAGGTCGCTTGAACAACAAGAAAGGCAAAGAGCGAAGACAGAGAGGCCAAGTCAGAGCGGCTAAATATAGCCAAGCTCAACAGTCGGTGCGGCAGAGCGGTTCGGCCGCCCTTCCCGACAAGGTTGTCGAAGCCGAGTATACCGGCACAGAAGACGACAACGCTAGAGGAAACAGCGACAGCGTCCCCGTCCAGGAGAGCCCATCATGCTATGCTCTTCCGGACAAGCTCCATACTTTGCCGCAAGCTGTCGGGACGGATCCCGCTTTTGCGGGCCCATCTGCCGACTCAGGTGCCAAACGTCAGCACGATGATCAAGACGAAATACAGCGAGAAGACGACGAAGAAGAGCGCCGAAACAAGCGACGTCGCAGAGCTTCACCTCGCACGTCTGCAGCACAGATTAACCTTACGCGGTTCGTTCAGGTCCTCGTAGACACAACTGAGCACCCGATAGAGTCTTTGGATCACTTGGTGAACCGCTGGTCGCAGAGCTCTACGAGGAGCTACCTTTCGTCTGTCTGGTCCAACACCACCAAATCACGACACCGCTCATCTCAGCAGAGCTTTCACCAGTCAAACTTTCACGAAGATGTCCAAGGCAACATTCCGCATCGCGATGTTCTGCAGCGTGACGAGACACAACCGCAAACCGTCCGCGATGAATGCTCATCAGCTGCTGTTTCAACGTTGCGAAGACTCTTTTGGTTGATCGACAGTGCCGGAGACGACACGGAAGAAAGACTTGCGGAGGCCATCTACCAGCAGCTGCGATATGATAACGTGACAGCCTCCGTAGCTACTGAAGATGGCGTGACCGCGCTACATCTCGCAGTCAAGCTTGGGTATCCAAGCATATGCGGGATCTTGCTCTGGGCTGGAGCGAATCCTCATGCAGAGGACGACCTCGGACAGAACGCGTACCGCTATGCAAAGCATGCGCAACGAGCTGCAAGCAACGACGGTCACCTCATGACGCGCATTTTGAAGTGCAGAGAACATGTCAATTTCGGGCTTGACGGCGCCAAGAAAAGCCATCCTTTGGCCCCAGCATCGCAGCTTAAGCTTCAGCAGTTGTGCGACTCACTCGACCCGAACGAAGCTCGAAAAGCTGCTCGTGCATGCAAGCCTTTGAGCACTATCACAGAAGGTCAGGCTACTCGCGCAATGTTATCATCAATCCCCGAAACATACGGACAGCGCCTGGATGAAGCAACTCGTACTCAAAGCGCGATGCTTAGCCCTGACTCTGGCTTCCAAGGCTCACCCGCTGATGTTCCTGCGCATAGACACGGTTACGAGTTGGCTGGTGATCAGTCAGCTATAGAGCAATTTTCACAGCATTGGTCCCCCGAAGTCGAGACTCCTTTGCAAGGGGACTTGAGTCCACTCCCTTCTGGCGTGTTTGAACAGCAGGAGGCTTCTCAGCCGAATCCACTTCCACTATCGTTGAATACCGTGCTTCCAACGAATGCAGTGTACGACTTTGAAGCGATTGAACCTGACCGTGCCAATCATACCACCGGTGCAACACGAGCTGACGCTAGCGAAGTGCGCAGCCGTGGCGAGGGTGGAGCATTGGTTGGAAGCAACTTTCTGCGAACGGGACTACAAGCCCAGTCTCCTTTCACCACTGGCGGACATGCCCCGCCTAGTAGCACCCCAGGCGCCCTTCCGACCTCAAATTTCAGTTGTTCGAGCACGCACAACAACATGCTGATAGCCGAAGAGGGTTCGCATGCGCGGCGCACACCAGTACAGAGCATCGATCCCAATACAACGTCTCAAGGCGTTTGGCAACAGCCGAGCCAACAAGGTCATAGCAGCTCTTGGATGGATGACTTCAACGCATTCACCACTGAGGCTTATCGTACGCCTGGTGGAAACGGTCTTGACCATGACGGCCTCTGGATGGCCGCCGATCCCCTGCAGCAATCGGATCCTCAAGCTACGCAACCCGGTGACATGGTCGGCAGGTCACAGCATATCAGTTACGCCGTCAAGAGAACAGGACAGACTTACGAAGAAAAGTCTTGTCTTCTTAAGCTCCTTCGCCAACATTCTGATCGCACGCACTGGATTAGTTGCAGACACAACCATCCGTGCAACTTTGAGGAATCACATTGCCGGTACGGATGCCTTGCTCCTCGCCGCGAGCAGATGACAGAAGCAGAGCGCAACCTTGCAGGCCTTGAACGCGGCTTCTGAGCGGAAGAATGCAGCAAGCATCATGTTGGACAGGAAAAGCAGCTCTACACCAAATACCGACGAGGTCAAACCTGGTTGGCGCTGCAGACGAAAAGAGTTGCTACAAACTCCAACATAAGAACATTTTAGACATGTAGCCTGGCGTTGGTAAATTCTGTGGGCGGCTAGCGATGATACCCCAATTCTGTTTGTACTCAGCATGTAATATCTATATGTTTGTTGACAGCGTAGATATATATGTCTGCACACGAATCGCTGCTTTGAAGCCCGCAAATTGTCGAGCTCTCTGTGTACCTACACAGGTATATGACATCCCTTCTTTACTCTCGGATTACTCGCAACTTCTGGCATGTAACGATGAATGGCCTGTGTGTTGATCCAATGTTGATACACCTTCCCAATCCGGCATGGTCCGTGCAGCGATAAGCCAACCACAAGTCGGTCTAAACAGTCGTCTACCGACATGCAACGAAACCCTCTCACACATCTTGCTCATAGTGTAGGCGGTCTGGTGGTTTCATGAAGATGGACAAAGAAGGTCTGCCACGGTACAGTACCGCAGACGAATACGTCGCTCTCCGCCAGCGCCGCCGGCATCGCCGCCGCTTCGTGAGATTAGTGGCCTTAGTCTTACTTTGCTGCACATTGTGGCGCTGTTGGACACAGAGCAGCCTGCAGAGCGCAAAGAAGACGACGAACAGCTTGCTCTCAGCAGAGCATCTCCAGTCTGACCAAGCGACTTGCTCGAAGCTCCGCAACATACCGAAAGACCCAAGCGGACCGCGAGAGCGTAATGCCCGTTATGTACAAGGGCAGAAGCCCATTCTCATCCGCAACGCTACTGTATGGACCGGCGAGCCTGCAGCTGGAACCTCACTCGAAGATGCGCACGCCGGCAAAGGCTATGCTTGGATTCATGCAGACGTTTACATGGAGCAAGGCTTGATTAAGCAGGTCGGCCAGGACATCTCGTTCACCTCACTTGATTCGCAATGCGAGATCTGGGATGCCAGGGGACGCCTTCTCACATCAGGTATTGTTGATATGCATTCTCACACTGGCGTCGACACCTTGCCAGGCTTGATAGGAAGCTCAGACGACAACGAGCTGTCCTCGGATACCACTCCATACGTCCGCTCTATAGATGGCTTAAACCCTCTTGACCCTCAACTACAAGTGATTAAGTCGGGTGGGGTAATAACATCTCTGATACTACCAGGAAGCGGGAACAACATTGGGGGCGAGGCCTATGTGATTAAGCACGCCGTTGGTCGGCCGGATGGCAGATCTGAGATTAGCGCTGAAGACATGCTCGCGGACCCCGACAAAAACTGGAGGTATATGAAGATGGCTTGTGGTGAGAATGCCAAGAGTGTGTACGGCAGAGTTGGAAGAGACTTCGGACCATTTAGCAGGCTCGGAGAAGCATGGTACTTCAGGCACGCATTCGACCAAGCGCGCAAACTCGTCAATGCACAAGACGACTGGTGCAAAGCGGCAGATCGGGTTGGTGCCGGAAATATGCCTGACTATCTGCCCATGGACTTGCAATGGGAGAGCTTGGGCGCCGTATTGAGAGGCCAAGTGATGGTGAACACACACTGCTACACTGTGCCCGATCTCGAAGCCTTCGTAAGGCACACGAACGAGTTCAAGTTCCCCATCCGCGCCTTCCACCATGCACATCAGACTTACCTCGTTCCAGAGATTCTTAAGCGCGCATATGGCGATAGAGTGCCCGCCGCAGCGTTATTCGCGGATAATATGTATTACAAAGCTGAGGCCTACATCGCATCCGAGCGAGCAGGACAAATACTATACGAGCACGGTATCACGCCTGTCTACGTTAGCGATAACCCGGTGTTGAACGCTCAGCATGTGGTGTTTGAGGCTGCGAAGGCCTATATGAACGGTCTACCATATCATGTGGCGCTCGCTGGTGTGACTTCGGCATCTGCTGAGCTTCTCGGGCTTGGCGAGAGGATCGGGAAAGTAAAGGCAGGCTTTGATGCCGACATTGTTGTCTGGGATTCTGATCCGCTCTCTGTGGGTGCGGCGCCCATCCAGGTCTGGGTTGACGGGACACCGCAGTACCGCGACCCAGTCGAGCTAAAGAAGCCCGAGGCGGTGCCCTTGAAGCCGAATGTGGCATTAGGAGCTTCGAAAGATGTAGCGATGGAGAAGACTGATGTTATTCTCACTGGCGTCTCGAAGGTTCTTCTTGGAGAATGCGAATACGGTCTGGATGCTCAGAGTGGCAACACGGTCGTTGTTCGCAATGGCATAGTTGCCTGCGTAGGACGGTGCTCAGACGAGACCGCAGCTGCGCAAAGCAGCGGCGTCGACGTCGTGGATTTGCAAGATGGACATGTCATGCCGCCTATGACAGCTTTCGGCTCCTTCCTTGGCCTGACAGAGATTGCAGCGGAGCTCGACACACAAGATGGTCAGAATGACGAGAATACTTTCTCTGCTGCCATTGACGGGCTGTCCCTTGATACGAAGGGCCTCAAGGCTGCCTACTCGCATGGCGTCACGCGAGCAATTTCTGCTCCAGCCTACAATGGCGGCGGGCACAAAGGTGTCAGTGTAGGCTTCCGAGCAGGTGCTGAGCATTCGCTGGAAGAGGGTGCGGTGTGGCAAGACGAAGTAGCTGTCCACTACACTTTGACGCTCGGAGCGAAGCAAGGCAAGACGCCTAGCCTGTCGAGCGCGGTGAATAACCTGAGGCGAAAGCTGCTCAAGGCTGTTGAAGCCAACGAGACCGAAGCTCGTATGTCGATGGAAGATAGTCAGCTCAAAGCAATTGTCAGCGGCAAGATGCCGCTTGTCATTGACGTGCATAGCGCAGACATCATCGCTTCACTCATCAAAGTGAAAGCAGAGGTTGAAGCAGCCATGAAGTCCGATTCCGCTGCGTCTCAAGACCTCAACATGGTCATCTTCGGTGGCGCAGAGTCCCATCTCCTAGCGCCAGAGCTCGCAGCAGCCAACATCAGCGTCATCCTCGCCCCGCTGCTCCCATACTCCGAGATGTGGGACCAGCGCCGCTCGCTCACCGGCGCACCACTTACCAACGGCACGGCCATCGACGTTCTCTACGCCGCTGGCATCAAGGTGGCGATCAGTACGAAGGAGGAGTGGGAGACACGGGATCTGGCGCTGATGGCTGGCATAGCTCATGCCAACAGTGGCGGCATGATCAGTGAGGCGGAGGCTTGGAAGATGGTGTCGAGCAACATCTACGATATACTTGGTTTGTCGGGCAAGCAGGGCGAGAGTAAAAGTGAGTTTGTGGTGTATGATGGCAATCCGCTCAAGATCGATAACCGGGTGAGAGCTATTGCGGATGGGAGAGGTAGCGTAACTGTATGGACGTAATCGGATATGGCGAGGAGCGCACCTTTTTATAACTGCTCGTTACCACCTGCTGAGTTTTTACGATATCCCAGCAAAGTGTTCGCAGCACATACACTCGAGGCGCTGTATGCGGCATGGGAACAGATCGTAAGCGATCTGCTCAGCCATCGACCAATGGCCATAGGCCCATTAAAGAGTGTTCGGGAAAGTGCAAACAGCTTGCTCTCATTATATCCTTGGTATCATGCTCCTATCATGCGTCTCGATATGCGCCGCCCACCCGCATAACCAACTCGTGTATGCTTCTACCTCAACACACCAAAACACCATGCGTACTATACAAGAGTTGCATCATCCAAATTAGCCCAGTGTCCAAGTATTAGCTTCTTCATCGTACACTAGTCGGCCACTCCAGCGGCCCTCTAGGCTCAATAGGTGTGGCGTCTGCTATCCGTATACTAGGTAACCGACCTATCTCCGGTAGCAGAGGCGCCCCAGATTGTGAGTAGCTGCGTTCATGTTGCGGTCGAATGAAAGGCGCAGGAGCGCGTTCTTGGACAGGTGATGTATAGGGCGGTGCTTCTTCAAAGCCTTCGTCATCGTATGATGGAGGCTCAACAGCCGGTATGCGCGATTCGCCGAGGTCTGCGGTGTCCACTGAAGGTCGGTTTGCTACGTTAGATGAAGCGCGACTTCGCGTTCCGGCCGGCGTGTGCGTGCCAGACGCGTTACGGGAGTGGCCTTGGTTGAGCGTCACGACTTCAAAGTCACCGCCGGCTCGTCCAAAGGGCGGCATTTCCATCTCGTTGTCCGATAGGTCTGAGATTGACATTCCTGAGCCTACCGACTGATCCCTTCTGTGTGCGCCTAGCGAGTCCCGAGTCGACGCCGGCCGTATGCTCGCACCATCGGAGTCCAACAGCGGCCGTGCAGACTCACTCGAAGTTGCTCGAATCCTCGTCCCGTCATGTCGCGCCACGCCCAGGTCAGCGTAGCTAACGCTACTCACTCTTCGCTCTCGTGACCGTCCCTGGTGGTCCGCAATCATCGCCGTCGCACCTGTGGCCTCCCGCTGCTCGACCGCCAGCAGACTCTCCTGCCGTATGCGCCGCAGTTCTACCTGATCGTTCCGTTCGCGCGCTTCTCTTCGCCGCTGTCTCCGCTCGTCTCGTTCTGCAATCTCCTGCCGTCTTTGCACGCGTATCTGATACAAGCTCTCCATCTCTTCGTCCCTGCGCTCCTCTTCTTCTTCAATCGTCTCTGGCTGTTCAATGACCACATCGATCCCGCCTCGCTCGCCCTCACGCGCCAGTACGCGCTCGTTCTCCCGCACAGATCTGGAGTATGCTGGCAGCGTCATCACTGACCGCACGCTCTCATGTCTGTCCACCGTTGCTCCCGCTTGCGTATCATTCTGCTCTTGCAATTGCGCACGCTCCAAGTCGAGTATATTCTGCGCGCTGTTCCTCGCGCTCCTGTTGCCGCTCCGCAGGTGCAACGTTGGCACTGATGGGCTATCCTGTAGCCGCGCACTGTACCCTCCCTTCGAGTATTGCGCATGTCTTGGAGTCCATGCCTCCCATTTGCGCTTCAGAAATGTGGTAGGGATGTATTTCGGATTCGAATGTCTTCTCCGGACGGCTTTGAGGGCGATGTAAGTTAGAACAACGACCGAGATGAGAATGACTATAGACACTATGACCTGCGCAAAGTATCAGCATGCAGTATTGGTCATGTTATGCGGCATATAACGCACGATAACGACGATCTGTGTGGTGTTCGAGCCACTGCCGCTGGAGGAAGCCTGCTGTCGCGCTTCCAACCATCCAGAGACTCTTTGCCTGGGGAGCAGCATAGTGGCACGGCTATGCGCTCACTTGCGACCGCTACCGCATCGGATGTGGCACGGTGTTTGAGTTTCGGCCGGGTGACTCGAGAGTGTTTCGCGACCGTCTCGTCGTTCGGATGCTTGCTGACGCGGCTTCCTGCTCAAGCCTTGAATTGGGTTGAGGATAGCTCCAAATCAGTCCCGAAAACGTGGATCTGTCGTACAAAAACTCCTATGTCGACTAGGACCGCTCTGGCAAGGCACTACTTGGTGACAAGAGGCGGTTGAACTGGGTTCATGAGTTGCACATCTGGGAAAGCATGTGGCTGTGTTTGAGGACCCAACGGCGGCTGTTTCCAAGGATAGACTCCACGCGAATAGGGCCACTCGGCTGGGCTCCGACGGCTGCTAGCTTCGACAGGGATGACCGACATCTGACATCTAGACCTCCCTCCTTGAGTGATACCTTATGGGCCTCGCTTTCCACTTTGTACGGCACGTACTCGAGCATCAACTCACTGTCGAGCACATCATGATAGACGGAGGTAACTACTGAGTATTAGTAGGGCAGAGTGAGACGTACCGCAAGAAGGCGATCCTAGGAGGTAAGGTAGCTACCCGTGAGATGCTAGCTGCACCATGGTCAAAGGCGTCAATGAGAATTACACCTTGCTCGCTGCGACTTCCAAATAGCTCGGCCATTCACGCCCAATAGACATATCAAAGGCTATAGTCAACGAACCGGCCGCTGCTACCATGCATTGTCCCTCCGGGAGCTGCTCATAGCTATGCACCGGTCGGAGTATTCTTTAGACAACCTCCCTCTATTCTGTCTTCGCGCCAGCCGTCAGAGATGCTTAACCTCTCCACGCAGCAAGGAGACGGCGCGCAGCAAAAGGTGCTACAATAGCCTTTCATACGACATCCAACTCAATGACACTCATGTCGAATAAAATCTGCTGGTGGTCCGCAGCGCCAAACCACGAAATAGCAGCGAGCGAAGGAGTTTTCTGTTTGAGTTCGACTGTTGGTATCGAGGGCGCGCTTTTGCAGTAGCGCTTTCTTCTGTTCGTTTTGCTGCTTGATCTCGAGTGTTTAACTTCGACTGCTTGATCTCAACTGCTTGATAGAGATCCCTCTACCCTGACGTTTTGCAGACGTTACGTGCAGAGTTCTACCATACCGCCCTACAACAGCTGCTGGGACTAAGTGCGTGTTCGGTTGCTCCATTCCATTTGCTCCATTACGGGCCTTCAATGGAGCCAAGACGGAGTGGTATATGCATGCGGAAGGCGTCAAACTAGCGGGGCAAGCCGCGTGCACGGGCGGCGAATGGAGTCAAAAAGACCACTCACCTCGTGGTGAATATGTAGCGCACTAAGCGGCAGACCACTCGCCTATCTGTTGAAACTGGTTCCCTTCTAACGTATTACTGATTTTTGTATTGCATTACATATATTCATATGCAGTATGCTCTCTTGCTAATATAATGCACCAACTGGATTCTTAATGCGACGCCGGTATCTAAAGGTACCGTACTTTGAATAGCAAGGGTAGTCAATTGCTAGATAGGCGCTACAATTTCACCGCTCACCTCCGCGAAGACGTAAAAAGGTCTTTCAAGTCCATTACGGCCTTTGAAGTCTTTTACGGAATCTTGCGCTGATCTTACCGCTTTTAGGCGGAGAAGCGAAGAATTCGATATAGAGGCAAATGGAGCGTCTCCAAATAGCGGACGTACCGAACGTAGGCACCATTTTATTAATACGTGTAGCTTTTTGAGATAGATCTAGTAGTACCCAAATAGACCTAGTAAATGAAGCAACCGAACACGCTCTAAGTAATGAGGGTTTGCGCCTTCGTGAAGGCCATGTAGCTTGTCCTACCGCAGTGCCATCTTACCACCAAAGCCGTACAGCTAAGATATCATAGTGCCTAATCTGGTCAGGGCGCCGTGCCAGAGTGTACA
>Ga0058704_10000416_pt1 | contig 22397 bp, 37 predicted proteins | sample AgamicMgSfe_FD_71363 | JGI IMG/M metagenome (GOLD analysis project Ga0058704, IMG submission 71363) | Agave microbial communities from Guanajuato, Mexico - Mg.Sf.e | ecosystem: Host-associated > Plants > Phyllosphere > Phylloplane/Leaf | place: Guanajuato, Mexico | collected 2012-05-30
CTTCCAACCCAGATTGTGCTGAATGTATACCGCGGTCTCCGTTTGTACCGCGAACGACACCAAGCTCACGGCAAGGAAGCATGCCGCATAGGTATACCTCTTCCGCGTTGCTGCTCTAGCCATCTCATCTGGATCTCGTTCGTGAAATCTCGCAGACCGGCGACGCGACTGCGCTTGATCTGGGGAGTGCTGTGAATCATGATCCTGCTGCTTGTTGCCTGGTAATAAAGGCGCATGATGGCTCGACAGTTGTCTGTGTAGGGGTGCGCGCAGGTCAGATGGCATGTCGTTTCCGTCAACTCCCGTGTCGTCCCAATGGTCGTAATCGCTGTCTCCGTCCCCAATCCCCTCCTCTTCTCTGCGGCCTTGGAAGTGGTCCGGGCGCGGTAGGTGGGCGACGAAGGGGCTCGGCTGCCTGGATGTCTCTTTGCTCAGGTGGACCAAGTCGGATGACGAACCCTCCACCTGTTCGGTATCGTGGAAGGCCTCAGGCGGGAGGAGGGTGGAAGGGTGATGGGCGCGGAGGGTGGATAGCGGGAGGGAGTCAGCTGGCGGAGCTGTCTTAGGCATGCATGCGGTTGCGCACGCGCAAGACCGTCTCAGCGTCGAGCGATGGTGTCAGCGACTAGTAGGGCGGCTCTGGCCAATGCTCGAGCTGGGTGTGGAGGTCTGGCGTGGACACGATCCCTGCGACCTTCCTGCTGGACGATGAAAGCGATCTTGTGGCGCAAAGGCGGATGTGGACGAGCTGTTGCGTGATATGCACAGTACGGGGTGAAGTGGGCGCGTCGATGGTGGTGTCGGCTTGCATGTGCCCGGCTGCAACAAGGTCAGTCAGACCGTCAGACGATGGGCGCAACGCCGAGATCCGCGTCAGAGAATATGAGAAAAGCCCGACTTGGCGATTTCGTCTAGTCCAACACTCAGCCTGTCGTCGTATCGATGATACAGGTACACACGGCAATTTTATTACTCCTAAGTTAGCATCATCTCCAAAGCTCGCTCGAAGAGGCAGAAGCAATCGATTCCGTTCGATCTGTGGCCGCAATACGTGCATGCCACGAGCGATGCGCGATCAAAAGCTTGCGTGTGCGAAAGAGGGTCTAATAGATAGTATAGTGACTGGGCGAGTACTGATCACAACGGCAACGACGAGTAGACGCGAATGCTGTTCGACTACTGATCATTGCTGTATGGCCCAAAGACACATGCAACGGTCAACGGGCGACCCATGTAGCTAGCTGTACGGTGCATGTTGCGTCACGCCGATTGCGGAGGATAGCTTGACGGTGCTCTTCGTGTATGTAAGGTACATGTAGTTGAAGAAGACAAGTCGTCGTTTCTTTCCCTCTATCATACCCCCTCTGAACGCCAGACGAATAAGGCCTACCAAATCTTGTGAGGTGTATGTATGCTGACCAGGACTTTACAACGCTTTTCATTCCGTTCGAGCAGCAACTTCGTCAGACCCAGCTTCACCTTTACATCCATCGCCAAGATGCCTCTCATGACAGGAACAGGCAAACCCAGGGTCATCCTGGGCACAATGACTTTGTAGGTCCGTCCATCAGTGGTTATACCACGAAACATGTCACTGACATCGCACCAGCGGGCCCGACCCAGAAAAGGGTGCGCGCATCACCTCCATCGACGCGTACAACAGCATCCTCGATAAGTTCCAAGGCCAAGGCTACAATGAAATCGACACCGCTCGCGTCTACATCGGCGGCGCCCAAGAAGCCTTCACCCGCGAGGCGAAATGGAAGGAGCGCGGCCTGACGTGCGCGACCAAATGGTACCCGCACACCCCGAAAGCACACAGCGCCGAGAAGATCGAAGAGATGCTCAACAAGAGTCTGTCCGAGCTAGGGACCGACTGCGTGGACATCTTCTACCTCCACGCCGCAGACCGCACCCTGCCTTTCCAAGAGCCGCTGCAGAAACTCGACGAGCTGCACAAGCAAGGCAAGTTCGTCCAGCTGGGCCTGTCGAACTTCACCGCGTACGAGGTGGCCGAGGTCGTCATGCTCTGCAAGACGAACGGCTGGGTGCGACCCACGATCTGGCAGGGCATGTACAACGCCATCACCCGCTCCATCGAAGGCGAGCTCATCCCGGCGTGCAAGCGGTACGGCCTCGACGTCGTCGTCTACAACCCCATCGCAGGCGGCATCTTCAGCGGGAAGTACAAGTCCTCCGAAGTGCCCGCGGAAGGCCGCTACAGCGACACCAACGCCACCCAAGGTGCCATGTACCGCAAGCGCTACTTCAAGGACGCCACCTTCGAGGCCCTCAGCGTCATCGAGCCGGTCGTGCAGAAGCACCACCTGACCCTCCTCGAGACGGCGTTCAGATGGCTCACGCATCACTCCCAGCTCAACATCAAGGACGGCGGCAACGATGGGATCATCATCGGCGTCTCGAGCGAACAGCAGCTGGAGCAGAACCTAAAGGATTTGGAAAAGGGTCCCTTGCCGGAGGAGGTGCTCAAGGCGTTGGATGATGCGTGGTTGGTAGCAAAGCCCACGACGGCCAATTACTGGCATGGTGAGATCGATTACAAGTATGATACGAGGGAAGCGCTAGGCTTGAACAAGTAGGAACCTCGGGATGGTTTTGCTATGGCCCCGAAGGAAGCGTGTTGACGGCCACTGATAACACTTCATTAGAATGCCTTGCGAATATCAACAATTTGATACGCTGCGTATTTCCATGACCGTTATCAAGCTCATGGAAGGCATACATACATACGATGATACGGTACCTGTATCTACATGTACCCTACGATGAGGTACAAATGGGGAAATTCTAGAGACCTTCCCCTTTCAGCGAGCAATCTCGCGCTCCATCTTGCAACCCCTCGCGTATCATAGAACGCCGGCAGTATTTTGTGCGACGTCGGACGGGTCACGAGGGTATCATCTGATCATCCACAGTATGATGATCGCTCGTCTTTACAAGAAGATACCCATCTCGCGCAGTGCATATTCATGCCTGCCGCTTATCCTGACAACCACCGCTGTTCATCACACAGCTGCGGCCCGTCATGACCGAGAAGTATCTCGACACCGGCTACGACAGCTATGATCCACATTCCGAGTACCGGACCGACGGCGGGACGGATGATGTGGTCGCTCGCGGTGGGCGGCCCGTGGGATATCATGAACGTGATGTATTTGGCAATGTACGTACAACCAGAGTGGTATGGGAAGGACAGTCTGCTGATGGTTCGCATAGGAAGACGCGCACGATGTACGACTCTCCGATGGTAATGCTGCTTCTGTCAAGATTGACGAGGCCGATTCCAGATCAAATACAAGACTTTGACATGGCAGCTCGTCGCCGTGCTCATGATCGCCGAGATTGTTAGCAATGGGATGTTGTCTTTGCCGTCGTCGCTCGCCGTCGTTGGGATTGCCCCTGGCTTGATTATCATCGTGTGCGTGCATATCAACCGACCATCCAGCATTCGATCGTTCAGCAGCGCACGCTGACCTGCGAACATAGCTTTCTCGGCGTCTTTGCAACCTACACGTCTTGGCTGTTGGTGAAGTTCAAGCTGCGACACCCGGAAGTGCACACGATGGGTGACGCAGGCTATATCCTCTTCGGCCCGGTCGGTCGAGAGGTCCTTGCGTTCGGGACGGTGGTGTTCGCGGTCTTCGCCGTCGGCGGCCAGCTTCTCGCCGGCCAGATTGCGCTGGCGAGCCTGAGCGACAACAAGCTCTGTCCCATGCTCTATACGGGTATTTTCTGCATCCCGACCGTCATCATTAGCTTCCCCCGCACCCTGGACGGCCTGAGTTGGATCAGCATCCCTTCCGTCCTCTCCATTACCGTCGCGGGGATTGTCGGCATGGTAGGCGCCGGTTTACATCCCACGCCCGATCGGACCGTCAGCATCGCTGTGCCGTCGACCTTCTACGACGCCTTCATCTCGATTACTAATCCAGTGTTCAGTTACGCGGGTCATTTTATGTTCTTCATCATGGTGTCCGAGATGCGGAAACCGCAGGACGCGATGAAGGCCGCCTACACGCTGCAGTCCTTCGCCACGACCTTCTACGCCGTCTTCGCCGCGGTCACGTACGTCTACCTAGGCAGCACGGTCACGTCGCCTTCGTTCAGCTCGTTGGAGCCGACCTGGCAGAAGGCAGCGTACGGGCTCGCGCTCCCCAATTTCCTCATCGCCGGCAGCCTGTACGCGCACACGGCGAGCAAGCTCGTGTTCGTCCGGATTTTCCGTCGCTCGGAGCATCTTCACAGTCACACGATCGTCGGATGGGGGACCTGGGCGCTTCTGATCCTGCTGATGAACGGCGCGGCGTTTGTGCTCGCGGTTGGCGTGCCCATTTTCAATTATCTCATCGGTATCGCCGCGTCGTTGTTCGCGGCTTGGTTTGTGAGTCTTGACCAACCCACTCTCATCCCTACCAAGCACATTTCGACCGAGGCAGACGGCAGATGAGCTGACTTCTCTTCGAAGACGTACGGCATCGCAGGCATGTTCTGGCTGCACGATGCCTACCATGACGGGTACGGTATGTCCAGCTGGCGGCGGAAATGGGGTCAGGCGACACTTTGCCTGCTCACCATCCTGATCGGCGCCTTCATCTGTGTCGCGGGCATGTACGTGACGATCAAGGCGATCGTGGAAGCATATCAGAGTGGTGCGTTGACGGCGCCGTTTGCTTGCTAGTTGGTGGTACTAGTCGGTAGACAGGTACCGATTGAATATGTTTGCTAGATGCATCTGTGAGCCTACTAAACCATTTGCTACATATGTGCCAAGCGCGGTAAGTAAGCTCGTGAGTCGGGTGCGGCGGTCGGCTGAATACCCCGTGACATCCATCTTACTCATATTCCGACGTACGCAAAGCACTGCCCAGGGTCGCAAGGTTAGATGACTAGTGGTTGGAAGGAACATCACCTCCCAAAATCGCCTCTTGGGGCCAAGGGACGTACAGTAAAACGATGGTCTCTAGTTGCATATCGAGAGAGCTGACCGAAAGCGTACAGTCGCAATGGAGGTTACCAGGCATCAAAGGCGAGGAAGTCGGGTGGTGTGGGTGGATCCATCGTACTATGCTGTCATTCAATCGAATGGCACTCTACGCAACTGCCCACCTTCACCTCGCTTCTCCGCCTCCTGCCTCGCGCCCACAGCCGAGGGGACTTTGATGCCGCAACAATCCCCCCAGCTGTTGGCGCTGTGCTTATGCTTCATGCCATCGACCGTCACTTCGACCTCACCAACATCCTCATCCCCAACCTTGCTCTCCACATCCCGACTCATCTCCGCCGTCGCCGGCAAGAGACTGCCGAAGAGGAAGTGCTGGGCAACGGGCAGCTTGCCGAGAACTTCTGCAAGAAACATCCTGCGCATGCCGGCCTCGACCTTGGCCCAGGATTTGGCCGACGAGATGTCGTCGAGCATGGGACTGTGCCAGCGCAGGCCCTGCACGGTTTTCGTGGCGTTGACCCATTGGACTTGGTCGAGGTAGAGGTAGTCTTTACTGCATTCTTCGACGGTCATCTGGTTGTGAATGCTCAGGGGGCGGATATGCTTGTGATCGACGAGCTGACTGGCCCCGAAGAGGAAAGGTAGGAATTGATAGTCGTCGAGGCCCCAGACTCCGTGCGAACCCGCAGGTTCGAGGTAGTATGTGCTCTGAACGCTGCGCATGAGCTTGAGATACCGTGGGAAGATCAGAAGTGCGAGGGAGGGGAAGACGGCGTCGGAGATGATGGACATTTGGCGTAGACACAGAAGCCAAAGGATGAAGTTAAGCTCGTGCCCGGAACCGTAGTCAATTCGAGATCCGTTACCGAAAGCGTGGGCGAGGTAGGTCGAGACCTCCTCGCTCGCGGGTGAATCCGTGATGCCCAGGTTGCAATGCCATGTCGGGAGTGCTTCGTCGACCTGTCGAAGAAAGTCACGGAAGGCCGGGTTGCCGAAGCGGGAGCCTGTATCGAGCGGCGGGCAGTTCTTTAGAACCTCCTCGATCTCGTCCAGAGTCTCGAGCAACGCGAGGATGGTTGAATCGTGAGCTGCTGGAGATGCTTGAACATCGGAGATAGTCTGGTCTTTCACCGACTCAGACAAGGTGAAGACGAAGCTGACAATGAGCTTATACGTCTTTGAAGACAAGAAAAGTTCATGGTCGCGCTCGGAGAGGATGCGCCGGCTTGGATGGACGAAGTGATGTTCTGAGAGATTGGTAGGTGGTGCAGGCAGCGCAGGCGTAGAAGGCGGCGGGTTTGACGGCTTCTGTTCAGCTTGCGGACGGCGTCGTGGTGTAAGTTTTGGTAGTTTGTGAGAGAGATCCGGAGGGTTGGCAGGGATAATTGAGTCCGGCAACGGGGCAGCAGAAGGCATTGTTGTTCAGAGCTGCTTGTCGTAGTGATTGATGTCCTAGGTTCCTGAAGTCGCTTTCATTACCACAAACGGAACCTCGGCCCGCTCCGCGTTTGCCATCAAAAGCCAATCATAGCCTCAAGAGAGTATTGCCTTGGACTTGACCCGAGCATACAGTAACGTAGAACAGGAGGTATGGTCCCGGTTGCTATCAGTTGATGAATTTATGAAGCCCTCAAATACTGTTTCCTTGGCGTATTACTATGGGCGACAGCAATGCAACGATAGCGGTCTAGTCCGGCGGCCCATTGTGTGGCAGTCTTCAATCCACAACGCGCCCGCATGCACTCAAAAGCTTGCGAGTTCTAGACAACAGCACGTGCTGAGCAATAGGATTCAGACTTCCAGGCGGGACGTAGCGACTATGTTGCCTTCGTGATCTGCCTACCAATTTGAGCTGTAGCCCTTGACTCTTGAACGACATTGGTCCCGGATCTACGCTTGAGAAACAAACGCCTTCGAGCATCAAAGCTTCAACTGAAAGTTGGGCGCTCTGGCGACATCATTGCCGTGATCGTATCGTCTAGCTTCAACACCTTACCGACGAGAGGGATCTCCATCAAAAGGGAGCAACAGATCACGGGGTATAGATTCGTGACGCTCGAGTCGGTCTGTCGGTGATGAGAACACTCATGCCAGGGAAGCGAGCTCTACGGTTCCGTGATATTACGCTTAGCATGAGATCCACGGCATTGGAAATGGTATTTATAAGTTTATCCAAGCTAAATCGTGTATCGGAGTATCAATCGACAATACCCGCCGGAAGGACAACAACGTAATCCAACAGCGCCGGCTCAGTCTATCCGGCGTACCGACGATCCCGAGGACATCACCCTCGACAAGCGTCAGGTTGCGGAACGTTATGCGGCTCGCCGAATGTCCGTCGAGGTAGACGGACGGCGTGTGACCTAAGATCGGACCCTCGCCCAACTCTGGAATCCAGAAACGGATAGTTACTCGTCCACGCGCCAATCGTGTTATCATTCACGGAGACCTCGAAGTGCGAAGCGCCGCCGAACAGGTCGTAGTAGTTGATCGCCAGGTCGTACATTCCAGCGGGGAAGTTCAGCTCTGCGGTTGCGGTTCCGGTGGTTGTGTTGGTCGATGTAACGATTGCGGTGCTGTTCGAGGCTGTCTCGAACGGGCTGACGGGGTATGTTTTGTATCCGTCCAGTTTCATGTTTTCGGCTTCAATACGGCATGGGTGATGGACGACCCGGCCAGCGGTGTCCGCGATACCAGAGACGTTGTGGTAGAAGTTCACGATAGCGTCGCGCCACACGATCGAATGCCCGGCTTGGAAGTCCAGCCGGAACAGTTGCTCATTGAAGCGCTGCGTGCCGATCTTGCCTTTGAGCGACTCTCGCATCGTGACGAAGCCTTGCGCCGTCTTCGCGCCGTTGTAGTGTGCGTTGTAGAAGTGCTGAATGATAGACTCGCCGGAGTGCAAGATCGTGGTGTAGTTGACATGGCGGCACCACAACATCAGGTCGTCGGGCGTGGTGTTCATGTTCTCATACGTTTGGTGAATCCCAGGGGGATACTGGCCCGCGTAACCAGTCCCGTTCGACACAGTTCGATCCATACCGATCGTCGTGCGGTCAGAGCGCGTCCACTGGCCCCATCCGTTGTTGTCTTGCGACTGAGGGTTTGGTCCGAAGTGGGTATACAGGATATCAGTCAAGGTCTGGATGCCAAGGTTGCCGCTGTAGTGCTCGTACGCTGGCCATGAGTCCATATACATCTGCGTGATGGTATCGGTGATCGAAGTGTCCAAACCAAAGGTCAGGCGCGTCCAATCCTGGAGTATGCCCTGGGAGTCCATAGTCCAGGCCCAGGCCAGACGGCCGTAAGCGTACAAATTCGACATTGCTAGATGACTGGCAAGCCAAGTCTCATTTGTACCGACATTCACCACCGCTGCAGAGCCGCCCAAACGTTTGTTGAACCGCTTTCCACTGACGATGTCCCGAACAAGCGAAGACTGGTTATTCACTTTGAGATCGAAATCTGTTACCGTCCTCCAAAGCGGGGGTAAGTACACTAGATGGCATTGTTGCCCAAGGTATTCCTGTGTGACCTGCAGCTCGATGGCCATATTGCTTCGAGGCGTGTTGGCGAATAAGGGATGTACCGGCTTGCGTACCTGGAAGTCGACGGGACCGTACTTGATCTGAAGGACGACATTGTCTTCAAATTGGCCGTCGAGCGGTTTGAAAGAGTCCACACCCGCATTGGCTTTGTCGGCCTTCCAATCGGACTTGTTGAGCTGCGTATATACGAAAGCTCGGAACAGGACAATCCCGCCGTAAGTTTGCAGTGGTGTGGCGAAGAGGTTGGCGCCGTCCGCAAGCGTACGGTTGTACACCGTTGGGCCCGGTTGACCTTCACTGTCAGCTTTGACCAGATACCCGGCGAAGTCTGGCACGGCTGTGTTAGAGGTCGTTCGTAACGTCCGTCCACCACTGAACGACCGAACTGTCCAGCGAATCGTAAGTGGTGAGGTTCAGTCGGCCGTGCACAGCTTTGGTCGGAGAAGCAAAATCAATCGAGATTCCCAGCTGTACACCATACGGTCTGAAGGTATTTGCGATTCTGCCCAGACCCTCGATGTTCGTCGAAGTCAAAAGCGTCGAGTTTGCATTGACATTGTCGACGATGACACCGTTGATGCCAATCGATGCCAAGAGATGGGCTTACTGGCTAGAGCGAGTCAAAATGCTAACGATGCTGCCGTTTGCGAAGAAGATGGAGTTTCCGGCAAAGCCATGTTCAATGCTGCCGTCCATGTTGTCCCATCTGCAAGAGTCATGCAGTGCCTTTGAGAATAGTCTGCTGGTAGAGTCTCACTTACTCATTGGTCCATCGGATAGGAGCAGCTGGGTTGCTGACATACGCGACCTTGCTGGTGTTGCCCTGGGCGAGCATGGAAAGGTATTGGAAAGCTCCGTAGAGCGCGCCACGCTCATTATGACCTAATATCTCAACAGTGCTGCCCTCGTTGCTGAGCCAGTGGCCATCCTCAATAAGGTACGGAGTGTTGGCGTGGGCACCGTAATTTTTGCTGTACGCGTCGACCATTCCGACAACGATCGAGGACGCGGCGCCATGGTGCTGATGGCCCACGCTGCATTGCTTACCGAAGATGCCTTGAATACCCTGGCGCAGCTCCTGCCCAGCAAGGTAAACTGTGCTGCTAGTACTAGAGTTCAGGGCGACGATGTGTGATGGTAGCAAGGAATGGTAGCGAGAGGCGTCCGTTGGTGCGTATCTCAACCACGCTGCCAGGCCGACTTCAGCGAACCCAAGGCCAACGAAGGCGAAGAACACCGCCGTACTAAGGAAACTCACGTTGAATCGACCCACTAATGGAAGAGAGGGCGAGCGACGTGAATCGCAGGCACATACCGCTTATATGACACCTCAAACTCATGCATACTGTCAAGTACGCGACGCATGCTGTTCAGCTGTACTGTAGGAGGCGAAGTTGATGTTCGCCGAAACATTCAGGCTATCTGAAAGCATGGATGTCAGGCTTTCAACAAACACAAAGTCTTGCTCGGGTGCGGAGAAAATTGCAGATGAATTGGGGTTTCCTGGCGGCCTCGGCAAAATTTCTTGTGCAGCAGCGACAAGTAATAAAAGAAGACTTCGCCCTCGAGACTTACCTAGGTACCTTGTGTTTCGTAACCAGATACATCGTCATCTGGTTCATTGCAATCCCAGAGCGACATCCGATCTTATCGCTCACGGCTACGTGATGCAGCTCTATGGAGCAATTATTATGCTCTAAGTTTCCGATGACCGTTCAACCTGGTTAAGGTACAATCGAACGGCCAGGAAGAAAGACACCAGATCGCGTGGAACGAGGGCCTCGCTAAGACCTGTGAGTACATAAGCTGCAGACAGTACCTCCTGGGTCAAACAGTAGTATGCTGCTATCTGCGGACCATCGTGGATTTCTGTAATGCCTTGCAGCGAAAGCTCTTCTACAGTCACGCACGTTTGTCCCCTTCTGATGCCCTCGCGACATGTACTGCGGCGCGCTTGTCTTTGCACAGCATACAGCCAATGTTATTCTTGACCGGTTAATCCTTCGAAGACCGGACCGCCTCCGCATATCTCAGATCATCAACCTCTCCACCTTGTCCTTCAGCGCCCGAATCTGGCCCATGAGATCGCTCGCTTCGTTGGTCGTGATACTGCAGCTGATGACAGCCCTGCTCACACCGCACGCACGTCCGAGAGCCATCTTCGAGGGGACGTAGACCTGCGGGAGCCAAGGTCAGCGATAGCGCCCAGGATACTTTCCGTGAATGTGTGTCCGAGCACCGCGGGCAGGTCTCCTGATCGAAGTACGTACATAAGGGGTGTTCTTGTCTTCGCACAACAGCGGAAGATGCAGCAGAATTGCAAGCGGTGCCGTATCTGCGGCCAAGATGATGATCTCAGATATGCCGCGGTTTAGTGTCTTGGTCGCCTCGTTGGCGCCTTTCTTCAGCTGGCGGTAGTGTGAAGCCTGCTGTACCAGGTCGAGGATCTCCTGGGAAAGGGCCTGGTCGGCGATGGGCCAGGCTGCGGATTCCGAGGCCATATTGCTATCGGCTTGGGGTTTCTTTGGTTCGAGCAAGTTCGGCGTGTGTGTGTGCAGTGATCCGGGTCGGTCGTGACAAGGCTCGCCCAAGCTATGAGTGAGGGTTCACGGCCTTGTGTTGGTTGTCGCAAATCAGAGTGAAGCTGTCGCGAAAATTCCCCAAATCCTCAAGCTCGCGAAGTTCCGCTACGGACCCAGCCGCCGGTCTTGGCACAAGGTGAACTGCTTGCTTCTCCCCGTCTACGACACCATCGCCATCACATCACTAAACCTCAAAGCACCGCCAACCCCATCTACTACCGCGCATCCGCTTATATCTCAGCCTCTTCCGAAGCTCGCGGTCGATCTCTGAACTCTTGAACCACATACACCACCGCCAAGATGGTATCGGATAACTGGTGAGTGCAGGCTGCAGAATTGCTTTACCCAGCGCAGGAGGCGGTCTCCCGTTCGACAGGAGAGCGCCATGTTCGCTCATAGCACCATGGGACTCGTATGAAAACCCAGACAAGGTTGTTGGTGCTAATCTTTCTCGCAGCCCGGTGTATGCCGTAAGTGTCACCCTGATACCTCCTAGCCGAACCTCACCTCCCCTCCGGTCCTCGACCGAACGATATACACCAAGACGCACCATTTTTCTACACCTAACGTAATAGCTCGAGCGCGGTGGGAGTTGTTGCCAGTGGAAGAAGACATCAGTTGAGACGGGGAAGTAATGGGACTACGCGCTGACTTGCCACAACAGCCGTTCTTCGGAGCGATGGGTTGCATGAGCGCCATCGTCTTCACCTGCTTCGGTGCCGCATACGGTACCGCCAAGGCCGGTGTTGGTATCAGTGCCATGGGTGTTCTCAGGCCCGACCTGATCGTCAAGAGTACGTTTTCGCCCAATATATACCCCAGAAATACACCCGTCTGCGTTTTGCCTCAGATGCAATTGTGCCATCTCAGCCTGTACAGCTGACGCATTACTTCTCAGACATCATTCCAGTCATTATGGCTGGTATCATTGCCATTTACGGCCTGGTCGTTTCTGTCCTCATCTCCAACAACCTCGGTCAAGAAACGTCGCTCTTCAGCAACTTCATCCAACTCGGTGCTGGTCTGTCTGTTGGGCTTTCCGGTCTCGCCGCCGGTTTTGCGATTGGCATTGTCGGCGACGCTGGTGTCCGCGGAACTGCTCAGCAGCCAAGATTGTTCGTCGGCATGATTCTGATTCTCATTTTCGCCGAAGTCTTGGGTATGTGTGGACGAATGTGTTCGACACTAGCCTGAACGAGAACGCTGACGGAGCATCCAGGTCTTTACGGCTTGATCGTTGCCCTGCTCATGAACTCAAGAGCAGGTGACTCGACGTGTTAAACGAGTAGGTCTGAGGGAAGCGCAGACAATACCACAGCAGCCAGTGCGCTTCTACGACGGACAAGAGCATTTACCAGGGGGAAGCACGACTTCTGAGGGTGAGGGGAGTTGGTGAGTGGGTAGAGGGAGATGCCAAGTGTGAAGGAGCATCCACTTGACGTGGGCGCTGCGAGAGTTCCTCGAATTCGCATGTAGTTATATATTGAGCCGGCGTTCTGCGACGGTAGAAGTGTATGTACTGGTGGTGCCCTGGTTTCATCTACCTCCATGTCTCCTTGCTTGCCCTGCCGTTCCGCATACACCTTGGTGGTATTGCCCTCGTCGTTTGCGCTGGCAGTACATGAGTGGGCAGCTTTCATCTTGACACCTTCGCCATCCAGATCATCACTTCAACGAATCCTACTATCTGATCGGAGCAGAGATGCTCGGGGGAATACAGGTAGAAGAGAACGAATCTTCGTCGCACGCACCGATCCACACCCTTCCACTCTTCCGGCGGCGCAGACGACATCGGGAGCTCAACCCCACCTATGACATGCCTGCACTGTGTTGACTGCCGAAACAGCACATATTGTCCGCTCTTCACCTCACCACTTCGCATTTCTTCAACTTTCTCGAAATTGGAAGCTCAGGATTATTATATTCAGGACCAGTCAACCAACGCCAGAGATTATTATATTCAGGACCAGTCAACCAACGCCAGAAAGAAATCATGTCGACCGAAGGCAAGCCCATCACCTGCAAAGCCGCCGTGGCCTGGGAGGCTGGCAAGGACTTGACAATCGAGGACATCGAGGTCGGCGCGCCCAAGGCACACGAGGTGCGCATCCAGATCTACTACACTGGTGTCTGCCACACGGACGCGTACACTTTGAGTGGAAAGGACCCAGAGGGTGCGTTTCCCATCGTACTGGGACATGAGGGCGCCGGCATTGTGGAGAGCGTGGGCGAGGGAGTGACGAATGTGAAGAAGGGTGACAATGTTGTGGCTCTCTAGTACGTATCCACGCGAAGGACTATGGAGGGTGTTCCAGCTGGAGCCAGACAGGCTGATTCGGGGGTGACGACAGCACGCCAGAGTGCAAAGAATGCAAGTTCTGCACGTCCGGCAAGACGAACCTCTGCGGCAAGATTCGGACGACGCAGGGTAAGGGTGTGATGCCGGATGGCACCTCGCGCTTCAAGTGCAAGGGCAAGGACCTGCTGCACTTCATGGGCACCTCGACCTTCTCCCAGTACACCGTCGTGGCCGACATCTCCGTCGTCGCCATCACCGACAAGGCACCCATGGACCGCACCTGCCTGCTCGGCTGCGGTATCACGACCGGCTACGGTGCAGCCGTCATCACTGCCGGACACGGCGGGCTCGAGAAGGGCTCCAACGTCGCCATATTTGGTGCCGGGTGCGTCGGTCTCTCGGTCATCCAAGGCGCGGTCAAGAACGGCGCGAGCAAGATCATCGTCGTGGACGTCAACAATGCAAAGAAGGAGTGGTCGGAGAAGTTCGGCGCGACGGACTTTGTGAACCCGGCCAAGGACTTGAAGGAAGGCGAGACGATCCAGCAACGGTTGGTGGAGATGACAGACGGCGGCTGCGACTACACATTTGACTGCACCGGCAACGTGCATGTCATGCGTTCCGCGCTCGAGGCCTGCCACAAGGGCTGGGGTGAGAGCATCATCATTGGTGTCGCTGCCGCAGGACAGGAGATCAGCACAAGGCGTACGTTGCCCCCATATCCCGTGCTCACGCAGAGAGTGAACCTCCGCGCTAACTCGAACAAACAGCATTCCAGCTCGTGACCGGCCGCAGGTGGAAGGGCTGTGCCTTCGGTGGCGTCAAGGGCCGTACCCAGCTCCCCGAACTCGTCGACGATTACATGACCGGCAAGCTGAAGGTTGACGAGTTCATCACGCACCGTCAGCCGCTAGGCGGCATCAACAAAGCGTTCCAGGACATGAAGGCAGGCGACTGCATTCGGTGCGTCGTGGACATGAAGAAAGAGTGAGAACCTATCAGAGATGGTCCCATCTGTAGCGGTAAACGTGTGAATACCTAGCCAGCTAGATCTGCTACGGAACGTACATCTGGTGACACGCGCATGGAAAGTCGTCTTCTCAGATGGTGGCCGCAACGCACTGATGAGAAATGACCATAGTTTATTTGCCCGGTCGTAGACTTTGACCTCCCAGTTGTTGAGGCATTCGAAACTCAACTGCCCACCTTCGGCCATGACAACATGGAACGTAACTACCGTGACGATTCCGATTGCCTTGTGACGATGGAGCTTCATCCCTCCAGTTACACGATGTTACAGTACATGCGGGGCAATGTGGGCGTCCAACGTGAACCCCACCTCCCGTCGTACTGATGATCTCTCATCTTTGAGAGTTCCAGAACTCGACACGTCCAACTGATACAGTAGACCCTCGTGAGTTGTCTGAGCTTTGTTGTCCGCCGCATTGTTGATCGTACACCATGTCTTCGGCTCCGCGAAACCCACCGTTCCGAGCGGTATGTTAGCCGCACACCTTGATGGCCGTTTGACATCCGCAAGCACTAAGACGCTGAACAGGAACATCTCGGCTCCCTGTTGCGTCCCACCAAGCTCCTGAACAAGCGCCACGCCATCCAGCAAAACAAGGACAAAGGCGATGACCTGCCCGCGCTGGAAGATAAGTGCATCCAAGAAATTGTGCAGATCCAGACCGATTGCGGCTTCCACGCGATCAGCGATGGCGAGTACCGCCGGCACATGTTCTGGGGCACGTTCTTCCCTTCCCTGAACGGCATGAAGCAGATCTACGGACCCGACGCCTCCATCTTCCGCGAGTACGTGCCGGACATCGCCGCCTTCCTCGAGGAGGAGAAGGTGCCCGGCGAGACGGTGATCTGCGAGGGCAAGATCGGTCACACCGGGCAGAGTTCGTACATCGGGCAGTTCGAGTACTTGAAGAGCATCACGGCGAAGGAGCGGCATGGCGAGATCAAGATGACCCTGGCGGCGCCCAATTGGTATCATCTGCGGTACAAGGAGGGCAAGGCGTATCCCAAGGAGGTGTATGAGAACGACGAGGACTACTTTGGGGACATTGCGAAAGCGTACCAGACTGAGCTGCAGATCTTGTATGATGCCGGTCTGAGGAATGTGCAGGTCGATGACCCCAATCTTGCCTGTAGGCCTCCCTCTCTCGAATGTAGGGTGTAGGATAGCCTGTTGACCTCGCTCGCAGACTTCTGTGACGAAAAGATGATTGAGGGCTGGAAGGCGGATTCGGCCAACACACGCAGCATTGATGACCTCTTCGACGCCTACATCTCCTTCTACAACAAGTGCTTCAAGCGTCCGGAAGACATGCATCTCGGCATCCACCTGTGCCGCGGCAACTTCGTCAACAGTCGACATTTCTCCGAAGGTGGTTATGACCGGATCGCCAGGAAGCTCTTTACCGAGCTGAATGTCTCCACGTATTATCTCGAATACGACACGTCCCGTGCCGGAGGCTTCGAGCCGCTTAAAGAGCTGCCGAAGAACAAGAATGTGATCCTTGGGGTCATCACGAGCAAATTCCCGAAGCTCGAGGATGAGGAAGAGATGAAGCAGAGGATCCAGAACGCGGCCGAGATTGTCGCGTCCGGCAGTGGCGAGGATAAAGAGCAGGCGCTCCAGAGGCTTGGTGTGAGCCCACAGTGTGGCTTCGCTAGTCATGAGGATGGAAATCTACTCGGGTACGATGACATGGTCAAGAAGTTGAAGCTCGTTCGGCAGATTGCTGATGAGATCTGGCCGGGTCAACCATGAGCGGTTTCGTCCCGAGATTGGATGACTATGTGTGGGCGTAGCTTGGAGACTCGAACTCGATGTACCTCCACGCCGAGTATCGTATTCCAGAGCCATCCTGACGGCCGTGAATGTACCGTTAACTGCAATTTGGAGATCCGCTAGCTGCCCGCATTCACCCAGGGCTCTGGGCGGTAGAGTCCACGTGACTGCAAGCATGCAGCAACGTTGGACACCAGAGCCCCGAGTGCCCTGGCACATAGCTACTGGCCACGACGAAAAGGCTCAAGAGTATCAAAACCACAGCCAGACGCAGTATGCTCGGAGCCTGTCTCTCGTGCTTCGAGTTCGATCGTATCAACGCGGTGATAAGATCGTTCGGTCCGCTTTCCGGGAAGTCCATCGCCACAATACCGAAGCGTCTCTTGCCCTTGTGATCTCTGAGAAACGCTCGCAAGCGAAGGTTGATCCCATCTTCCCATTTGAAGACCCACCAGCCTCCCACTGCGATTTCTCGAGGTGGGATCTGATAGTATACATTGAACTCAAACGCACTCGTGAAGTTGATGTACCAGTGGCCGGCTTCCTGATTCGTCGCAGCCTGGTTAAGCAGCTCGGAAACGTCGCCACCCTTTTTGACGATCAAATCCGGTAGAGGTTCCGGGTCGGGAAAACTGTAATGATCTTGTATGGTAATCCTCATCTCCTTTGCATAAATGGTGAAGGGTCTGATTGGATTGTCTTGCCATTGAGTGACATCAATGCCATACGCGTGCAAGCTCGGCCCTTCAAACCGGCGGAAGAGCTGGATCTTGCCTCGCAACTCACCCAGCGTGGGTGTCGTGTTGGCCGTCCGCCAGCGCTCAGACTTTGGATCCAGGAGCTGGGCGATGGCATGCGAGAAATGCACAGTCGACCGTTCTGCCTTTCGATCCTGTTTGATCTGTACGATAAGCGCTTCGCTCGAATGAGCGAGGAGCCAAAGGTACATGGTGTCCAGTACCAGTTCCAAGGTTATGCCTAGGACCGAGATGCCATGGACCATCTCTACAATGTCGTCACGAATGCCGCACCGGAAGTCGAAGTAGCGTATGCCTTCGTCCAGCTGCTGTAAGATGTTCAACTTCTGCGTCTGGACGAAAGGCCAAGAGGTTTTGTACGCAGCGCTATCATGGGTTCCAGGTAATGTCAGGGCTGAAACGAGGATGTCGTCGTCCAGCCGAGACATCCATTCTTCGTTCGGTGCTCGAGATGTCGCCTGGTGAGATTTCATTGCTCCAGTTTTCATCGGACCAGCTTTCGTCGCCCCAGGGTGGGTGATCTGAGGTTCGATAGTGCCATAACCTCGCTCGAAGGCACAACAGCGCTCGGATGAAGACGATTCCTTGGGCGGTGATCGTGCTTTCGCCCACATCATGTGAGAAAGCATCTCGTTGAAGGTCATGACGTGGGTACTGCCATGCCCAGCATTCAGCCGCAGCTGTCGGAACCAAAGGTGGCAGACGCATGCATTTCACATCGCCATCGAACGAACTATCGTACAATATATACAAAGAGTTGGTACCGTGGAGTTGGTATGAGGGCGAAGATGCGTGAACTTCTTGCGACGCCTTCTGTTGAAAGAGTTGAGGTCGAGCCGGGCTTGGCAAGCGGCAGCCTGAATGCACCTTTCCACATTAGGCAGCAAACAACCTACCTCACCTGAACAGTGACTTCAATCATTGTTCTCGTGATGAACAGCAACGATCTGGGTGTACCCTCGCCGGAGAAACGCGACCATCTGTCGTGTACGCTTCATTTCGGGCCATCATGTCTCGGCCTGCGCCCAGTAGCCGGCGCTCCGCAAAGAGCGAGTACATTGAAACGGTAGGTACACGGAGCTGTGTCCTTTGGTGACCAACCGGCATTCCGCATAAAGCAGAACCCCGTGGCCGCATGATTGCTCCCTGGACTCTAACAGCAAGCCAGGATACCGGCAACAAGATCTCACGACGCGCTCACATCGAGGGCAAGCAGAATATCATGCTTGGCGGCAAATCCGTCCTCATGGCGGGTGTCTGTCTTCGGGGGGATCTTCACCGCAAAGCAGAGAAGGCGGCAGAAGGCGAAAAGGAAAGCCACACGACCGCGATTAGCGTTGGGCGGTACGCGTCCTCTTTCGCAGCAGAGGTCAATGGACGGGTAAATGCTAATGATCGTCCAGAGCGAGCGTGATATCGACAAACTGCACGATACGTCCACCAATGCGCTTGAGCAAAAGACAAATGGCCTTCTCCGCCATGAAAATCGGCGACAACGTCTTCATCGGACCCAACACCCACGTCTCGTCCATTTCCATCTCGTCTCACGTCCACATCGGTGCGAATTGCGTCCTGTCACCGTTCAGCGTGATTAAAGAATGTTGCAAGATCTTGCCCGGCTCCGTGATCCCACCGCATATGATCATCCCACCGGGCTCCGTGGTGGCCGGACGACCGGCGAAGATCATCGGCGAGGTGCCGGAAGGTTGGGGTCAGGGTGGAGGTGGTGAAGGTGAGGAATGGGTGGAGGGGGGTGACTTGCGACCTTTGGTGGCGAGCATCAAGTGATCGGCTGATAAGGGCCCGCGACTATGACAGCTTGCCTGTTTGGCCGTGGATGACGATAGCCGTACGCGCGAGAGGCTTCGGTGCCTTCTACACGGTGCACCAACTTGACATACGGAGAAGCTCACGCGGTGGAGGAGACATTCGCTCCTCGGCTCCAGAACAACGAAAACCGGTCAAACTCCATATGTCGAAGGACCTCATGGCCTCACCACCACAACAACAACACCCCCGACTGCAGCATAGACTACTGTGCCCTTGTGGCTCTACGAACGGCAAACCATCGGCCAGCGAACATTGACCGATTCACCCTCAGGTTTGCCAGTCATCCAGGATTGAGAGATTCTAGAGAGCATGGACGACAACCAAGAGCCGTCTCCACATCGCTCGTCATTGAATGGTTACCTGAATGCAACATCCGAGACCTTCGATTGCAAATAGCCGGACCTACCTTTGGAGACCCGAGCCATGCATCTCTGTATCCATCCGGGGCAGTGAACAAAGTCCGCTATCTTTGTGCTGTCAACGTCGAACCGTCGAGCGCGGTTGATGATGTTAAGACCTCGGTCTACAAGTTCACGATCCCGACATGCAGGATTGGAAGCTGGAAGCGCACCAACTTCCCGCCTTTGGACCCACCTCTGGTAACTCCGATTTCGGCGGCCTTCCCGGGATGCAGGTGCAGCAGACAACGCCTTGGCCCTTCCAGCGAGTGGATGTTAGATTCGGCTTGTCCGCGTGTATGGAGAATCAAGACCCAAAGCAGTCCGATCATGGACGAACTGTGATGTTGTTTGAATGTCCGCAATGCAAGCTCCGGACAATGCATGCGCGTTCCGTTCACGTGGGCTGGGGGGAGTCTCCACCGCGCGCACCTCGTACACTGATGACGGGTAATGAATGTATGCAACACCCCGTTCCCGACGTGTGTTCTGATGAAGCACGGTGGGTGCGGATGCAGGAACGTCCGCAGGAACCCGGATGGCTGTCGTATCTTTGGTTACATACGTAGAATGGGGATGCACTGGTGACGGCCTTAATGCACGGGAAACGTTCTTCTATCTAGCCCATTGTAAAAAAGCCCTCTTGTCGCTCGTGGCGGATCCCCGCCGGGGCTTCGATAAGATATCAAGGATGTTGTTTCCGGTGGCGACAGCAGCTTAGATACGGGACGGCTACATGGAAGGCTCGTTGGAGAGCGTTGGCGTGATGAGGCTGAGCGGCAGGTTGGTAGCTGGCATCGTCCGCCATCAATGCCGAGGAGTAGTATCACCAACGCTCTGTACATCAGTATGTAGCGCTGCGGGTCGAGAGGCTTATGTCAGCAAACACCGGTGGAGGTGCCCGGGGGCAGTTCCAAGGAGGCGACGGCATTGGTTTGGCCCGATCTCTAGGACTGGCCGTTGAGAAGCGAGGATCGGGGGAGGAGATCTGCGAGGGAAACGTTCGTCTGATGATTGTTGGTGGAGCGGATCGAGATAGGGTTATCTGATCGGATGGAACACGGCGTCGCCACGCAACGGGATCGCCCGCATCTCCGACACCGTAATGAATTTCAAACCGCACAACAGATACCTACCTTTACGAATTCGAGTCTTGGCGGATCTGTGGTTTCTTCTCACAAAGTCGGAGCGTATCTGCTTCCTGCAATCTCCGTGGACCGTGAGAATTGATATAAGACGAGATACGGAGATCCAAACAACGCGACCGGCACCCGGCAAACGCGACTCGTAGAACCAAAAAAGAAATTCTCCGAACGCCGATCCTGTGCACTGATGCTGCAATATATGATGAAAAAGAAGTGTGAACATAGCGTTTGTAGCACGGTCACATTTCGTTTTTCGGTCTTGGTTTATGCGCCCCCTTTTGTTCGCCGGCGAGATGGAGTCTTTTGCCCTATGTGAAGGGGCCACCAGGAAAGCCGGCGCTTTCGATTCGTGCAGGCCGTGCGTGGCAGAGAAGGCGGCCTTGTGTACGCCACGTTGGCGAAGAGAGGGTCAGGGACTCAGGGTTCCACTTCGGTCGAGAGTCGACCGACTGAGAACCTGGTGGGGGCTTGTTGTTTGTTTCCGCTGTTCATCGCGACTCACGAGTCACGACTCACGATGGTTCATCCTCAGCTGATGACGAAGATGAAGGTCACTTCGTGAAATTCGAGACGTTGATTGTCTATGGTGATCATCGGCTTGCACACACTCTGATAGTGGCTCACCCAGCCCTAGACAGTTGACAGCCATAGAATGGAATTCAGGTCTATGATGAGCGGACCAGAGAAAACACCTGCAGACCCAATGACATGATGAAGGCAATGCAATACCGAAGGAGAGAAGTCCACGACGACTATTAAGGTATGTACACACTACACGCCTCAGTAATGATGATGATGATGATGATGATGATGATGAAAGAAAGCCCGACGGAAAACCTACTGTCCGTGTAGGCGAAATCCTCCCGCCTCCTCTCGAGTCCGCCATGACAGCCGCAACTGCAGAGTGACGATGGAGGGCAGAATCGGGGGTTGCACAGCCATGGCCCATGGCCCATGTGTCTCCGCTCACCAGCCGCGAATCGCGAGTCGATTTGGTATTATTGATTTCGGACTTCTTTCTTCAATCACACGGCATGTGCTGGCGATGTCGTCGACAAACCCTCTTTCTCTCATATCATCAGATGCGCATCTCGGTCTGCCGGTTTCGTCCTTGCCGCAATCAGGGAAAGTCTCCGGCTGTTATTTTAGATCGAGGGAGCCTCTTAAGGCTTTGACCATCGTGAATCAGTGCCAGGGGTCTAGCCCGAGGCATTGTTGTTGATGGATCCATGAGTTGTGAAGTAGAAGGGAAAGCAGGTGGAAAACAACCGCTTGATGACTATTCCATCTCGACCTCCTCCGCGAGCTTACACGTGTAGGCTGACGAAGTGAGATTGGATCAGATGGGGGTCTGCAGCGAATCACCGAGCAGGAAAGGGCATGGCATGAAACGATCTCGGTTTGGCCGTGCGGGCGGGCAAACAACCGATCAACCGATATCGATTGGGGCGGGCGAGGAGAGGGATTGCTAGATCTGCACGCTAAACTACATTCTGCCCCTGCATCTATACACGTATACCAAACGCGCAGGGGGCCGTTCAGTCCCACGTGACACACGTGATATGGCCCGAGAGCCTTCCGCCGCGGGGCCGTTCTGGCCCGTTGCGATGCGAGGCCGGGGGAATTTGGAGACGTCATTGATTGTACGAGAGTACATAATGTCTGGTTGGTCCGGACGGAAACAGCGCGTGTGTTGCAATCGGCCTGTCTTTTTTTCTCCGGTCGGCCTCCTCCCTCTCATCACGGTGCGTGTCTCAACACGGGAGGGGAACGTCGAGAGGAGTGGGCTTGAACTTCGTGGGCATGGATCTTGGGTTTGATGCCCGAAGTCACGTGCATGGATCGATCGCCGGTGATTTCGGATTGTGGTAACGGCGACCGTGACGAGTCTAATACCGTACCGTACCCGGCCCATCTCCGTCAGACTGGTGGCGAACCTTACATATATGTACCTAGGGATCTGCAATCACTGACTCGTCAGCTGTCTACACATGTAATAACTTTCCAGTCGTTGGCCGACGCTGCTTCGATCGTCAAATTTCAAGCACGGTCACTCGCCCCCTTCGCC
>Ga0058704_10000417_pt1 | contig 22390 bp, 8 predicted proteins | sample AgamicMgSfe_FD_71363 | JGI IMG/M metagenome (GOLD analysis project Ga0058704, IMG submission 71363) | Agave microbial communities from Guanajuato, Mexico - Mg.Sf.e | ecosystem: Host-associated > Plants > Phyllosphere > Phylloplane/Leaf | place: Guanajuato, Mexico | collected 2012-05-30
GGCTATGGGCGCGTCTCGTTCAAGGGTATGCGAGTCGGCCAGGAGGTAATCGACCAGACCTACTTTGGCGGGATCATGCCATACCTCAGGCTTCAGGTATTTGCAGGCTGTTAGAATGAAGTGAAAAGCCTTGTCTTTGACGCACCCCATGAACAGCTCCGTCCGATCCTGCTCCGCTTTCTGTCTATCAGCCACGCGGAGTGCCGGATCTGCCAGCGTATCTACGAAGCGTGAGCTGTACTCCGCTAGCCAGCACGCAGTTGCGGCTGCCTTGAACTCCGACTGCCGCCACTTCAACTGACCAGGCCCGGCGGCGAACAAGCTATGGAGGTCGTGAGAAGCCGCCGGCGGAACATTGTCGTGAGAACCAAAGAAAGCCGAGCCTCTCACAAGGACGGGGAGATAATGAATGGTTATGTCCAAGGGTGCCTCCAGTGTAGCAGTCTTGCTCAGCAGCGGTCGAAAGTCTTCGGGTTTCAGGTGTCCACCCTGGATCATATGCGACAGTGCAGCCGACAGAGACTCATGCTGTCTCGTCAGGAGTAGCCGTTGACCTTCCAAAGCCTCGACCACGTCACTGCGGTAGAGTTGGCCCGTGATTACGATTGTCTGTCGATGATCGCCGACCTTCTTGAGGGCGCCCTCAATTTCCGAAAGCGCAGCCGTGCATTTACGGAAGTACGCCGACGCACTGTCGTGTGCTCCGCCATTTCTGAGCACATTGCTCAGTCCTGCCTTCAGCATGATCCTGCCAACATCATCGTCGTCCTCGGAGTCAAGACATTGCCATAAGAGCAACCTCAAGCAGTCTAACAGCGTATGACTATAGTCATGAAAGCGGAGGAGAGCTCTGAACGGCAAACCGTTGTCCGTTTGGCTGATGTCCAAAGCAGCCGCATCAATACACAGTTTTGCAGCTTCCAATTCGTCAAGATCCAATTCGTCTGCGACCATGAGGGCTGCTCGACGGAAATCGTCGTTGATCGCATAGTCCACATCCTGAATCTTGACCTTGTCCGGACTGGGTGCGGTTGTCGGCGCAAGCTCTTTCCTGCTAGATTCATTCTTCTTTTTGCGGTCCAGCAACTTCTTCAGGTCTCCGACACTGGCGTCAAGCTCCGCCGAGAGTCGCTCAAGGCTCGGTAGCCTCGACTCTGAGAACGCAATGAGATCGCGTTGCAGGTTCTGCAGTCGCAGCAGAGGCTCCTCGGTTTCCATGCTGCCTTCGGTCTCTGCTCCCGTGCAGTGTAGATCGTTGTGCAAGCAGCGCGAACCATGGGCGTGTTGTCCGTGATCAAGAAGTATAGAAAGGCATCGTTGGTGCAGTAACGGCAAGATGATGGTTGTTCAAAGCATGGTTTTCGTTGCACGCGACGACGTCGCGTGTTTGCGGAGGTCAGGTTTGCTTATGTAATCAGCAACTTCGACTTCACCTGGGACACATGCAGACAGTGAGCATCAATTCTGGTCTGCATCCCACCCTCCCTGTAATGCGTGAGGATCTCATTGTCTGAGACCTCCTCAGCAGCATCCCAACACTATACTCCAGCAGACGACGTATGTTTCCCGAGGAAAAGACGGACACTTCTGCTGGAAACACTACGTGTCTGAGGCACGTTGTCTCGGTCGACGTTGATGTCCGTTGGTCAACCCCATTGAGAGACAGACTGCGACTGTCCCTCCTCTTCTGTGATATGATATGTGGTGCGATTACGAATCGCGTCGCTTATGCCGGAACGGCCAGCCGAGATGGGGCCCGAGGTGACGCTGAAGGATGCTTTGAGTGAGCGTCTAGAGAAACGAGCTTCTGACGGTGACTAACCGTATTCCAGATCAAATTGAACAAGAGAGCAGCGTCCGCAAACGCGTGGATGGACTCGTAAATCTGAGGCACGTTCTCCGCCACAACCAGAACAGCTCGAGCGTGAATCTTCTGGCAGACGCATCCTTCCACAGGATTTTCGAGGTGCTTTTCCAGTTCGCCGTCTCCGATCAGTCAACATGGTTGAAGTCGAGAGCTACTGTTACGAAGACGGCTGCAGAAACTCGTCTTTCTGACTGTGCCAGCACCCTGCGTCTTGCGGTGGAAGTTGGCGTACAAGCATTGCAGTTGAAGACGGTGAAAGCAGTAATCGATCATGTCATTCAGACATTGCCCCTGCCAAACGGCGGTCTCTGTATGCCTTTGGCGCTTGAATACGCGAAGTGCTTACGGACAGTGTTGGCTCACCAGCCTCACGTGGAACATCTGATGAAGAAAGACTGGGAACGAGTAGCAGCGTTCTGCGTTGCTGGCGTGAAGAACTCCAGGGTCGATTACGACGAAGACACAGCCATGTCAGGCGCCGATATTTCGACTGCCGGCACTATCAATAACATGAGCTACAGATCGTCACGCTCGCATTACCAGGAGTTCGAGAACACTCAAAGTGCTCGATCGCTCGTTAAGCAAGTTACGGAGGAGATGGTCCCCTGTCTCTCGCTATTGACTGCGGCGCCCAACGCTCCCCTTGGCGACCAGGCGGCCGTAGTGCTATGGACGCTCGTTGACTTTCTGAAGACAAACCCAGTATCCGGGCGCTCGCATGAGGATGCCTTCACTGCGGTCAACCATATCTTACGTTGGACAAGGACAGAGGATATCACCCTGACTCAGACGGCTGCAAGCCATCTTGTTCGTCTGGTCCGACACTTCTGGCCCCAGAAAACCGCAAGCCTGAAAGACGAGATGCTGATTTTACTGCTGCTGCTACAGTCATATATCCCTCACTGCGCTCGTCAACGAGAGGGTGTAGCCTTTCGGTCAGAATTGAGTGGCCTGCTTGAAGTCATGCGGACAGAATATGGCAAGCGTCTCGAGCGTGATGTACTACAGCTGGAAGATCTGAGACTGTCGTTTGGCAGACCCTTTCGACACGGTGAGGTTGTTACACCCACCTTCAAGTTGCGTTGTGATGGATCACGTGCAGAACACGGCTGGGCCTTCTTCAGTGTTCTTTCCTTGCTCTCCAGAACCTTGAGCGAGTCGACGGATGCAGAAGGCCTTTCAGATGACGATGATCAGGCAATTGCCCATACTCGACCCAGGAAACGTCAACGCCGACGCAATGATTTCGAAGAGACGTTGGCCTCTACTGCTAGCGGCTCCGTATGCTCCAGAGTGTGCGCCCTTCAGACAATCGCTTTCATGTCGCAAAAGAAGCCGCTCTCCATCGAGCAGATCGCCACAAGCGTGGATCAGGTAAGTTCAGTTTGTAACGAAGATAATGGCACTATTACCTCGTGGGCCCTGCTTGCTCTCGCTGGCCTAGTGTCGCAAGCAGCTTCGACGGACAGTACACTCTCGGATCGCTGGAGCGCTGTTTGGCAGCTGGCGGCCCGTCTTATGAGTAACATGTCCATGTGTCGTGCTGCATGTCATCTACTGCAAGTCATGATGCACTTGCATCTCGCAAGTCAGGCCTGCGTGGCAGATTTACTATCCATTACGACGCACGCAATGGACGCCAATGGACCTGCAATAGTGGCCGACTCGGTGCTATCTCTTCTAGTCTCGTCCATCGAGGCATCGCACCAGATCAGTCCTGCGACCACCATCGCCATAGCTGAATCAACACTCAGCTGGCTCTTCCGCAAGTTCCAACCCAGCAGATTTGACGACAAGTCGTACGCTAGCATATATTACCAGTTCAGTGCCGAGGACGTCAAGCGTTTGATTGAAGCATGTCTCAATCAACGTGGCCTACCGCAGCTTACAGAGCTGATCCCACTATGGGGGCCAGTAGCGCAGGCTTGGATCTTCCAAGAGGAGCAAACGCGACTAGTGTCTTTCCTACTGCTCCTGCCTGAAAAGGGTGCGATCGTCAACAGAAGTCTCAACGACGAGCCATTAACCGAGAACACGATTGCAGCACCCAGAACGACGTGCGAGACTCTCCTGTTGAACAACCTTACGTCTGAGCTGGATCGAACAGTGAGCACATGGAAGCAGTGGGAACACGAACGACCTCACAACCTCAGCGTGGATATGTTCAAGTCAGTGTGCCAGTCGTGTTGCATCATGAGCTCCATTGTCTACGATTTCGCTTTCCGCGATCTGAGGCGACAGACACAAATGCGGAACCAGCTTGCCGATCTCCTTGCTTCGTTACAACGGTTCATCTCCGGGCCCAGTTGCGGACAGGATCAAATAGATGTCATGCTGCAATACCTCTCTCCAGCTCTGCCAGGTCTGCATGCTGATCACTCACAGCCCAGGGTCTCAGAATGCGAAAAGGTGATTTCTAGATTTATTTTCGACACCATGGCTTTGCTACAACAAAAAAGAGACTTCGATCCTCTTGGGGAAGACGAAGATCTCATGGATATGGGTGACAGATATGACTCGCAGGACAGCCGGCGAGATAAGGCGACCGCACAATCCCACTACCTGAAGAACGATGGTGCCACTGCTTTCTCTGCCCTGGCTCTCAGGGCAAACGTAACTCTATATGCCGCCGTCGTGACGACGCTGGCGGACGAGGATTCATCATTAAGATCTCAGCAAGGGTCTGCATCTGCTCGGGTCACGAGCTACATATTATCACTACCCGAGACTACCATATTAGCTGGCCGAGCTTCGCTTGCCATGCTACCGAAGTTCGGCCTGTTGCTTGATGCGGCTGATGCTGATCGCCTGCTGAGCTTCTGTTCGGAAGCAATCCTTCCCTCATACACGTATGAACGTTCAGAGGTCGCAGTCGGGGCGATATTGGACCTCATGTCAAGTCTGGCGCCCGTCTGGACCGCGCGAACCAACCAGTCTCTATACGGACTGGGTTTGGATATGTACGATTGGTACACAACGACTGCGCTGTCTGGCGGCGTTTTATCGCCAAACCTCCAGCGACGAGCAGCGAGCCTCCTGTTACAATTATGTCACATTGATACGGACTATGGCCGGGAAGACAACGTGCGCTCTGTGAGGACCAGCTTATTCAAGCTCTTAGAACTTGGCAGCATCAGTGTCAAGTACCACTTGGCGAACCGCATATCGACGATCTTTGGGCTATATGTGCTCCCAAACCACATGGGCATGTTTGATGATCTTCGAATGAGCCTACCCGAGGACGTTGAGTGGGTCGAAGGTCTTGCAATGAGACTACTGTTCTTCGCACAGCTCGCTTCAGCGTGGCATTCACTCCTACGTCCATGTGTCTACTATATCTTCGAAACTGCCGGTCAACTGAAGCCTTCGACGCAGTACGCAGCACATTGCATAGGTGAGCTAGCGCTGTCACTCAAGTTCGCCAATCCTCAGAGGCTCTTCCGTCTATTCGCTCCACAGCTGCTGCACTCGTGGCTAGAACACCAAACAGTGGCCAGCTTGCCGTTTGCCGCCTTCCAATACTCTTCTCTAAACGAGTTGTTGGAGCAGAACCTTGTTGAGACCACGGCGCAGCTCCTAATGCGCGGTAATGACGAAGGCATACAGCTTCTCGCAGCCACTCTCAGGACATCACCCAGATCCCTTGCACAGAGGTCGTTCGCAAAATGCGTAGCGTACGCGATAAGCTGGGACATCTCACAGCCTGGTTCAGACCCCAGCAATGTGACAAGTGAAGCACGTCTGCGAAGCTTGATGGACACCAAAGAAGACTACCGCTCTATGGTGGCCGCTCACTTCCCGGCCATAATGGGGCACTTCTATTTGACTACAGAGCAAGATGATCAGCAGGATAAGTGGTTAAATAAGAAGACGGCGTACACTTCCGCATGCACAGCACTGGAGGAGACGAAGACTTACAGCTACTCCACCCGACCACTGCCCCCAAGCCAACAGCCCTATTTCAAAAGCAAGTATCTCTGCGACCAGATCGAACGACTTTGCCGACGCACTACACACGACCCACTGAAACCGTGGGATGTGTCGTCGTTCGCGCTGGCTGCTCGAATGCTTGTGGACGCCATCCATCATGCACTTGGGCCCCTTCATACTTGCTTGATGCTTCGCAGGCTACGCACACTGATATGCATGGCGGGCGATGTCGCGACCACTGACTTTCCTTTGGAGATGCTACTGCAATCCGTTAGGCCCTTTCTCAATGATAGCGAATGTGCCGACGACGCTCTCGGCATCATCCAGTACCTGCTACATCGTGGGCAGACATACCTTCAAAGCAAACATTCCTCGTTTACAAGTGGGACGATCTTGGTCATGGTCTTGCAGATGCGACAACATGCTACCGCCAAACACGACAGCACAACACAAGAGTCTCAGTACAGAACGACGGTGCAGAAGATGGAGGCTTTCCAGAGTTGGCTGGTGAAATACCTGCAGCAAGGACAGACCGCCAACGCTCAGCTTCTCGCGTCCCACAACACTTTAGTAGAAGCACTTGGTCAAGTACGTCTCCCTGGCAATGGCCAGAAGGGTAGCGCTGAAGGCGCTTTACTTGTGCTTCTTCTAGAGCCACATGATTCGGACGAGACGCTGCTGCTTCCTTCGCACTGTATGGAAGCAATGTCATTGCTGACGCAAGGCTTCGAGGTCCCTTCTACAGTGGCGGAAGATTGCTTAGGTGAGGACCACGCTTGTGTTCGTTATGCCGATCGACTCTGGACCATTATCCAAACGTCAAGATTCGACGACGACTTTCTTCTTTGGGCTTCTGGTGTCTTGGGCAAGGCATATGCTTTGACTGGCACGAGGCCTCAAATGCATCCGAAGTCGACTTCCGGGCGCCTGCAAGACACCGCAAAGGTGCACGATGGAGTCGTTAGATCGCAAACCATAATCGCCCAGCGCTTAGCAGATCTCCTGCTATCTCAAGACCGGGAAGAAGCCGGTCTTGCAGACTACACTCTCCGTCGCATCCAGCAGACATTCAAAGACGCTGAAGATGCCATCAGCTTTGAGCAGATGCTGCCAGACACAGTCGTAGCAGCCGTCGCAGAGGGCACTTTCGACTACGAACCGATGGAAGCTGCCGGGCTAACTCAAACTACCACGACACGCCCAGAGCTCCAGCAGGCATGCGAGCCGTCCCATGCGATTGCCGATGACGAATGGTATCGACATCTCGCCGCTTGCCTCTGTCGATGGGCTTCGCAGACGTGCGTGCTGCCTGCGCTTCCCGCGATTCTTCGACATGTGCCAGGGCTTGCGGCTGACTTACTGCCTTCGCTCATTCATATCGTGCTTTACGCCGAGCACGACAAGCAGACTATCCTGCGCGCGGAGCTGTCAAAATCCATGGCTATGCATTTTGCCGACCACGACCCCAAGCTTCGTTCTCGACAACGCTTTCTGCTTGAAGTCCTCCTTTACCTTCGCAGCCAGCCGTTACCAGGTGAGAAGACCAAAGCCGACCGCATCCGATGGCTCGACGTGGATTATTTGCTCGCTGCCGACGCTGCTGCTCGTTGTGGAATGCCTGCATGTGCCTTATCCTTTGCGGAATCCGCAACCTCCACCGCACAGACAACCCGGCGTAAATCCAGCCGAGTCTCGATGTCACAGCTTGGTTCAGCACAGGTTCCGGAAGAGCTTCTTCTGTCAATATTCAAGCAAATTGAAGAGCCTGACTCGTTTTATGGCGTACAGCAACCCGCAACCCTCGATCTCGTACTCGATCGCCTCGATTACGAGCGTGATGGTCTCAAGAGCCTTATGTTCCGCTCCGCGCATATGGATGCTGCCATGCGATTGGCACACCCCTCCAAAACCTCAAATTCGGCAGGCATGGCCCGCTCTTTATCAGCCTTGAACTTGTACAGCGTTTCGTATGCTCTTCTTTCGAAAACTGTAGATGGTACGGTGGACAGTGCTGATCAGGTCACCAACGCAGCGAAGAGACTACAACAATGGGATATCGCGCCGCCGGAGAGGTCTTCAGGCGAGGCTACAAGAACCTTTGCTTTCTTCCAAGAGCTCAGTCGCGCGACTGATCGAGCGACTGTGAAAGAAAAACTCCGCTCAACTATGCTGCAGCACGTTTCAGAGTGTACCGCACTGAATGTTGAAAGACCGTCAATGGCTTGGTGCAGCAACCTGGCTTCTTTTACGGAGATTGGGCATGTACTCGATGCATCGAGCGACTCGCAGTTCCATGCAAGTTGGCTCACGCTGCAAGCCAGACAGGACTGGATGCGAATGGTGCGGTTCGAAGACTGTTACGAAATTCAGTCGAATCGCCAGACACTCTTTGGTGTGTTGGCGCAGAACAAGACCTTACTGACTACCATGCATGTCGGTTACAAGATGTGCAGATTCATCGAGGCCGAATCCCTGCTCTCAACATCTAGGTTCACGAGGAAGCACGGCGTGCTACAGGAAGCTCTGTCATCAATCACACAAGTCACTGCGCTCCAAGACGAATGTAGCGAATTGGGGATCAACATAAAAACTGCTACATCGCTGGAAACAGCATCCGTGCTCTGGGACGTCGGCGAAACTGCAGCCTCCGTCAAGATACTACGAGACATGGTCAACACGATCGATATCGAGGAAGAAGACATCTCGGTCGGGCGCCCTGGTCTGCTAGCCCAGCTCGCATACCAACTCGCAGATGCTCGGCTAGAGAAGCCGGACGACATCCTGGCTGACTACTTGAAGCCCGCCATCGAGAGACTCGGGGCTCGTAATGAGGGCCAGGAAGCTGGCCAAGTCTTCCACGAGTTTGCGTCATTCTGTGAGAGACAGTTGCACAATTCCGGAAACGTCGAGGACTTTGACCGCATCACCAAGATCCGCCAGAAGAAGCTAGAGGAAGTCGAGGGACTCGAAGCCATCGCGAAGAACCCAAAACGGGTTGGCACCGATCGAGCAGGTATCAACAGTTCTCTCCATAAAGCGAGGCAATGGTTCACCATTGATGATGCCGAGTATCAACGAATAAAGCAGAGTCGAGACACGTATACGGAACTGAGTCTACAGAACTACTTACTCACATTGCATGCTTCTGACGAGCACAACATCTGTGTCCTGCGGTTCTTTGCTTTGTGGCTCGATAACTACGAAATGCCTTCGGCGAACCAGGCAGCTGGCAGACACTTGCCGAGTGTGCCTGCCTGGAAGTTCGTGCTGCTCAACAATCAGCTCATGTCTCGCTTGGAGGACGACAAATCAGCATTCCAAGACTCGATGAAAGCGTTGGCGCAGCGCATTTGCGCAGAACATCCGCACCATAGCTTGTACCATCTCTACGCAGTTACAAGAAAACCGCTCAGCAAAGACCCAGCTGCGTGGTCCCGATACCAGGCCGCCACGAATATCAGGACTTCGCTACAGTCGGATGCCAGGGTCGGGGATATCTTGAAACGCATATTCGCCGCGAACGGCTCGTATAATCTGCTAGCCCAAGCGGAGGTGAGCAAACAGAACGCAAAGCTTGCGCTGAAAGACGTGCCGTATGCGTCCAGGATGCAGGAGACCGTTCAAAAAGTCAAAGTGCCCCCCGCGACTATTAGCTTACCATTACGTCCTGATGGCGACTATTCTGACGTGCCCGTTGTCTTGAAATACAGCAGTGCCATCTCCATCATGACCGGTCTCAGTGCTCCCAAGGCACTGGTCGCGTACGCCAGTGACGGCCAGCAGTACAAGCAGTTGTTTAAGGGCGGCAATGATGACCTCAGACAGGACGCTATCATGGAGCAGGTTTTCGAAGAAGTCAGCAAAATGCTCCGCAACCACAAGGCGACTCGGCAACGCAATCTGCACGTAAGGACTTACAAGGTCATCCCGTTGACCACCCGGTCTGGGATCATCGAGTTCGTGCCGAACTCTATCCCTATCAACGATTTCCTGGTACCAGCGCATCAGCGTTACTATCCAGGCAGCTGGAAACCGAGTGTCGCGCGTGAAAAGATATCTGCCGTCAAGGAATATGCGAAAGAAACCAGGCTCAAGGAGTTCCGCAAAGTCTGTGAGCACATTCCACCAGTCTTGCGCCATTTCTTCCTAGAACGTTTCGATGATCCCGATGAGTGGTTCGAGAAGCGCACCAACTATACCCGGACTACAGCGACAGTGTCGATACTCGGGTACGTACTCGGGCTCGGAGATCGTCATTGCCACAACATCCTTCTAGACGAGAAGAGTGGAGAGGTTGTGCATATCGACCTTGGTGTTGCCTTCGAAGCCGGGAGAGTACTCCCTATCCCAGAACTGGTGCCTTTCCGCCTGACCCGAGACATTGTCGATGGCATGGGTACTACGAAGACCGAAGGTGTCTTCCGGCGTTGTTGCGAGTTCACAATGGATGCGCTGCGCGAGGACAAAGACAGCATCTTGACTCTGCTGAACGTACTGCGTTACGATCCTCTGTACAACTGGACACTCTCGCCGCTCCGAGCCAAGAAGATGCAAGATGCGGAAGACCTCCGTCGCGACGCTGCCGAAGAGGCCAGTTCGAAGAGGAAAGAGCACGAGGCCGGAGAGGCGGATAGAGCGCTCAGCATTGTGGAGAAGAAGCTCAGTAAAACGCTGAGTACGGCTGCTACGGTGAACGAGCTGATACAACAGGCCACGGATGAGATGAACCTCGCAACGCTGTTCAGTGGGTGGTCGGCGTACTACTAGCGTTGTGACGGATGTATGCGCGAAGGGAGTTCACCTTGATCAAGTTGCCTTTCCGTCGTTCTAAGGAAAAGCATGGCTGGTGTCGGTGCGTTGGCTTCTGATGGGCATTCGCATGCCGCAGGCGATGAGTATTCGAGCGTTCAGCATGTCGAGGGATGAATAGCATGCTGTATATTGTATGCATCTGTACATAGTCTAAATTTCATGCTCACCTTTGCACGTGATGACTTCCTTTAGTACCTCACGACTTTCTCTACCATGTACCATGGTCCCACCACCAACGCCCAACCTTCACCTACAATATGACTTGCAACTATTCACCTTCGACTTCACTCCACTATTGACTCAGCGTACATACGACCGTCTCCACGGCGATCTCACCATTCCGACCATCAGTCTTGCACATGGATCTTGGACGTGACATTCACTTCAAGCATATCGGTAGACGGCGATGGTCAACAAACCACACCCGCCTCGGCAGGCCAACAAAGGCGGCAAGAAGCCTGCCAACACCGCCGCAACTGCCAACGAAGAGGACACCTCGTTCATAGTCTTCGGGAACGACAAGAAGCCAAACAAGAAGAGCCAGCAAGCTGAGCCTGCGAAGCCAAATATCCCTGCAGCGGGAGCTCAGGGTAGGAAGGATGCGGTGAAAGAGACCACTCAGCCAGACGCAGTGAAGAAGCCGGACACGCGGACGCTGATAGCTGGCGCTTCATGGACCGGGAAATTGCCCATGACGCTCTTCAACGAGCATTGCCAGAAGCAGCGTTGGGAAAAGCCGGAGTACACCACCCACCGCAACGCAAAGGGTTTCACGGGAGCAGTGATACTGCGGCAGAAGAACCCGAAAACGCAAGAACTTACCGAGCTACCGCCCATCATACCACCCAGGGAGTACTCATTAGAGCAAGGTACCCAGGAGAGTGCGGTTGAAGCCCGGCATTTTGCGGCGACATACGCGCTGTATAGAGTGGGTAATGGACAGAACAGAGCGATGGCGCTCCCACCACAGTACCGCGATCTCTGGAAAGGTGACTTCCAGCAGCTGAAGAACGAAGCCGTAGCGCAAGGGCAAGGTCACTTGTACGAAGCCGATCCTTTCGCAGCGAAGAAGCAGCAAGAAGAGCGTAAAGCCACCCAAGAGAAGGACCGAGCGGACAAGGCGAAGAAGCGCGAGGACTTCGAGAAGCAGAACGCGGTCGGTCTCGATGGCCGAGTCCGGTATGTGGAGAAGGGGTGGAAGAGAGCGCCGAAAGTGGCAATGGGGACCAAAACGCGGAAGGCGGTGGAGACGCTGGTCAGAAAAGGCGCCGTCTGGAACCCGCATGATGTTCGTCCCAGCATGAACGACGTTTCTGCGATTGTGGATCAGCTGTCAAAGCTGGGATTCCGCAAAAGCCATATTGAAGAAGCTGCAGAGATATGTAGAGACCTCGAAGAGTGTCTCGAGTGGTTATTGATCCACCTACCCGAAGATGATGTGCCCAAATGGGCTTTACCAGAGAACTATCTCGCCGGCGTGGCTTTGGCCAGTAGCGACGTCCAACGAGAGTACAAGGTCCAGCGACTTGCTGCCGGCGGCTATGCTTGCGACCTCTGCAGGGACACCCTGGACAGATGCGGTGGCAACGAGAGTCGAGCAGCAGAGATGCTGCAACAACGTCTTCTCGGCGACGACGGATCACCCGAGTCTGAGGCTTCCCAAGACCGCACAGCTATCGATGTTTGGGAAGAAGAGCTAGCGACGCTCGAAGCGATATACAGCGAGAGGTACACCAAGCATGACAGAGATTGCATCATCCGACTAGAGTCACAGACGCCTTCCAAGAGCCCTATTGCCGTTCGTGCTCGATGTCCAGGGAGTAATTACCCGAACAAATTGCCTGTCATCTCAGTGGAGGCCGAACTACCGGCATACATCAAACTGAGCATCCTCCGCGAGGCGTTGATGAACGCGCAGACCATCTTCCTTGGCGAGCAGATGCTGTTCAACATCATCGACTGGCTAGAGCACGAGATTCCCACTATCATTGAAAGACCCAACCGTCTCGGCGACATTGCGGGTGCTGCCTCGAGTGCGGCTCCTCCGTCGCCGGTACGCACAAGGCTCCCTGGGAAATACAAGAGACACCCGAAGCCGTTGTTGTGGAAGCCTCACACCCAAGCAAGTCGGAGCATTCTTGACACTTGGCGAGCGAAGCAAGTGACGCCGGATCAACAACGCATGCTCCAAACGCGACAGAGCCTTCCCGCGTGGAAGCTTCAGGATGCGATTGTGGCGTCAGTCAATGCCTGCCAAGTGACGATCATCTCGGGTGAGACGGGTTCGGGGAAGTCTACTCAGAGCGTGCAATTTGTGCTCGACGATCTGATCAAGCGAGGCTTTGGCGAGCAAGCCCATATCATCTGCACACAACCACGCAGGATCTCGGCGTTAGGGCTTGCCGACCGTGTGGCGGATGAACGATGTGGCAGAGTTGGAGAAGAGGTAGGTTATGCTATCCGAGGCGAAACCAAACAGAAGGCAGGCCTTACCAAGATCCAATTCGTGACGACTGGTGTGCTGCTGCGACGGCTACAAACGTCCGGCGGCAGTGCCGAGGACGTCGTCAATAGCCTGGCGGACGTCAGTCATGTCGTGATTGACGAAGTACACGAGCGCAGTCTAGATACCGACTTCCTACTTGTGCTGATCAAAGACGTACTGCAAAGACGCAAGGATCTCAGGCTCATTCTTATGAGCGCAACGCTGGATGCTACGGGCTTCGAACAGTACTTCTCTAGCTCGTGCACCGTCGGCAAGGTCGAAATCCAAGGCCGCACGTACCCCGTGCACGACGTCTACATTGACGAAGTGGTGCGGTTGACCGGCTTCGGCAGCGGTGATGTGGATGCTGATGCGAACTCGGAAGACGACTTCTCCTCAGAGGACTTCAGGCGGAGACCCATGTACAAAGGTCTTCGCAATAATCAGCACAGGATCAACTACGAGCTCATTGCTCATACTATTCGCCATATCGACCACGAACTGGGCGATGCTGATGGTGGGATACTGGTTTTCTTGCCCGGTGCTGGCGAAATCGACCAGACTCTACGAGCTCTTCGGGAAGTGCCCAACCTGCACGCCCTACCACTCCATGCAGGGCTTCAAAGCGTGGAACAGCGGCGGGTCTTCCCTAGGCCTCCGAAAGGCCTGCGCAAAGTGGTCGCTGCTACGAACGTGGCCGAGACTTCCATCACCATCGAAGACATTGTGGCCGTCATCGATGCAGGGCGGGTGAAGGAAACCAGCTTCGACCCGGCAAACAATATGGTGAAGCTAACGGAAGTCTGGGCGTCGCGGGCAGCATGCAAGCAGAGGCGAGGTCGTGCTGGCAGAGTCAGGGCTGGCAAATGTTATAAGCTCTACACCCAGAACCAGGAGTCGAAAATGGCCGAAAGACCTGAGCCTGAGATCCGTAGAGTGCCATTGGAGCAACTTTGCCTTTCCGTCAAGGCCATGGGAACTGAGGATGTTGCCGACTTCCTCGCCCGCGCTCTCACTCCACCAGATACCCTGGCCGTTAAGGGCGCGCTCACAATACTCGAGAGAATTGGCGCACTGGATCGGAATGAGTTGACGGCGTTGGGCAGGCATCTGTCCATGATCCCAGCGGACCTACGTTTAGGAAAGCTGTTGGTGTATGGTGCTGCTTTTGGTTGTTTGGACGCATGTCTAACGATAGCGGCCACGCTCACTCTCAAAAGCCCCTTTGTCAGTCCACAAGCGAAGCGTGATGAAGCGAAGGCGGCCAAGGCATCCTTTGGCCATGGCCATGGAGACCTGCTATGCGATCTCCGGGCGTACGAGGAGTGGTTCCACCGACGGACAAAGGGTGAGCCGACCTCTTCCTTACGACGATGGTGTGACGACAGCTTCCTCAACCACCAAACCCTCATGGATATCACCTCTACTCGGACGCAGTATCTCTCTTCGCTACGGGAAATAGGGTTCCTTCCATTTGGCGCCAATGCGAACGCGTACAACGCGCATAGCGACAGCGACGCTTTACTCCGCGCGCTCATCGCGGGCTCCTTCCAGCCTCAGATCGCACGCATCGAGTTCCCGGATCAAAAATTCATCGCGGCCGCAGGAGGCTCCGTTGCCCAGGATCCCGAAGCGCACAAGATCAAGTACTTCACCGAGTCGAGCGGGAGGGTCTTCGTGCACCCGAGTTCGACCATGTTCGACGCTCAAGGCTTCCCGGGACATAGTGTGTACATGAGCTACTTCACCAAGATGGCGACGAGCAAGATCTTCATGAGCAGCCTCACGCCCTTCAACGTCTACGGCTTGCTGATGTTCAGCGGTCCCATCACGATCAACCCGGAGGCGCGTGGGTTGCTCGTGGATGGCTGGCTGCGACTCAATGGCTGGGCGAGGATAGGGGTGCTCGTGTCGCGGCTGCGCATGATGTTGGACGATCTGCTGGCTCGCAAGGTGGATGATCCGGGGTTGGAGATGAGTGAGACAGAGGTTGTCAGAGTTGTCCGCCGAATGGTGGAGTTTGATGGATTGGATCGGTGAAAGGTTGAGGGATAAAAGGCAACACTGCCATCGAACTCGATACACGTTGCTGTGTTTAGGTCTGTAAACATGCTACTGCTAGATGGATCAGACCCAGAATCGGTATGGACATGTAGCTTCTCGACTACGTCACGTGCATAAGGTAAACCACGAGTGGGGTGGGGAAAGAGGGGGAAGGTGGGGGATATGTCAGCACAAGCAGACTCCACATCGATGAGATGAAAGCGGTTGATACGTATGATAGCTATAGTGTACACAACCCTACGACCTCAGCTCCCTGCTACCATCCTCTCGCACGGCAGCAGCGAATCAAGATCCCGAATTTGGAAGTCATCCAGAACATGGCAGGCTACGACAAAGTCCCCAGCGGAGGGAAGCTCCAACCAAAGCCGTTCAGAGCCCACGTCGACGAGGAGAAACTCCAGCACATGAAAGACCTGCTGAAACTCTCCCCGATCGGACCCGCCGTCTGGGAAAACACCAGCACCGACCAAGGCGAGACGCACCTTTCGAACCCGCAGCGAAAGCACGGCATACGTCGGGACTGGCTCGTGAACGCCAAAGACCACTGGCTGAACAAGTTCGACTGGCGGCAGCAGGAGGCGCGCCTCAACGCGCTCCCGCAGTTCACCGTCGCCGTCACGGACGACCAGGGCGCCCAGCTCGACGTGCACTTCATGGCCCTCTTCTCGGAGCGCGCCGACGCCGTCCCAATCGGCTTCTTCCACGGCTGGCCCGGCTCCATCCTGGAATTCCTCCAGATCTTCGAGCTGCTAAAGCAGCGCTACACCCCGCAGACCCTACCCTACCACGTCGTGGCGCCCAGCCTGGTCGGGTTCGCGTACTCGTCCGGCCCGCCGGTCGACGCGAACTTCTCCACCGCGCGCTGCGCCGACGTCATGCACAAACTCATGTGCGGGTTGGGCTTCGAAGCCGGTTATCTGTCGCAGGGCGGTGATATCGGGAGCTACATCTCCCAGCATCTCGCCAGTCATCATGAGGAGTGCAAGGGGATGCATGTCAACATGCTGACCGTGCGCCCGCAGGAGGGTGGTGAGGGCAAGGCGGTCGACGACGTGGAGAAGGCGGCGTTGCCCCGGGGTAAGGAGTTCATGGACGCGGGCCTCGCCTATGCCAAAGAGCACGGCACAAGGCCGGCGACGATCGGCCTGGCTTTGAGCGCTTCGCCGCTGGCTATGCTGTGTTGGATCGGTGAGAAGTTTCTCGAGTGGACGGACGATGACCCGCCGCTTGATGATATCCTCGCGTCCGTGTCGTAAGTTACATCAAAGCACTCTTGCCGACATTGGGACTTGCGTGTGCTGACGTTGTGGCGATGAATCAGACTATACTGGCTCACGGATACGTTCCCACGCTGCATCTACCCCTACCGCTCCTTCGACCAGTACGGGTACATCGACAAGCCCTCGGGATTTTCCTTCTTCCCCAAAGAGCTGTACGTGTCTCAACAAGCTCCATCCCCGCAAGTCTGTTGTCAAGTGAGAGAAGGCCACTAACGATCAGTGTAGCTTCCCGTGTCCCAAGAGCTGGGCAGAGACGGCTTGCAACCTCGTGTCTTTCACCAGGCACACTTCCGGCGGCCACTTCGCGGTAAGTCTGCGTACTGTCTCGGGCCTGGTTAATCATGGTGGCTGACGGTGTCTCCTCTACAGGCCGTGGAGAAGCCGGAAGAGCTGCTCGCCGACGTGGAAGAGTGGGTGAAGAAGGTTTGGAAGGACAGCAAATTGTGATTGTGTGGGTTGACGATCGCTCGACTCTTAGCTAGTGTCAATCGTGTTGCCAGAGGTAAACCATTGCACGACCGTTTTTAGGGAAACCTTGATGGATTGGCCCGAACATGAACCACGAAATGCAAGGACTTCCACATCACCAGCCACTGAACCCTTCCGTTCTCGCGTAGTCCAGATGACCGTAGCCGCTCCGGGGAATCTCGCATCCCTCGCCGACATACCCTTCACCTCCGCAACGAACGTCATCAACATCGTCATCGCGTTCATCTCCCTTCCCATCCGCTTCGATCCTAAGCGTCTGCCTGCTATCAAAACTCCCACCAAGAAACCCCTCCACCGTCCACCGCGACGCCGCCACAGCCCCCAACCGACCCTCCCCAGCCACGCTCACATCCGCCCACACCCACGCCAGAGCCCAGACCCTCCGGCGCTGGAGTTTCCACCTCAGCCGCGGGAGCGAGCAGCCGTCCGCGCTAAGCCGCACCTCCGGCACCACGACATCGATCTCCGCCTGAACTTTGACCCTCCGCGCGCGCGGGCCGTAGTGCCCGTGAACGAGCTCCCGACCCCGCTTGCCCGTGCCGAAGAGCATCATACCCTGCACGTACGCGGCCGGGTCCGCGGACGGCAGGAGGCAGGGTTCGTGGGTTTGGGGGTGGATGTGCGCCTGGAAGCCTGGGAGCAAGGCGGGCGTTAAACGGTTCAGGAGGGTGGAGGGGGAGGGTTTGGAGAGCAGGCTGGCGAGGGTGCCCGGCAGCATGAGGGTGTCGTGGAGGAAGGTGGGCGTGTAGGTGTGCGTGTCGTAGTCGCCGGAGCGGAGGAGTTTGGTGCGGCGGATGCGGTTGAGGAGGGCGCGTTCGTAGGCGAAGGGGGTTGGGCCGCGGGTGTGCACCGGCATAGGCATTGGGAGGAATTTGTCGTCGTCGTCATCTGATGGGGTGATGTCGTCGTGATTGATGGCTGCCTGAACCTCGGCGATGGGTGGCGAGGAGTCAAAGGACGATCGGGTGTCGTACGTGGTTTCCTCTGCGGGCGGAACGGCCATGTTCGGCTCGCCGTGAGCCATGTTGGTATCCTTATGCGGTACCCCGTCAAGCTCCTGTGGCGACTTTCGGCTGATTGTTTGGTGGCTATGGTCTAAAGAAGCCATTGAGCACTTGGTTGCGTGCCAGTGCATTCTGTTCATCTAGTTTTAGACTTGAGTCAGGTCTTATCTGAGGAAAAGTATTTCAATGCGAACGGAGAGGAAGTTTGGAAAGAAAAACGAAGCGGCCAGAGAGCACGTGAGACTTGTTGATGAAGTGACAATCACGGTTCTCGGGGCATGTTTGCTGGGCACTGGCGGTCAATGCATGTCGCGTGACTGACCACGTCCAACCGAACGCTGTTTCTTGAGAAGTAGAGCATGCGAGATGCCTTACCTTGAAGTGAATGCGGCGTCGTCAATGCTTCCGGCATGCCTGAATTGAACGATAAATCGATATGAGCAGGGGTGAGAGTTTGCACTGCGATGTGCACTGGCATACAAGTATGTTGGAATTCGAAGTGCTGTTAATGATGTTCGCGCCTTCCACATCCTTCGTCACGTGACTGCTACCGCATTGGGAAGGAAAACCTGACGCTTGTACAATTCCGCTGCCTTCAAGAATTGCGAGCATCGAAAGAACCTCGAGCACGGAATAGTCTCTATGTCATGCCCATTGCACGGATTTCTTCGTCGAAGAAGCTGTGACAAGTCGCCTAAAGGGTTGTTCTACCGCCTCCTACAATAAGGTATGCATAGATAGAGCATTCCCGACCGGAGAAGCTCTGGCGCAAGTCGGGAAGCTTTCTGTGAGACCGAACGTGTGCTCGCCGTCACGATATGGTATTGCTTGCGGGCTATTTGCGTCTCGTGCATTTGATAGGATCGTGTTCCATAGTGCTGCGAAGGCGTACAATACGCAACATTCATGTCGTGTCCTTCGATTTCGGCGTGGAAGGGATGGTCGGAAGCCACATGCAGGCGCCGGTCCGCATCGGTAACGCCAGAGCACGTGACGCGATGCAATGAAGTGAATTCTTGGAGGTGTACCACAGTCTGATGAGGATGAAGAAAGAAGACGAAGTTGAGCAGGGAACGTTCAATGTTGTCTGGAATGAGTGAGATGAAGTGGATGGAACGACGTAGAAGCTTCACCTCCGCCAAGCCCCGACCGTACCAGTCTGACTCTGACAAAGATCACATTCAGACAAGTCGACGAGGCGAACACTGTCCTGAACGTCACCGGCGACTGGTCCAAGCTCTCACTTCTCCGTCTCTCCAGGTATCCATCATTCATCATCCACCACCCGCACCCAACTCCCACACACACGCACTCATCCACTCTCTCATCAGTACATCCACCATCCATCTCTCTCCCACTCCCTGTCCCTGTCCCGAACAATAACGGGTACCACTCCTCTCGCCGTGCTACTTTACCCTCATCAACCTGCCTGCGGCGTTTGAGTGAGACATCACCCACACAACATCACACGAGCATTCACACATCACCACCGCAATCATGTCTGCAGAGCCAGACCACGCGACCGGCAAGGGCAAGGTCAAGCTGGACAACGACCCTAGCGGCGCTGAGCGTCGCGACACCAACGATGAGACCGCAACTGCCATCCTCAAGAAGAAGAAGAAGCCCAACAGCTTGATCGTCACCGACGCCACCACCGACGACAACTCCATCCTCGCCCTGTCAAACAACACTATGGAGACGCTCCAGCTGTTCCGTGGCGACACAGTCTTAGTGAAGGGCAAGAAGCGAAAAGACACGGTGCTCATCGTCCTGGCTGACGATGACCTTGATGACGGCTCCGTCCGCATGAACCGCGTCGTCCGCCACAACCTACGCGTCAAGCTCGGCGATGTGGTCACGGTCAACCCATGCCCCGACATCAAGTACGCCAAGCGCGTCGCCGTCCTGCCCATGGCCGACACCATCGAAGGCCTCACCGGTTCCCTCTTCGACGTCTTCCTTGCGCCTTACTTCCGCGAAGCCTACCGTCCGCTGAAGCAAGGCGACCTCTTCACATGCAGAGCCGCCATGCGGACGGTGGAGTTCAAGGTCGTGGAGGTCGACCCGCCGGAGTACGGTATTGTGGCCCAGGACACCGTCATCCACTGTGAGGGCGAGCCGATCCAGCGTGAAGACGAGGAGGGTAACCTGAACGAGGTCGGATACGATGACATTGGTGGGTGCCGGAAGCAGATGGCCCAGGTCCGTGAGTTGGTCGAGCTACCACTCCGGCATCCTCAGCTTTTCAAGTCCATCGGTATCAAGCCTCCGCGTGGTATCCTCATGTACGGACCACCGGGGACGGGTAAGACGCTGATGGCTCGTGCCGTCGCCAACGAGACCGGCGCCTTCTTCTTCCTTATCAACGGTCCGGAGATTATGTCGAAGATGGCGGGTGAGTCGGAGAGCAATTTGAGAAAGGCTTTCGAAGAGGCGGAGAAGAACAGCCCGGCGATCATCTTCATTGACGAAATCGACTCGATTGCACCAAAACGTGAGAAGACGAACGGCGAGGTCGAGCGACGTGTGGTCTCGCAGCTGCTCACCCTCATGGACGGCATGAAGGCGCGCTCCAACGTGGTTGTCATGGCTGCCACGAACCGCCCGAACTCCATCGACCCGGCCCTTCGTCGTTTCGGTCGTTTCGACCGCGAAGTCGACATCGGCATTCCAGACCCGACCGGCCGTCTCGAGATCCTGCAAATTCACACCAAGAACATGAAGCTCGGAGACGATGTCGACCTTGAGTCGATCGCCGCCGAAACGCACGGTTACGTTGGTTCCGACATTGCCTCTCTCTGCTCGGAGGCGGCCATGCAGCAGATCCGTGAAAAGATGGATCTGATCGACCTCGATGAGGACACCATCGATGCCGAGGTGCTCGACAGCTTGGGCGTTACGCAAGAGAACTTCCGCTTCGCTCTCGGTGTCAGCAACCCATCCGCTCTTCGCGAGGTCGCCGTTGTCGAAGTGCCCAATGTTCGATGGGAAGACATTGGTGGTCTCGAGGACGTCAAGCGCGAGCTCATCGAGTCCGTGCAGTACCCGGTCGATCACCCGGAGAAGTTCCTCAAGTTCGGTCTCAGCCCGTCTCGTGGTGTGCTCTTCTACGGCCCACCCGGTACCGGTAAGACACTGCTCGCCAAGGCGGTGGCCAACGAGTGCGCGGCCAACTTCATCTCGGTCAAGGGGCCGGAACTGCTCTCCATGTGGTTCGGTGAGTCGGAGAGCAACATCCGTGACATTTTCGACAAGGCCCGCGCTGCCGCTCCTTGCGTTGTGTTCTTGGACGAGCTGGACTCCATCGCCAAGTCTCGTGGCGGTTCTCAGGGCGACGCCGGCGGTGCTTCCGACCGTGTCGTCAACCAGCTGCTCACGGAGATGGACGGCATGACCAGCAAGAAGAACGTCTTCGTCATCGGCGCAACCAACCGGCCCGAGCAGCTCGACAACGCCCTCTGCCGTCCGGGTCGTCTTGACACGCTCGTCTACGTCCCACTGCCCGACCAAGTCGGCCGTGAATCCATCCTCAAGGCCCAGCTCCGCAAGACGCCCGTCGCCTCCGATGTCGACCTCTCGTACATCGCCAGCAAGACCCACGGCTTCTCCGGCGCCGACCTGGGCTTCATCACCCAGCGCGCCGTCAAGCTCGCCATCAAGGAATCCATCGGCATCGCCATCGAGAAGGACAAGGCCCGCGAGGCGGCCGCCGAGGGCGACGACACGAAGATGGACGAGGATGTCGAGGAGGAGGACCCCGTGCCCGAGCTCACCAAGCGGCACTTCGAGGAGGCCATGAGCATGGCCCGTCGCTCCGTCACCGACACCGAGATCCGGCGGTACGAGGCTTTTGCCCAGAGCATGAAGAGCAGTGCCGGCGGGAGCGCGTTCTTCCGCTTCCCCGAGGGCGGTGCGGAGGGTGCGGATGGTCAGCAGCAGCAGAACGGTATGTATCCCCATCACCAAGGTACGTTTGCATATGACGCTAACGGTTCATCAGGTGCTGGCGAAGAGGATCTCTACGACTGAGCTCGCGAAGATCGATGGCGACGAGGGTCGGAAAGGATATTGGGTCTGTTGCAACTTCACGCCGCGCAAGGCTTGAAAGGGATCGGATTCGGCAAGGGCGTCACGTCGCTTTCCACGAGACGACATAGATTGATTTTCATAGCTCTCGCCTCGGTGGCGAAACATGAGATGTTGTAATTCTATACTGGAAACATGATTTACTCACACCTCGCTTTCCCATTGCCATCTATCGTGTACTCCCATCCAATACAATGCCCGGTCGTCAGATGATCATCGTGAAGAAAACCTACACCACCTTCTCCCGCCTCAAATCATTCACCACCATATACCGACTCACCCCAATCCACCCCCACCGAAACCAGCGCATCTGACTCCGATGGCCCTCCGTCATGGCCCTCTGGCCCCTCCTCAACCCCCCAACCCCACACAC
>Ga0058704_10000418_pt1 | contig 22343 bp, 19 predicted proteins | sample AgamicMgSfe_FD_71363 | JGI IMG/M metagenome (GOLD analysis project Ga0058704, IMG submission 71363) | Agave microbial communities from Guanajuato, Mexico - Mg.Sf.e | ecosystem: Host-associated > Plants > Phyllosphere > Phylloplane/Leaf | place: Guanajuato, Mexico | collected 2012-05-30
GTAGCAGGGGTAGAGAAGTACACTCGCACACCGGCCTTTCTCGCTGCCCGCCGGTGGTCGTCGATCAGGCCTTTCCCACCATCCTGAGTCTTCAGCGCTAAACCACCCCAAAACTTGTGGCGCCCGTTGACAAGAAACGCTTGTCGATTGAAGGATAGCTGGAACCGTATGCCGTTCCGAGCGAGCCATTTCACCGTCTGGGTAGACTCTTCGATCAGTGCCTCGCTCAATTCCGGGTCCGATCGTCCGAGGCAGACTCGGTCCATATCCCTCCGGAAGTCAGCGTGGGTGTAGGGATCCAGATCGATTTTCTTCGCCAGCTCCGCATCGACGTTGTTGACCACGGCTAGGAGATCGGGCAGGCCGTTGTGTACGGTGCGCATCGCGCCCGCGGTGAAGTAAGAATTGCCGCCAGCCCATTCTTCCGTTGCCTTGTCGATAACCATCACGTCCTTCGCACCCGCCTCGGATGCTGCGACGGCGGCTGAGAAGCCCGCATTGCCACCGCCGACCACCAGGACATCGCACGATGATGAAAAGCTAGTCATTTGATAGTGTGCTGATGTGGATAGAAAGCTTGCCACAGACCTACGGATGTAGTCAATGCTTCAATAAAACGCCATGAACGGCTTATGAGACGTTTTTGATAAATCGCCCTTTGCCGTCAACTTGTCGTGAACATGTACATCTTCCGGTGTATTCTGAGTGGGGCCCGAGGTGATCACCTGAGAATATCCGACCTACTGTATGTGCATGTACCTACATGTAGGCAGTAGATATCCGTTGTGGTGCTCTGTGGTTTTCCGAAGAAAGATCTACCTGTGTTTGGTAAACAAATCCATTTCGGTACACACTCTCTACCTACAGACAACTCATCTTCTGTTCTAGTCACGAGAAAAAGAAGCCCCCTTCCTCATGTCCAGACTTATCTCATACCTACACAGACATGTACGGTACAGTAGACTCATCGGTATGTTTCTACCAACCGCGCTAGCGAAATGTGTAGTCGCTGGAGTAACGTTTCCGCAATCAACACAACGAACAACAACAGTCTTCGCAGCGTCGAGTCCTCAAGTGTCGGCGATCGATGCTCATGGCCTCCAGCAGCAATGATGTACCGGTCTCGGTGCTGTTCGTCTGCCTGGGAAACATCTGCCGCAGCCCAATGGCAGAGGGTTGCTTTCGCTCCCTCACCAGCTTCGACTCTCCCACCCAGCACCCTCTGATCGCCAACATCGATTCATGCGGTACGGGAGCCTACCACGCCGGAGATGATCCCGACTCGCGCACAATGTCCGTGTTGAAAGACAATGGTATCACGACTTACCGGCACAAGGCGCGACGCATCCAGGTACCGGAGGACTTTGAGAGGTTCGACTATGTACTGGTGATGGACGAAGAGAACCTGGTTGATGTGAAAGACATGTTCAAGCGAGCGAAGAAAAGGGGTCTCGTGGATGGTAATCACATGGACAAGGTGTATTTGTTTGGGGAATTCGGAGGCAAGGCAAAGGACGAGCAAGTCGGTGATCCGTACTATGGTGGACGTGATGGGTTCGAGATCGCTTTCGAACAAGTCTCCAGGTCTGGCCAGGGCCTTCTGGAGCATATCGAGACGAGAGCTGCGGCGCCTTGAAGAGCTTTCACTCGGAACCGATGATCTACAGGCGGCGTAGCCTTCAGACCCGCACGACATACATCCGACAATCGTCAACGCACAAGGTCATGTGTGCCAACAATCTTCGGTACCTGTGTCCAGCGATAGACGAGCACGACAATGATCCACGCTGTTGAGCTCAGTACAGCGCCCGAGACTCTTCGTAGGACGTCGATGCTCTGCGCCCCATATCAAATTACTGACGGATTTCAGTCGAGCCGAAGGAGTTCCGTCGTCCCAGGGTTATATTGTTACAAAACATATCATACAGTACGGAGGCACACGTGACACAAACATACATCCAAGTTCACGGTTTCAACACCCCTTCCATCTCTTCATCCCAGAATCCCAAATCGCCCCCCTCCGACGCAATCCTTTCATTCGCGCGGTCAGCCGCCGCCGAGTCCTTGGACGTTTTTGATTTCCGGACGTTCGAGGCCTTGTCGGGCACTGGGGTTGGGTTGCGCAGAAACGCCTCCATCAGCACACCCGCAGCAACACCAACGTTCAAGCTATCGACACCAACATCGGGAACGTCTTCCATGCGGCCACCGTGCTCGATGCTCAGTAGACGGTCCGCCTTCGTCGTCAAGTTTGCGCGCAGGCCTTCGCCTTCCGAGCCCAGCATCAAGATGCAAGGATGCTGCGCCAGTGGACTCGATGCGGATAGGGCGGTGGTCGTCACTGACCGTCCCACGTCTCTTGCGGATGCCTTGCCTGGGATGGCCGGTGCAACGGCGGCGTACACCTTCCAGCCCGCTTTCGCGGAGTCGAAGACAAAATTCGCCGGTTGCGGCAGGGCGAACAAACGGACGGCCTCGCAGGCTCCGCTCGAAGCCTTGGCGAGCGTGGCGGAAGCCAGGTTTGCGCAGGTGTTGGTCGCCACCGCCACTGCATCGACGCCGTAAAAGTGGGCGGAACGGAGGATGTTACCCAAATTGCCGGGGTCGGTGATGCCGTCCAACAGGACCACAAAGGGATGGCGCCAACTGTTTGTATTCGTGGAGACCGCCGTGGGCGCCCCGTTGACTACGATATCCTCGGCCGACTGGCGTGCAAGGGTCAGAGGCATGATCGAAGTGCGATTGTCGTGTTTCAAAAGCGCGAGGACGGGCGGTGAAGGGAGGGTTGAAGATTCGAGCGCGACGCCGTTGTGCGGACGACCCTCGGACATCTTATCCAAGAGGCGAACATCGGCGTTCTCCTCGATCGATATACCAGCTTTCCGGGCCAAGGCCATGATCTCGCGAGCGGACTCCTCTCGGGTGAACGCTCGAGAATGCACGTAGAGATAGTAGAGCTTGCGGCTCCGCGCGCGCAATGCCGCGAGCACCACGTTCGAGCCGTACAGAAAGACGCTGGCGGCGGTGGTGTAAGGGACAGAAACGGGATAGTCTTCATCGTCGAGACCGTCTTCATCGGGACTGCTAACTTGCTGGGCCGGTGTGGAAGGAGAAGAGCGTTCTACAACGTCTCCCTTGACTACAAGATCAGGAGTGGCGGGTTCAGCAGCGCCTGTCGTTGCCGCAGCATAGCCCGCAGACCGAGGCATATGAAGGTAAGCCGGAGCATCAGCAAAGCCCTCTTCCTCTTCCTTAGCAGGGCTGGTTGGTGGAGGAAGTACAGGAGTACCTTTAGTGGGCTCGGTGACCTCGTCGCCGACTACAGCAGCGCTCGACGACGGAGACTCGTCACTCTTTTTCGGATCGCTGGCAGGTCGTTGAGACTCGTCACTCTTTTTGGGTTCGCGAGCAGGTGGCTGAAACTTCATGTGCGTTTCAGGCCTTTGCGGCGATTCGATGACGAGGGAGGTGCCCTTGGAGCGAATCCGGTATTCGATGCCCGACTCGTTGAGTATGGCAAGTATACCGTCCAGTTGCAGTATATGTTCGTGAGAGGGGGATTGACATAGCTCAAACATGTTCAGGCGCAAGAGAATGTGGCCGATGTTCGCTGTAATCCTTTTACGTTTCGCGGCTTGACGTTTCCAGGACTTAAAGGCCTTCAAATCTATCAGCTTGTCGAGCGCGGCGCGCAGATTGAGTATATCAAGACGCAGGCGCGAGGCCGGTTCCGCAGTTGGTACAGGCGAATCAGAAGCCCTCTGGAGTGCTGCAGGAATTGGCGACGGAGGCTGCCGATCTCGATTCAAAGGTTCACCTTGTTGCACCATTTCGAAAAAACGCTGCGGCCGCTCGACGATGACACTCTTTTCCGCCACGTCCGGCAAAGTGCCAGTGCCTCCGTCTTTGACACATGCCCCTGCACCGGACAAAAAGGAAGACACGCTACGCCGTTGCTCGTCATTGCCATTGTTCTGCCTCTCGAGGTTGTTCAGCCACACGTTGACCTTGCGCATCGTGTTGTTCACTTTCGTCGCCGCTGCAGCCAGCTCCCTCTTAAGCTTTTTGGTCTTAGGGCCAGCCTCCGATTGTTGTAAGTCGAGCACTCGCTCGCGAACCTTCTTGGCGTTCTCCCACAGCCGTGCTGAGGCCCAGTCCGTCTTCTGGCCCGTCGCACTCTCATCTTGTCGTCCCTTCTCGTTGGCAGATTCGCTGGCCCGAGTTTCTCTCCAAGCGTTGCGCTTCGCGGGCCACTGAGGCGAGGCTGGGTCGTGCCGACCATTGTAGGAGTTTTGGCTGAGCGGCAGCCGGACATGTGCAGTTCGTGAGGAAGCAAAAGTGCCCCGCTTCCGGTTTGGAGGTCCGTCTCTTCCTCCGCGATGTTCATTTGACGAGTCCCGGGTAGCTTCGAGGCCTCTGTTGATGGCTGACCGCGTCGAGATGCAACGATGTTGGCGAAGCACTCCCCGCTGACAGACGATGGAGAACAAGTCGAGATACAGCGCTCGGCGGACACTCGACAACGACATCGCCACGCAGAGGAAAGAAGTGATGATCACGGGGTTTGAGGAGATTTGTGTGAGGTGCAGTGAGAGCGGAATTACTTCCGCGACGCGACGCGCTCAACGTGAAGCTCACAACACAAGTCTGTCTTTCCATCGTGACACTGGTACGTGGCAGACCGTCCTCGCTGTTGTCGGCGCAGTCGACGGCGAGTCGTTGAAGTCTTTTCTCGCATAGACGACGACTCGCTGTCCCCGTCATTGGTCAGCCAACTCCAATGCGACTGGCGCGTAGCTTGTCGTGACCCATACAGTACCGCGCCAGACAGGTCTGAACATCGCCGCCGTTGCCGTCACCCAGGGTTATCATCGCCAGCATGTCGTTCGACTATCGGCTCCGCGCTGACTCCTCCGATGAAGAAGAAGCCGACAGCCTGGACCTTTCGGCGTGGAAAGACGGCGCAGGCACAAAGCAGTCCGCTGCCGCTGGAGGGACTCCTCAGGCCCCAGCATCTGTGACGCCGGTGGTGCGCCCAAACGGTCACGACGACGGCGACGATGATGACGACTCGGACGAGATTATGGTGGCAGGTGTCGCAACGTCCCAGTCCGCTCGGACGCCCAAGCGCACGCACAGCACGTCCGCAGCAGCGCCTTCGCAATCCCCACCAAGAAGAAGCTTCACTTCCATCAACCAACCAACCCCTCAACCGTCCACTTCGGTGTCGGCCACGGTCACGAATGATCAGCCGATGTACGACGCGACCATGATGTCAGATAGCGAGGAGGAGAATGACGACTCTGCCCTGGGCGCAGGGAGATCGCTCGTGCCTGTTATATCACATGTCGAGGCGGATGACGACGAAATCCAAAAGTTCACGACTGGAGATGACGTGGTGCGAAGGGTGTTGAAGGAGCTTGAAGGTGAGGATGGAGAGATGGCGTATAAGGTGGAATTTGAGGACCGGAGTACTGAGAAGGTACGTCTTAGCCGTCTCTGGCACTTCGTAAACCATCGTGCGTCTCCGGTAGACTTCACTTCGATCCTTCACTCGCGGCGCGCACGTGAAAGCGACTAACCCGATACGGTAACACTGTTGCCTGCAAACTACCACAACAACACCCTCTCACTTCTTCCTTGACTGCACCACAGCTTTGCAGCGAACGTCTTGTCGAACCGACTTGAAGTTTGGACTAACGTGGTCGTGCCAACAGATCACATTCGACCAACTACTGGCGTACGACAACGGTCAAGAAGCGCTTGAGGAGTTCACCAACGACCCGCCGGAGAAAGACGACACTGAAGAGCCAGCGCCCAGGAAACCGAAAATGTCTTCCACGCGTCCAGGACGCCGACAAGTCAAGGAGGCAGGTTTCGTGAGCACCTTGGATGCAGTGCCATTCTCCAGCGACGAAGCGACCTCCGAAGACGACGTCGGCACCTCACGCAAGCGAAGCAGCAGGCGCAAGCAAGATCGGTCGCAGTACGTCGATCGGCACGAGGAGGATCTAGATGAAGAGTTCGAGGTCGACGATGAAGAGCAGGGTCATAAGCGAGGCCCCCGTCTCCGTCTTCGCAACAGCAAGGCCTCCACCGGGAGGAATCTACGCAGCGATGGCCGCCACTCGGAGACGCTCCACTTTGAACTTGGAGATGAGCTTGACAGCGATGATCTCCCATTCCTCCAATCCGACCTGCTGGGTGCGAAAAAGCGAAAACACAAGCCAAGGACTCGTGATCGGAGCGGAGCGGACTCCTTGGATGAAGAAATTGGGTACGATCAGAAGTCGAAGCGGCAACGCGTTGGCGCGAGACAGTCCGGTCGCTCGACGAGACATCAAGGCGGTATGACCGAAGTTGGTGAGAACGACATCTTCCGTCAAGAGTCTGATGAAGGCGCCCGCGCTCCCACCAAGGCCAAAGTCGCTGGCGCTCGCGAATTGTTCAAGTCGTTGCCTCGCAACGACGAGTTCCGCATGCGTCACGCACACGAGTGTGAGGTCTGCTCGCAAGGCCCAAACTTTGCGCAGCTGATCTACTGCCAAGGCTGTACCCTTGCCTATCACAAGTCCTGTCTCGGCCACCGGACGAACCGAGAGCACCTCGTGACCAAGGTCGGCGACGGAGATTTTGTGCTTCAGTGCCGTCGCTGCGTGGCGTTCCCGCGTAAGAAGGATCCCACGGCGCCAGATCAGGGCAAGTGCACGGAGTGCCATCAACACGGTAACGCGTGCAACCCCTTCCGCCCGCGTAGGACCCCTGCGCAAGAGCAGAAAGAGCGAGACGACAACGACGGCGACGATCCAAGTTGGGAGGTCCACGAGTCACGCGTCAACAACCCGGAGAATGTTCTCTTCCGCTGCATCGGCTGCTGGCGCGCCTGTCACTTCGAGCACCTGCCTTCTCGCTCAGACATGATGGACCTGGATACGGAAGCGGACGCCGAACAGCGCTTTCGCGAGTACAGCCGCGACTGGAAATGCAAAGAGTGTCTGACTGCCCCCGCCAAAGTCTCCGGCATGATCGCTTGGAAGCCTACCGACGAGGACAATTATGACCCCGCGTTTGACTTTGACAGGATCGACGAGGACGACAAGGCATACCTGGTCAGGTGGGATGGCATGTCGTACTTCCGTGCAAGCTGGATGCCGGGCGCTTGGGTTTGGGGCACGACGCCTCACATGATGCGCAAGGCGTTTGCCAGGCGGGATGAAAGTCGTCATCCCAAAATGCGCACGGAAGACGCGATCCCAGAGGACTTTCTCCGCACGGACATTGTGCTGGACATCAAGTTCACCAGCATCGTCGACATTCGCACCGAAGAGATCGACAAGGCTCGTATCCGTGAGATTGACAAGGCTCTGATCAAATACAAAGGCCTCGGCTACGAAGATGCCGTCTGGGAAGCACCGCCCTCTCCAGAAGACGGCGATCGTTGGACCGACTTTGTCACAGCGTACAACGACTGGGTGTTGGGCCGTTACGTGCGTCCGCCGAAGAAGGCGCTGGTGAAACAGCTGGAGAAAGCTCGCTCGCAAGACTTTAGCAAATTGGAGAAAAAGGTCCAGCCGGACAACCTGCAAGGTGGCGAACTCATGAAGTACCAGATCGAAGGCCTGAATTGGCTGTATTACAAGTGGTTCACTCAGAAGAACGCCATCCTGGCGGACGAGATGGGCCTCGGCAAGACGATCCAGATCATTGGCTTCCTCGCCACGCTGGTACAGGATTGGAACTGCTTCCCGTTCTTGGTCGTGGTGCCGAACTCGACGTGTCCCAACTGGCGACGTGAGATCAAGCGCTGGGCCCCAGGTCTGCGCGTGGTCGCTTACTACGGTTCCAAGGAGAGCAGAGATTTGGCCTACCGCTACGAGCTCTTTCCGGAAGGTAGCAAGGATCTCCGCTGCCATGTCGTCGTCACGAGCTACGACGCTGCGGCGGATGAGAACTGTCGAAAGTTCTTTCGCAGCGTACCCTGGCAAGGCCTGATTGTCGATGAGGGTCAGCGACTCAAGAACGACAAGAACCTCCTCTACTCGGCCCTCGGTGCACTCAAAGCGCCTTTCAGAATCCTGCTCACCGGGACGCCGCTCCAGAACAACACACGTGAGCTTTTCAACCTCCTCCACTTCCTGGATGACTCGTACGATCCCGCCGCTCTCGAAGAACGCTTCGCTGAGCTCGATCAAGGCAAGATCAACGAGCTACACGACATGATCCGGCCCTTCTTTCTACGCCGCACGAAGGCGCAAGTTCTGACTTTCTTGCCACCCATGGCGCAGATCATTGTGCCCGTGAGCATGACGATCGTGCAAAAGAAACTCTACCGCACGATCCTGGCCAAGAACCCGGATCTCATGAAAGCCATCTTCTCCCCTGACGCCGACATCAAGAAGACCGAGAGGGGAAGCTTGAGCAATATCCTAATGCGGCTACGACAATGCCTGTGCCACCCTTTCGTCTACAACAAATCGATCGAAGAGCGCAATGTCTCCATCTCCGCGTCGCACCGAAACCTGGTCGATGCATCGAGCAAGCTGAAACTGCTCGAGGTGCTGCTGCCGAAACTGAGGGAGAGGGGCCATCGCGTGCTGATCTTCAGCCAATTCCTTGACCAGCTGGACATTGTGGAGGACTTCATGGACGGCATGACCATGCCATACCAGCGCCTAGACGGCAGTATTGGCGCTTTGCAGAAACAGAAGCGAATCGATGAGTTCAACGCTCCGAATTCGCCACTGTTTGCTTTCCTGCTCTCCACCAGAGCGGGAGGCGTGGGAATCAACCTTGCAACCGCGGACACGGTCATTATCCTGGATCCAGACTTCAACCCCCACCAGGATATCCAAGCATTAAGCAGAGCGCACCGAATCGGGCAAATGAAGAAGGTGCTCTGTTTCCAGCTCGTCACGCGCGCATCGGCCGAAGAGCGGATCATGCAGATGGGGCGGAAGAAGCTCGCTCTCGACCACGTGCTGATTCAGGAGATGGATGCCGACGACGCCGAGCAGACCGATCTCGTCTCCGTCCTTCGGCACGGCGCGAACGAGCTATTTGAGGACAGCGGCGAACAGGACATCAGCTACGACAATACGTCCGTCGAGCGATTGCTGGACCGAAGCCACATGGAAGATACGCAGGCCGGCGTCGACAAGTCCGCCGAGACGCAATGGAGCTTTGCCAGAGTCTGGGCGAACGATACCGGCGTGCTGCAGGATGCAGACATAACGGACGTACCGGCTGATTTGGCACCCGATCCCGGGGTGTGGGCCAACATTCTGAAAGAACGTGAGCGGGTGGCTGCGCAAGAAGCTGCCGAAAAGGCCGAGGCGTTTGGCCGTGGAAGACGGGCGAGAGTCAACGTTGATTACGCGGGTGACAAGGCCCCGGATGGCGCTGACGGCCTAGACCCGATGCCTGTCAAGCGGGTGCGGAAGACGAAGAACGGAGACGAGAGTGACACCGATTTCCAGGCGGACGACAGCGGTATGCCGATAGAAATCCGTTCTCATATGAATACTAACAGGGCGCAGGCGACGACGACGAGCCTTCCGATGGTGAAGACCTCCGGGATACAGGTGAGGCGATGGATCTGGAAGACGGTACTAAACGTGACGCAGGGCCCAAGAAGAGTGGTAAGATACCTTTGTTGACTCCAGCACCGACCCCAATCAAGAAGAGTATTAAGGCGACCTCAACGAAGCCACAAGCTGCACCCAGGGCTTTTGCTTCCAACGTCAAGAAGACCAGCGGTGCAGTGCAAGTGAAGGCAATGGTGACTGCTCCCGAGGCTTCCAATGGTCAAGTGCCGGGAGCAGCAACCGCAAAGCCAGAGAAGCAGTTGAGGAGCGAGCACGTCACACCGTCTCGGGAGCTAGACGTCAGCGAGAAAGCCCCTGCTCCTTCCGTGAAGGGTGCTGTCGCCGAGTCGAAGGTTTCTACCATCACTACGGAGGAGTCCAACACTCCTCCCGTGCACAACACTCCCGCACAGATCGTCGACCTGACGGGGGACGCAAGCACTGTCACGCCTTCGACCTTTCTTCGATCATGATATGCTTACGGAAGCCTGCATAGCCCGTCCAACGTTCCGTCGGGCCATTGTCACGCAGTGGTCCAACCCCAACAACCTCGGCCTTCCGACTCCGCCTGAGAACACTACGTCGAATGATTTTGCCACGTCGATGTCCCATCCCAACTTCGTACCGAATGGGATCAATTGCTTAGCATGCCGGAGCTTACACCCTATCGGCAGTTGTCCAGTGAAACTGGCCGGGGTGGAAAATTGTAATCTGTGCGGAATGGCCCACTTCGGCCACGCACGAGTGTGTCCGCATATCCAAAGCGAGACGCAGGTGTGTAACGTCGGTAATTCTCCGTTGCCTTTTCCAGCTGACACAGATGATGTAGGTCCGCGCCATGCTAAAAGCACTCAAAGACTCCAACGAACCGGAGCATCTTGTCGCTGAAGCCCGAAGGTACTTGCGTGGTCTCAAGGGTAGTTTGGTGCAAATCAAGAAGCAAAAGGAAGCAAGGCAAACTGCTGCTCGTGGGACGGAGGCCACCATGGCGTATCAGAGGGCTAGGGCACCGATTTGGTAGGCCATATGCTCGACACAAAACAAGTCAATGAATCCACTTCTTTGAATGTTCCAAGCGCGGTATTCACTCGTGCCTCAACTTCGTCTACAGGTTGTTGACTTTCCTGCCAGCGTTCTGATCTATGGTCACTTGGTTCGTCTGTTGAATTACTGGCAGCAGCACCGTATATCGTTTCATACTGACATCACAGCTGCTACCCGCTTCGGAAGTCGAAGGTCAATGATCATCCCTCTCGAGCCACTTTCTGCACGCCTGGTACTGTTCCGAAAACGCAACATCAAATCCTATTGCCCTTTCCAACAGATCGCCACGTTGATCCACACTCTCGAAGCAGCGCCACATTCCAGCAATCATGAAGTCGGCATACGAGGGTTGCTTCCCCATCACGTAAGGCCCGTCGTCGTATTCATGCAAGATCGCTTTGAGTTCGCCCATCGGCTTTCCAGCAGCCTTCCAGGCATGCTCGCCAGCCCGCTCACTCTTCGCAAGGTCGGACAATGGCATCCCGAAGCGCTTTTCTCGCGTTTCGGGGAAGTAGTCTGCGCTCTGTGGGTTGAGAAGAAGCTCCGGGATGCGTGGCATAGCAATGGCCGTCAGCGCCGACCAGATCCCCAGCACAGCAGCTTGCGCCCGGTCTGTATGACCGCTGTCGAGGTGCAATGATGGCTCCGGGTGCGCTGCCTCTAGTGCATTGGCGATCTGGCGTGAGTCCATCATACACGCGCCATCCGTCATACGGACGGCCGGGATGCTGTACTGAGCGAGACTGACGGATTCATCGTTGGGTGCCATGCCGAAGGACTCGAATGTGGCTTTGATGTTTGGGTATTCGATCCATTCGGTTGCGTATGGGATGCTTTTGTAGTTCAAGGCGAGTCGTACTCCCGTTACAGTCAGTGTTCATGTCTACAATGAGCATGCGATAGTACTGTGAAATTTGACCTTACCTTTCCACGGGTTCAGCGACCAGCAACGGCATTTGCCTTTGGAAGGCAGATCGTAGAGGATGATCACGTCCGACATGACGAGAAGCGGGCAAGGTTTTGGATTGATGTGTGTTGTACGGTCACGTTCGTAGCCTCGTATGATCAAGTTCTTGCGCTGACTTTAATAACTCCGCCCCGTTTGGCCCGCATCACGTGCCGGTGTTTGAAGGATGCGCGCAGTACTTTCAACATTCCGTCTCGTACTCAGTCGTCTCATCTACACGCAGATACGACGCTTCGAAGGCACTGTACATGTAGTTTAGCACGCTGAGATGGAAAGCCTGCCAACCAAGCCTCAGCTCAAAATATGGGTGTTATTGAAGAATCGGATGAAGCACTATTCGAAAGTCATCCTCTTCCCGGCGCCCGCCACAATCGCACCAGTACTCCTCTGCGCATCCGCCAACGCTTTGCCAGGTGCAATGTTCCGCGCGTCCTCATGCTTCTTGCGCCTCTCATCGCGTCTCTGATCGGCATCACGCTTCTGCGCTCGGGGCTTCGGACCCTTAAAGTCTCGAGCAGCTGCGGCTTGCTGTACGAGGTCCTCAAACTTGTCATTGCCGTCGGTTGCGCCTGAAACGGCACCTCGGGGAGCTTCGGCGGTATTTCCGCGAGCTTGAGTGCCAGACTTCGAGTCCTTCCCATATCGCTTCTTGTACCTCGTCTGCGCATCCTCCGCGAATTCACGACGCAGTTCACGGCCATGAAGCTGATTGATATGCTGTTTGTGTCGCCTTGGCTTGGCCTTCCGCTTCTTCTTGCTCCCTGCATCTGCGGCGTCAATCACGATGTCTGCATCATCGTCGTCGCTCTCGTCTTCGTCGTCGGCTTTTCGATAAACAAAGCCTCTGACCGCAGCTTCCGCACCCTCCACCTCCTTGAACCGCACCCACGCGAAGCCCTTGCATTTTCCAGAATCCTCGAAAGTGGCCATATGGATGTCTTCAATGTCACCAGCCAACGAGAAGTGCTCGGTAAGGTCTTCTTGCGTGACGTCGAAACTGAGATTGCCCACAAATACTCGGCGAGCCGGCTCCTTCTCGCTCTTACCATCCTTCGCCGCCGTGGTGTCATCTACAGCCTTGCGAGGTCGACCTTCGAAAGACTTGGCGTTTTTGATCAGCACTCTTCTCCCCGTCATCAGCTTCTCGCTCAGTCCGACTGCGATATCCTGAATCGCCTGGCTGGGAAAATCGACGTAGGCGAAACCCTTGTTCTGCGGCTTCAGCTTGCTGTCACTCTTGTCGTTCGGGGTGGGCATGTGTAGCCGGGTGATGCTCTCTGCATCGATGCCGCCTTGGTCCGCCAGAAATTGCCGCAGCGTCTCTTTCGTGGCGGTGAAGGGCAAGTTCCCAATCCATATCCCATACTCGGACCGCTTTTGCGCGCCAGACCCAGCCGAACCCGTCGCTTGCGCCGCATCGCCTCCGGAGTATTCCTTCACCAGCGCCTTTGCGACATCGGAAACTTCCGCGGCATCCACACGCTTTTCTTTCGTCTTCTTCTTTTCGGCCCGCTTCGCTTTCTTCGACGGCGGTTCGGGAAGGTTGACGTCGATTGCGAGCTTCTCGTCCTCGGGCACGTCTTCGGCTTTGCGCTTCTTGCCCGACGACATGACTTCTTGTGTGGACTCGGGCGAGCCGTCGAGAGGTGCTGCGAGCTCTTTTCGTGACATGATTACAGCATAAAAGACATGAATGGATTCCCGTTCACGAGGAAATTTCACGTACAGTGGGCTGAAAGTTCGCTTGCGGCCTTACGGCAGGCGAGAAGGTCCGAAGAACAACAGGACGTCTCCACGTGATGATCAACACCCGTTCATGGAGATAGGCGCATACCTTATGTTTAAGTACCTAGGTAGGTAACCTCATTCATCTTGACCACACCTCATCAATATCAAAAATCTGCAGCCTGCAGACTTCCCCACTGGCATCGCTTCCAGTTGCTTACCTCATTCTCCATTCCACCCCTTTCCTCCACCGGAACGTTCACGGCTCTTCCCAAAGAAGTATCAACGACGGTCTGGCGCATGTACCTCCTCTTGCTGTCGGAGCGATTGCTTGGCCCAACAAGCTTACGACCAATGCTGCCACGTCCATCCGCCCACGCGCCCGAAAACGAAGATGCGCCAAGTGTGCTCAAGCTTTGTCGAGCCGGGGGTACAGTACTCGAAGAGGAACGTCTTCTGCAAGCACCGTCGGCGTGCTTCAATGTCTCGTCTACGGTTGGATCGTCGTGCACTCTCCAACCAGTCTGATGGTCTTTGAATCCTTCCGACATGGACGCCACCAGCGACTCCGCAGAGTACTCGCCAAGATGCATCTGTCTACATATATATACAACGATCAGACGGCGCCCAGCTCTTCGACCGCTTGCTAAGTTTCTTGTACGCCTTCTTCTCCCAAAGCACAACATGTTGCCTGTACTCTCCCTCCAAAGGCTCCTCACGTTGGCCACGGCGGCCGCGGCTAGCTGGAGCGGCAACATCAACTATGGCAGCCCATCACCACGCCACAACCTTGGCATTTCCATGCCGAAACTCATGAAACGACAGGCTGGTACTTCTTACATGGATCCTAGCTCGATCAACTTCACCCATGGCGTTGCGAGCGGCGACCCGTACCCGAACTCTGTCATCCTCTGGACGAGAGCGAGCCCAACCATGGATGACGACCGCAGCAACATCACGGTCTCCGGCACTGTTCCCTTGTACAACCACGACACAGAGGAGTACGTGCGGGTTAGCAAGAATCCGGTCTGTGTTTCGTACACCGTGGCGACCGACCGCAATCTGAGCCATGTCGTCACGAGCGGCCAGGCCTATACCTCGTCCGACATTGACTACACGGTCAAAGTCGAAGCGACCGGTCTCACCCCATTCACGCAGTACTACTACCAGTTCTGCGTCTGCGGAAGCGACACCATCAAAAGCCCGCTCGGCCGTACCAAGACTTCGCCTCGGAGCAACGACACACTTGCTTCGGTGGCCGTCGCCGTGTACTCGTGCGCCAACTTCCCCACCGGCTTTTTCAACGCCTACGGCAATGTCGCACGCAAGGACAGTGTTGACTATGTTATCCACGTAAGTCCATTCGTCCCCGAGCCGGCTTGCCTGCTGCTAATCAGTCTCAAATAGCTTGGCGACTACATCTACGAGTACGCCACGACAAGCCTCGCGCGACCGGTGCAGCCGAAGAAAGAGATCTTCTCTCTCTATGACTATCGACGACGCATTGCCACATATAGGACCGATTTGGATCTTCTTGCCTCCCATCAGATGTTCGCCTGGATTTCCGTATGGGACGACCACGAAGTGAGCAACAACGGCTACCGCGATGGCTCGTCTGGTCTCAACAACACCGAAGATTCGTTCGAGCGCGATGGCGGCGTCAGTGTCGATCAACGCAAGATGAACGCGGTCCGAGCGTACTTCGAGTGGATGCCGATCCGACAGGTGGACATGGACAACAACCTACGGATCTGGCGATCGTTTAGCATTGGTTCTCTGTTTGATCTCATCATGCTCGACACTAGAAACTATGATCGATCCATCACGGATATCTCGTGGAACACACATTACATCACGGAGATCTTGAATGACGCTGGACGTACCATGATGGGAAGTATTCAGGAGAACTGGTACGTGTCCTATGGCCCCGAGGTCTGGAATAGCAGTGTGTTGACATCTCGTAGGTTTTACAAGCAGCTCATCGGCTCGAACCGCCGAGGCGCGACGTGGCGCCTGATCGGTAGTCAGATCGTCTTCAGTCGTATCAACGTCACGACTTGGTTCGGCTCGGAGGAGGATCCGTTCAACAACGACGCTTGGGACGGATACATGGCGAACAAGAACCGGACGCTGAAGACGCTGTAAGGGTTCTTAGCGTTCTTCCTTGCACATGCTGACCCACACTCACTGCAGGTACGACAACAAGATCGGCAACAACATCATGCTGGCAGGTGACAGTCACGCCAACTGGGTCTCCGACCTCGTCTGGCTCAATCATGCCAACTACTCCGGCGCGACTGGTTCGGACTCGGTGGGCGTCGAATTCGCAGGCACCGCCGTGTCGTCCAGCTCCCCCTTCGGCGCCAGCTCCACCATCTTCCAGTGCAACAATCAATCTCGTCTGCTGGTTCGCGATAACGAAGAATTGCAGTGGAACGAAGGCTACTACCGCGGATACTACGAGCTGCGTATCTCACCGCAGCGCGTTCAGGCACAGTACTTCGGCATGCCGAGTCTGCTGACCAGGAATGGTTACGAGGTCAGCTTGGGCAACTTCAGTGTTGAGAACGGAGCGAATCGCGTCGCCAGACCCGTCGGAGGCGGCAAGGTGGAGAACGGTGCGCTGCGGAATGGTCAGACGGCCATGACGAACCTGACGCATGACACAAACACAGGAGCGTGGTTTGTGCACAACTTTTCGAGGGTCACCATTCCTACCATGAGCAGCTGATGACGGACGCGAGAGAGTAGAGATTTATGATGTAGCGTAAGAACTGAGTCAATCCTTCAACGAGACCTTACTGTCTTCGCGGACGAGCATTGTACCTTATCCCAATTCTGCCGGGCTTCGCTACCAAACGTGGGATGCGGATTGATTCGTGTTGGGTATGCATTCGGCGGTTCTCAACGAGAAAAGGAGAGATACTGCAGGCAATGGATGATGAAAAGGTCAGCCGTGCATTGCTGCTCGCCACCAAGTTTATTCTGTAGAGTCTTTCGTTCTCCCATGATGCTTTAATCGCATCTTCTGAAAGGGGTCGCTGAGTCATCGAGGGCGTCGACTACGGCATGCCGTAATGGGCCGAAAGCCAAAACAACACCATGCAGTCATCAGAGCGGACCTTCACTTTCCTTGCAGTAAACTACTCGATATGTCTGACTCCGAGTCGATCGCTGCACCGACTGCGCACCCTACGCTCGGCGGCAAGAGCCTGCAATCGCTGGAACGGCCCCAATACAAGTCATGGCGCAAAAAGTATCGTAAGATGCGAAACGAATTCGACGGAAAGCTGGAGGAGAACAAGCAGTTGTTCAAGGAAGCGCACAAGCTGGAAGCCATTGCCAAACGACTTCGAGAGGAGCTAGAGTATGGATGATAGACTCCCACGGCAATGCGTTCAATGCTGATCAGCTGGCAGTGGTCTGCTGGAGATGTGCCTCGATCTCAACCAAAACTCCTCCATCCCTCCGGAGCTGCGCTTCGATGTCGCATACCCTGGACGGAAAACAGGCAGCCAGATGATCGTGCCGGCGAACATCACCCCCGAGGCCGCGAACGAGATGCTCATGAGGTACAAGCAAGCCGTGCACGCAGCGCAAATACCGCCCCTCGACCTCCACGTAGTACGCGCACAGATCGATCAGCGTCTGGCGGAGCAAGACGTGATTCCACTACAGGTCTTACAGTCCGCCACGGCGCAGCCTGTGCATCTGGATGACCCCAAGCGGGAAGTCGCACCGGTCGGCTACCTGACTAGTGAGCAAGAGGCAGAATACCTCCTGCGGCTGGACGCGAAAACCGACGACCCCCTCAGCGTTGTCGTTCGAGCGAACGACTCGAAACACGGGGACGATGACAAGCTCTCCGGTGACTTGACACTGCAGGAGGTGGAACGTCAAAACGAACTCCTGAACCCGCAGAGCCAGCACAACTGGCTCAAGCACCATCCCAAGCCGGGTGCGATCGGAGCAGTGGATGACAATGAGTCGCTTGCCTCTCACGATACGGCCAAAGCTGCGCCGAAGAAGCGTGGTGGAAATAAGAACCTGGCGAAGCAAGTCGGTGATCGCGCGGTTGAGCGCGCAAGGGAGGGGTTCTCGCCTGGTGCCGCGAGTGGCTTTGAGGAGGATGAATTGACTATCGCGGACGAACACCCCGGTCCAGTTCGCAAGCGTGGCAAAGATCCGGATGGCACGTATAGGTCAAAAGCGGGCAAGGGTGGGAAAAGCAAGCGGAAGAGGAGTGGCGAGGAGGTTGGTGGGCCGAGCAGTGCGAGTAAAAAGGCGAGGGTGGAAAGTGTTGAATGAATGAACGACGACGGGAGTCTGACTGTTATTTGCGCTTGCTGCTAGGACATCGCGAAAGAGAAAAACGCAAAGCCATCTCCATCTGTCGTTGTCACTGACGTGCAAACTGAGCGTGACAATAGAAGACTAACGAATTAGTATTGGACATCCACTCGGCCCTTGGGAGCCTGTATACCCGCAGTAGCCCTTCTCACCCACCTCGCTTGTGCGGAAGACTTGATGCTGCAGTGATTTATTACTTGTGTACATATCATGATAAGACGTTGAATGATACATATGTAAGGAGGTAGCCGGACCGAGTCTGCAGCTGACATCGCATAGCTGTGTCTCCATGTACTTCAACGGCAGCGCGATGACTTTGGAGTCGAAGCAGATAAAAGTTCGAGAACCTCAGATGCACGCCGTTACTCGATATTCCATCGCTCGTAGTGTGAGTTCCACAATCTGCTGAGTTGCCCTCGTCTCCAGAAGCGACGTATACACACCTACGCCGACAACGCCCAACACCCACGCTATGCGATTGCCACAAATCCGATCCGCGCCGACACGAGTTTACCAGTCGCCCCATCCAGATTCACCTTCCTCTCGTTTCGCCCCGGCCGAACCATTCCCCGCACCACCCGAGGAAGTCTTCATGGCGCTCGTCCCAATGCTGGACGGTTTGCTTGCCGCTTTCGAGTGTGCCGCGCTCTCTCCCGCCGCCGCAAAGTCGTCCCAAAAGTCTTGCTTTTCCTTCGGCGGCCCGGCCGGATCCGCCCCAAACGAATCCCAGAAGTCCTTCTTCTCCGGTTGAACCACGCCCCGACTTCTGCCTGCTCCACCCACGCCAGCACCACCCTGTGGGTGTTGTTGTTCCGGATCCACGAATCGGTTGAACTGGTCTCCCAAGCCCCTCGTGCCCTGCTGCACCGTCGTCCCCAGCTTGCCCGCGGTCGCTCGCGCCTGTGCCGCCAGGTCTCCTTCAGCCAGACTTTTCACGCCGGGCTGGATGTAAATCTTGTTCACACTCGCGGCCTGCTTGGAGACGGTGCTGCTCAGCCACCCGAACCCTTTCGTCAGCGCGGCCACGGGATCCCGTTGGAATTCATCCGCCGTTGGGACGGTACCACCATTCGACGATGATGCTGGGGGCGCGGGCGACGAGCCGAAACCCGCGAACTTGCCTCCTTGTGAAGGGGGCAGGTCGTCCGGGCGAGTGGCGTTTTGAGAGCCCATACGGGCAAAGTAGGCTTCATTCTGCACCTTCTGGGACGGCGAGATTGTGCGTTGAGGGGGTGATGTGACCCTTGATAGATTGGGAGTGTTCCGCCCAGAACCCGCAGGAGTGACGCCCATTCCCTCTGAAATTCCACCTTCTTTCTTCGCTGGCTTCGACTTCGAAGCGCCCGGCACGTATTCCGTCCCTTCGATCTTGGCCGTGAGCCGCTCTTTCCACTCCTCGCCAGCCTCACTGTCGTAGCGCTCGGCGATGGTGCAACTGTCGAACTCTTGCCCCGAGACTTGATTGCTTTGGTGTCCATTGAAGAAAACCTTCCACGGTCTGTTTCCGCCAAGCTCCATGCGTTTGACTTCGCCCGTCTTGAGGGCGTCCATTGTGGCGGAGCGGACAAAGGAGATATGGACCCCGAGCGAGCGATGGATGCCGGAGCAGGCGAGGCAGAAGAAGATGCCGAATTTGGGGGAGATCTAATCATACTTTGTCAGTAGACACATTCGCGAAACGTACGCGAGCACGACAGATAGGGAGGACGACGTACCCATTGCGGTGAGGGAGCGCCGCAGTCGACGCACTTGTTATTCTCGTTCTTCTTCTGTAACTCCCCCAACTTGCTCCGCGTTTCCGGGTCGACCTCCCACATTTTCGACCCCATGATTGTGATGTGTCGGCTTGCACCAGCGATCCCGCCGAAGTTGTTCGCTTGGTCGGTCTTGTCACTGTTGAAACTGGAGGAGGTTGAATCGATTGGAACGCGCGCGTACTTGCCCTAGGCCACATATATATCCCAAAGCGGAAGTTGGTGGATGGCGCATCCCGTGGCGTACTTTTAAGCACAGTGAAGACACTTGACGCCTTCACAACCTGGAACCTCACCCAGGCGACCAGGAAATGCTAGCTACTGCTACCTAATAAAACAACGTCGAGCTCAGCGAGAGGTAGTTCACGTTGCAGCACGCCTGTGTTCTCCCATCCGTCCTCCTTGCTCCCATACTGAAGAGGCCGAATGCTGCAAAACCATGGACGGTATCTGCATTCGCCATGACATCAACCGACTCTCCTTCCATATCGCGCTCAACTCCACCCACGAGGTCAATATCAAGACTCTTCTCCTGTCGATGCGTCTGATATCTGTGCGGTCGGGCAAGACTTCAACAGTCTTCTCTCTACGGTCGCATGGGTCAACTTCTCCAACGATCTTCTTTATATACTTCAAGCGCTGCTGTGACTACAGGTGTCTGCACCTCGCCATATACCTGCTGAAACGCTTGGGGCTCAACTGGCGCATGAGGAATATTGGCAAGTAAGCTGACATATCGTGTTGCATTTGGCACAGTCTGAGCATGTCTCGAACGGGGTTTGCACTCCTTTATGATGCCGAGCAAGTCTGCAAGTATATTGATGACTACCCGTCTTCATGATGAGCTCGGGTGGTATTTGCAGCTGCGCTTGGAGGACGATGTCTCGACACGCGGATTTCCCAGCACCATAACGTGATAGAAATCGGCGAGCTTGAGGTCTGTTGAGGTCCAAGTACAGGTCCAAAAGCATGAGCACGTGACATCGGCAAGTTCCGCGGCGTACCTGTAGATCATTGTGGGAAATCTCGGAGGCTTGACGTCGAAGCTTGCATGTGAGCTCCATACTTGTACCTTTGCGTGAACATCCCTCACATCACATTGACTTCCAACATCGACTACCCTCTACCAACCGTCGCTCGAACTACCACCGCACTGCTCATCCGTCACGCCACCCTTGCTTGCATGCGCCTCCCACCGCCATGACCGATTACAAACAGCTTAAGGTCGCCGAGCTGAAGGACGTGCTGAAGGAGCGCGGGATCCCCTCGACCGGCCTGACGCGCAAGCAGCAGATCATTGACGCGCTCGAGGCACATGATGCTGAAGTCGGTCAGAATGAGGAGGTCAAGGATGAAAGTGAAGTTGCGATGGCTGCGGCGGAGAATGCAGATGTGCATGATGTGAATGAGGCTGTGACGGACCGGCAGAACGGAGGCGAAGATCTGGCTGGTGCGGACCCAGGACAAGGTCCATCGGAGGAAATGGATATTCAGATGGATGAGAGTGGGGCGCGTGGTGTTGCTGCAGAGGTGTCTGATGGCACACGCCGAGAGACCGAGGCTCCAGCGTCGTCCAGCCAGTCAGCTGCAGCGGAAGCGACGCCTGCAGGACCAACAGTGCTAGAGGCCCATCAACCGGTCTCACAGGAGCCTTCGAGGCTTGCGACACCCCAGCAGACTTCGCCAGGCCCGCTAGACGCTTCTTCAGAGACACGCAAGCGCAAGCGCAAGAGTCGGACGCCGTCGGTTTCGGAGGAGGCGGTGAACAAAAAGCTTAGGTCGGGAGAGGATCAGCATGTTACGCTGCCGGAGGACGCGGTGGTCGGAGATGCGCCGGTAGCATTGGGGACTGTGGCAGATGAAGGTGAAGCAAAGGTCATGCCGTACGGAAGCAGCGACGACGTCATGGACATGACCAAACAACCAGAGTCTGAAGTACCGAAGCCTGCTGAAGGGGAAGGCCTGAGCGAAGCAGGGGACCTTACGATGGCAACCGCACTCGACCCACCGCACGTAAGGGACGCCGAGGCCATCTTGCCTGCACTGCACCCAGCAACCCGCGCTATCTACATCCGCAACCTCGTCCGCCCTCTCCAGCCTGCCCAGCTGCGCTCTCACCTTGAGAGCGTAGCCATGCCACCCACTGGCAAAGACGTCCAGCCTGAACGCAGCGACGACTTGATTCAGCGTTTCCACCTTGATGCTGTGCGGACCCACGCGTTTGCGCTGTTCCAAGACGTCTCTTCCGCATCGCGCGTACGAGCCCGCCTCCACGACGTAGTGTGGCCCGAGGAGCCGACTCGCAAGCCACTGTGGGTCGACTTCATCCCGGAAGAAAAGCTACACGACTGGATCGAACTCGAGTCCAGCTCAGGCGCTTCTAGGAGGGATGCTAAGAGATGGGAGGTTGTGTACGACACCCCGTCGGATGGCGAAGTCACGGCTACTCTGCAAGAAGTACAAGCACCGCAGGGCGCGAGCATGCCTCAATCTAGCTTCAGCCCTGCGAGCGGTGCCGCAGTTCAAGGTCATGGCCAAGGGATGCCGAATGCGCCTCTGGGCCCACGTGGCCGTCGCCCGTCGCAATCCGACCCTACCCCCCGTCCATCCTCCACTCACCGGCACTCTCCGTCTCCACCGCTTGAAGCAGCTCCCGCTTCCGCCTCCTTTTCAAGTCTCGACCAACACTTCAAATCTACCACCACCAAACCCAAACTCTACTTCCTCCCTCAACCCTCCGATCTGGTTGAAAAGCGACTCGACGAACTGGACGCGCTGACGAGCCGCGACTGGCATCACCCCACGCCAGCAGGACGCGGTGTAGAAGGCCAGCTGAGGCGGTACACGTTCGAGGATGGCGATCGACTGGTTGACGGTGGGCCGGACAAGGGAGACTTTGGGCTGGTGAGGGTGCCGAGG
>Ga0058704_10000419_pt1 | contig 22315 bp, 23 predicted proteins | sample AgamicMgSfe_FD_71363 | JGI IMG/M metagenome (GOLD analysis project Ga0058704, IMG submission 71363) | Agave microbial communities from Guanajuato, Mexico - Mg.Sf.e | ecosystem: Host-associated > Plants > Phyllosphere > Phylloplane/Leaf | place: Guanajuato, Mexico | collected 2012-05-30
GAATCTGCCCGAACCTGGCAGCGAAGGTGCATTTTGTCCATGAAAATCGCGGAGGTCGAAGAGGAAAGCGGGCAACGTGCTGCCAAGCGGCCCAGGAGCCGACGAGTGCCCATGCACGTCCGCTGCAGGTTCGTGTGAATGTCGGACGACCATCTACATAGCATCTGTATACCGTCGTCGTCACTCTTGCCGCGACTGCTGTGACGGTGATGATGGAGAGGGAGGAGGCTTGGTGCAAAGCCACGGTACAAGCGGCCTAGCCTCGGAGAGTCAGCCCGGGTCATGATCTCCATGCTTGTAAAGACGTGAATCTTGATGAAGAGCACATCATCTCGCCGCTCATCGAGTCATCAGGCACCAGTCACCACTGGAGACATCGGAATCCACTTGAGTTGGGCGACTTCGTTCGCGCTTGAGCGTCGCCAACAGAGTCTACAATTGCCCGACACTCCGCCCTTCATCACAGCCAACAACAGCCAGCACAGCTAGCGCCCACCTGCCCGCAGCCTTGGACCCTGACATCGAGGCAAGCCCTCGTGACACCCGTTGCTCCTCAACGGCAGCACGACCACCTGAGCACGCCTCGTGTGCCATCCTCGCGGGCCTGCCGTACTGACACCGACAGCACCAGAGCATCTTCCAAAGCTGCATAGTCCGGGACGAACGAACGCTTGAGTGCTTCGCTGCATCTCGAGCATTTGGCGTTCGGACCGCGGGCTTATCTACACTTCCATCCCCCTCCAGGCAGCTCCGCTCCCCGGCACAGCCTGCGATTCTTCGAGACATTGCGTTTTCTGCTTGGGAAATCAGCATGGCCGCGGTGGAATCGTGAGCTAGTCATCCGCAAGAGCGTCGCAACAAACCCGAGCCTGACTCGACCTCTCCCGAGACATCCAACCAGCAGCACCGTCGGAGCTGCCGTTATCATGGAGTCGACCACGTGCCGCTCCACAGCCATCACTCGAACGTCGTAGCAGAAGCGTTTCCTGCTAAAGTATACACCCCCTTCGACATTTCCCTAATTCCACACCAAAGCATCTGGCTGTGCCGCAATCAAGCAACAAGATGCATCAGCATCCCCGACCGGCGCCTGGGACGGCGTCGGCCGCGAGCAACCAGGCTACCAACCCAGAACGCACAAACAACCCGAGAGAACGGCCGGTGCCCAGAACAAGATCCAGTCAGGATCTGCCCTTGTATGCAGAAAGAGCCGGAGGTGAGACGGGCGCTGAGCCGTCTCGGCCTGAGAGCTCCACTGCTGGTGGTCATAATAGGGAGATAACCAAGCTCAATCAGATCATACAGGTGGGTGAGATGATAGCGATCGAGCCGAACGACATGCCTGGTATACTGACGGGGACGTGCAGCACTTCCACTCCAAGGCAGCTTTGATGATCTGTTCTGCGAGAGCGAATTTGCCTCAAGTCTATACGAAGAACGGTGATGTGAAGCAGAATCGATGGGTACGTGGCTTGTTCCCTTCAAATTTTCTTGTTTCCTATTGAGTCCGAAGGAATGAAAAAAAGGAGAAGGCTCATCTAGACTCATCTTTACCATGATCGCTCAAGGTCTCAGGCGTGTCCTTCGCCTGGCTCTCCGCGAGATCGTGAATGCTTGGGGAAATGCTAGGCGTCTGTTCTTGTCATGGATTCTGTGACAGGGAATGGCTTTCCAAGGGAGCCGCCGCTGGCTGTCAGGTCGAGACGGGACGATGGCCGGTGTTCATACATCCGCCGACCCAGTCCGCTTGATATACGCTCTACACATGTTTGCTTCAAGCAATTGGGCTTCATCGTGTCTTTGTCCTGCCGCCTCTTTCTGCTTCTACTTTTGTGTATGGCGGAGTTGCGGTGGCGTTGAAGCCACCGTCAGTTGTCATAGGCATAAATCAAACCCATGCTGATGTCAAACGAGCAGTTCAATACCGTGCTTGACGATACGGACGTGCTCTTGAATCACCTGGAGGAATGGAGGCGGCATGATCTGTCAGAGGTCAGGCCGCCGCCACTGGTCATCGAGACCTTCCTTGACACAACCCATATCGGCCAGAACCAAGCGTTGGTCATTGTTGACGAGTTTGGCAAGCGTTGGGATGTCTCTGACGCCGTGGCATCGTCTGCAGACTCCAGTCCGCCGCAGTCGAAGCACGGTGGCAGACGTTGCGAGGTGGTGCTTGAGCGCTGGACGGTGGAGCTCGGCGATGCGACCAGATGCACTGCTGCCGAGCTGAATGACCAGCTGCCGAACGTGTACAAGAAGGGCGTCGTGCTCTTCAGGTCGCTGTACACCTTCTTGAGATGCTTACCAGCTTGGAAGCTCCACCGTCGCCTGGGGAGACAGCCGGGCAATCACCAAGCTTTGAAGCTCAAGTTCCGCATACGGCAGGGTCCGAGCGTCGTCGGGGGCTATAAGGATTCGCTTTTCACGCCGCTCTCTCCTTCCGAACTCACCAACAGCAGCCACAGCCACAGCAACAGCCAAACCACAGACAACGTCGACTGCCATGAGTTTCCTGACCTTCCTTGCCCTGCTGGTCCTCTTACTATCCGAGTTGACTATCGTCGCAATCAAGACTTTGCTGTCGCGGATGCTGAATCACTACTTTCCTCACGCTTCCTAGGCCTCGACGAAGGACTACCAACGCTGCAAGCTCAAGCCGGCCGCTCGCTGCCCGGCGCTCGCACGCAACAAGACCGAAGAACTCGCACAAGCTACGGCAGCGCCGCCGAGAGCAGAACGACGACAGCACGAGAACCGCGAGGTTTACTGGGCGCATACGGCAGCCTTGGCACCTACCACGTCACCGGCAAGCGCGCGTCGCCCATCGCAGACCTCACCTCACACCCCAGCACCACCAACACCTCACCCATCGGCATGAACAGGCTCAACGAGCTCAATCCCAACGCCGCAGACCAAGCAGAGCAGCACCGCGTCTCCACCAGCCTACGAAGCGGCAAGTCGCCATTCAAGGCGGGCTCTTTGGAAGCATCGCCACGTGACCGTGCGCCCGCGTCACCACAACAACCGTTCGCCCCACCCAAGCCACCACCATTTTTCGCCACCGTACACGCCAACCTCTACCGCAATACCTCTGAACAAGACCTTCTCCAGCAGACCGCCAGCGAAAAGGGCGAGATCCGGGCTACCAGCAAGCCAGACTACGACCCCAAGAAGCGCACCTCCCTCAACACCCTCTCACAACAAGCCCTCCGCGCCCCCTCCAGCCACAATGAAACTGCCATTGCCAGTTCAGGCTCTTCTAGCCTAAGCGCTGCTCCAATCCACAAATACGCTTCAAGCTTCAATCGACCGCCGCGTGCACCGCAGGGATCTGGCCGCTCTGGCGAGTCTGGAGGCAGCTCAAGCAAAGGGTCTCACACGCACACAGGCCCTGATAATTCACTACGCGGTTCGGATCCCCCCGCCGCCGACACAGATGAGGGCATCGCCCATTACCTTGCTCTGTTCGACGCGCCGGCGGTGAAGAACCACCACCTCTTGCGGGCGGCGTCGGCGTCGTCGGTCTCCTCCTCCTCCCAGCCGCGACACGCCATCGATCTGGCCAAGTACAGCAAGCTAATCGACCCGAGCGAGAAGCTGGCGGAGGAGATGGGCGCCTCGTCGCTCATCCAGGCCTTTAGCACGCCGCCGAGCCGCCGCCTGTCGAACGTGCCCGGCCTCTCCATCTCGTCTTCCCCCTCGCGCGCGCTCGCCCACGCCCCGCACGTCCGCTCCCGCCTGTCGACGCACAGCATTGCGGAGGAGAGGGCGGGGTCCGACAGCTCGCAGCGGGTGGCGGAGGACGAGGAGGACGAGGATGAGCCGTTCATCTTCCCGATGGCGTGATTTTTCTTTTGTTTTTCCTTTTTGTCTTCTTTTTTTTGTACGTGTAGCGAGGCGTCTGGATAGAGTGGGGGGAGCCGGGGGGGCTCGGATAGCTTTATGATAGTGTTGGGATGCGCCCAGGGGGGCTTATGAATTGAATGAATGTCTCTGTGCCACTCTTCTTCGTTTCCTCCTTGTCTTCCAGAAATACGCTGCTGCATAGATCCCTGTGCTCCTGTCGAGATGCTGTTCACGCGGAGAAGGGATCGCTTGCTACTACGTGAAGAGCCAGTGTCTCGCCTAGTACACACAAGATCGCTTGCTATCACGTGAAGAGCCAGTGTCTCGCGAGAAGGGATTGCTTGCTACTACGTGAAGAGCCAGTGTCTCGCCTAGTACAAACAACCAAATGGCAGCATGGGAGGAACTCGATACATCATGGGCACGTTACCATTGGAGAAGCGAACACAACAGTCACATCCGCGCGGTCGCCGTATTCTCTACTACCCTCAGAGGTTTGAACCCGACAAAGTCATTCTGCACACACTCCTGCAACTTCTCGCAATAAGCCTGCATGCCGCCGAAAAAGAACCTCAGACACCGCTTCTTGCCGGGGATGTTGGCGCCGAAGATCCTGAAATCCCATATATCAGCGATTCAGGCCCCCAGCAGGTAGGGATGTTTTCACTCACCAGTTATCCTCCGCCTTCCAAAACAGGCTATTAGCCGCGAGTCTCTCGCAAAGCGCCGACCACCCTCTCTCCGCCTCATGCGTGGCCTCAATCACGGGCTCCGAGGCCCTCTCCGCCCGTCGGATCGCTTCCACGATGAATTCCACCTGCACTTCGATCATCGGCGGTTGATTCGTGAAGGCGGCCTTGGGCCCGTTGAGCATGAGCAGGTTGGGAAAACCGGGCATGCAGATGCCCAGGTAACTCGTCGGGCCGGACTCGTCCCAGGCGTCTTTGAGGGATAAGCCGTCGCGGCCCCGGACGGCGACGCGCGTGTAGTTGCCTTCGACGGCGTCGAAGCCGGTGGCGATGATGAGGAGGTCGAGTCCGTGGAGTGTGCCGTCGGAGGTCCGGATACCTGCCGGTTCGATCTGCGTGATTGGGGTTTCTTTCAAGTCGACGATGTCTACGTTTGGGCGGTTGAACTGTTCGAAGTACTTCTCTCCATTGGTCGCGTTGCCGTCGCACAGCGGGCGGCGGGCGTACACGTCGTGGGGTTTCAGTTTCCTCGCTTTCTCCGGGTCCGTGACGATTTCGTCGATTTTGCTCCGGATGAAGGCGCAGGCGGCTTCGTTCGCTGCCGGGTCGGTGGAGATGTCGTTGAAGGTGCCGAACATGAAGCGGAAACCGTTGCCTTTGTCCCAGTTCTCTTGGAAGATGCGCTCGCGTTCTTCGGGGCTGACATCGTGGTATGATGTCTCGCTTTCTTTGAAGCCAAAAGCCGTGGTTGAGTTGCGGACTCGGTGGAAGATGTCGTACCAGTTCTCGTTGATCCACTTCCGGTACTCCGGCGTGACCTTTCGGTCGCCAGACGGTACGCTGTACTGAGGATGACGTTGGAAACAGGTCAACGACTTCACCTTTCGCCCGATCTCCGTGATGACTTGAACGCCCGTTGATCCGCACCCAATAATTCCAGTCCGCTTGCCCTCGAGCGACAAGTCTTTCGGCCACTTTGCGGTGTGGTGCATCTCACCGGCGAACGTATCGATTCCGCGAATGTCTGGGTAGTTCTGCTTTGATAGTAGCCCGAGCGCAGGGATCACATACCTAGCGCTCAGCTTCTCGTCACCAGTGACCGTGAGATGCCAACGCTGATCAGAATCGCTCCAGTTCGCGGAGAGCATCTGCGTGTTGAAGCGCATGTGTTCCCGTAGCACATGTCGTTCAACGACGTGTTCGAGATAGGCGAGGACTTCGGGTTGTTTGACATAGTGTTCCTTGAAAGGGTACTCCAGCAAGTCCTCCTTGTCCCACGAGTAACGATAGACGTAGCTTTCGGTGTCTGACATCGCGCCAGGGTAGAGATTGTGATACCAGGTTCCCCCTACGTCGCCGGCTTGATCGATCACGAGACATTTCAAGCCAATGTCACGAAGCGCTTTGAGCTGATATATTCCGCCGAATCCGGCACCGATGACGATGGCGTCGAATTGTTCTGCGGCCATGTCGATGATGGAAATCTGTGAACCAAATAGACATCAGGAGAACAGCAGAAATCGACACGAAAGTTGACTTATCACAGCGAGTGAGCCACTGCAGGGCAATAAGGCTTGGTCTGTTTACCCTCGGGTGGGAAGAAAGTGCGGAGATGTAGGTACATGTAAGTACATGTAGTAGATCGCCGCAGCCTGGGCTCAGCGAAGGATGAATAACGACATCTTTCAACCACAGTCCACGCTGTGTTCCTTAATCCTCAAAGCGTTTGAAGCATTTGTGATAAGCATAGTAGAGGGTTGAAGAGAATCGAAGCAGAATAGTCGTTACCATAGCCGAGTAGGCAAGGAAGTTGTATCTACAGAGTCTGACAGATTTGCTTGCACCGCGTATATTGACGCGCTGCGTGGTTGCAAGTAAGTATAGCGACTTACTCTCCTGCTCAAATGGTCGGTGGATGCATAAGGGGTATATGTGGCTCCTTGTTTGCATGTTCATTGACAAGGTTGAGGTGTCGTGCGGAAGCAAAAGTTGTTGTCAACTTGGCCGTGTCCGTACGTTCGCCCATCGTCTCCTTTCGAGCCGCACCTCACCTCCTACAACACTTTTGACCTGTAATGATGAAGAAGCAATCGACCTCGCTACAGATAGAGTACTCGACAGTGTACAAACATATTTACTGAATCTACACACGACGCATTCGATTCTTATAGACTCTCTCCAAGGCTCCGTAATCGACCAAATCGACGCCTCAATGAGCCGCGCGCGCCATCGCACCATGTGAACAGTTGCCAACGCGACTACCAATTATTGATCATACGAAGGCAGGCCATGTCTTATAAACAGCTGGAAGCCTCGAACGGTACAGACCATCACGATGCCAACAACGAAGGGCCTTCCATTAGCGATGGACCGCTATACGCTCCATCGCCTCCCAAGCGACAGTTCTTCCAATCTGCCAACTCCTTTCACCTGGCTATATCCGTCGCAGCCGGCACAGTCATGGCTCTGTTCGGATACGAGCAAGGGGTCTTCGGGGGCATCATCGTGGGTGAAGACTTCCTGGAGTACTTCAACCACCCCTCGCCGGCCATGCAAGGCTTCGTGACCTCGGTTTACGACCTTGGGTGCTTTGGAGGCGCGCTCCTGGCTTTGGTGGTCGGCGAGAAGCTCGGGCGGAAACGAATGCTGATCTTGTTCACGATCATCATGGGAGCGGGCATCCTGGTCCAGACGGCGTGCCATAACATGACGCAGATGGTTTGGGGTCGTCTGATCGCAGGTGTCGGCAACGGTGGCAATACGGCGACTGCTCCGGTCTGGCATGTGGAGACGTCTCATCAAAGCGCGAAGGGCAAGGCGGTGGTGAAGGAGATGGCGGTCAACGTCTTGGGCTTCGTCATCTCGAACTTCATCACGCTCGCGTTCAGCAGTCTGATGACCGAGGCTCAATGGCGATTTCCTCTCGGCATCCAGCTCATCTTCGTCGCCATCATCCTCGTGATGGTGCCTCTGTTGCCAGAGAGCCCGAGGTGGCTGCTCTCTCGCAAACGCGACGACGAAGCGAGGTACGTGTTGGGCCTGTTGAACGACCACGACGTGGACGAGGAGTTCGAACAGATCCGCACCTCGGTGAAAGCAGAACAAGCTGCCCAAGGCTCGTGGTCGCAGCTGTTGAAGGGCGGTTTGCCCGCGAGACGTGTGCTGTTGGGCATGATCCTGCAGATTGCTCAGCAGCTCTCCGGAATCAACGTACTGGCGTACTATCTCCCCGTCGTGCTCCACCGATCGGTCGGCCTACCACAGCTTACCGCCCGCTTTGTAGCGACTGCGAATGCGGTGAGCTTCTGGCTAACCACCTCCGCGTCGATCCTGTTCGTAGACAAACTCGGTCGCCGCTCGCTTCTCATGTCGGGTGCCGGAATCATGGCCGTGGCTTTCCTCGGCGTCTCCATCGGAGTCGGCGTGGGATATGCCGAGCCTGGCCGCCAGGGACCCGGCATCGTGGCCACCGTCTTCATCTGGCTGTACTTCACCGCCTTCTCCTCGGGCTGGATCTCGGTCCCCTGGCTTTACCCGGCTGAAATCAATTCCTTACGCTTCCGAACCAAGGGCGCGGCACTCGCGACGGCGATGGATTGGCTGTTCAATTACGTCGTCGTTCAGACCACGCCGGTCGGTATCCATCACCTGAAATGGGGCCTCTATCTGATCTACGCCGTCCTCAACGCCACCTTCGTGCCTCTGGTATACTACCTGGTCGTCGAGACACAGGGCCGCAGCCTGGAAGAGACGGATCGTTGGTTCGAGCGGAATCGGGGTTGGCTCGTTCACAGAGCGGATCACACTGCTGGCGGGGACTCACACGGCATGAATGGAGGTGTTCGGTTGACGAAACTCGAGACTGCGGACGACCATGAAGCTATGCTGAGGTCTTTTGCCGTATCTGGCGATGACGACGACGACGACCTGGCTTCGTTGGAAAGCCCGGTGACGAGACGGGGCTCGTACACGATGGTCGGGTGAGCATACTTGGGTCGTCTGTCCGAGCAAAGCTACGAGCTGCGCTGTGGCCCATTCCGAGCTTTTTCACCAAGGCGAAGCCTGCTTCTAGGACTTTTTGAGATCTAGTAAGGGACATCCCACCTTCTCCACAAGATGCATGGTGCAAGCTCCATCGGTAGCCACGGCAAACTGCGCTTGGTGACACTGGGCGCCGCATGACTTCACAGTCAACGTGGTGAAGTGCAGTGTACCGGAGGCGTGGGTGACCCTATGGCTCTCGGTGGAGTTTGACATGGGTGGAAGCTTCCTGCGCTCTACGGGTAGCCCGTCAAGACAAGGAAGCCGTTCGCGGTCATGCCGTGCAGCCTGATAGAAGAAGGGATGTTGTCAGGAGGATGCATCCGAAGAATGACATGTGACGAAGACGGCTGTGGATAAGTGATCAACTACATAGCCTGCCGAGAACCCCAGCTCGGGAGTTCAGAAGATATACGCTGCAACAGTTCGACAAATGCCAAGGTCTGGCAATACACATTTGGTCTACGAGTGACTGGGCAGCGAGTTACACATGCAGACTCAACGACAACCTACTTCATTGCAGCCCGCACCTCTTCCTCGAACCCCCTTTTCCAATCCTCTGGGCCTCTCGTCGGCTTCCAACCTAATTTCCGTGCGACCACGCCCTTCGTCCTCGAATTACTACTGAATCCCAACTCGACCAACAGGGTATCGCCACCCGTCAAAACTTTGGCGCCTTCTTCGAGTGATACAGACTTGACCTCCCTCGTCTCAATCTTACCAGCCGCGTGAGCAGCATCCGCCACCCCCTGCGCGAGATCAAACCACCTGTGCCGTCCGTTCTCGGAGAAAATGATCCCTTCCTTACCCCAGGGGAGATCTCTCCCGCCGCTTTCCAGCACGTTGAGGAGGCAGAGAGCGTAGAGCTCGGATAAATCGTCAATGTGCACATTATCCCAGACGCCTTCGCCTTCCTCCACTATGACGGCTTGGCCGTTGGAGACGGTCGCTCTGGCGTACGCAGGGACTTGGATGCTGCTTTTATTGAACCCGCCCTGGCCCACGCCGTAGATGGTCGGCGACATGATCACGAGCGTCTTCACCCCGGTCTCGAGCCCGGCGTCGATGACGCCGAGTTCACTCGTGCGCTGGCCGTAGGGTTGCTTCTCGTTGCGCATGTGTTCATAGCCGTAGATGTCATCCTTGGAGTCGTCGAAGACCTTTTCCGGATCCGCTTCGGTGTACGCTTTCGTGATGGGTTGATCGGCCAGGTTGGACGTGCCGGAGGTGTGGATCATGAAGACGTCCCGGCCCGTTTGCTGCTTGCGTTTCGCGAGGCCGCGGACCAGTGCGGCGGCGCTCGCCGGGTGATAGCCCAGGGTGGTGTTGATGACGATGTCGTGGGTGCTGGCGATGTCGACGGTGCGGTCGATGTCGTCCAGGTCTTGGTACAGCACCGGGTTCACGCGCCGGCCGTACGCGGTGTTGAGTTTCGCGACGCGGGCGTGCCCGCGGACGAGACAGGTGATGGTGGCGTCTTTGAGGGCGGGGTGCTCGGACTTCAGCAGGTGGGCGAGGATGGAGCCGCCGATGTAGCCTGATGCTCCCGTGAGTAGGATCTTGGGTTGTTCGGGCGCCGCCATTTTAAGTTCTTTGATCTAGTCTTTCCGTTAAAGGTGGTCTGACTGTAGAGTAATTAATGACAGACTCTCTCTTGTGTGATCGGAGTTTGTGCCGGGGATTGCAGAATGACATCACAGCCTGGTGTCTCCCATGTTCGAATCGGCAGACAATATAAGATCAATGTTGGAAGCCGGGAACATGCATGGAACATTCTGAACATTCTTTGTGCATGTGTGCGGTATTCTGAGGTCACGTGACTTTCACGCAAGTCGCCATCCGGAAGAGCTCGGCAGTCGTCGAGTTCCTTTTCTCTCCCGTCTGATGACTTCAGCAATTGGAGTATAGCCCGGCAGCAGTGGATGAGGTAGGTAAGAGCCTTTCCGTATTTCCACCATCTTCTACCCTTTCCTGAGCGGAAACTTCGTGGCTTTGCTGCGCCTTCACACCGGTCTTTGTATCCAATATGAGGACCACCTGATCCTGCACAGCCTCCATCACCAGTCAGATCCGTCACACTTTTGACTCGCATATCCCTCGAGCGAAGAGGAATCTCCCATTCATCCACCATATCAAACAGCGAAGGCAAAGGTGAACGGTGCACATGGCAGCAGCAGAGTACTACAACCCAGGTGGCGGATCGCTGCGCGTGCCGCAGCACGCTCCTCACCCCCAACAGCGGCCGCCATACCAATCGCAACAGAGCCTGAACTCCTTACCATACCCGATCTCCGACGCGCCACCTCCATACTCAACATACACCGATCAACCACCCAGACCGAACTCCCAACCTCCGCCGCAAAGCCGAGTACACTTCCAGAACAACAGCTACCCACAAAGCCCTGCGCCAGCGCCATATCAGCCGCAAAACGGCGGCTACCAGTACCCGTCAGAAAAGCAAGGGCAGAGGCCACCGTCACAGAATATATACCGACCACAAGCTGCACCGTCACCATACCAGTCGCAACGACCGCAAAGTCAAGCCGGATACCCTTTTCCCAATGGCCAGGCACCAGCCATGCAACAGCCGTACGGCAGACAACCCCGGTACGACCCGCCACGCTCGAAAGACAACTACGACGGCGACTCGCGCTCTCTGAGCCGCAGCCGCAGCCGAAGCCGAGATCGCAGACGACACCATCACCACCACCACCACCATCACCACGGCGGCAGCGGTAGACCCCCGATGGAAAAGAAGAAACAGAGCGGCGTGTCCACCTTCCTTGGTGCCGGCGGCGGCGCTCTGATCGGCGATGCCATTTTCCCCGGGCTGGGAACCCTCGGTGGTGCTATCCTGGGTGGCGTCGGTGGGCATGAGTATGGGAAACAGCGGCGGAGTTACAGTAATCCGAGCAGGGCGAGAGATGCGCGTTACGGAAACGAGGATGAGTATGGTGATGTGATGTATGGGCGTGGGCGGAGGTATTAAGGATTGGTTTAGAGGAGCTCCTCAGCGCTTGACGCCGGCATGCGTGTATGGCTTGTTACGATGGAGATGTAACGGTTTTATGTAACGACATGTCATGAATCGTGAATGAGCGAAAGATGAAGTTTCAAGACAGACTCCTTGACTCTTCACATGTCATCATTGTCACCCGTTTGTTGCTTTTGCGTTGGGTCGATAAACCCCTGCTGAAACGGGCGATCAGATGCGCAAGCTGGCTCAGCTGGTGATACATCAATGAGCCCGTTGCTCTAGTATTCAGGATTTGTACCTTCTTATCTTCTACCATGAACATCAAGTTGAGGTTCATGTACGAGAGTACATTCATAGTACATACAGTCCCGAGGTAGGTATGTCGATCCTGTGGCTGCCTTCATGTTCGATGCGTTCTTAGTCAGCGGCCAGCTTCTGCCTTCTTCACAGTCCTGAACCTCGGACACGGGTCTCTCTCTCCCTTTTGACATCATGCAGATCGAGATAGCAATGGCATCTCAGTACAAGACGTTCTGTCTGCCCCCGTCGGTGCGAAGCCACTTAGTCCAATACGTGACAAGGAAATGCGCATTTTCGACGTCGCGATGCGTACGTGCTGGGCATGAGAACCCTCTGGTAGGTCATTCTACCGTCTCCCAGTCATGAGAAGCATATACGTGCTTCTCAGCTAAGAGCACCGCATGGGTTGATGGATTCCATCAGGGGTTGCCACGGTCCGGCACGCCTCCGAATCTGGCTGCGCGGATGAAACGAGGTATGAAGCGTTTCTCACGATTCGATACCGAGCAAGAGTGCATGGGCTGACGACGGTCTAGGATTACCCGAGAAACGGCCAATAACCAATGTCACCAAAGTAGTGGCCGTCAGCAGCGCCAAAGGCGGTGTCGGCAAGAGCACGATCGCTGTCAACCTGGCTCTGGCGGCTGCGAGGCAAGGCGTCGCGACCGGTATCCTCGACACGGACATCTACGGTCCCAGTATACCGACTCTGTTGAATGTACGTCGATCTCACCCCGTCATAGTCCACACGACTGACAATCGCAAAGCTCGAAGGACTTGAGCCTGAACTTGATAGCAACAATCGCCTCATGCCATTGACTGCATACGGTGTCAAGACAATGTCCATGGGCTTCTTGGCCCCACAGGACAGTCCGATTGCGTGGCGGGGGTTGATGGTTCAGAAAGCCATGAACCAGCTGTTATTCGAGGTCAGCTGGCCGAAACTGGACTTGCTCATTTTGGATCTTCCACCCGGCACTGGCGATGTGCAGCTCACAATTACGCAAAGCATTCAGTTGACGGGTAGGGCATTCTCGTGACCCCTTACTGCTGCTCTCCATTGTACCGCTGATCGTCACAACCACAGGCGCGATCATAGTCTCAACCCCTCAGGACCTGGCACTCCGAGACGCAGTCCGAGGCGTCGACCTCTTCAAGAAAGTCGACGTCCCGATCATCGGCATGGTGCAGAACATGAGCACTTTCACTTGCAGCAATTGCGGGCATAACCATGATATTTTCGGTCTTGATGGTAGACTATTTTCGATAACATCCGCTCGGAAAATCCCGGTATTGATTATGTTGTAGGTGCGCGAAACAAATGCAAACAGATGGGCATTCGATTGCTCGGGGATATCCCACTGCATCCTCAGATCTGCCACGATGCGGATATGGGGAAGCCGACGGTGGTGGCGAGCCCGAAAGGTCCTCAGGCTGAGGCTTTCTCGAAGATTGTGCAAGAATTGATGACCACAATCGGTTTGAGGTGATTGTAAGGGCAGAGTCTGTTGACGACCGGAGTGTGAAGTGGCTTCGCAGCTGGCACCACCTGCAATTGCTGCTGCACTGGAACAAGCTGCGGCTTGTGAAAGATATCGAGTGGGTCGCCGGTTTGCAATACTTTCTATATGGGATTGAGTGATTGTGCAGTACCCCATTATTACTGACGATCGCTGCATACCTAGTCCTCGGCTTCCTTCTCTAGACACGAGGCTCGGAACTTCGACGCGGGAAAGCTTGCCGATCACTTGCAATGAGGGGAACGGAGAAATGCCCCATGTCAACATTCCAGCACCCAACGACAATGAAAGGCCGGTACAGGTATGCGGACGAGACATACTCGTGCCCGCTTCGGATGATGCTGTGCCGAGTCACGTTGCTCTCACAATGTACATAGATAAACCTCTGAAGCACCACAAGGGTCCGTCGAGAGACACAAGTCAAAAGCCAGCGATTGATTCCACACGCTCGTAAAGATGTTCACGCTCATCCCGTCGCTTGCTCTTGTGCTGCTCTCGAATCTGGGATTAGCCGCACCTCTTGATGCTGACATCAACGGCGTCGACATCAGCAGGCGAGCTTCAAATGCGTCAAGCTTGCAGGTCGACCTGGGCTACGAAGTATACGATGGCTTCTACGATGCCTCGTTCGGTTTCAACACCTGGCTTGGTATTCGGTATGCGGCGTCGACTTCTGGGAACAACAGATGGCGGGCTCCGCAAGGTAAGGCTTCCACACTGGCATCTCTTGACTCTATTAGTGCTAACGCAACTTACAGTAAGTGTACCACCGTGGCTCTATCGCTGTCACCCGGCGTGGAGTGGTGCTCTGACAATGACTAGCCTCCGGGAACCAACCGGGGCGAAGTGATCCAAGCCAACGCACTTCCGCCACGATGCCCCCAAGGGCCTCAAGCTCCCCTCCCAGCTGGATTCAACTACACTGGATCGGAAGATTGTCTTTTCCTCAACGTCTACGCTCCAGCGAATGCCACGAATTCACCTGTGTATGTTCCCATCGGAGTCACCACAGTGACCGCACTTATGGCTCGCTGCTAGGCTGACTAAATGTACAAAGGTTCGTGTGGGTACATGGTGGGGGTTATGGCACTGGCTCGGGCACCCAGGATGTTGGCGACATTACCGCGATCAACAACAATAGCTTCGTCAGCGTCGTGATCCAGTACCGCCTGGGCGCTTTCGGCTTCCTTTCGTCCGATGAAGTGCACCACTTCGGCAGCGTCAACGCTGGACTGTTGGACCAACACATGACGCTGAAGTGGGTGCAAGAGCACATCGCGAAGTTTGGCGGTGATCCACGCAAGGTGACCATCGCCGGGGAGTCGGCCGGAGCTGGAAGCGTGATGTTGCAGGCAATGGCGTACGGTGGGACGTTGGGGACCAGCATGTTCGATAACATCGTGGCGGCATCTCCTTACCTTCCCATGCAATATCCCTACAATGGCTGGGAGCCGTCTCAGTCATATTACGCATTCGCCGAGGTCGCCGGATGCCTCTCCGGACGAGCCTATGGAAACTCAAGCACCAAGGTTATCGACTGCCTCCGTCAAGCGCCGTCCGATGCTCTCCAGAACGCGAATGCCATCGTTGGTGCATCAGGCACCTGGGGCACGTGGGCCTTCCTTCCCGTGACGGATGGTGACTTCGTTCGACAGCGGCCAAGTCAGCAGCTCACGAGTGGAAAGGTCAACGGCAAACGGGTTATGTCTGGCAACAACGCGATGGAAGGAGCTTCATTTGTGATTCCGGGCGTTTCAACGGATGCCGACTTCGAAGCTTGGCTGAGATTGGAGTACCCTATGCTCTCGTCGAGCGATGTCGAACAGGTGCTGAACAAATTTTACCCGGCCTCCAACGTGTCGTCCGTGCCGTACGCGACTTGCGGCGACTGCGGCGGCGCGACCGCCGTCAATGTGGGACCCATCGCCGTAGGAGCACAACAGCGCGCCATCAACCTGTACTCGGAAACCACGTTCGTCTGCCCATCCTACTGGCTCGCGGCCGCGTTCGACCCCTCGCACGGGAAACAAGCGTACAAATACCAGTACTCTGTCCCCGCCGCCCAGCACGGCGCCGATCTCGGTGCCGAAGGCCTGAGAGCGGAGACGGCGAACGTGAGCCCGGAGTTCTACGACGCCTTCACGACGATGTGGGGTAACTTCATCACTGACAAAGACCCATCCATCTCGAACGAGTTGGCTAATGGGAATGGATCTGCTGCGGTCAACGCTGCGAGCGGATGGCCGGTTTTCACCACGCGGGGCTATGGTGCGTACAGGATGCTTAATCTGAATGAGACGGGTGGCCAGGAGTACAGTGCACATGTGGTTGCGTACCCGGCGCCGAATGCAACTCAGTATGAAGGACCGGGACTCGAGAACGACTTTCGCGTTGTCGATGCTTATGGCTGGGAAGGGGGTCGGGGGGCGAGGTGCGACTTCTGGAGACAGGTAGGTGCTAGGGTACCTGAGTGAGCGCATAGACCACAAATGTTTCATGCGTTGAGCGACTCGGATGAGCGTTCACCTATCAAGCAATGTCCACCCTTGTCAATGTTATTGCGCATGATCTGCCAGAATCCCGATTTGGATTGTTCGCCAGATGCCTGAGGCTGTCATTCGGCAAACCTGCCGTCTGACTTTACTTGCTGCAAGAAATTAATTTTCTGAGATTGTGTTTTGATCTCTGCTTTGCACACAACCAGACTTCGGCCTCGTGCCTTTTCTCATTGTTGTTTGCACTCCTTCCAGTGATACCCAAGTCCTTTGCACTCATTCATCATGGACGAGCGGGAGTTCGTCTCGCTCCTCCAAGCGCTACTGCAGCCGGATACGCAGAAGGTAAAGGCTGCAACTGGCCAGCTGAACAAAACGTACTACACCTCCCCCGCCTCGGTCCCGGCACTCATACACATCATCATCTCTCATGACCAGCCAGAGCTTCGGCAGCTGGCGGCTGTAGAGGCGCGGAAGCTCGTCAGCAAGCATTGGGCGGCGGTGCCAGAAGCCTCGAAGTCCCAGCTAAGAGAGCAACTGCTCAAGTCAACGATCGACGAGGAGAAAGCATTGCCGAGACATAGCAAGGCGAGGGTCATTGCAGCCATCGCGAAGATCGACCTCGAGGATGGACAATGGCAGGAGTTGCCGGGCGTCCTGCAACAGGCGGCGACGAGCCAGGCGGTGAGGCACCGTGAAGTGGGCATCTACATCATCTACACGCTGCTCGAGACTATGCCGGACATGTTCCAGGAGAACATGAGTCAGATGCTCTCTCTCTTCAACCGGACAATCCAAGATCCAGAGTCGATAGAGGTGCGGATAAATACGATGCTTGCCTTATCGGAGCTGGCCATGGTCCTCGACACGGACGAAGACCCCAGCAGTCTGAAGAACTTCCAGAATACCATTCCACACATGGTCAAGGTCCTTCAACAGACGATTGAGGCAGAGGACGAGGAGCACAGCATGCAGGCATTCGACGTGTTCAATAAGCTGTTGAGCTACGAGAGCGCCTTCCTGAGTATGCACTTCGGCGATCTCTTGCAATTCTTCATGCACGTGGCGGGCAAGGTCGAGATTGATGACGAGGTCCGGTCGCAAGCTTTCAGCTTTCTGATGCAGAGCGTACGCTACCGCAAGCTCAAGGTGCAGAGCCTGAAGGTTGGCGAGCAGATGACCAAGATGTGCCTGCAAGTCGCTACGGAGCTTGACGAGCTTCCTGCTGACGAGGACGACATTTCGCCTGCCCGTTCCGCGCTTGGACTCCTGGACATCTTGAGTGAGAGTCTGCCGCCGAGTCAGGTGGCTGTGCCATTACTCAAGGCGATCGGTCCGTTCGTGCAGAACAGCGATCCAAGCTACAGGCGGGCCGGTATCCTTGCTTTGGGTATGTGTGTCGAGGGCGCGCCCGACTTCATCGCCACGCAGCTGAAGGAGATCTTGCCCCTCGTGCTACACCTACTCGAAGACCCCGATACTGGCGTGCGAAGTGCTGCGCTCAATGGTGTTGCCCGCCTCGCAGATGACCTTGCTGATGATATGGGTAAGGAGCACGCTAGACTCATTCCGGCGCTGGTCAAGAACTTTGACTTGGCTCTACAAGGCATGCGCAATTCACCGCCTAGTGGCAAGGAGCACGAATTGAACACACACATCCTTAAGGCGTCCTGTATGGCGATCGACTCTCTGATCGAAGGTTTTACCCAAGAGGACGCCGCCAAGTACGTCAACGAACTTGTACCTAGGTTTGCGACGCTCTTCGACCATGATGACCACAAGGTGCAGATGGCTGCCGTCAGCGCTGCCGGGTCCATCGCCAGTGCGTCGGAATCTGCGTTTCAGCCATACTTCGAGGGGACGATGCAAAGCCTCGGACGGTACATCAACATCAAGGACAATGAAGAGCAGCTTGAACTGAGGAGTATTGTCATTGACTCGCTTGGGAAGATCTCGAGCGCCGTTGGTGCTGAGGCGTTCCAGCCGTTCGTCACACCTCTCATGCAGTCCAGCGAAGAAGGTCTCCATCTTGACCATCAGCGCTTGAAGGAGACAAGCTTCATTCTCTGGTCGATTCTGGCCAGAGTATATGAAGAGAATTTCGAGCCTTTCCTACCAGGCGTGGCGAAAGCGCTGCTGGATTGCCTTGAGCAGGAGGAGGTGGATAGCGAAGTTCAGCTCGGTGCTGAAGCTTCCGACCTCATCGGACAGGAAGTGACCATTGCTGGGAAGAAGATCAAGGTTGCCGGTGCGAATGGCGTGAATGAGGGTGACGACGGTGACGATGACGCTATCGTGCGAGCGCTTATGGAGGGTGCGGAAGAGGACGGGGATGACTGGGACGATCTCGGTGCCGTTACGGCTGTCGCCATGGAGAAGGAGATCGCCGTCGAGGTCATTGGCGACGTCCTTACACATGCCAAGGGCAAATACCTACCCTACATGCAAAAGACTATCGAAGTCACTATCCCACTCCTCGACCACAGCTTTGAGGGGGTGCGCAAGAGTGCTGTCGGTACCTTGTGGAGGGCATACGCATGCCTCTGGGGCTTGGCCGAGGACGGTGGCATGCAGAAGTGGCAGCCGGGTCTTTCTATCAAGGTCAAACCAACCGCCGACCTCGAGAAGCTGGGCGACCTCGTGATGAAGGGCACGCTGGCGCTGTGGGAAGAGGAGATGGACAGGTATGTGATGAGACTTTCTCCTTACACTTCGCCACTTCTTCGCTCTTCGTGATGAGAACACTTTCGTTTACCCAGCTCACTCAGATGCTACGGCATATGCTGCGAGACCGTAGAGGCTGTTTCTGACTTACCACGCGACTGCAACTGCTTTGATTGTAAAACACATCTTTGGAAGCAGACGCTGACTATTGTCCAGGGCCACCGTGACCGAGATCCATCGCAACGTCGCCGCCACGCTTAAGCTCTGCGGTCCCGCCATCTTGTCTCCCGGAGCTACGCCTGGCAATTCAACTCCGCTTGAGCAGATCACTGCCCTCCTCCTGCTTGTCTTGCAGAAGCAGCATCCCTGCCAAAAGGACGAGGACGAAGTGGAAGACGCGGAAGCTCTTGCCGGGGAGAGTGCCGAGTACGATTGGCTCGCCATTGAGACTGCGCTCGAGGTCATCACCGCCCTAGCGACTGCTCTCGGCCAGCAATTCGGCGAGCTGTGGAAGATCTTCGAAACGCCCATCATGAAGTATGCTTCTTCGCAGGAACGGTTCGAACGCTCGGCGGCTGTTGGCTCCATGGGCGAGTGCATCGAGGCGATGGGAGCAGCGTGCACCCCGTACACACCCAGAATGATGCGTGTCCTTCTCAAGCGCTTGACCGACGAGGATCCCGAGACCAAGAGCAACTCTGCTTTCTCGGTGGGTCTGTTATGTTTGCACAGCACAGATGGCAAGGAGGTCCTTGGCAACTATCCAACCATCCTGACATCGCTCGAGCCGCTGTTGCACGCGCAGTCGGCCACCCCGAGCGAGCACGAGGCGCGGCTTCTGGACAACGCGGCCGGTTGTGTGTCGCGTATGATCAAGAAGGCGCCGCAGAGCGTTCCGCTTGATCAGGTCTTACCACATCTCGCCAGCCTGCTTCCGTTGAAGGAGGACTTCCGCGAGAACGAGCCGGTATTCGACATGATCGTGTCGCTGTACCAACAGCAGAACGGGGTGATTCAGGGCCTAACGGACAGACTCATGCCGGTGTTTGAGAAGGTGTTGGGCCCGCCAGAAGAGCAGCTGAGTGACGAGACGCGGGGAAAGGTGCAGGAGCTGGTTCAGTATCTCAGACGATGAGGCGATGTGGGAATTGGGCCAGTTCAGGTGGTGGGGTTTATTTGTTGCGATGATGATAACGACGCATAAGCATGGCGTGGAATGGCATGGCATTGATTGTGATACCCGAGCATGGCGACTCCACGTGCACGAAGTCGTTCGAGTTGATGACGATAGATAGGTCGAGCCTTCTCATGAAGCAAGCGAGATTCCGAGAGATCTTTCATCTTCTGCGTTTCATCTCAGGTGTTTCATTGCCGCTCTTCAAACTTGCTAAGATCACTGACGGAAAATGAAGCTTATCCGTCTATACGGTGCGAGCCGGGACCTGCCGCATGAGGCAAGGGAAACATAAGCGAACGATGGACAATGCGGCAGCATCCCTCCTTCGCATGGCCGTATGACGATTCGCATGAACACTTGTTGAAGCACCGAAGATGGCCGTCCACGACCAGGCATGGAGAGGGTTTTCGGTGATGGACGGAGCGAGAGGGTGGAGGGTGTAGTGGTCACCATTATCGGCGGCACGACATATGGGAAACACAGATCAGGGATTGTATTCTCCGAAAGGCGTGGCGTGCACCTGTGCTGCCCACGGCAATACGTCCGTTCAACCCGCAAAGGAGGGTTGGTCTGCACATCGTCACCTTTGTGATGGGTTCTACAGAATGCGTCACCGTGGAGCACACAAACGGTCTTTCTTTCTCCAGGACACGGAATCCGGCTTGTGCAACCATCACACGAAACCTGCAGAGCTACAAAGACCATGCCCCACTCACACCGACGCACTGCTGCAGAATGGCGATCCACCGTTGACGTACGACATCGGCAAGAGACGAACCCGGCTAGCACATACCCTGCGCACTGCAGCTTCCCACCTACCTGGTCCATCCTGCATGCAGATGAATGGCGCTGGCGCTGGCGCCGCCTCGCGTGCGACGGTGAACGACAGACGATTATCATGTACCTGTCCTCTGTACGCTGGTGGGACGAAGCAACGGCTTTACGGGCAGCAGCAGCAGCAGCAGACAGCAGACAGCAGACTACAGCAATGCAGCCAATCCATTCACTTCACCCTCAGCCGCTTTTCCCTTCACCCTGTCTGTGACCATCATCTAAATTCTAGAGAGGAAATCCTCCGCACTCGATGTGCGTACCACGTCTCGCCCGCCATCGTGACACAGTCTAGGACCACCAACAACCGGCCGACCGGCGAGGAGGTGGGGGGGAGCTCTTGTTGTCACACTCGCACAGCATCTATGCACCGGCAGCACCGCCCGCATGCACGGCTAAATGGACGACAGAAGCCAAGACCTCTTTGTCTCTCTGCGAGAATGCGTGGCTGAATAGATAGGTGGATGGCTGCAGCGGCCGTTCCTCGTGCGCTTTTGTGCGGGAAAAGAAAAAAGGAATGGTCTCGTGGCTGCCAATCGAAGATTATCGGCGGCTGGCTGCGCGGTGATTGTTCGCAGCAGAGCGGGCGGTGCGGGAGGTGGAAGTGATGTGGGCGTTTTGGTTGTGGCGGTCCGGGGGGTGTCTCTTTCTTGTTATTACGGGTGGGTTGATGCTGTAGAGCCTGAGAGAGGTGACAAAGTGGCAGTGTTTACGGTCACCCCCGACTCCCCGACACGAGAAGATGAGGGGAGATGAGGATGAGTGAGGGAAGTAAGAAGAGTGTGACAGTGGAAAGCAGTCAACCGATGTGCGGATTCACCGAACATGGGACGAAATAGGAAAGTAGTACTGTGGAGCTGTTTGGTTCTACCTAGGTACCTACTTTTCGACACCACACTTTCTCCCTCTAGCCTAGCCAACATAATGTACCTACAATTCGATACGCAGTCTCCGAACGTATACAAGGAGGAAAGCAGATCAAAAGTCAAACATCAGCTGTACAGTATCGCATTTTGGTACACGGGCGTAGACATATCCAACATCTTTTGGACAATATCCAACAAATCCCCTACACACCCATCACACCTCCACCACTCTTCCACAATGTCCAGAATCTAGCCCCAAAGTACATGTACAGTATGTATCCAACCGCCATGTTTCCGCTTTTTGGGGGTCTGTACACAATAAGCTCTCACATCCTCTCGCACACCCCTCCCCGTCACAGCCAGCCTCTCTTTTTGCAACGCTCAATCCAATCCAATCCAAAAAAATACTCCAATGAACACCCCCTTTGTAAAAAGCAAGCCAAAACCAAAGTCAAAAGCCAAAGGACCCAAACACTCAATAAAATCCAAAGCAAGCGAGGGTTGCAAACGGAAAGGCGCAATGCTAGCCACCCCCCAAAAGGAAAACGCAAAGGCCATCCTGGTATCATTGTGAATGGAAACCACCTCCCCCCGCCTCTCTCCAGCTTTCTCTTCCCCAGAAAAGAAAGAACATAGCAAAAAACGTAACGACGCGGAACGCCATGCTAAAACGTGTCTTTCAATGCGGCATGCAACGGAAATGAGGCTGTATAAGTGTTATTAAACGAATGATCGGTGACGTGACCTAGAGGCTGAAGGTCCTTTCGGAAAAGGCTTCGAGCCCTCGCTCATCATCGCCCCGCACTCGTCGGTTGTGCGGGAGGGTACGGGGGCGCGAGCGAGTTGGCTCGACTCGGTCGTGGGACGAACGGGTCGGATTTCTTGCGCGATGCGGGTAAGGGCGGCGGG
>Ga0058704_10000420_pt1 | contig 22312 bp, 21 predicted proteins | sample AgamicMgSfe_FD_71363 | JGI IMG/M metagenome (GOLD analysis project Ga0058704, IMG submission 71363) | Agave microbial communities from Guanajuato, Mexico - Mg.Sf.e | ecosystem: Host-associated > Plants > Phyllosphere > Phylloplane/Leaf | place: Guanajuato, Mexico | collected 2012-05-30
GAATCCTTTCGCATCCCTCAGTGCGATCATGGTAGGTCCTTCTGTCCATCATCGCGATCCACTATAAACAAGAGCGCCTACCGCGAGGAACACTTTTCACAAAACCCCCATGGCTTTTCCAGGACCCCTTGCAGAACGTTCGGATTCCGTCTATCGGAAGGAACAGCAACAATCTCTCGACAGCGACAAGCAAGTTGTCGACTACGAAAGCCAATCGGGAGCAGACAACGCGCCAATGGTGCTCGAGCAAGCGAAAGAGGCCGTTGTGCGACGGCCCTTACGAGAAGCGGATAAGGAGGTCACGAGCAGCTGGCAGGTCATCTCGCGAGAGGACAGCGCGCCCATACCTGTCGAGCCTATGTCCCCACACGTATCGACATCAACATTCCACATGACGAGAGAGCGACCTCCGCCCTACGGCAGCCTCGAGCGAGATGACAGCGGTCCCAGCTTGCCAGGGTTTGCGTCACCCTCACTCATCGAACCGGACGCTACACCAGACACGCTGGCAGCACGCCTCGAAGACCGGTCCGCCGTCGGTCAACTCCTCAGCTGGATCCCGTCCACGACCCGAGTGCTCCCGCGAGACATGCCTCGGCTTGAAAAGCCCGTCGTGATCCCACAGCTCGATGTCCCACCCGTCGGCGAGAGCGTCCCCTTCCAGCGATGCTATAGCGACCTCCTCGCCTGCCACGACGTGACCATGCGCGACTTCACCGCCTTTCTCGACGGTCTCGCCATCGCCCAGGCCCCGGGCCCCACCCTCCAAGGCCTCAAAGTCTTCGGCGCCGGCGTCAGCATGCTTCCCCTCCCTCTGCTGCCCCTCGCCGGTCGCGGCATCTCAGCCCTAGCGACGGCGGGATCGGGACATTCCGGCAGCCGCGCCCGTCTCTACCTGACCCGCGCCACGAGGCAGTACTTCGCCCCTCGCCGGCTTCGCGTCCACATCGTCTCCGACGACGACCTCGGGCCGCTATGGCTGCGCATGCCGTCCGGCGCACCTCGTCTAGCGCCTCTCGCGGCGCACGGGCTCATGGACAGCATCTGCACGCGGCGGTTGCGGGCGCTGGAGGCATATACGGCGCCGTTGCGGTTCGACGTGCCGGCATTGGATTACGATGCTAAAGCTGTTGACAAGCTTGCGAGGAAGCATCTGAGTCATAGGATCGGGAGGGGTATCAAGGATTTAGCCAAGTCGAGGGAGGAGCAGAGGGCGGGTGGAGCGAAGGGGTTGGAGGCGGAGATGGAGGAGGTGAAGAAGTGTGCGAGGTTGAAGTGGATTGTCGTGGAGTCTTTCTAGCTTGTATGTGGCGAGACTTACTTTAGGTGGAGGAGTCTGGTTGGTGTTATACCCCGGTGGCAATGTACTGTCTCTTCCTTACGAATACTATGGCATTTCCATTGACCGACTTCTCGTCAACATGTTAAGATGAAGTCGGGCAGACTCGCAAGGAGTCACTCCCGTGTGAGTGCTGTGAGGGTAAATTGGCGCTTCTTCCGCTTTAGGACATGCCGCCGGCTGAAAGCGGCAGTGGCCGCCTACTTCTGACCTCCCGTCACATCGACGACTGCATGTGCTGGTGGGGTCTCGGGATACATATACCATCACTCCATCACCTCCCACCCCAAGTTCTCCCTCTGCTCAACCCTCACACAAACTTGGCGGTCGTCTTCTGGTGTATCGTGTGAACCGGCATGCCGTTTCTGATCTTATCGAGCGATCGCAAGCAACATCTGGACGCCGGTTGAGGACTATCGGCGCTATCATAGCAAGGTTCCCAACCCGCTCAAACATCGCGACCCCTTCGACCATCTATCGACATGGCCAAGACGAACACGGTCACCGAAGTGCGGCCGCGGCTTTCGTTCCAAGGTGACACCACCAATGCAACGGCAGGGAAGCACCGTAGCAGCTCTCCCTATACTGTGCCTTCAAGCGAAGCGTACGACGCAGGTCTCGCGCGCATCCCCGTAACGCCGAACGACGACTTGAAGCCAACGAGTCGCAGCTACATGGGTGAACCGCTGGAGCACCTCTCCCGTGCGCTCTCAAACAGCAGTCGCGTGAAGCCCGCCGAAGATACGCTCGAGCTCCGTCCGACGGCCAGTCATACTGCACAGCTATCTGGTCTTCCCGAAGAAGCTGGGTCACCCACTCAACCCATCATACAGGGTGTACCTCCCGAGCTCGACAATCTCACCAAGGAAATCATCTTCGTGCTCGTCTGCACCAGCGGTCAACTACTCTTCTCGTTCTTCATGGGCAACGTCACCGTGAACCAGGAATCCTTCAAACGAGCGCTCGGTCTCCAGACTGCGCAGACGCCGTGGCTCGTGGGATCCTACCTCATCGCGCTAGGCCTGAGCGTCATCGTCGCGGGTTCGCTGACCGATCTGGTCCCGCCCAAGCGCGTCGTGGTCACGGCCTTCGCCTGGCTCACGCTCTGGAACATCGTTGGCGCTTTCACCCTGAGCCCTTCGCGCAGCGTGCTCTTCTTCTTCATGCGCGCGATGCAAGGCCTCGCGGTCGGCGTCCTGGTCTCCGCGAGCATGAGCATCCTCGGTCGCGTGTACAAACCCGGACATCGCAAAACCCAGGTCTTCAGCGTCATGGCCACGGGCGCGCCCCTCGGGTTTTGGATCGGCACGCTGCAGGGCGGTGCGTTGTCGCACCGACTACCGTGGGTCTTTGGCTCGACGGCCATGCTGTGCGGCTTGTGGTGCATCGCGGCATGGTATACCATCCCCCCTTTGCGACCGGCAGCCGATACTGCTGGATCGGAGGCGCCTGGCATTCGTCAATTCGACTTCAAAGGCGCGATATGTGCCGTCGCTGGGTGTATATGTCTGCTTTTCGGCCTAACCCAGGGGTCGGCTGCACACTGGTCGCCATACACTTACGTTCTCATCATCGTCGGAGTCCTCCTGCTGGCGTTATTCTTCTGGGTAGAGCAGCGCGTCGCCCGCCCCATGATTCCCAGCAAACTCTGGCGAACACCTGGCTTCGCCCCACTCATGCTGGCCTACTTCCTCAGCTTCGGCGGGTACGCCGGCGCCTGGCAGTGGTACGTGGTGCAATTCTTCCTCCGGATTCAGCGGAAATCACCTCTGACCGTGGCATTGTACTTCATCCCCAACCTCATCGCGGGTGTCATCGCCACCTTTCTCGTCAGCCGGTTGCTGCATAAGGTTCCGGGCCATTACATCTACACCGCGTCGATGATCGCCTATGCTCTCGGCCCCTCCCTCTTCCTCCCCCAGACGCGCGGGACGACGTACTGGGCGCTCAGCATGCCGGGTATCGCGATCGCGACGTTTGGGCCGGACATGGCGTTTGCCTCGGCTTCCATCTTCATCACTTCGAACGTGGCGCGGAGTTATCAGGGCAGCGCCGGGAGTTTGCTGGTGACGATCCAGAATCTGGCGGCCGCCATTTTCACTTCGCTGGCGGACGCGATTGCCACGAAGGTGGATCTCCAGCCCGACGGCGAGATCGGTTTGCGGGGGCTCAAGGCGGCGTGGTGGTTGGCGCTTGCGGCTCAGTTGTTGGGCGCTGTGATCACCGCTGTGGCGGTCAGGATTCCCAAGGAGGAGGAGAAGGAACATGCGACGTGAGGGTTTACACTGAAGAATAAGCTGGACTGAAATGCGTTGTTACAGATCTGGCCAGATATATCTTCGGGTGCCAACGCTGCACTACACCGCATGTCGTCGAAGAAGTGTACTCACTTTCTTTGCGCCGGGCGCCAACCTCCTCCATATTGCCACACCCCGCAGAACCTATCGCTTGTTCTCTTGCAACGGGGTATCCGGCAAAGAAGACACCACTGAGAGCTTACGCTCCTCTGACATCTTCCCATCCGTATTATCCTCGTACACATCCACCGTCCCATCCGAAGAGACGGTCAAAGCCGGCAAAGTCCGATTTGTCTTCGCCTTGGCACTCTCCGTCTGCTTCTCTCGCGCCAGTTGGCGAAGCCGCTTGTACTCCGCGTAGTCCTCGATTTCCTCCAGACCGGGTCGACGCAGGACGGTGTCCATGCTCGGCTCGGTTGGGAGGCGTTTGAACGTGATGCGATAGGCGGTCTCCTTCGTGTGCGGGTCGGTTTTGATGGACCAGCCGGTGACTTTATGCCTACGTCGTTCTCACATTTCACGTTCAGCGCTCGGCCTTTTGCATGTATCATCAGGACTGGAGAGTGTCGACAGGAGGGCGGCAGCTTGCGAAAACTCACAACCCATCATATCTTACCCCTGCCCTGGGCGACCAGAAACTTCGCAGCGTATGACTCCTCAAGATGCGCACCTGGCCGCGCGACGCCGACGTGCCGTTCGTCAGGCGATATCGACCTTTGTCGTCGTTCCTCGCACGATATGTAAAGGCGTCCGGGGTTGGCGATGCTTCTTCGTCCTGGTCGGTCATCAGGATTGCATATGCGCCGTCCGTGTCGGCGATGATGCCGTACCTGGGCTCGGCGCTGTCGATGATGCCGTCGCGGAACGCGAGCAGCGTGTTGATCCACCAGCTGTCGATGACGGTCAGCTCTTGGCGCAGCTCCAAGGTCTGCATTGACGACTAACTCTCCCGCCTTGAAGCCCAGGTCTCCGAAGCGTCGGGCCACCAGCGGGCTGACCTTGACGTCCGGCATCTTCAACCACTTGACCAGCAATTTCTCCTTGCTCAGATCGTCCGCCTTGCAGATCCCGTGCAGCCTCCCTCCCGGCTCGTACAACAGTATTCCGATCTGCTTCAACGGACCGTATTCCGTCTCCCAGGCTTCCTTCAGCGCATCACACCGGTCCACAAGCCTCGCGGGCCAGCGGCTGGCGCTCCCGGCAATGGACATAACGGCGAGGTGAATGCGGCTGTAGCGTATGTCCTCCAGGCTGCTGTGCGAGGTCAAGAGATTTCGCAGGAACTCGTCGAGCTCGAGCATCTCGTCCGAATGCAGTACGTCCGGACCATCCCGTGCTACTTGAGCATCCAGCTCGTCGCGGATCCAACGGGCGTGTCTGCGAAGGAGCTCACGGTCGAATGTCGAGGGCTGCTGGGTGTTGGTGCTCGCTTCATTTAGCGCGGTGGGTCTGTGGACGAGCGATCCAGTCGTTCTGTGAGGATGCAACCCAAATGTTCTTTGGTGGTGTAGCCCGACCGTTCCCTCGCGATGCCACCCGCTTCTGTGCTTCATGTTGGCGGCAAAACGAGAGTTGAAGTTGAAGTGTCAAAATGTGGTTTGGAGTTCTGGGATCGATCGAAGCTGTGAAGCTTGCAAATGTCCGAGAAGGCACGAAGACGGTCGGAAGGGACAAAGGAAGCTGACGAACTTGCCTTGATCGCCATCGCGCTGCCTACTTCCAGGTTATATTCGCCTTCACAAAAACGACCGCCCGTACGGCAAGCGCACCTGCACCCACCCCATGTTTTTTTGCCTCCAGAATTATATGCCCGACCTTCACGCAGCATCGCCAATGTACACATACACCCACCCAAGTGGACCACCTGGCACGTGGCTTGAGCTCTCATCTCCGAGCATCTGTCGCATCGTGCTCGCCATGAGAGTACATTGGCATCAGTCCAGCATCAGTGCCACCTACTTACACGGTCTTCTTCATACTGAGCTTCACTGAACTCCTCCCAAGACCGGCGGAAGGGCGGAGCGTCGTATCCGAGTTTATAGCCGCTCCATTTCACGCCCTGACCGACGAATCCAGCGTCAATCACTCCGTTAAATTCCACACAAGCGTCGTCCGTGAACTCAATCCAGCCACGATTGCCAAGACTGTCATCGTCTAATTGTATCTGGCCCTCCCTGGTCTCGCGACCACACCAGATGAAGTGCACGCGCCGTGGATGGTGGCTAGCCCTATGTGCCTGAGCTTGGTCTTGCTGAACGTCGTGTTGGTGAGCTTCATGTTGCTCAAACCGCTCCCGAACGCGCCGACGGGCGTCCACGAAGCTTTGAGCACCGGAAAAAGCATCGAAGACTGCCAACAGCAAACGCTCGGTCGTCTGCAGTCTCTCGCTGAGGTCGCTCACTTGCTTCTGGAGCGCTTCTATGTCTTCCTGGGCATCTGCAGCATCGGCGCGTTCATTCTCACTATCGGTCGAATCACGACGCCGCCTTTTGGTCCCAGTACCACCCGTAGTCCCACTTGCATGCGGAAGTCGTGAGAAGTCTGTGTCGAACTGCATGATACCCTCGAGGATTCCCCAGTCGAACTTTCCCACCGTGAGTTCATGCATTCCTCTAACGTTGACCTGGAGGCGGAGGTCATGCTCGTCCCATTGTCCCGTTATCTCGTCGCACTTCACAAGCCAGCATCCGTTCAACGCGTGTTCCACGTGATTATATTCGGGATCTGAGCCACTCGAATCGATGTATGGAACAGCGGATCGTGCGCGTTGTGCCTCTGCGAATTCCTTGTGCTTTTGGAGCTTGTAATCCCATGAGAGTTGTTCAAAACCTTTGAAGTAATTTTCAAACCTCACGAATTGGCGTGGCATCGCCATGCTGCTCTCTCACCCTCACGCCAATTGATGTGAGGCTCGAGAGAGTGACAGATGAAAAGGGCAGTCGACCGCTCCAGATAGGGGCACTTGATAGTCGCCAGGGGGAGTGCCTTCGGAGCCGTCCCGGCCCGTCCGTTGGATGTGTCAGCCGTTTATCATGTGACATGTCCGCCGAGATCGGGGCCAATGCCCCCCCGTTGACATTGGAGTGAGGCCAGAATTTGTTGCTCGCACCAGACATCTAGATGTCCAATACCATTCACAACTAGTGACTTAATTTCGACCGAGATGCGTTCTTACGATATCGTCGTATTTGCAGGTGCGTCGCATGGTCAGTCTGCATTGGCACGAGCTGACCGCGACGTTCATAGGTGACCATTGCGGTCCAGAAGTCTGTATACATACCACACACCTTCGAAGCCATTGAGTACTAACGCATATCCAAGGTCACCGCCGAGGGATTGAAGGTACATAGCTGAAGGCCTCCGCCCTGACGTCGTCGTTCGTGCGTACTGAATGAACGTCGATAGATCCTCCGAACAATCGAGCAACACAGTAAAGATGTCAAGTTCAACTTCCAAGAACACTTACTCGGCGGCGTAAGCACCTCCCGCGTGTCTTGCGCTTGAACCAAATCTCACATCTGTCAGGCTTCGATCGATGCAACCGGCGAACCACTGACCGAAGAAGCTCTCAAGGCGGCCAAGGAAGCGGACGCTGTCTTGCTAGGCGCCATCGGCGGACCAAAATGGGGTACAGGCGCTGTGAGGCCGGAACAAGGCCTGCTAAAGCTGCGCAAAGAGATGGGCACCTACGGTAACCTTCGACCTTGTTTCTTCGCGTCCGAGAGCTTGGTGGAGAAGTCACCACTCAAGGCTGAAGTCTGCCGAGGCACCAATTTCAACATCGTCCGTGAGTTGACCGGTGGCATCTACTTCGGTGAGCGGAAAGAAGACGATGGGTCCGGGCACGCTATGGATACCGAGCCGTACTCGAGAATGGAGATTGAACGAGTGACGAGGCTAGCTGCCTACCTCGCTCTGGCCGAAGATCCACCAGCGCCCGTCTGGTCGCTGGACAAGGCGAACGTCATGGCGACCAGTCGATTGTGGAGGAAGACCGTTACGCAGGTTATGGAGAAGGAGTTCCCACAATTGAAGCTGGGTCACCACTTGATTGATTCGGCGGCAATGCTCATGGTCAAGAACCCGAGAGCGCTGAACGGCGTGATCGTTACTAGCAACTTGTTCGGCGACATCATCAGCGACGAAGCCTCCGTCATCCCAGGCTCGCTCGGTCTTCTTCCCAGCGCCAGCTTGACCTCGTCACCAGATGGCAAGGGCAAGTGCAACGGTATCTACGAGCCCATTCACGGTACGTCGTTGTAACATTTCCTTCTCTCATTCGACCATGTTGCTAACCTCTCTTCAGGCTCCGCACCAGACATCTCAGGTCAAGGCATTGTGAACCCAGTCGCCATGATTCTGTCCGTGGGAATGATGCTGAAGTACTCCTTTCAGCAGCCGGAACTTGCAAAGAAGGTCGATGAGGCTGTCAAGGTCGTGATCGACAGGAATATCAGAACGAAGGACATTGGTGGGAGCTCGAGTACGAGCGAGGTCGGTGATGCTGTGGCGAGAGAGCTTGAATCGATCTTAAAGCGATAGAATAGCGTCTCCTGAACAAGACCACCCACTGCCAAGATTTTGTCTCTCGTTCGCCGCCATGAGTGGCCTCTCGAAAGGCTGAAAGGTTCGAGCGAGGTTAAATGACCTCCGACGTCCAAACTCGCCGCGATCGAGATACGCAGACCAAGAAGGACTCCCATCACAGGCATGAAGCCCCATGTGAAACAAGTGGAAAAAGGCTGGCGCTTGCACAACTCCACGCAGCCTTTTCGATCTGTAGACAGCGGCCGATGTAAGACTGAGTTGTCATCTCACCACCTGCGTCCGCAACACAGTCTCAAGCGTCCCACCAAGCTCGTCGTAAGACACATGGCCTTGTTCATCACCACCCTGCTCGACAGCCACGCGATACGCCTCGGCCATATCTTCGTCGCTCACCCTCACAACCCATCCCATCCCAGTCACCATCGTCAAAACCCCATCCCTCTTCCTCAACATCCCACTCGCCCTCAAAATCCGCTCCACCCACTCCTCATCCACATCACCTCCAACCTGCGCCGCCACCTTGAACAAATCGCACATCCTCCGCTCCTCCAACTCCGCCCTCACAACACTCACGACAAAATCCCTTCGCCGGATCTCCTCGTCCCGTTCCCGCCTTTCCATTTCCCGCTTCGCATCCCTTTCCTTCGCCTTCTTCGCCTCGAGCGCGGCTTCCATCGCTTTACGCCTCTCCCGCTCCGCTTCCACCGCCGCCTCGCGCTCCGCTGCTCCCTCCGCGTCCCGAGCCCGTTGGGCCTCGCCTTGCGATCGCTGAAACTCGTGGTATGCTCGACGCTGATCACGTCTGGCTAGTGACTTTGCTTTCTTGGCGCCGACGTTGCGTTGCGGAGGCATTTCTGGCGCTCGTGCAGGGCCGGCTTGGCCATCACCGTCCTCTACGCGGTCTGGATGGGCTGCTGGGTCAGGATCCCCGTCCGCATCTTCGGCATTGTTTAGTGCTTCTTCCTCATTCGGTTGGTCGTCGATATCGTCGGCAGGGCCATCGTCGAGACCGTTTTGCCCTTCGTTGTCGTCCGCTTGGTGTTCCTCGGAATTGGAATTGCGCGCCGCTCGCTGCTCGTGCTCACGCCGTCTGGCGTTGTTGCTGAAGTGCTCCTGTATTTGCGGAGCGAAGTACAGTAGTCCGCAGATGGCCGCCAGATGGATCAGATCCTGCGCAAGCGGGGTCCCGGGTGTGGCGAAAGGAAGGAGACGGTTGATGAAGTTTAGCCATGACATGATATCTCTTGTGGATGGGTTATGGCGTGCAGCATGCGTTGGCAGGGTGGCGAATGTCACCGCCCTTGCATGGATGTTGTCGACGTCGGTGTACTACGCCTTGTTCGATTGTGGAACAGCGCTAGACTCTTTACTCTGGTTGCCTTGACTGTCTTCGCAAACATTGATATTACTGTACAATCCCAAGCATGATGTTGATGTAGATGGATTGATGTTCGCTGGACATCAGACTGTTATCGATTCGACCTGCCCAGGTGCTCGACGGAGAGTTTCAAACCCAACGGGTTCTACCAGACTTCACGCAATTTCATCCAACAACGCCAAAGCAAATCCCTTAGATCCCGACATCAGATGTCCTACACCGAAGCAGGCAAGCAATTGAAGGGGCATTCAGCTGTATTCGCCGACCAAAAGTTGCTGCTGCGTATCGCGGAGGGCTGAGAGGCGCCAAGCTGCGCGGTGGGCGATCATGCGGGTGGCGGGTGGTGCGAAGGTAAGGTAGTATACAGTATCGTGAGTACCTACTACCCACGACCCATGCGCTTCGGACCAGCCGACCACGAGGCGGCGACGTGCCACGAACGACCACTACTGGCGCAATCCTAACACCTCGCCTTTCCATGCTTTGACACGTTTCGATCGTCGACAGGAAGTTTCACTCGCCTGTGAACTCCTCCATATCGCCCTCCTGCCTCATACCCGACTACCCCGGCGCACATCTTCTCGGGTGATACTAGCAATAGCCTTGACACAAAGCGGGAGAGACTCGGGAAAGACGATCGAATAGCTGGCGCAACATTAGTCCGACCCGAAAACGACACAATAGACTAGCGAAAGACGCACGCAAATCGAGCTGCAAAGGCCCATGGGGCAGAGGGCAGGGTAGTAGACGACAAGAGAGGTATAGACCACTAGTGGTAAAGATCCTTTGGAGAGGACGAAGTGGCAGAGGGAGGCGACCATATACTGAACGCTGCAAAGCAGTGGTCGCCACACTGGATGCCATAAAACGACTGCGGGCGTCAATGCGGCCGCAAACCTACAAAACGCTGGATGGCTCGGTTGCGCGACGGGAGTCGGTGCCCTGGTACTGGCGGCTGGTGGCATTGGGCTCGTCTTGCATGATACTGGGAGGCTTTCTCATGCTGCCCGCGACTTTCGATTCCGGCGATGGCTTGCGAGTCTCGCGGTCGGTGGTGGGCATATTCGCCGTCGCCCTTCTCACCGCCGGCTTCTCGTTCACGGCGTTGTTGTGTTTCGCTGTGCGAAACCCGCTATTCCAAGCGGACACCATCTTTCTACCTGCTCTGTCGTCTTGCGCGATAGGCCTTCTGACCGTGTTCTACGACTTCCTCATCAGCGCCAGATACGACTGGAACACACCCGCCCTGCTGGTGACGATCGCTGCATCAGTCAGCACGATCGTGTACGGCGGACTGTTGATCTACACCCACCGCAGGATCAGCGCCGTCAAATCGCCAGGCGCGAGCGTAAACATGATCGCACCGTTCCGCCCGGAGAGCATCAGCAGCGGCACGGGTCTATGGCAAGAGCCGATCTACTACGAGAACTACGTCCGCAACATGTTCCCGGCCTCCGCGCATCGGCCGCCACCACCTACCGAATACGACTCGGACTTGATCACAGAGGAGGAGATGCAGCGGCAGCAGATGCTCATGCTGCTCCTGCAGAAAGAGCAACCCACGACTCCCGACCTGTCACAGAGCACCTTCCACATCGACTGGCAAGGCCAAGAATCGGACGACTCACCTGCGCACGGCTACTACGCGCCTCAGTCCGCCTACTTGCAAACCGCTTCTCATTCTCCGCAGCCGGGCGTGTCACGGCAATGGACCGGCGAGCTGCGGCCGTGGGACGGCGTCTGGAGAGAGCCGACGACGGCGAGGGGGAGGTCGTCGGCGAGGTCTGAGCGATGGCAAGAACGCCTGCCGAGTCAGGAACAGCGGGAGGCGCGGCGGCGGGAGATTGAATTTGGGAGGTGATGTGCGTGTCGTAAATATGTGTATGTACATGTACTTGTCAATACTCTGATGATTGTGATACATACCCGCGTAACTGTGTTCTGAGCTTCACGGCCTTGGGTCGTGTGATAGGTCAATATCGCTGGCGTCTCAAAAAGGTCTCGATTGCGGGCGGTCAGCATGGCTGCATTATCAGTGAAGATGCGGATGGTTGCCAATCCGTTCGGAGCCTACCGAGCGATGGCAATATGTAGCGATTGACATCAGATGAGATACTTAAGAGGCGTGGACACGGTGTAGGGTGTACCGAAGCAACTGGGCTTCTGCAATGTATAGCCGTGGACGGGGGTAAGTGAGGTAAGGAATGTGAGGCTGACTGCGGCCGCCTGTTGCCGCTCCGTAGGTATGCTCGTAAACCACCATTTCGATTCTTCATACCTCAATCATGCTCCTGGACATTTACAGTCGTAGGTATCTGGCATTGACTTAACGGTCATCATACACCTTGACTCCCTCGATCAGCACCTCGTCGCCGTTGTAGTCCAGAAGCGTAAGCACCACTTCCGACCCTTCCGCCAGAGTCGCGGGTAACGGCGAAGCCTGGGAAATTGTCGTGTTCCTTGTAGTCTCGATCAACGCGGAACCCTCGATTGCAACTCCATCTACCGTCGCCCCAACATGCTGAAAAGCGTTTTTCGGCCCGACAAAAACGTACTGGAGGCTGAGAACTTTCTGCCCAGCAGCCCCGTTCCACGTAAAGCTGAAGGTCTGCGCGGACGTCATGTTTGCCGCGAGCCCGCCGGCGCAGCCATCATCACACGGTACAAGGGTGGTGTTCGCCGTGGTGGAGGCTGCCGCGGTGACGGTGGTGTAGGGTAGATCGGACCAGGTGCCGCTGGTTGCATCGAGTGTCCAGCCGTCTGTGCTGTGGAGAGACAATCCGGTACCGTTGTAGATGACTGGGTAGAATGCATAGGTGGAAGAGCCGAGGAAGCTGGCGTCCCAGTGATCGCCGTAGTAGAGGTAAGTCGTAGATTCGCATCCGGTGATGGTGATGTCGTATGCGTTCTGTGTCAGATATGCGTATGTACCCGCTGGAGATAGGAGGGCGGGTGCCGACCAAGGCCCGCTCATGGATGAGGCGGACATGTACATATTATCCGTTGGAGTCCAACCGTCTTGGCGAGAGTACAACAAGTAAAAAGTGCCGTCGATCTTGAACACTCCGGGTGCCTCCCAATAGACCTTCGGGAAGGTGTACAAGCCCTCGGAGACATTGTAGTAGTCGTCGTCGAGGGAGGCGATCTCCAAGTCGGCGTTGTTGTTGGTGGCGAAGATGAGGTACGCGGTCCCGTCATCCGGATCCTTCCAGACCGTCATGTCTCTGCTGTCGTTGCCGAAGGGTTTGAACGATCCGCGCCAGGAGTACTGTCCGTCGATGGTCTTGCTCGTAGCCACGCCGACCATGGCCGTCCCGTAGCTGGAATTGTCGCTGTGGAACCACATGACGTACTCGTCATTCTTGTCGTTGTACAACACTTTTGGTCGTTCGACGACCGAGTCGTTGGAAATGTTTGTGCCTGCGACGGGACTGAGCACCGAGGCCACGTGGTCCCAGGCGGCGAAGTCGGTAGAGGTGTAACAGTTGACGCCGATGAAGTGGCCGCTGTTCGTCTCGCCTGTCTTGTCTTCGCCAAACCAGTACCAGGCAGAGTCGTTGCCCTGCAGGATGGCGCCGCCATGTGCTTGGATCGAATTACCAGCAGTGTCGGTCATGTTCGTGGTGGGAAAAAAGGTCGCGTTCGCTGCATAAGCTGTCTGAGCAAGAGCCGCCACGGCGGTCCACACGAGACCCAGCATTCTGAATGAAGACATGGTTTACGACTCGGCTCCTGAACAGCGTAGAGTCGTTGCAATGCCGCGAATTTGACGGGAGAGCCGTACTTGTAGTAATTCTGAGCCATATGATGCTTTTCATGTTACCTCCACATACCGGAAGATTCCTTACGTCTACGCGAGGTGCCGCTGTGGTGCCAAAGCATGATAGTCCAAGGTCCCAGATGCAGGCGGATCGACATTTCTCCGTCGATGGGCGTCTTGTGGAGGTTACCTCTCACTAGGAGAGTAAGAAATATTTTGGTTGCTCGAGGACATTAAAGGAAGTAGGACAGATGCGGAGTATCTTTCACAGATGGTTCGAAAGACAGAGCGAGCTCGAGATACATACCCCCCGAGCTGTAGAACGAGTTCGGGCATACTGTCGTCGTTGGTGGAAAAAGCATACAACGTCAGCATCTCGACGCTCTCTCAGCCTAGCTGGTCTCAACATGAGCGGAAGGGACAGACGACAGCTTTTCCACTGCCGACGCCGTTTTCGAGGCAAAACGAAGACGCTCGCGTTGTCCGGTCCCAAGATGAGATGTCCACATGCTGTCAAGACCTGTTGCAACACCTCGACAAACGACAAGAAATCAAAATGGATGCGTCGGCCGGGAATCGAACCCGGGGCTAGCCGAAGCAGGAAGGTGCTGGCAACGGCTAATTTTACCACTAAACCACCAACGCCAATTGGTGAAGGTTGAAATGAGATTTTTTTACATGTCGATGTGAACATTGAACAACCTCAGCCGACGGCATGCGGAGCTCGACGACGAGGACTCAATCGCGTCAGGATGCTGTATGGGGCTATCGACACCCGTGCGACTGTCGATCAGACGATGGATATGAGACAGCGCGTCTGAGATAGATGGTAGCATTGTCACCAAGTAACAGTGAACTCGTTCAAACGATAAGAAGGAAAATCTGACGGCCATACTCATCGTGGCTACCTTATGAGACGGCTCAACTTATACTCCTGGACGCCTTCGGTGAAGAACGTCCTTGGATGTACAGAGACTTATCCTCGCCGTCTGTATGTGAACGTCCCTGAACCGTCTTCGCGATATCATCTATCAAGGGCACCGGTGGGTTTGACTTCTCCGTTCGCGAGGATCACAACCAGGCATGCCACGCCTGTGAAGGTCGAGAACAAGCCCGACGATAGCACCATCGCCCCAACTGCATGCGTGCTCGAGCTGCAGGCTTGTGGCAGTATCTCTTTCGGCTGATCGGTATCCAGTCATCGTCGTGCTTGCCAACACTCCCTCTGCGAAAGGTCGTTATCGGACGGACGGCTAGACATGCAGAGTAGAGTGTTGAGTTTCCGTCATCTCATCAAGGTTGTCTCGAGGCTTCCAAGCATGCAGCGGTTCATCCATACAGTCGTGGTCCCGAACATCGCGCTGAGAGGCGGTTGTCGTTCCGTAGGCAACTCGTCGGCTCCTGATGTCGGGATATCGCCCACAATAATGGCTACAGACCAACCGTGCGAAGCATACCGAAGTCTCTCTCCATCGCATGTCAGCCTGCAGGGTCCACGTTGGCGAGACCCATAAAAGGAGCACGGGTAGCTGTTCCTACTACAACACGCCATACCTACTATGTAGCTGCATGAACTCGGGAGAGCAACCCGAATCCAGCCTTCGGATGCGCACCGCAAGCGACGCCCGCTGATCCGCCGGCCTAGTCATCAGCCTTGTCCTTGACAGCGGGCCGTCTGTTGCAGTTGGTGAGGCCTCCCAACGTCTGCGAGGGGCCCCCGTATCTCGGACCGCTGCTTACTGCCCAGCGTTGGAGTCGACTTGGCATCCCCGTTCCGCGGCGATAGGTGGTATGTTGACGATAACAAATGTACGCGACAGGTAGTGCGTTAACACTGATCACATGTAAGCGCGAACTTCGTACGGGTGATGTCGGAGTTCCACATGTCAGAGGAGCGCCGCCGTGTATGCTCCAAGGGTGCCAGGTGGGTGGACACTTCGGCCCTAGCGATGGACGCTGCTTCGACACAAGACCAGGTACAGGCACAGGCACGTACCGTCGATAGCGCACTATGGGCCATGGCACATACACGTTGCGTGGCGTTGCCCGGCGGTCACCCAAAAGCGTATGTACATTGTACATGTACACCTACAGCGTGTGGTGGTTGAATCCGGGTACATGTGAAGAGCTCAACTGCGCCGTCAACACATGGGCGGTCCATTCGGTGACCACGTCCATTCGCGTTGGTGACGCTCTGTGGAGTGACTCCAGCTTTTTCCGTGGTAATCAATAACGGCATGGTGGGGCGTTTGACTTGCATATCAGCCCATACGTGTACTTGTTTGACGTAGCTGTGATGATGATGATGAATAGTATCCCTCCAGATGTCTTATTTAGGGATCGGACGGTGGAAGTGCGGGGTCTGGGGGAGTGACGAAGGGGATATTCCAGCGTCTATACCTCCAGAATGGATTACGCAATATCATTCGATGAACGACACAAGCAGAATAAATATCGGGGTGGTCGATGTGATGATGCGACTACAAGGTTGTGTACATGTGCAACCATCGACCCTGATGTACCTACCTAGTGTGCGCGTTGCCGGCCTGCCGTCGATGGTGAATTCCTGCCGACGCTGAGGTGATCAACAAGCTCATGTACATAGGTATCGACGATCCAACCACGAAGGATCGCAACAAATGAGCGCCGTTGCACTCAATCACGATGATAAGCAGGTACATTGTACAGTATCGCCGCACATCAGGTGGACGGCAACATGTAGTGGCCAAGGTTGGTTGTTGGCTGGTTCAGGGCGACAGGGGAGGAGGAGAAAGAGTGGGTGGCCCCCCATGGGCCATGGGCCATGATTGTTGGAGAAAGGGTCCCAAAAACGATTTGCGTGTTCATCAATTCAATGTTGTTTAGGTAGATGAAACGATCGATCAGCGTTCTAGAAAGTAGAAACTTCGACCTGGCTTGTCGGATAGCTCAGGGGCTGTCACGCTTTCTGTCTGTAGGTAGGGGGTAAACTCAAGTTGTCGACATCTCCGGTCGAGACGGGCCCGAAAGAATATGCAGCAGTGCTAGGTCTATTCTATAGTCGGCAAATGAACTACCCGTGTATCTCTCAGCAAAGGAAGCGCAAGTCCAAGCCGACCGCCGAACGTGCAAACCCATCTGACATACCAGGACTACTTCTGCATGTACCCACCGACCCCAGGCAAGTTCCGGGTATATCTCGCCAAACACAGCATCACCTCGTCGCCTTGTCAGAGAGGTCGCTGTACAGTAGGTATAGTACGTATTGTACGTATTGTACGTCTCTGCCGAGGAGGCAGGCCACCCCCCTTCCCCGCGTACTGGGACGAAGTCTCGACGCACGCTACCCTCTAGTGAACCAAATCCCTCAATCGGCCGAGAATATCGGCGCGACCCACCGCTTGGGTCGTGGGTTCTTCTTTCACTCCTTCATCATCATCAACCCTTCACTCACAATTCCATCCATCGCCCAATCTTCGACACCACCCGCACCGCTCTCGCCAACCCAGCAACACCATCCGACACCCAATCTCCCGCCGCCCGGACATTCCTCGTCGATCCCTGACCATGACGAGCCGCGGGTAGCATCCCGACAATCGTACATGTACCTTGTGCCGTGCCCGTTGCACCTCGACACCGCCCGAACTTTGCCGAAGCGAAATCTCTGGATCCAAGCAGGTTCTCTGCCACTCCGGACTTTCTCTCTTCATCACCATCTGCATCACTCGCTGTGCATGTCTTTCGCTTGACCATTTCCAACCTCCCACGATGGCCGACGTTCTCCAGGTCCCGCGCCAGCCCGACGGACAGTCCTTCTACCATTCCTCCGGCCTTCGGAGATCCGGCCCGTCCTCTTCCTCCCTGTTCCTCGCCTCGTCGCCGCTCTCGTCGAGTCCTCGAAACTCATCCGCCACCCTACCCGCCGAACACAACGAGCACATATCAACGCCACCGCCCTCATCCTCCCGGTCCGCCTTCGCCGAGCCCTCCATCCACGAACCGTTCGATAGTCCCTCAATCTCTTCCACCGCCTCCAGCAGCGTCCTGTCGTTAGAAGACAAGTTTCGCAATGACGAGGATCTCGACTTTCCCGACTACGGCGGTACCCAATTCTACCATCAGACCCACGACTTCGATGCCTCGCAATCGAGCGACGAGCCCGTCGAATCGACCACCACCTCCACCACCCGATCCGACTCGCCTTTACCCACGCCCACTGTGGCAGACGATACTGCGATCAAGCGCGAACCGTCAAGACATGTGGATTACTTGAGCCATGACTGGCGGGAGGAGGACATCTGGTCGAGCTGGCGGCATATCGTGTCGCAACGGAAGGTGTACGGCCAGCGATCGAGACTGGAGAACGCGTCGTGGCGCACATGGGCCAAGTCGAAGTACCAACTCCGCACAGTCTCTCCCGAGACGCTCAACTGGCTCAAAGAGTCGGATGTGACTTGGCTTTACGGGCCCCTGAAGTCCGCCGAGTCCCACCCAGTCACTTCCAACGCGGCGGACTCCACCTCCCAACTGTCGACCCGCGGCTCGTTCGTGCACAAGAAGCCTATTTTGAAAAAGCGGAGCATGTCGGAGGTCATGCTTCAGCGGTCGATTTCGGCCTCGTCGCTACTGAAGCAGGCTGCGGCCTCCATTCAGGCGCAACAGGGCAGGGAGATGCGGAAGTCGGCACTACGCCGAGCGCATTCCGACTTTGTCTTCTCTGCCTCTCCGTCAGAATCGCCCAGCAGGGAACACGTTGACTATTTCACCTGCCGAAGTAGCAGCAATACCGGTACGCCCTCGGAAGGCCACGAAAGGCGCCACATCCGTTTCGACGACAAGGTCGAGCAATGCATCGCCGTGGAGTGCAAGGAGAGCGAGTTCGACGAGGCGATCGAAAGCGAGGCCGATGTGGACGGACAAGGTTCTTCCTCCGAGTCGAGCAGCGATGACGGAGTGGTCATGATGAAGCGGGAAAAGAGGCCGGGTATCAAGAGGCATGCCTCGGACAGTAACCGGGGCAGTCGAAGTGGCTCCCACAACGGTCGGAAAACCATCGAGACGCTACCGGCTACGACGCTGAAGTATCGGACCGACAGCCCTGGCGTAAGCGGACAGCAACATCACACATTCGGTCGAAACTGGAGCGGCAGCCGACTCTCTCCATCGCCTTCACAGGAAACCCTCCGGCCCAGTCACCCTTCTTCCAACTTCCTCATCAGCAACGAAGAGGAGGACCGCACAGCAAAGACCGACACCAGTTCCTCGTCGTGGTCGTTCGGCGCGAGTAATCCTCGCTCCTCCCTCGGCGCGTCGGCGAGTTCAGACGAGCTGGAAGAGCTGCCTCGAAGTAGCAGGCGAGAGCAGATCGCCGCCAACCGAGCGAGGAGCGCCACCCCGGGACCCTCCTCCTCTCGCAGCGAGGACTATAGCGAGGACGGCATGCGACGGACCAACAGCGGCATGCTCATGCCGTACGGCGACGAGGACGAAGACGACCTGATGGCGGTGGGACTGTTTGGCCGCGTGAGCGAGACGATCAACACGGCCAAGGACATCGCGCACGTGATTTGGAACGTGGGATGGAGGAAATGAACGGCGGGCGTTGTGCGGATTTTCTTCTTGCCCCCCATCACCTTGAGAATATGGTGGCGCGGGAGTTTTTTATGAACGGTCATCATGGAACGGGGCTCCCACTATGCGCGGAAAATCGGCGTCTTTGGTGTTGTACAGAAGGCGGTGGAGTTTTGATCCCGAAGCAGGCGAGCCACAGCAGCCTGTCTTCTGATCGAGGGAACTGTTATCCGAAACGGCAGATAAAATGACCCGTCATTCCCTGGACCAAGGTCAACGAGGGACGCGCTGTCCTTCACCCTAATTGTAAAACCATTTTGCGTGCTTTTTTATTCCTTCTTTCACAATCAGGCGTTGCTCGGGAAAAAAGCCAGCAGGGGGTCAATGGTTAGATACATAGGGGACTTATTACGTGGGCATTCATCATCAGCGAGTTGAACGTTGTTTATGGACCTGTTTCTTGCTTTTGTAGATTTGATACTTTTACTGTTCGAAGGAGAGGTAGAGCAGAGGCCTACCGTTTTGGAGGTGAGGGCTTTTTCGATTACGACTTTCATCAGCAAGATATATGTAACTGCCCTGTGGCATCGCTGTAGTTGTGGCAACGTACTACATACGCCTTTCCGGTCAAACCTGGGACACTTTGCTCTCCTGTGAGCGTTCGAGTTTCAGCGGAAGAGCGACAGGTGATTTGAATCTCTGTCGATCCAGACGCTTCTGAATGCGGAGACGGGACGGCCCGCCTATTTCCGGGGACCGCGCCAAGCATAGCGCTTCACATTGTCCCCAACCGACTACATCCGTATACCTTCGACCTTCGTCTTCACTACGTACACCACACTTCACATTGCTTCTCTACAGTACAGCATAGGGCATCATATACTTTCCGCTCACTCGCCCCAGCCCACGAAGTCGGCATATGCATCGCCCAATTTTTCTCCCGCTGGCTTGATTTGAGCAGCGCCCTGTACTCACCGCGGGCGGGAACGACCATCCTCGAACGAGCCGAGCAAGGGCTATCGAGTGTCTTTACTATGTTCCGACACATTCGCTTCCTCCTCTCCCTCCTGCTGTTCATCTGCATCTGCAAGGTCTCGCAGGTCCTGAGCGAAAAGGGCAACCTCCACATCTAATAATTTCTTTTTTTCCCTCCACTGTCACCGACCCACACAATGGACGAACCACCCCCGGACGTCGCGACCCTCATCGCCGGCCTGGCGTCGGACAACGAGAGCGCGAAGAAGTACGCCGGCTTCAAACTCCAGAGTTTGCTGGGCGATGCCGGGTTCGCCGATGCGTTTGTGCAGGCGGAGGGGTTGGCGCCGCTGCGCCGGGTCTTGTTAGATTCGACGGGGAATACGCAGGCGTATGCATTTGGGGGCTTGGATGCGTTGCTTGAGTTGGACGTGGGGTGGGAGGCGGTGGATGGGGTTGTTATTGAGCAGGTATGGGCAATTCTGTTTTCTCTCACATGCTTTGAAATGTGGAAGTTGAGGGCGAAGGGAGGCGCTGATGGTGATGGATGTGACAGGCCGTCTCGCTGGCCGTCTCTCAGCCGCTCATCAACATTGTGCGGAACGTGTTGACCTTGCTCGTCCTGATCGTGTCGCGACCGCCCAGTGAGCACCCGCAACACCCGAGCGCGTCGACGGTGTCCGGCTTCGCGGCCCTCAAACCCGCCCTCGACCACCATCCTACTTTCCTCGAGTCGGTCGTGCAGCGTCTGAGCGCCTCGGATCACACGTTGTGCGCCAACGCGCTGCAGTTGGTGAATGCGCTGATGCAGGATGCGGTTGTCAACGGCGGGGAGCACGAATGGCCAAAGTTCATCAAGAGGTTGCAAGACTTAGGGGTGATTGGCGGGGTGGGCATGCTGATGCGAGGCGACGCCGCGAGCGATCTGGGGAGTCCGTTGGCGGCGGCGATCCTGGAATTCCAGGGCTTGACGAAGGTGTTGTTGAGAAAGTGGAAGGAAGTCAGGATGGATGTCGAACTGCCCGAGCACAAGCGCGCGCTGAAGACGGTGCATCTCCTCAGCAAGCCGGAGCCGTATGATCCGCTGGCACTCGGGGTGAATGGGGAGGCGGATGGCAAGGGCGGCAGCAAGAGGCATCATCCGGAGAAATGGCGACGGCTCGGCTTCGAGACGGAGAGCCCGGCGTGGGAGTTCGACGAGACGGGTTACCTCGGGATCATGGATCTGGTGGACTACGCTCGCCGCAATGAGGACGCGTATCAGAAGAACCTGATGGAGCAGTCGGTGCAGCCGCGCGAACAGCGGTGTCCGCTCGCCAGGGCCAGTTTGAGCGTGACGGTGATCCTGTACGAACATTTCGAGATCGACGGCACGGCGGGGGCGGGGGAAGAGGAAGGGTATCGGGACAGCACGCACGACCGGCCCAACGTCCACGCGAACGCGGACAAGATCTTCCGGCCGCTGCTGCTGCAGTGGGGTCGGCTGCACACGGCGGCGCTCAACGCGTTCCTGCGGCTTTGGAAGGCGTCGGGCGCCGAGATCGGGGATTATTACAAAGTGGAGGAGATCGTCCGGGTCATCGTCGAGCGCGTCGTCGGTTCCGCGGGCCGCAAGACCGACGTCGCCAGCGTGGAGGCGGAGTTGAGGAGCGTGTCGCTCGAGACGGCGCGGAAGTGGCAGATGGATGGGCTGGATGAGATCTACGAGGACGCGTGGGGCCCGCACTTGGTGCAGGTGCGGGAGCAGCTGCGTCGGGAGAGCCTGCAGTTCGTGAAGGAGCAGCGGATCCGCTGTCTTTTGCAAGGCGCTTGGTTCCCGACCTCTACCCACTCCAACAACAACAACAACAACAACAACGTGAATTGGAGGTTTGTCCGGCTGAGCCAGAACAGACGCTTTCTTCATTATCGGGATTATACGAAGAAAGGAGACGCGGCAGAGGTCCAACTGGCGGATCTGGCGGAGAAGATCGATCTCAACAACGTCACTTCGGTGGACAGTAACGTCTCGACGACATTCGAGCCTCCTCCTCCTCCTCTCTCGACGAACAGTGTGAACGCGAGCACGGAGACGCTGACGCGCAAGACCCCTCCACGTGAGTCGCTGAAATCTAACACCACCAGCACGAAAATCACCATCTTCGGCACCTCGACCCCTTCTCCGAGCGCATTCCCCAAGCCGACGACGAAGAAGAACCCCTCGACGGACGACCACAATGACGAGAACGAAGAAGGCGAAACGGTCCTGCTCGAACTCCTCGCGCCCCATTCCTCCCTCGCCTCCGAGTGGCTGGACGGCCTGCTCATGCTCCTGCGCCAGCAGCCCATCACCAAGGACACCGCGAGCCTGGTGGGGATGATGGAGGAGTGGGGGGTGCGGTTGCGGGTGCTGAATCTACGGTGGGAGGACGTGGATTGGGAGGCGCTTGAGGCGAGGGTCAAGGGCCGGAGGGTGGAGGGGAGGG
>Ga0058704_10000422_pt1 | contig 22272 bp, 30 predicted proteins | sample AgamicMgSfe_FD_71363 | JGI IMG/M metagenome (GOLD analysis project Ga0058704, IMG submission 71363) | Agave microbial communities from Guanajuato, Mexico - Mg.Sf.e | ecosystem: Host-associated > Plants > Phyllosphere > Phylloplane/Leaf | place: Guanajuato, Mexico | collected 2012-05-30
GAAAATATCTTAACCTCACCTCTTTCCCGCGGCGGCTTCGCATTCACTCGCTCACGCAGCATACCTCACCATGCCGCGTGTCTACCCACCACTCGAAGGCCGCCAGCCGTCCGTCAACCTCTCACCATCGATCGTCGAGTCCGTGGCCGGGTTCACAGCAGGCGTCGTCTCTACCCTCGTCGTCCACCCATTCGACGTCGTCAAAACCCGCCTCCAGATCGAGCAGACAGGCAAGGCGCGTGCAGGTAACAGCTGGCGCGTTATACAGAAGATCGCTCGCGAAGGCGCAGTTTTGGATACAGCACAAGGAGTGAAGAAGGCGTTCTTGAAAGATGAAGGGCAGGTGGTCAAGAATTTCTACCGCGGTCTGATGCCAAACATGATCGGCAACAGCGTGTCTTGGGGACTGTATTTCATGTGGTACGGCAATATCAAGGACCTGATCGCATCGTCGCGTGGCGCGGGGACCGATCGTAAGAAGATGAACTCCAGCGACTACTTTCTTGCATCAGGCGCGAGTGGTATTCTTACGGCGGTGTTCACCAATCCGATCTGGGTTATCAAGACCCGTATGCTCTCTACCGCCCGTGACACTCCTGGCGCTTACCGGAGCATCTCCCACGGAACGTACGAACTCTACCGCAGCGAAGGAATCCGTGGCTTCTACCGCGGTCTGCTGCCAAGTCTCTTCGGTGTGAGCCACGGCGCAATCCAATTCATGGCATACGAGCAGCTAAAGAATCACTGGGCAACGGGTCGCAAGGGTGGCAAGGATGGTCTGAAGAACGCCGACTACCTGGTTTTGGGAGCTGTGAGCAAAATCTTTGCGGGCAGCATCACCTACCCGTACCAGGTGGTGCGTGCGAGACTGCAGCTGTACGATGCGAAGACGAGGTACGGCGGTGCGATGGACGTAATGAGGCAGGTCTGGAAGCTTGAGGGTTTCGCCGGCTTCTACAAGGGGTACCTTTTATCGATTCTACGGCCACTGAAAGAGCTATTTACTGACTCGTTACTGCGTAGATTGGGCCCGAACATCGTTCGCGTGCTGCCCTCGACCTGTGTGACCTTCTTGGTCTACGAGAACATGAAGTACGCGCTCCCGCGCATGTGGAACGACGGCAATGAGGATGAGAGCGTGATTGCCAATGGGCCAGAGGAGTAGGACTTGCTGTGTTGTTTGTATAGAAAAAAGTTCCCTTTGCAGAGGAGTGTATCTCCGTGGACTTCGAATTTTTGATCCCCGGATGCGTTACAGTAAGAGCACGGGCGCGGGATGGCTGACCGCGGAGAGCTTTTGGAAAACACTCTAGGCTGGGTCGCACCTTCCCGACTTTCTCCAGGGCGGACAGTCATTTACCGATGCTTTCGGCTGATATGATAGTAGCACGCGCATTGCGTGCTTTGCTATGGAGAGCGTGGGGAGGATACTCTGAGCTGGATCGTACGCCTTGGGTCTTTCAGCGACGGCTGGATCTGAGCATGTTGTGCGGCGCACTGGTAGTAGCACGAGCTTTGGAGATCTTGCCGCGGAGACCGTTTTGGAGAGCACTCTAGGCTGGATTGCACGTATTGGGGATCTCGAGGAATAATGGGGTCCAGCATGCTGCGAATTGCACCGGTGGTGGCTCAAGCACTGGGTACGTTACCGCTGAGAGCACTGCGGAGACAACTTCGGCTGCGGAGCACACTGCTCGAGGGCGGCTGAAGCCGAGCATACTTCGCAATGACCTGGTAGTAGCACGTGTATCTGGCTCGATTGCCGCGGAGAGCATCGGAGAGGACAGTTCCAGGTCTGGAGAGCACACTCTGAGCTTCTCGAGAGCGGCTGGGCTTATGCGAGGTCGGCGTCGTCCTGGTGATAGCATTAGCGTGGGTTATTTGGCCCCCGAGGGCTGTGGCGTTAAGGGAGGGATTGCGCATCACTCTGCACATATGTACATAAGCTTTGTTGCATGGCGCGGCGTTGGGTTTGACGGGCGCCTACGGGCCATCACGATTGTACAGAGATAGATCATGAGGAAGGTAGTTGGCAAGCTATGTATGGATGAGGAAGGAACGATCGAGGTGACTTCCCTCCTCCATCTCAGACTCTCAGCGGCCGGGTGTGGATTTGCGTTTTTCTCTGGACATCAGTAGGAGCTCACGCCGTGGCTGATGCAGTGGCCGCTCTTAGGAGCCCTGCAACTTCTTTCAAGCGCAAGGCCAGCGCTCTCACCCACCGCAAACTCCACCTCTCACTCTCCGCGGACCTCCCCACTGCCGACACCTCACTTCTACCGGTCCCGAAGGACCTCGTTCGAGACAGGTTCGAAGCCGTACAAACTCCCGGCTATGGCCTCTCTAGTGCAGCTCGCGCTGTGGCTGATGCAGTCGCCGCTCTGGAGAGCTCTGAACGCAAGGCCAGCGCTCACAAGATTTTCCGCTACCTGGAACTGCTGATCGACGACAACAGCAAGCTCGTCGCGTTTGCCTACGAGTCAGCCAAGGTCCTATAGGGTAGTCTAATCGCCTCACACCCCGTGGTAGGTTCTTGTCTTGGAGTCCGTTCATCGCCTCTTGGGCGAATGCCGCGTCCCACGGCGCACCTATGAGCCTGTCGTTCTCCTTGTCGTCGTGAGCTTGGTCGATATGGCACCCGGTCGAGGCTCGAGTCAATCTCCTGCACTGCACCCTGCAGCAAGATGTTCTTATCTCCCGGGTTGCGAGCGTAAGCATCAGGTGGGCCACCAATTATTCTGGCGACCAACTTCGCTGTGCCATGCTCGGAGACTGTATCATTGATGTACCGGCATGAGTCTTCGCGCACCACCATTGACGACAACCTCATGGGTAGCGCTGACCAGATCATGGTCTTTGGGCCAAGCGGTATAGCTGACCGGCGTCTCCCTTAACATTTGTCAAAGTATGGCTTGATGTACTCGCTTCACTTGCTGCAGAGTGTGACGATGGGAATGAATGGTGGCAGCTGCAGCAAGCTTGATGCTCAGAGGCCTGGCAGCAGTACTGGCTCCATGAATAAGGTGGAGAGGTTTGGTGCCTTTCATGTAGTTGACTACGCGAACGAAGACCAGGGCTCCGCGAGCATCAGATTCTGAGTCAATGCGCAGACAGACGTGTAGGTAGCAAGAGATATCGTATCGTAACGGGGTTCTCGTAAGATCTTGATTCGGGGATGTGCTAGGTCGCCTCGAAGCTGGGCAATGAACCTGATTCAGAGTCAAGTGCCTTCGGTTTCTGGTCTAAGTGAGCAGTGCCAATCAGCCGAGAACGGTAGGAAACAACAGCCTCGAGCTACAATGTGATCAAGATCATGCTCCCAATTGTGGAACGTGATAGTTCCTAGTCGACGTGCAGTGCAAGAGTAGGAAGTTGCAAGCACTGTGTGCAGGATATCGATTAGGCCCTGTAATGCCGTTCTCAATGGCCACAGGAATGGGACTCCTGCCAGCATACGCAGCATTAGTCTGTTATGGAGGTAGCTCTCAGCAAGGCCCTCCGAGTCTTCCAAGGCCAAAGCATGGTGCCCTACGTGATCGATCCGCACCGAAGCAATGACTCAGCCTCTCTCGCGCGACTTTACGCTTCTTCAACGGTATTCACGTCTTCGACGTTCGAATTAAACGAGAATGGCTGGTACAATCAAGGGGCTGACGACGCCCGCTGGGTCGGCGATGTCTGGCTGTCCTGAGTGTCCTCGAGGTTGCTGACCGGCACGTAGAGGGGCAAGTTCAGTCACTGCCATTGATAGCGTGGTGCTAAAATCTGCTCAGGTCCCAGGCCTTCGAGGGCATCATCAAGGAAGGCCAAGAGCTTTGGCTGGATCTTTTCTTGGAAACATTCGAGTCCAAGAGGAATGCTGAATGCCTATCTTCGGGACCAACACAGCTGACTCAAGGCTTGCGCAAGCGTTGAGCACGAGCACTTGCCCAATGCTCTGTGGTTACATCGAATCCGGTCGCAGTACTCGATCCATGTATACGGCCGGGTCTAGCGGCCACACAGAGTTGTTGCTCCTTCTTGTTTCACATGTGTTCGACAGGACAACACCAGTCCTCCCGCAGCCCTTGTTGGAATGATCCTGAGTTGATCCTGAAGCCGTTCAAGAGTCAACACCCCTAGATGGTCCTGCAGCTACGCACTCTAAGGATGCGGCGTGCACTCTGCATGCGACAGAGGCACCCGCCTTGAGCTTTACCGTGGCTGTTCGCAGCTGCGGCGTCAGATGCAGCGTACAGTCATCGTACATGATGGCGAGGCGCGCACGTCCGCAACAGTGGTTCGCTCGTGCAGTAGTAAATTACCTGATTGCAGAACTTGCAGGATGCCTGACCCCGACATGGACTCTGGCTATCTTTGGAGCCGCCTTGACGCTTTGCAGCGCGTGGGCAAGACGTGGGCAGAGAGGGACTCGCATTTCCGAGGAGGATGCATCCAGAAGGCTTTCGGCGATGGACGGTCCTCGATGTGCGTTGCAGTGAGGCCCACGAGCACGTGGGCTCAATCGATCGCAATCCGCGTACTCTTCGCAGGACGTTGTCGAGTACTGTGCCACGAGCAAGTGGAGCTGTTGTCACTTGGAGCTCTCTGAATCGCGGTACCGCCCTGCCGCAGCCTCACAGGCGGCACACACGGGAAGCTCGACGTTCGGGTACCGAAGAGGAGGAATGGCAGGCACGCCTACGGTCATCGACGCCGGGGTGTCTGTTTGAGCTTCTGCAAACGGCACGTTCATGCAGGCATCGCATGTGGCGGCATGGCTAGGCGATTGCATGGTGATTGGTCCAACCGAGATAATGAGGCAGGTCCAAGTGAACAATGTGGTCAGGTAATCGCGCGGGGTGACCAACAGCAGCGCGCCGGTGGGATGGACGTGGCTGTGATCGAAGATCTGGAGAAGCGCAGGCAGCGCGTGGTGCTGTGTAGGAGGTAGGACGGAGATCATCTGGGCGAAGAGCTGTGCCAGTGGTCCGCTGTGCCTGAAGCTCATTCGTGGTTGACGATATTTCGTCTGTGAATGGTATGCACATGGCTGAAAGTGTATGTTGGAGCTTCGTGCTCTGCCACCAGTTTATCCGTCTTCCAGGTCAGCAGGGTGTTGCTGCGTCACTCGATGGATCCCGAGCTGGCAGGTCCCCACTCAGATTTCCTCCCGGAGGAGATCCTTCGGATGCACATCTGTGGCCCAGCATCACTTCTCCATCCCAACCTCACTTGTCCATCATTATCGCTGTGTCCCTGCATGTCTATCCCCGGTGTGCGCATCAGATATGATGTCATTGCAGCCTTCCCCGACACCCAGAACAGCGACGCCAATGACACGCTTGTTGCAAACCACCTTTTCATCACTCGCCTCCACGTCCATGGCCTCCTCACCTTTCCCGCTCACATCCTGCCTGCCGCGACCGCCTAATATGGTCCCTCGTTGATCGCACGCGCTAATGCACACGTCGCAAGCCAAGCGAGCTTGCATCAACTCTACCCGCCTGCTCGGGAGAGGCGCGGCGTCCTTTTTGGTCCACACACCGGCAGCCACGCACTCAAACCCAGCTCCCACGCAACCCGCTCCCGCGCCTACTGGTGACCACTCCCCTCGGACCCTGGCGCACGGCGGCTCTCATCACACTGATTTGTGTTCACATCTCGATCTCTGCTACTTCGCAGGCCAACAACGTGGAAGCTCCGGCTCGCTTCTTTCACTTAGCTTCTGCGACCCTAGTCATGCCATGTCTCTTATGCAGATGGAGCCCTCTCCACCCTCCAGAAAGGGCGGGATATTCTCTCTAGAAGGTCCACTACCAACATCGTCATCCTTCAGGTGAGCAGCTTTCGGAAAGCCTTGCATGGCTAATATCCAATGGAGATCCTCGCAATAAGGTAGCGTATGAGTTCCACGCTTTTGGCCTGACGTTCCATCCATGCTCAGCGCACACTTGTGGCTGATATATCCCACGTCCTGCTAACAATATCTTCATCACACCGTTCGCTCTGTTCCAGCACGCCTCGCATTTCGAAGTCTACGCGTATCGGCCCTTCTCTGCCCACGCTGGAGGAAGTATACTTATCGAGCCGCAGCTCTGGTACACTCTGGTCTCGACGGTTCCGCAGATGACCGCCACCGCGACTATGAACGACCACATGGCTGCTGTACATCCAGATGGACTTCTCCGACGGCGGCTCGGCCGAGTGCAGCCCGATCAGCTGGATTACACGACTGTAATGTCTCTGGACTTCAGCAACCCATTCCGACCGGACGCCGCGGCGTCTTCTGCCATGCCACTTCACATGCCTGCCAATGATGCACCTACAATGGCACCTCAAAACATGTTGAACGCTGCCTCTTCGACCGCTATGGACTCATCATTTGCCAACCCATACACGTTCAGCGCGAACTTCCTGAACAGCTTCGGATCATTAAGCTACCCGGCCACCTCTATGATGCCTTTCGATTCAGTATCGAGCATCCCGATGCCACAGAACTACGCATGCACATCAATGAACCCGGACCCTATGATCAAACTCGAGGACGAGCAACAGATCCAGCCATCGCAACTGCTTTACGACACCACTGCCTATCATACACCGCCAGACTCCAGCCCGATGGACAGCTCAGACGAGTGCAAGCCATCCGTCTTCAGCACCGACATCGATACCCTCATGCGGACTATACAAGGGAAGCAACAGTCTCCCAGCCGAACCTCGCAATCAAGATCTCCGGTCAACACCACCGCATGTGGCAAGCCGAGAAAGCGATATCAATGTTCGATACCCGAGTGTGGCAAAGCCTTCTACCAGAAGACGCACCTCGAGATCCACACCCGAGCACACACAGGCGTGAAACCATTTCTGTGCAAAGAAATTTCCTGCGGCCAGCGATTCAGCCAACTCGGGAACCTCAAGACCCACGAGCGAAGACACACTGGCGAGAGACCGTATCACTGCGACATTTGCGGCAAGACCTTCGCTCAGCACGGTAATGTCCGAGCACACAAGATCGTCCACACCGCCACCAAGCCCTTCACCTGCAGACTGGACGACTGCAACAAGCAGTTCACCCAACTAGGTAACCTCAAGTCACACCAGAACAAGTTCCATGTGGAGACGATCCGACGGCTGAAGTCACGCTTTGACAACCTGCAGTCGGGCGACTCGGTCGATCAGTGGGAGAAGGAGATGTGGGAGTACTTTGTCAACCTTTACAAGAATTGCAATAGGGGAATCAAGGGCAGAGGTAAGGATAGGAGGATCAGCAACACCACTGGGTTCGCGCGGACGCCAGCACCAGGCATGATGAGTCGGCGAGACAGCTTGGTGAGCTCAAGCTCCTCACAGAGTTCGTCGGTTGGTAATCCGGGCGGCGCAAATTGGTCGATGGGATGAGGAGATGAGTCATCAAGAGGTGTTCACGGTCCGTTCTTTCCATGGCGCAAAAGTCGGGTGTTAGGTCTGGTTTGACCGGATGGGATCATGATCTCCATATTCATGCCTCGGGATGCTCATTCGCTTCAATGCTCGAAACTTGTGTAGGATACCCCGCGCGACTGTGCATACTGTACATATACGGTCATTGTAACGACTTCTGCTTGCCAATACTATTGTTCATCTCCTACATCTAGTCACGCGGATCCTCGGCTGTAATCTAGTGCCACTACTGGCCTCAATTAGCCTGGAGGAGTATCCTCTCAAGCTGCCCGCGAGTCTGGACCAGGATATACATGACATGTCAGCGATATCCGAAGGGCGTGAGGTCGCTATCCTTCAACCTAAAGGTCCACTATGGCGCGCGGTCCGTGGTCCGAAGCGATGCTTTGCCCATTCATATGACTCGTTGTATCCTATACATCCTGCGACACGCGCATTCTCTTCGATCGAGCCCAGCTTCTTGAAGCTGTGTTGACACCTTCCTCTCTATCAAAGTACTTCTGTATCCACGATTGGGGCGAGGAGGGGGTGCACGGAGGTGGTATGGTGGTGCCCAGCAGACAACGTCGTCGAATTAACCTTTTCCGCGGAGCTGGAACAAGCGCAGATAAGAACACTCATGCGGCATACTCTTCCACACTCTCGCAAGATAAGATCGAAGACATCGGAGACACTCAAGCCTGACTACTATCACGCTAACATCATATATGAAGCCTCACCCAACACGATCGCCAACATGGATGATTGTCCAAGCACTGTGCGCAAGCTTTTCTGTGCCCAAGTGCGGTGTGCTTTGGCCTATTCCGGTCTACCGGTATGACCTATCACTATGCTTGGTGTGAGTGGGTACATGGGGTAGGTGCCTTATCTCTGGGTCTGTAATATGTGCACGCGCCACACACGCGACGGTGCGTCGATGACATCAGGTACGATATGTTGGTGACATTTTCCAGATGATGCAAGATTGGGTGAGAAAGATCAGTATTGTGGTAAAGGGCCATGCCGTGGTCACTCATGGCGCGCCTCGACTACAATATTCATACCTCCGTAGTACCAAGTCCTCGACAATAATGATGGGGTATCAGATGACAGTACTGCAAGCCATCCTCGCTGTCAAGATCGCAAGTGCAACGCTCAATGCAGAACGCCAAACATCCTCACAAGCATATGAAGGAGGCCAGTATCCTCCGCTCAAATCCAAACAAATCCCGCAATCTCGCCCCAGAGTTTCATGACTCGGCGAATCAGTCAACACTTCACTCTTGCTCATGCCTTCTTGCCCTTGTGTGCGCGCATGAACTCCTCCTTCAACTTCAGGAACTCCTCAGTCGCCTCGGGTCCACCCCACTTAGCCGTCGTACCGTTCTGCAGCGCCTGCCTCACGAATGTCTCCACGCGATCGAGATGACCGTGCGCTGTACTCGAGAGATCTTCGTTCGAGATATTGCGGTTCTTCTTCTGCTCGATCATGGCCTTCACCCAGTGGACGAGATTCGAGCAGCGGAGGAAGTGGCCGCCGAACGACAAACTGTGGCCAGCAGATGGCAGGCGGAAGACGAAGTGAACAGTGCCGGCCGGAAAAGTGACAGTCTGGCCGGGCCTGAGCACGACGTATCGCCAGTAGTTGCCAACGTCGTAGGGTTCCGTGTAGATGTTTCGCAGCCAATTCTTGCGGTCATCAGCGCTGGGTTGGGACATCCAGCCAAATCCAACCTCACCCTGGTTGACCGTAATGTATGTGCTGTAGCCATGAGAGTCCTGGTGAGGCTCGGTGTGCGCACCTCCTTCTGCAAGTAGCCCCCATTTCTCGACTTCCTTGTAGTCTGGTGGCAGCACGCGACGGCCAGAGTTGCCGTACGTTGCTGGAATTTTGAGCTTGGTGAGGAGCCGACAGTCTTCGTCGTCCAGGAATCTCGGTCGCAGGCCATCTTCCACGTGTGTAGCCAGCTCGAGACAGTTCCATGGATGTTCACTCGGCTCTTTGGCCAAGCGCTGCTTGATCTGGTCAATGGTCACTTGCCTAACCGCAAGGACATCCTTTCCTATCTTGACGCTCGAGTCTTGTACGAACAGCTTGGCCTTGTCATCGTAGTATTCGCCGAGGAAGTTGTCTACGGTCTGTAGAGGGAGAGGCTGTTGACCATTCGTCAAGACAGGCATGTCGTGGAAGATGCCCGAGCGGAAGGCCTCTTTCGCCCCGGCCGAGTCGAGACACAAGATCTCATCCTCGGTCGCTGCTTGTGCCTTCTTCAGAAGCGCGCCAATCATTAGGGCGTGGCGACGCCTGTAATCGTTGACCCTTGATCCAGCTTGCCCCTCGAGGATGGTGCGAAGCTGATGGACGTAGTGCGTGTTGGCGCATGTATCAATTACAGGGCTCGCATCCTCGATTGGCGCAGGTGCCCGCTTCGAAGTGGTAGGACTCGCGGGCTGTACTGGGGATGCTGCGCCAGCGCTCGAGTTGTGTGATGGATCGACAGGACTGTTTGAGCTAATGGGAGGTGGCGGCGATAAAGCAGTTCTCGAATTGCCATCAAGCAATGATGTCTGAGAGTCCATGGAGGTCTGTCGGGTATCTTGGGAAGCCGGCGTGGAAGCATCCTGAGGTGTACTTCTTGCACGAACTGAGGTGGAGTCTCTGTGCGAGGCTGGCGACTTCGAGCCTGCACTCGGACCCTCCTCGGGGTCGTTCGCCGGAGTGGCGACAGGAGGTAGAGGTTGCTCTGGCTCTGGGGATAGGGCGGTCTTGACCTTCGTCTTCTTCGCAGCGGTTTTCGTCGGTCGCTTCGCACGCTTCGTGCGCTTGGCGTCACTCTTCGGCGCATCCTCTGCTGCTGCGCGTTTCTTTGTTGCGCGTTGAGCTGGTTGCTGTGGTTTCGGTGCTGGTGTTGTAGTCTGTGATGCTGGTGGGTTGTTTGCTGCAGCACGCCTTCCGCCTGACTTCACCTTGTCGTACAGGCTGAGAATGTACGGTTGGTCGGCCATCGTGTCTGGTGGCGCTCAAGACGTATTTGCGCTTCAGTGCAGTAGGTCGAGAGAGGGTGGCAATGCTTGCAAGTCGGTCGCTTAAAATTGAGTATTGTCGTAGGTTGTAGCGTTGTAGTCCGTGAAGGCAGTCTTGATCAGTCGCGATTTGGTTCGCAAGGAGATCGGTCGCTTGATCCTCTGTGTGTATAGGAAGTACGAAGCGAAAGGCGGTGGCTGGCGTTGCGCAAAACCCTCGCTATTGTAGACAATGGACTCCACTTCATTCCTATTGTATAGCGAGATGCGCGGGCACCGTCGCCAGATATAGAGCTATGCGCTCTCAAGCTGGCAGCAAAGATCGCGTCTTGATGTATGTATCCGGTGTCGCACAGAGCGAATCTGGAACATACGTCGCAGCGCGGGTGTATGCGCTATGCTTTGTCTCGTGGTGGATCAATGTCGGATGGCAAGCTACAGAAAGTCTACCAGAATACTGGGACAAGAAGCGCTAGCGAGAGGTCGCGACTGCCACATGTTTTGTATCCGCACTTTCCATCAACCTTGTGTGGTTCGGCTCTTCCCGGTGCTGCTGCAAAAGTCAGCTGTTGTAGTCTGTGCACGTTGTCACGAATGTCTGTGAATGCCGGACAGAGCTCGTTGTCAGGAACTCAGGTGCATACAACTCCGCCTGCACCTTCACACGCATAGATCTGAGGAAGATTTGTGTACAACTAGCAGGAAATTGAAGGCATACTCACTTGTCCGACCTATTTGTCTGGCAGGCTCGCACGCTACTTCCATGCTCATCGAAGTGTCCACCCTTCCCAACGTACTCTGACCCTCGATCATTCCATCATACATCAGTATCCTCCGTCAGAACAAGAAGAGCTCATCTCTACCATCGCCATCGCCCAGACCTCCAGACACCTGCAGGTCTTCCTCGCCAGCCTGCGCGCCGGCTTGACCACCGGAGGCAAGACGATCCAAGTAATCCAAACCTTCATCCTCCACATATCCCTCATATTCTCCGCCGTTTAAAGGTCGCGACGCTTCAGCAGCTCGTATGGCACTCCTTTGGCTTGCGCTAAGTCCGCCTGTCGGATCGCCGGCCTCATGCTCAGTTATGAAGATATTGTCCGGCGAACGAGCACGACGAGTTCTCCCAACAGTCGGCCCTCTGCGCTTCTGCCGTGATCCACCGAGTGCGGGATCGAGGATGGGAGAGCGTGCCCGCTTCCGAGAGCGGTGGCCATTGTCGGAAAGGAAGAGATCGGGAGACTCCTGTTTGATCGAGCGGTCGTCATTCTCATTCGTGGCGCCGGCAGCTCGAGGACGAGTTCTGGAGTCGGGAAGCCTGTGTGAAGTGTTGTCTCTGGGTGGCGGAGCTGTACCGGCACCGTTCCTCGGCCTTCGTTGCTCCCCAGTCGTCCTCGGCCGGTGTGCAAAAAGGTCGTCATCGTCTTCGCCGACGTCAAGAAAGCTATCTGCTCTGCCGGCTCGAGGGTTGCGCGGTCCTGACACATCCAAGAAGTTCTCTCCGTCGTCTGGTTCATCATCGTCGTGGTCGGAAGGAAGAGGTGTTGCCCGAGTCGCATCGCCGGGTCCTTAGATCTGGATCGGTACCAGAGACAGGAAGCCATCCTCCCTGACAATGAAAGGATCCACTGCCAACCTCCTCACCTCCTTCTTGCTAAACTTCTTAGTCTTCTTAGTGAACTTGCGCAACGGGTTGGAGCAAAGATTTCGTCGGTCGGCCATGAGCTCGGGAAATGTCATCGGTTCGACCCACAGCGCATGCTCGCCGTTGATCTCCTTATGACAGCTGTCCAAGGTCACGGCAAGTGCCTCGAAGAAGTTCGCGCTACCATGAACCAGTATCCCGTCCGGGCGCTGCTTATCTTTCCCGCTGTAAATGAACTCCGTAATGTCCTTGGCTCTTCCGAACTTTGTGGGGTACCTCGTGGGCATGAACCCATCCAGCAAGTACAGGCAATCTTTATCGATCTTGTTGATGTCTGGTCCCTGGAGACGCACGGTATAGAACTTGAGCCCACCATCAAGCCCAACCGCTGCCGGGTCAAGCACAATTCTGTCTACAATCTCTTGGCTCTCATTGGCGGTCTTGTTAGTCCATGTCCGGTTGCTGTTGTTTGCGAGCCTGGCATTTTTCATGAGTTCTGGGATGGTCTTCTTGCTGTTGCCAGTCGGGTGATGACTGAAGTTTGTGAGTTGACGGCCGATGTAGGGTGTCAAATTTCGGTCGTCGCGGGCAACGCTTCCGTTGACGGCGTGGAATATCTTGCCGGACTGAATGATCTCGAACATGAAGTTCTTGCGCTTCAGGCTTTCTTCGAAGCGAGTTGGCATATCGCCATCAATCAGAAGGAGACAGTGTACCCTGCTTGCGTAGAGCTGTCGGAAGAAGTTGCGGGTATTGATAGTTTTGGGTCCTGGATGAATCGGGCAGAAGTTCCTGCAAAGCAATCAGCCAAGTTCAGATCAATGCACAAGCGACTTCACTCACCATTGGTAGTCTTCGCCATTTCCCACAGCCTTGCCGGGAGGAGAATGCACGTAGATGATGAAGAGGTGGTTGGCTCCAGCGGCTCTGATCTCTGCCGCCCAGTATTCGGTGAACTGGCTTTCGTTCTGCCCTGCGCTGAAGCCTACGCTCTTGACCACGGCATCGGGACATCGAGTGTCCAAGAGTGTGTGCATCTCGTCGCAATTCTCTTCGTGGTGGCGCCAGGCAGCTGGGTAGTTGGGGCGTCGCGCTGCGCCTAGACCACGAGCTACGTCGTCCATGATGTATACTGTTGTCCTGCGGAAAGCGCGGACTCTGGAGTCAGGCTGGTTGGAGTGGCGTTTCGGTGGCATCTTTGCTGTGTGGTGTGTGCTCAGGCGAAAGGTGTATGAGTGGCGCGAAGAAGTTTACGTCGTGACGGCGTAGCGAGCGCGATACTTATGGTCGTTGGCGGTGCTCACATGCTGAAGGTGTGACGCGGCATGTGATAGAGCGCGGAACTGTGAGCCTCCCCCGATGGAGCGCTGAGGTTGATACAATCAAGCTCAGTGATGGTTCGATATGACGCTCATGCCAATGCCATTGAAGCGCAGGCCAAAAGTGAGGGACCGCAATCATTCTGCCGTTCAGAAGCCGCATATGTGCATGTGATACTGGCATCAAACGCATTCGTGCAGACGGCAAATGGCCGGATTGAATCAGTGGCCATGCAGTTATTCCGCTCCAGTAGTGAGCCAGCACCATGGAGGATTTGGCACCATTTGTCCCTAGCTGACACTCACACATCAGGCAACGGTAACATGCTCTCCTGCACCCTCTTCGCCAGAGCCACAAACCTCGCCCTCTCTTCCTCAGTAGAGAACTCAACCCGGATGCCAGTGACTCTGCGCTCAGGCGACTTCTTGGAGACTCCCACATCGCTTTGGCGTCGTTGCAGACCCTCCCCAGCAGTCGAAGGCGATCGAACCCTATCGGCAGCGCTGGCACCTGAGCCGGGTCGGACGGTCTTGATGTCAATCCCCTTGATGCGAGCGAACTTGTTGCTCTCGTCCTTGACGCGAACTTGCTGTTTGGAGCTGTTCATCCACCATTTGGCCCACCTGGAGCACAGTCAGCAGATAAGAAGGGTTGGCATGGTTTTCGTAAAACACTTCACATACCCGCTGCCAAAGTTCGAGCCGAAGTGCATGAGAGCAAGAACACCGCCGTTAGTACCAGGCATGGAGAGCCCGTCGTCTTCCCACATTCTAAGCACTTCGATGTTGGCGAATTGCTCTTCGAAAGCGAACGCGCCCCGCAAGCCTTCATGAAGTACTGTCGTCTTCGTCGTCCGAAAAGAGCCGAGAAGTGTCCGGCCGAAGATCGCAGACTGGAACTGGTTGGCTTGCTCTTCAGTCTCGAAGACGAAGTTCACCCAGTTGGTCTTGATCTCCTTCTTTATCTCGCCCAAATTCTCTCCATGGAATCGCAGCGTCATCTCACCTTCGGTCGGTGGCAGTGACACTTTCTCCGGCTGGAAGTACGAGCAATATGGCACGGTATCGCCATACTCTGGCAGCTTCTGCTGACACCGCACTTGGCCGTCTTCGCTAATTGCCCAGATGGAAGTCACCATCTTCGTACCCTTGTGCTCACGATTCTCACGCTTGCGAATGACGCAAACTCGCGACTCGGCGCATGCGGGCACCATTTCGGTGTCAAACCGTGGATCAGGCTCCTCCGGATTGTGCTGAGCAACTTCGACGAGCGTGCATCGAATGTCGCACAGAATGGCGGCATTACGAAAAAGAGACCTTTCGAAGGATGGTGCGCCGGGGAAGGAGGTAGACTTGGTGGACTCTCCGGTTCCAGCGCTTGACGCCACACGAGAATGCTTCGTGGATGTTGCGGAGCTACGATTGCGCTCCGGCGAGATCAGGATCGTGGTCGGCGTCGCTGGCTGCGGTTCCGGCGGGCTGGACATAGGAGGTAGGGCTGGTGGTGGCAGTGCTTGTCTTCTCATGCCCTGGTTTAGCGCATTGCGCTTGCTCAACGGTGAAATAGGCGACTCCTCCAGCTGTTGGTCGTCTTCACACTTGCTGCTGCCCTCTTGCGCATCCTTGTCATATTCGCCATAGCTGAGGAACAAGTTGGGCAATGTGGTGGACTCTCGCCGCGCTATGTTGGAGGCCCTGCGAGACGATGATGCCTCACCGGGCTGAGAGATGGATGATGGGCTCCCTATCATGGTGGTGCCCGGACTGGCAGTGCAGCTCCCGCCGATGCTCGATCGTGCCGAGGGAGGACTTCCAGTCTCGAAGCCCCAGTCCATTTGCTTTGTCGCCTTTGCGAAGGGCAGTATACCCATGCTGTAGTACCCGGAGTCTTCCCTTGCTGACCTGACTTGCACAGCTGTGCGCTCAGAAGTCATCGTGTCGTGGGACTCTCGTCGATCAGGTTGCCTTATAGGAAAGCTATGGCTTGAGGTTCGTGGGGATGGCGCCTCCAGCATGCGTGGACGATCGGTGACAGGAGCTGCTTCTATAGTAGAGACAGTGCTGTCTGAAGCCGTGCTATCTAGTTGTCCATGGGTATCACGTGCTTGTAGCGAGGGTGTGCTGTTTGCGACATTCATAATGATGCGGTGCAGATCATTAATTTTGTCAGCTAGATCGCCGTTGACACGGTCGTGTATGCTCGCGACATTCTCAGCCATAGGCATTACGGTCTTCTCGAGCCTAGCCAGGGACCGAGACTGCAACGCTTGCATGGTGAGGCTGACGGTATTCGTGTGCATGTTGAGCATGTCTCTGAGAGCGGTGATATCGCCACCCTCCGTGGTCCACTTCAGAGTCTTGTAATTGGCCATGACCACATCAGAGAACTGGCGGTCCACAGAGAAGCCGAAACCGCCATTCGTAGGTCTGCGTTTGATCACTGTGTAGCGCTCCACGAAGCTCTCCAGGTCACTCAAAGTCTTCTGGGCGCTCTCCAGGATCGTGGCAATCGCCACTTGGGTGTTGTCATCGGCCTGCGACAGTATGCTGCCATCCGCATGTAACGTTTCAGCTACTAGCTTCAGTGCTTCGCTGAGGCCTTGGGCTTCGGTCTCTACCTCGGCGAACTCGGATCGAGCACTCTTCTTCCCTTGAGTGAAAGCTCGGCCAATCTTCCATGCTGTTTGTGACAGCATAAGGACGTCGCCGACGGAGGGTGTCATGGCCATTGTGTAGCTGCAGGCAGCCGGCGGGCTGCAACCTGTAAGACCACACCAGTGGGATCCGGGTACAGCAAGTCAGCAGGTGTCTCCCTTCAGGCGGACTGCTTGTGCGGTGATACGCCGCCCGAGGTGATCATAACGTGGAGTAGCAGGACCAGCAGGTCAGTATCATACAATGGCAACATGGGCTGTGCAGAGAGTCAGAGCTCCGACGACAGAGGCAAACTACGTAGTCGAGAGCCTGACACCATGCTCCGGCGCTCAGCAGAGGTTCCTGTGCCATGATGCCAAGTGGGGCTCAGGCTATCAGAGGCCAACGATATGGTGGTTGCGCCGCCGGTAGCGAGCCGGCACGAGCTGTCGGGTGCGTTCGCGGTTCCCTATGCGGCCTATACGGCGTCAGCCCTGCATGGCTATCGCTGAAACCACGTTGTGCGGGAGTACCGTAGGCCGGTGAAGAGAGTCGAGGGTGTGGTTGGCATTCGTGGTTTGCCTGACGCGGAGCAGCCTTGCCGACATCAGGCTAGCTCGAGGAACACGTGGGGAATGTCAGACGTATGATTGGGAAGCTCCGGCTCCCAGTATGAGCAACGCCATCGTCGTAGGGCTAATCAAGTCCAGTCCATCTTCGACATCAATTGCCATGTCGTGGGACGGCGCGCTCGCTAAGCCTTGTACCGTAGCGCTTCAGGAAGGTGTATTTCCGCAGCAGCACCAACCACCTTGCGCGAGCACTCCAGCACGCACTTTCAGGCGCTCGATGATTCGTCCGGAAGGCCGCATGGTGACTCCAGGTTTGCCGATCATATGCACGAGGTAAAGCCCATGTTGTATGTATATTGTCTTCTCGTTTCGAAGAGCCAGTCTCCCGTCGCGGTCGTCGTGCTCCGGAACGAGCCTCGATGGTCCATCCAGCATCCCAGATGGTCGCGTTTCTTGCGCCACCGACTGAGATGAGTGCCAGACGTTCAGGCTATCAATGCTGCACGTAGGTAGCATGTCTTGATCGCACGAGTTGTGTTGGACAGCGTAGACGCGCTTTGGCTTTGCAACCTAAGCATCGACGCGAAGGACGGAAAAACAAAAGGCCGAGCTGGCAACAGGACACAGGGATCGATTGTGAGTCAAAAGACTTCATAGATCCTTTTGGGATCTTATCGAGGATCGATGAGTTGAGCCACGCTGGAGAGATACATAGAGCACGAAAGCTCCATTCGCTCTGGCCAGGTGGGAATACCGAATCCGCGATGGCTACAAGGGACAACTGACTACAGACCATCTGTAGGACTCCAAACCTGCTTCATCCACCTCTCGTCCATGGCGGCACCCTCCTCGTAGAACCGCAGGTCAGTCGACAGCCTAATCCTCCCATCTCGAGCCTCATTCTTCGCCGCACCATGGAGCAAATACGGATTGTGGAAGATAACATCGCCGGCCTCATAGTTCCCGACCAGCCACCTGCGCTTCAGGGTCTTACCGCCATACACGCCCTGCTCGATATCCTTGGTGAAGTTCTCCACATCATGCGTCAGCTGGCCATCCCTCTGCATGTTCGTGTTGAAGCCGCTGATGCGCTCCTCGGGTGAAAGCTCCATGTTGCGCTTCTTGAACTCCTCCTCCATCTCGTGGCCGATGTCGTCGGAGTGCTCCAGGTATATCAGGCCACCACCTTCTGCGCTGCAGTCGCCAATGGGTACCCAGGCTGTGAGGAACTCGGCTTCGCCTGCTCGGAGGAACAAGCGGTCGTAGTGGACGCCAGTAGACAGGCCGTTCGGGACGTTATGCCTGAGCAATGTCCGCTTCACCAGGACATCCTTCTGCCAGCCCATGAATCCTCTGACAAACTTTCTAAGCTGCGGGTGCTCCAGGAAAGCCAGGTAGAATGGTGCCTTGTGCGCCTCGATGAGCCTGTTCACTCTCTCGATGTCTTCTGGCAGGTCTCTGCCGCCGACTCCGTTGTGTGCAATCGGATCCTCACGCTCGTCGAAGATGCCATCACGGGGCGAAGTTCCAGGCTTGAGTATACCCGTCGGTGCCAGATGGGAGAAGTAGGCTTCTCGCATGTCGAGCACGTCCTCTCTGGGCATCACGTTCTTGACCCAAACATAGCCGTCTTCTTCGAAGCGCCTAATCATCTCTTCTCTGGGCGTGTCGATTGTTGTTGGCTTCATCCAGCCAACGCCGGCATCTTCAAGGTATCCGCCATAGTTCGAGCGCAGCTTGGGCAGCTGGTTTTGCTCGGAAACGAGCTCGTGTGCCGGTGTAGGAGCGGACTGTACTGCGGCCATCGTGGTGATTCGTTGTTGCGTGAGGGGAGTTGGAGGTTAGGGAACATTCAGACTTCCATGATCGGGTTTTGTTCTCTCGAGTGGCCATGATCGCTCACCGAGTCGCGGCAGCGTAAGCTCGGAAGATGATGTATCCATACGTACACGAGCCTCGCCGAATAACATGGAGTTGGGACTTAGGTTGCTCGAGAAGGGTCGAACTACCCCATAGTGCTCGAAGAGGAAAGAAGGGCCGGCGACAGCACGCTTTATCCCTCCACAAGGCAAGCTTTCCCGGCAGCTTTAGATATCCCAGACTCGTGTCGTCGTGGCAAGGTGATACCAAGAGTTCACTGCATATGTGCATCATGAATGTGCCTAGTGTATCAGCCCTTGTTGGGTGCCTTCCACACTAAACGCTCACCTCGCCGCAGCCCGCCTTCATTGCGGGGTGATGATTTCAGAGTCAAGGACATGATTGCCATGTTCAACACTAATGTCAGTGGAAGACTACCACGTTGCGTTGATCCGTTCGAAACCACAGCCAAATGGCCACGCTTCTAGAACCATTGGTGCTGATCCCAAAAGCAGATGCTGAGTGCGACCGCTGACGACATAATCGCACAAGTCTGCCGACTCGGTCAAGCCCCTCTTCCAGCAGGAAACGGCTACAACAGTTATGCCGGAAACCTCTACGCCATGGCCGTCTTCCTCGGACGACAGGACAATCTGTAAGCACTCATCCTGCGTATCTCTCAATAGCACATCAGCTTAGAACGGAGCTGCGGCTGCAAAGTACGTGGAGATCTCTGGCTTCGTGGCCGTTGAGAGACCTGAATCTCGTGCTCGCCTGCGACGAGCTGACATGGACGTTCGCCCTGGTGCCGTACAAAGACCTCGCCTTGCGCCAGCTTATGGAGACGGGCTCGCAGTCAACGTCCAGCTCCTCTCGTAATGTGAGGATACTTTTGAGCGCCGTGTCCGCCCGCATCTTCCGTAGCCTCGCATTCGACGTATTCGTGCTTGTCCTTCTGGGCTCTTACTTGTCGACAAGTTGTCGCGTAACAGATGAAGATAGAAGGCCATGATGAGGGAAATTGAAGTGCGGGTTGTTGCTCAACCGAGCGTAGATCGCAACGAACCGCTCGTCATCCACGGCATCGAGAACGCAGGCGGAGTGTTCCCCATCGAATGCGAGGCGGAAGGTCCTTCTCTGATCGAGTGATGCACTGGGACCATGCTGCTTGTCGCGCATAGCCATGCACAACGTCTTTCAATTGGCCTGAAACTCCCGGAAAGGCTTCCCAATCACCTTCCCTCTCCCGTCAAACCTCACGCCTTCCTCATGCAGCAGCTCGTGCTTCTTACTTGCGAACTTCCCATTCTCTCCCCAATGCCCTCCGAAGCCTCCTAGCGATCCATCAGCCGCCAGGATCCGGTGACACGGCACCTCCGGCGCAAATGGATTGTTGCGCATTGCATTGCCCACAGCTCGCGCGCAGGTCTTGTGCGAAGTTGCGGTGATGTGGTCGCTCATGGCTGAATAGGTACTGTAGCGGCCTCGTGGTATCTGGCAAAGCATTGATAGGGTCTTCTTGCGGAAGGATGTGAGGTTGCTGTTGACGATTCGAGCGAGTTCAGCGGACATATCTGCATCCGCATTGAACGTGGGTGCTTCAGCCGTAGAGTCTGTCCTAGATAGCTCTGTCGATGCTGCCTTCTTCTCAGCGGGGTGTGTTGCAGCTTCAGTGTCCCGTTCGACGCTCTTGACTTTCGTCCGTTTCCGTGGCGACACTGGCGAAGGAGCAAAGTACTTCGAGATCTTCCCTTCATCCACCTTCCTCTTCTGCCCAGCGCCGCCCACCTCACCCACAAAACCGGCACCCGTCTCCCGTCCACCAGCCTTCGACTTCTTTCCCCTCAACCGCAGAGACCGCTCATCCAACTCTACCAAGTTCGCCTCGCCACTCGCCAGTGCCTCGCCCAGCGAAATCGCGGCCTGCAGCTGCGCTTCAGACATGTTTTTCGTCGCCGGCGCTTTCACGACCTCTGCCCAAGGCTTGTCCACTCCGACGGCGTTGTCCAGCACTATACGCGCGAAGCAGTGATCTAAGACTACCGGCCATTTGGGCTGCGCCGGATCTTTGTCCTTGGCGAGAACTGGGAGGCGTTTTCGGTAGAGCTGGTTCCAATGTTCACGGAGCGCGTCCATGATTTTTTCGTTCTTGAGGAGCATGTATTGCCTGGGCCCATGTCGGTGAAAGGAGACAGAGGCTGGATGAGTAGATTGGTTGGGCAGTGACCACCGTGGACCCTCACTTCTTCACGACATCGTTTGGCCCGGAAGCATGGAAGCAGTACTGGTCAAGGTAATCGCCGATGCATATACTCGCTATTCCGATACGAAGGTATATTCTTGCGACCACATTTGAAGTCGCGTGGCGCGTCGCGTCTCCGAAGTTGGAACGTTCAACCTCACAGACGCCACAGAACGCTCGGACCACGAACTCTATCGCAACATCACGTTTGCATATTGGCCTGGACTAGAAACGAGCAGTTGGGAGAGCGCAAAACCATTGCATCGAAGCAAGAACAACATGCACGTTTCATCTATCCGTCATAAAATCCCCTCCCTACCCTTCCCTAGCCCTGAAGCCTGCCCGATCTCATGGCCATCGGGGTATCATCTCTAGACAAAGACCACCGGCGCCCGCATCCACTTTTTCCTTTGCAAAGCAAGCCAAAGCGCGCAAAGCAACGCCACAAGACCCATGATCATGCCTCCAAATCCTCGTCGTCGTTCGCCAGAGGCCGTGCCATCGTATTATCTCATCTCATCACCAGCCTCGACCACACGCCAGCACAGGCGGTAGTCGAACAAACTCAGTGTCCCCCACCCTTCCTAAACCTCAACAGCTCGCTCAAACTCGCCAAACTACACCCATGCTGCAAGAACTCATGCCTCCCCAGCTCCTCCGCCGTAGCCCGACTCTTCACATCCACACAAAGACACACACTCAAGAAAGCCTTCAACTCCTTGCTCAGCTTCTCCGGCTTCTTCAGCCTGGGCGTGCCATTCGTCGCAATCAAGTACAGCGCCTTCAACGGCTCCTCGTTCAAGTACGGCGGCTCGGACTCGATCATCTCGATGGCCATGATGCCGAGGGACCAGATGTCGACTTTGCTGCCGTACTCCTTTTGCTTGACGACTTCGGGCGCCATCCAATAGGGCGTGCCGACCATGGTGGCGCGCTTGTTGCGCTGCTCGGTGAGCTTGGCGCAGAAGCCGAAGTCGGTGATTTTGACATTGCCGCGGGAGGAGAGGAGGACGTTGTCGGATTTGATGTCGCGGTGGATGATGTTTTGGGAGTGGAGGTGGATGAGGCCTTTGCAGGTCTGTGTAGAGCGAGTCAGTATAGTGTGTGTGGTGAAAAAATCCGCAGAGTCGTCTTACCTCATAGCATATCGTTGAGATCTGGTCCTCTGTTATCTGGGCGTTGTTGTCAATGACATCTGTCAGAGCACCTCCCTCCATGAACTCCAGCACCAGCCACAGCTCGTAAGTATCCTCTTGCAGGAACGCGTCCAGGAAGTTGACAATGTTGTCATGCCGGCTCTCTTTCATCACGATGATCTCGTTCACAATCAGCTCCTTCCTTGGTTGACTTCGAAGATCCATCTGCTTGATAGCAACTTGCGCTCTGGGTCCATTCGCGCGCATGATATCCTGCGCAGTCTTGCTAGGCGCATTCTCACGGATACGAGCGACGTACACAGAACCAGACGCGCCCTGTCCGATCTTCTTCTGTTTGTTGTAGCTCTCGAGTGGGTTGGACAGGCTGACGACAGACCGCAGGCGCTCCATCACCTGCGCATCTGACATTGCGCTCATT
>Ga0058704_10000423_pt1 | contig 22255 bp, 23 predicted proteins | sample AgamicMgSfe_FD_71363 | JGI IMG/M metagenome (GOLD analysis project Ga0058704, IMG submission 71363) | Agave microbial communities from Guanajuato, Mexico - Mg.Sf.e | ecosystem: Host-associated > Plants > Phyllosphere > Phylloplane/Leaf | place: Guanajuato, Mexico | collected 2012-05-30
ATCCAAACACCCCCCCAAACCAGCTAACCCACGCCCCCTTCTTGACCCAGGTCGCCGACACCAGGCCGCCGGGCGCCCGGACCAACTACACCGACGTCTCGGCCGTGCCCAAGTACGAAATGAGCGCGGCCGACTACGAGCACCGGCCCGACAGCGTGCTGGCGTGGAAAAAGGCCCAGAAGCTCGGCCGTTTCGACCCCAACGCCCCGTCCCTCGAGGCGCAGAAGGTGCAGGCCTCGCACCGCGAGGTCCAGGCCCGAGGCATCACGACGGGTCGCCGGTGTCGGTTGCTGCCGGAGAGTAGCGACGCCCGGAGAGGTGAGGTCCGGTACGTGGGCGCCGTGCCGGAGATTCCAACAGGCGTGAGTGGGATGGCGTGGGTGGGTGTCGCGCTCGACGAACCAACTGGGAAGAATGACGGGAGCGTGGGTGGGACGACTTACTTTTCCTGCGCCGGCAATTGCGGTGTGTTCGTTCGACCGGAGAGGGTCGAGGTCGGGGATATCCCGGTTCTGGACGAGTTTGCCGACGAGGACGAGGAGTTCTGAATCTGTGGCCTGCCTGTCTCATATTTTGAAGGTGGGGGCTGTGAAAACATGTTCTCTCGTGATAGCCCGCCACAGTTTGACCGTTACCGGCCACGTGACGGATGTTGAACACGACGTGTTTCTGAAGCAAGATGTGCTCCTCCCGCATGCGTCCTTAGGTGTGCGGCAGGATGAGTCCTGAGGGTATCGACCATGAGACATGTAGTGATATAGAGATACAAAGCCAACTGCTCATCTGGGTCAACCAAACGAGTTGTAGAGAGCACAGCGCAGCGCGACATGATCATGACAGGGACAAAATACCGGAAACTGCGGGATAACCGTTCACGCAATATCCAACCGCCAAAAGGGGTATCTATACAAAACCTCGCCCATCTCCAAATCGTACCCAACAACCCACGATCCACGAGGCAGAAGCTTAATCAGTCAACCTTCATCATCCATCATCAACATGTGCGACAACCCCAGCCAATCCATATCAAACTCGGCGTCACGAAAACCAGCATACCGCGCCCCGAGAGGGAAAAAAAAAACAGAAAAACGAAACGTGTCAAGAGAAACACAGGAATTGACGATCTAACCACACTCTATTCACCACCACCACCACCAGCCGTGACATCGACCTCGCACCCCTGCGCGAAAAAGATCCGCGCCGTCCTCGTCGCGCTCTCGTTCGTGATGGCGTAGTTGTTACCTGTTATTCCAACATCATCCACAAGTCAGCCATGAATGCTCACATCCTCAGAAATAAACCCCGGTCATTGAGGAGTAGAAGAAAGCAGTGATGAAAGGTGTAGGTGTCCCGGTGGGTGAGTTTCCACGTAAGTCGGAGGGGCCGGGACGTCGCGGTCTCCAGGACTGTCGCACAACGCCAGTCCTTGGGATCGAACGGTCCGGTTCGGTAGCACGACATGGTCCCATCCATTTCCGGCTTCACGTTTCGTCCGGTCAATATCGGGTCGCGCACGGGAACGGGTGTGGTGTGCGCGCCGCATTGTACGACGTCGCCCGACCTGCGCCCCTCGGCGCAGTGACACGACTTGGGAGAGTGCCACCAAGGCCTTGTGTTGACAACGCGTCGTTCATACACCGCTCCTCTTCTCTTTTGACCGCAAAACAGGGTTCACCAGTGTCCGTGGTGCGGGAGTCGATATAGCGGTGTGCACAGTGCCATGCTTTCGTTACTCCAGTCATAGATTGGGAAGAAAGGAAAGAGGGAAATGGAACGGTAGAGAGAACCATGCTGCAGAAACGTACCTCGAGGAACAACCCAAACGCCACCCTTGCTGACGGCGAACTGATTCACCTCACCGCCGTCGTCGGGCGAGCCGTCGTGCTGCTGCTGCTGCTGCACGCCCACCTCGACCATGACTTTCCCCTCGTGCACGAAGAAGCACATCTGCATCTTGCGGCTGTTCTTGGCGCGTTTGAAGCCCGACGGCGGAAGCTCGACGACCCCCGTGCCGAAGAAGGGCAGGGTGATGATCTTCGCGTACCTGAACTCTGAGTTGGCGACGTCGCGCGTGACGATCGCGGTCGAGGCGAAGGCGAGGTCTGTGAGCGTGGATCAGTTAGCATTATCGAGTGGGGAAGTTTGAGGGTGTCTACCTTCTCGGACGAGATCGCTGCGATCGCCGGTTCGTGTCGCGGGATCCCAATTCGCGACCGGGCCCGCGATCACACCCATCGCTTCCTCCCATTCATCCGCCGCCACCGAGTCCGACTCGCTTTCTTCCTCGATGTCCTCCAGCTTGACGATGCCTTGGTCAAGCTTCCTGCGCGGTTTCCGCCCTCTCTTTTTTATTGGCTTCGGCTTCAGAACTTCCTCCGCCCGGACGATGCCCTCGACCTCGCCGTTCTTCCACACCCTCGTCTCGTTCGCCCAGTATTGCAAGGGCTTTAGGACGGGCCGGCCATAGCGGGAGATGCGTGTGCCGGCGTCCTCGAACGGCGTCGTGGCGCGGAGATTGACGTTGCTGACCGGTCCCATACTGACGCCACGACTTGGGGCCGGTTTGCGAGGTGATTTGCTGAGCTTGGAAGCGCCGTCGTGGAGTTTCACAGGGCTGCTGGCCGCTCTCACGGCACGGTTGGCGTCCCGCTCCTTGGGTGCGGCCGGTTTGCTACACTTGGATTTTCCTTTTGGCGCTGTTGCTTGAGTGTTGCTTTCGATAGTATCGTCCTCCACCGTATGTTGATCTCCGTACGCGAGCAGCGACGGGTCGATCGTCCGGTCGACATCGTCGTTGTGAACAACGACCTTGTCCTTTGGCGTCTTTCCGCGCGGTTTCTTCTGTGATGGGCCTGCACTCATCCCACTTTCCGTCACTTCCGACTGACTGATATCTACTTCAGCGGTTTGCATTTCCAGACTGGTCCTGTCGCGTTTCCGGCTCCGTGTCGTACTGCCGGAGTGTGGAGTATGCTGGATTCGGGTGCTGTTCACCGAGTCTCCGGATTTCCTCGTCCTGCCAACTGTACGCTCTGTCGGTGTCGCTTGTTGTTCAGCTATCTGCGCTTCCTCCGCCTCAGTGATCTCATCGTTTGGCATTGCTTGATCCACATCATCCTCGTCAAGCATGACCGGTCCATCGTCCGCCATTTGTGGCACTCCAAGCTCACTTGCTCCTTGCTTTTCACCCGGGGACCCCAACTCTTCAGGGATATTTTCAGCATGTTCTGTTCTCTGAATATCCGCCTCACGTGGCGACGAGAACGGGTTGCCTCGAGCAGACCCAGCGGACCTTCGCAGGACCTTCTTCGGCCGGAAAGGGCTCATCTCTTCGATGCTCTTGCGCACACCATTCGAGGCGAAATCGAGTTTGCGATTCGCCGGAGGTTGCGTCTTTGCCAGAGCCTGAGACGGCGATACTGTTGTCTCGTATCCGTCGTGTGGTAAAGACTTGCCTCTCGAGATTGGCCGACTGGAGGACATGCGCTTCGGCGAGCCAATGTGAGTGTGCTTTGGAGTGGCTGCACGTGGAGGGGGCAGTTTCGACGTCTTACGCAGGAGGATCGTGTCGGTGACTTCGGGCGCAGAGCTCTCTTGCATATGCATATCACTGCTGGAAAGCGTCTGATCGCCATTGCGCTGCGGCGACGCGACTGGTGAGGAGAAGATGCCGGTCACGGGTTCCATGTCATGTTCGTCGCGAATGCCTGTGTCCTTCAGGACGAGCCCCGTTTTGCTGTGCGCGCGTCAGTACATGACCAACAAATCACTCCCAATATATCATGCGCACACACCGCCCAACCTTGCCAACGTCAAAGTATTGCGCTTGTGTCTTCTTGCGTTGTCTCCCAGGCGTCATGTTTCCCTTGCCAGCCGGCGCCATACCGCGCGGTGGCCGGTTCTCCTTTTCCAGCTCCAGCTTGATTGCGTTATATATGATAGCTCTGTATGAGGGACAGAGAATGCTCGATGCGCAGTTTGGAGATCGCGCGACGGAGGGTTCTCGAATGGCGATTTCGTGTATGTTCGGTTGTTGCGACTTTCGTGCTTTCGTGGGGGATGTTGACACATCAAAACAGACGCGGATACTTCCGTTCTAGCACGTGATACGCGCACACGCGACGCCAATCCTCCCAACGTCAGTGATGGGTGGACGTGAAGACAACAGCACTTTTTTGCAAACATCACAGTTCACTTTCGACTTGATACACCAGATCTCTGTTACCGCGACATCCGCTGGCAAGATGAAGACCACCATGCTGTACCTACAGCTCATGCTCATCTGCCAAGCGGTGACCAGCTGCTATGGCGCCTATCAATCATACGTTGCTATTACCAACCTTCGAAAGTACGAGGAGACGACCAAGAAGCTTGCGAAATGGTCAAGTGAGGTCGAATACCAGCTGCACAAAACGCGCACCACCCAAGCATCCGGAGCGGTCGCGGTAAGGCGCAGCGTCCTGAGATTTCCATACATGCCATATTAACACGTATGCGCCAGATCTGGTCGTCCCTGGTTGCAGCTACAGTTCTCGCCATCGTTGGCGCGAAACTACCGCCCTGGGCTCGTTTCATAACCTCACCGGCTATGCTCGTCATCGTTGTGCTGGCTAGATACCATATCAAGAATTACTGGGCCTCGAGCGACGGCAAGACAGTGGGCACGAGAATACCCTTACCCAACATGGAGGATTACAACGAAGCGCAGAGACGCACTCAGGATCTGCTGCAGACTTTGGAGTACCTGGAGTACGGCTGGGTGGCGAGTATTTTCGTTGCTGGGATGCTGGGTTATTCCTGAGTGCTACGCGTGCGCAAGGCTAATGATCCGATCCGAGTTGAAAAATGGTGCTTTCAACGTGAATGTAGAGCTGTCAGTCATCATAGCTCTTGCCTTTGCAACGGTAACTTGGGTGTGAACATGCCGGAGTACATCTGTCACACTTTCTCAAGTATCAAGTATCACGGGCACAGCCACATCGGAGTTCAACGAGAGACAGGCAATCGTGACTTGGCTGCTAATCAGCGCGGTTTTATCGAACGCCGACAAAGACACCTACCATGCATCCCATGAGCTTGGTGAGTTTTCCACCTCGATGCTGCGACCGTTCAGAGTATCCACGCCCTTTATGGCTACCGACACTCTGTCATGCCCGAATCCAAGAACGAGCCCCTTGAATTACGTGGAGCTTCTACGCGTCAACAAGGTCTGCTACAACACGACTAGGCAAACGAGTGTCGTCAGACGAACAGCGGCGATCCAATCCTCATTCCATATGAAGCAAGCTACACCCAGCCTGAGGGTCATGGGCCGGAGATCTCCGAAAGACCGATTTGAAGCTGGTGCCGGCGTGATGTCGCTGTCAAGTTGTCTCAGTATGGGGCGCTATAGCAATGGCGTACATGACTGATGCACTGCGCAGAAATGTCCCCATTCTGAACACGACCGAGACTCCGAGTCGTGACATGTAGATTGATGGGTGTCGACCTCGATCCATACATACAAGGCGCCCAGTGTAGAAGAGTCACTTTGTATGTTCAAACGTACACCCCCGAAACAGGTAGGAGCATTGGTATAGCGAGTAAGAACTTGAACATATGAGCAAAAGATTTGACTCTGCGCGACACGCGGAGTCTATGGTTTCTCAACTGCCAGGCGTCCCTGTCCTCACCTTCAGGATGGGTTAATTGACGATGCCATGCACAAAGGCAAGTTCGTGTACAGCCGTTAAGCTGGGTGTATGGATCGACACGCCGCTGGTAGGTACGTACCTAGAGGTAGGTATGTATTGCTGACAATCACCTCCAAGAAAGAATTGTCATAGCCGTGGGGAAAAGAACGCCGGGGACATTGCAACAGCTTTTCGGTATTGCAGAGCTGGGGTTTGCGGTGCTCCTGACTTGAGGTCTTTGTTGTAACCATGAGCAGAGGATGTTCGGGTTCCTAGGCTGAGCAGAGCTGAGATTTGTCGTATCGCTAAAAGCCATCTACCTAAGGTACGCCAAGCCTACTCTGTGCATGTCAACCGAAGCTATGGACGTACATCGGACCCCGCAAGCAGCCACGGCTGAAGTCTATAAGGTATCACGACTCCGCGCTCTCGCACCCTCCAGGCTTTGATGAGAGCAGTCCTCAGATCCTGACCCTATGCTAGCTTCCGTCCGTAGACCATCGTCCACACACAATGCCGCGCAGAGACATTGAATTCAAAACGTCCGACCAGGTCACGCTTCGCGGATGGCTCTACACACCCACCGCCAGCGGCGAGGACAAGCTACCGTGCCTGATCATGGCCCACGGCTTCTCTGCCATCAAGGAAATGGATCTCGACCTGTTCGCCGAGCATTTCGTCTCCCATCTGCCAATGACATGCCTGGTATATGACAACCGATGCTTCGGCGCCAGTGACGGCGAACCACGGCAAGAGATCGATCCGTGGAAGCAGATGAGCGATTATTCGATGCCATCACTCATGCGCAGTCGCTGCCCGAAGTGGAAGCGTCGAGGATCGGCATTTGGGGAAGCTCGTACAGTGGCGGCCATGTTCTGTGGGTAGGCGCCGTCGATCGAAGGGTCAAGGCTGTGCTTAGCCAGGTGTAGGCCAATTGATGTCACCTTTAGTCCGTGACGGTGGGCTAACGTTTGGCCTAGGCCGCTGGTGAGTGGCTGGGAAAACCTGAATCGGCTCGTACGGCCAGACTTGGTTCCAGGCTTTTTGAAGATGTATCAGGACGGTAAATGGAAAAGCTCTACCATGGCCTTTGAGACAGCATACTGACTCGAATTAGATCGGCTTGCGCGGGCACAAGGCAAAGAGCCTACGAAGGTGCCCGTAGTCGAAGCGGATCCGACGAAGCCTTCAGCTCTGCCGACATCTGACAGCTATACGTTCTTTGCAGAGTGGCAGAAGAAGGTTTCCTGGATCAACGAGGTCACTCTGAAAAGGTAAGGATTTCGACATAGTATAGTGTCATGTCTGACGTGAGTCTTACAGTCTTGAGATGTTGCGCGCCCATGAACCATGGGCGCACGTCCACCATATCTCACCAACACCATTGCTCATGACCGTAGCGGAGAACGACGTACTCACGCCGACAGATATCTCCATCGAAGCGTTCGCACGTGCGCGGGAGCCAAAGCAACTGCACATCATTCCTGGCGGCCATTTCGATGGTTACAGCGGTCCGAATTTCGAGAGGAATGCCGGTCGTCAAGTTGAGTTCATACGTAGTACCCTCTGCTCATAAGCAGTCTGTTTATCATAGCGAGATCACTCGTGTCCGTAACACCATGTACTTGAGTTCTCTCAGACGTGCGAAGCACCTCTTGACTTGTTCCGAGTGATGGTAGAACGTCTATTCGTCCGGTAATTCTGCTGTGTCAATGGTGCTCGGGTTGGACCGTCTCCCCGTGGACCGCCTCGCCGCAGATGCAGAAGACTGAGCAGAGTGCATTTGGTGTGAACGATTTGATTTATCCCAAACGTGACTTCGCCGAGTTTGCACTTTACCCGGTTCAGTACGCTCATCTATAGTCGTCGGGACACTGGGCCTCTGATGTCCACGGTCCGGCACTCTAGCAGAGTGCAGGATTCCCGGATATCTTCGGGCGGCTGGCTGGCGTCCCTGCTGGCTCGCTGAATCACTTGGTACCAAAGAGCCCGCATCGGAAAAGGTAAGTTCACTGCGCACTGATGACGGCGCTGGAGCCCAGGTAGGTGCGGCACAGTTGCTGCTATGCGAACGGGGCGACACGCTGACTCGTGAGCTTGTTGGCGCTCTCTCTTGCGCGCTCCGGTCGTTACGGGCATTCCCGCGATTGCTGGCCTTGGAGAAAGGTTGGGAAGGAGCCGGAGCGCCTGCCATAGAAGAGGTGCTGCTCCTCAATGGGCCAAGTGTGTCAGATCGAGAATCTGATGCGTACCTGCGCTGGGGCTGTGCCTTAGATGCACTCCTGTCCTGTTGATCCACCCGTGAATCATGGCGCGAACTTGACCTTGACGACTGCGGCCGTTGCGATGTCATGGGTATGTTCTGCAACGGTGCTTGAGGCCTGCCGTCGTCCTGAGGCAACTGCCCATGAATTGGTATAGTGGACGTACGCGATCGGCCCGATGGTGCGTCGTGCCAACGCGATCCAAACGAAGACGCCCCGGCTGGTGGGTACTCCTCGAATCGAAGGTGCTCGCTCTGATGCGGCGGAGTGTCCGCTGCGCATGTCTCGCCGTGCGGATGAGGTGGGTCGGGCGCCACAATATGCGGATGAGCGGGCGTTCGGAACGGATCTTGAGTATACATATGCGGAGTGCAGGCGTGGGCGTTATGTTCCGAGCCCAATGCCCGACGATGATTGTGCACAGCTCGGCCTGCACCCACTGATGCTGGTGCGAAGATATCGCCATATGCTCGGTTTTGGCTCGATGTGCGGCTGCCTCTGGGCCCATTCGTGGACACTTTCTGCACAAGGGAGGCCCCTGAATCCCTTCGGCCCTCCCATTCCACGATATCGCCCACATCGTGTTGTCGAGGTGCCCACGCTCCTCCAGTGTACCCCGCATACTGTTGGCTCCTGGGGTTGCCTTGTCTTCGTCGCAAGCGTTGAAGCTCCCGCTCTTCGTCAGAATCTGTTTCTTCGCGCTTCAGCATGGCTCGGATCGGCAAAAGAAGAGCATCGGCTACAAGCGGGAAGCCAAGGATCGAGATTGCTGGATTATCTCGACACTCCTCCCATACAACGGAAGAGCCTTGAAAGTAATGGCGCCAGGAATTTCCTGGCAGTCGTGGCATGTTGACCGTGCTGTGAGCTAATTCACGAGTGCAGAAGAGAAGAGCAAGTCCATGGAGCGAAGTCGTCCCGCTGCATGACTTTAAACGGGCACCAATCCGCATCTCGGTGCCCGTGGTGAATGAAGCAATCAAAACACCTCTTCAGTGACGCTCTTCCCGAACCACGAACGGAGCCCGTCATCTTCTTTTTCCTCCTCCGCACCAAGGAAGAAGCCAGTAAGCTTAAGGTTGTCGGTCGCCACATCGGCTTCCGGCCAGTCGACCGGGCATGGTGCACCCTTCGCTTCCAGCAGCTCCCTTGCGGTACCCCAGCTGAAACGACATTCATTGCCCCATCCAAAGACCGGACTCATGTTCGCCTTGAGCCAGTTGGAGCAGCGTGCGTCAGAGGGATAACCCGAGCCCCAAGCGACTCCGCCCTCCGCTTCTGCGCCGGCGTAAGCGGTGTACATTACGTCGAGCGCGGCGTCTCTCGTGACTTTGGCGCAGACCGAGGCAGCAGACACGCATGGGTACAGACTGTCAGCCTTCTTCGCCACGGTGATCGAGAGAGCCGGGAAGATCCGTTCGAGTTTCTTCTGGTACGTCGCAGGAGGTCCGATTGTGTCAATGTAAACCTGGCGAACATTGACGCCAAGGTCAAGTACCTGTTGAATGAGATCGATAGTTGCGTCCATAGCTTGTGCGTTGAGGTTGCATACACCGTTGGCTCTCAATTGCGCGGCCGAAATATCACGAGCGGACAGACTCCTGGTTGCCCAGCCGCAATGCTGGTAAAGGTCCGTATCCGGCGTGCAGACTTTCTCCATCAGGTCAGAGCGCACAGCGGGCGTGAGCGCTTTCGAATCGTCGAAATGGTGTGTCTCTGCCAGCAAAGACCGATGCATAGTAAGCGGCAGGTAGTAAAGAGCGTACACCATGGGACCTGCCACAGGGAGTCAGCAGGCATTCTTGCTGCTCAAGACTATCTTACACACCAAGGACAGGTCCGCGACCTGCTTCATCAACACCCAGTACACACTCGAGACCAACATCTGCGGATAAGGTGCTCGGAACCGCCGACATATGTGTGTAGCTCTCGCCGGACAACACCCGCTGCTTGTGGATGGAAGGCGGGATAAAGACATTCTCTGCAGGCGTCTCCTCTGCCAATGCTTGAGAGCCTGGCTGGTCTTCAAGGATGTCTTCCATGTTGGTCTGCTGTAGTGTTCCCTTAAGCAGGGTAGTCCGTTGTTGGGCGGATGAAGTGTGCCAGAATATGAGCGGAAGACGCGTTGTCAACGCGTAGAGTGTCAAGCACGCTTGATGCGGAAATGGCCCGTGCTGCCGTGCACCCACCTTCGAACAACACGTGATGCACTTCTACTTCTAGAAGTTGCGAATGAAGAAATAACTCGGCGGCAGCTAGTGATAGCAACTGTGAAGAAAGCGCACCGTATTGCTCTGTAATCAACCTAGTCCAGGAGGCTATGCGATTGAAACTCGCTCAAGGTACGGCATATCCCCTTCGAACAGTCGATATTTACCCATTCAACTCCTCACAAAGAACGTTAACCCTTGTGATGCCTCATCTTGACAGCGCTCCGCTGATAGCGCTTCTCACAGGGTAACACGTTGAGCTTCACGTCTACCCGATATACTCGTTCAAAAGAGAGGGCAAAAAGAAAACCAGTGTCACATGAACGTACCATTCATTACGCTCCCATCGGTATCCCACACCTCGAGAAGTGCCCCAACGCCGCCGCTCGAACCAATGAATAGCCGAGATCTCACAAAACCACGTCCAAGAGCTTCTCGATCGTTCGGTTCCTGAACCTTTCAAGCTCACCCTTAGCGATCGCCGTACCAAACTCCAAGGCCATGTATTTCGCTTTCCAGTCAATTCCATCATCGACTCGGTGTCCGTCACCCATTATGGCTTCACCGGCATTACGCATGGTTGGGTGAGGCTGAGAGGTATGAGGACCGATACCGACTTGCTTCACCGCAGCAAAGACTCTGTCGAGGACATCGTCATGGGTGTCCTTCTCGACTGGCGACGGGGGGTGGAGGCTCAGGCCTTTAAGTTCGAAGTTGCCGCTACAGCTGTTCAGAGTAACGTCCCATGATAGGTCGTATACTGCTCGAACGTCTCCAGCCGTGTCGTCAAATGCCGAGACGATCTCTTCATAGCCATCGGAGTCCACACGAAAGTTGGTGACTGTGATTCTCTTGCTGCGACTAGTCGCTGGCCCGAGCGGGACGTTCAGCTTCTCCCCCAAACCGAGCCACGAGGCGGCGGTCATACGCGCGATGTCGTCACATGGTTCCGATCGGCCGGCCGCTTGCCTGGAAACGCCCAAACGATCGAGGACTGAGTCGGCAAGCCGCTTCGCCTCGTCTCCATTCAGTCGCTGCCGTCGACCTACGAGGTCTGCACGCAGAAGATCCGTCGTGAGGGCTCTCTTCAGCGTCTCGAATGCGAAACCAGATGTCTCACAGTCGGTCGGTTGCATGCGGCGCCCGTGTTGTGTCGAGCTTCGAGAGGCAGCAATTTGGGAGTCGCTAATGGGCGTACGTGTTTCACTCCTGCTTTCGCTGTCGTTCGTTTCTCCATTAACCAACACCCTAGGTGGTGTGGCAAGTCTGACCGGTCCACCTGTGTGCTGTGGTACCTGTAATGACAATCTACTAGGCCTGCCAGTCGATTCACTCTGGCGTGTTACTACAGGTGGCAGCATTTGGGGCGGAGGTCGGTGCTCGATGCTAGGTACTGGGTCGGGCGTGCTTGACTTTGCTGCGATCCTCCTCTCGTTCGCTGGGTCGGCGGGGAACGTTGTGTACGGCCCGTCTTGCACGGTGCGGCTCGCAGGCGGGCGACCTCTGGGCCTTGCACCTGGAGTGTTCGCTGATGGCCAGGCACTGGACACTGCCGGTCCGTGTTTTCGACGCTTTCGAGCGGAGGTGATGGCAGACTTTGGCTCTTTGTCAAAGGCAGCATCGATGTGCGCCGTCATCGAGGTCGGTTGGGCGGTCATGGGATGAGGTGTGGCCGGGTTGCTGGAGGGTCCATGAAGCTGCCAGCGCACGTTTGAGCTGGCAATTGAAGTCGTAGCAGCAGCAGGCCCGTTGACCCATGGAGCGAAGGTCTGCGATGTGACTGCCGAGGCTGCAGCCCAAGGATCGCTATAGCCGTCCGGATGTGCACTGTTCGGTAATGCTGACATAGGATAGGCGGATGATACCCCGCGTGAATCCTTGCCCGTTGGCACCGCATCCGCAACATCATCCTGCTCAGTGTCTGAATTTCGTCGTCTACCACGCTTTGGTCGAAACGAAGGGTCAAGGGCGCGGACGGCAAGGTCTTCCTCTGCAAGCACGCCGTCTCTGCCACGGCTCGGATATGGCTCACTTGGGTGGGGGATCTCTATCAGGTAGGCGTGCTGTTTCCCGAGCAGATACTCGAAGAAGGCATCGACGTGCATAGCCCTCATCCATCGTTTGAGCCGCACGGTGTACTGCTGGACCTTTTGAGTAGATTGGCCTTTCGACAGATCCGGTGCTTCTACACCCAGATCCAGGGCCAACTGACCCCAGGTCTTGATCTCCTTGGCGTCAAATTGCTTGACCAGCTCGAAAAGACGATACGTGTCGAAGTCTTTGTTATCGCTCTTTGGAGGACTCCGGAAGCTTTTCTCCAGAGTTGAAGTTTCTGTGGACAAAGGAAAGTGAGGATTACAGAACAGAATGAATCTGACATAGGCGTCTGCTATGGTATCGACCGTAACTTCTCTAGAAGGAAGTGAACGGTCCGCTGGCTGGGATGTAGGTAACGGAGAGCCTCGTGCTGGCGTCGCGTTGCTGAGCCTTGGAGACACACTACTAGGTGGCTGCATCGACCCATGCGATTCGGTCGCCTCATGCCGCAGTGGTGACCGATGCCCGCTCGTGACGCTGCGTGCCGTCGGATGGAGATGCTGTGGGCTATTGTGTAGGCTCGGATCGAGCGCGAAGAGGGGCGATGGAAATTGCGTCTGCGAGAAAGACGAGGACGGCGTGCTTGCTGAGAGGTAATGTTGCGACGAGCCAGCTCCAACACTGGCATCTTGCTGCGACCGGTACATGGCCGATGGTCGCCACTCAGCTGAGCTCGTGGCGTAGGGACACTCACGCCTGGAGCAGGCTTGTGTTTTAGGGACCAGCCCTTCTACAGCGACCGCATCGTGTCCTGATGTGAATGCTTTCGTAAGGAGGTCCAGGTTTGTTGCGATCCGACGTCGGTCGTTTGCTTCACTTATGTTCAATTCATCCCAAAATGGCTGGTAAGTCAACATGAAAGGATGCATAATTACCCGCAGTTTCAAAGCTGCGGCCGCGGCAGGGCTCACGTGCCCCACCTCCGCAGACCGCAACCGCGCAGCTGTTGACCTCGGCTCGAATCCGTAGACGAACATCAGCAACACCGCCCTGTGAAACACCATACGGCACGCACGACATCGACACCTCTTGCTCGTCTCACCCTCCAAACGTCCAACAGCAGCATGTCGGACAGAGTCGCGGCACCTACGTCTTCCAAGCCCTTGCCGGCGGCAGCTCAATCTCAGGTGGCTGCGCTCAACGTGGGAGCGCAACAAAGCGACAATGTCGCTCACGCTCTGGCCGGAGCAGGCGGAGGTCTCTTATCGATGGCGCTTACATACCCGCTGATCACCTTGTCGACCCGCGCCCAAGTGGAGAAGAAGAAGGCGCATACGGGGACATTGGCCGCGGCGAAGAGGATCATCGACCGCGAGGGTGTGTTGGGACTCTACGCTGGCTTGGAAAGCGCCTTGTTTGGCATCACGGTCACCAACTTCGTTTATTACTATTGTGTGTCTTGACACCTTTTGGAGATATCATCAGTCGAAGTGTGTAATTGACCTCTCAATCGCAGGGTATGAGTTTTCCCGAGCCTTCTTCCAACGCACTACCAACAAAACTCGCCTGAACACTCTCGAGTCCATGGCGGCCGGAGCCCTTGCTGGAAGTGCCACCGTCCTGATCACAAATCCAATCTGGGTGGTCAACACTCGAATGACGGCTCGAAACAACGAGTCGACTGACGCGACTCTGCCGACCGTCGAGGGTGCCGATGCGGCGAAGACGAAAAAGGCACCGAACACGATTTCCACGTTTGCAAAGATCATCCGAGAAGACGGCTTCATGCGCCTCTTTGCTGGTGTCTTGCCGGCATTGGTCCTCGTCATCAACCCTATCTTGCAATACACAATCTTTGAGCAGATGAAGCAGTTCTTGGAAAAGAGGCGGAAGGTGACGGCGACCGACAGCTTCCTGCTCGGTGCCCTTGGCAAACTGGCCGCTACCTCCATCACGTACCCATACATCACGGTGAAGTCGAGGGCGCACATTGCGAGCGGTGCTGGTAGTAAGGAAGGCATGACTGCGAGCTTGAGGAGGATCGTGAGGGAGGAGGGCGTGAGTGGGTTGTATGGTGGCATTGGTCCAAAGGTCACCCAATCGGTGTTGACAGCTGCGTTTCTGTTCGCGTTCAAGGATGTGCTTTACGACATGACGGTCAAGGCGAGGCGGTCAGTAGCCAAGGAGGCATAGAAGACGAGGGAGGGCCTCGAACCATGCCTCCAGGTTTGGGGAGGTATTTCGGCAGGCTGTGAGCAGCTATCGAAATGGCACAGTCTCAGGGGGGAGTACGTCGTGGGCGCCAAAGGCGATGGCACACAAAGGCAGGGTATTGTATGCAGAGTGCGGATATCTATTTGTTGACTAGGTTAGGTCCCATACGCGCAAGGTAGTTTAGTGCATGTATGCAAAGTATGCCGAAGACTCAGAGACGATGCCCGCATGCGTGTGCTGTAAGCAGGATGCAGGACAAGACCAGTATTCACGAGAATAGTATAGCCCAGCCATTGCACGAAAACGTTGAATGGTGGCAAAGAGCGAGGGAGGGGTCGTTCGTAAACAGTCTGCCGACATGCTAAACTACAGCCGTACTTTACCACCGCGTAACATATCGCCGTGTTTCCACGTTTCCTCCGCCCTGGTACCAGGCGGTAGTGAGATGGGTACGCCGTTGACGCCTGGTGGTGTTGCACTGCTACTCCCTCGTGGCCTGCCTGGCCCGCTACCAGCCGGGTCACGATTCGCATAGCCACTGGCCCCTGCAAAAGGTCGGTTGGCATCGTCTGTAGTCATTGGCGAGACGGTGAACGCCGCCGGCGCATCGTGCTTCTGCGCATCGCTGACGTTGAGCGGGAGCAGTGGCTCTTGGCTTTCCGCCTTCTCTCGAGCGCGCTTGTCTGCTTTCGCGGCGTCGGATGTGCGGTCGTAGAGGTATAGGCCGACAAAGGTCAACCCAAAGCCGAGCCCTTGAACCGTGGTCATGGGATTGCCAAACCACACAATGGCAAACATGATGACGACGACTCGCTTGATCAGACTCGCGACGGAGTAGGTGACGGGTGACACCATGCCGAGAAGCACAAACGCCACCAAGCTCTGTCCGAAGTGGAACGTCCCGTTAAAGACAAACTCGGCTGCAAGCGCGCCGTGATCTAGCGAGCCCGGCTTTTGTCGGAGGTCGATACTGCCGTCGTGGAAGTAGTCCGCAGCTATCGAGAGCCCCTCGGACCATAGCCAGATAGGGAACGTGATCAGGAGCGCCATGGCGGAAGAGTAGCAGAGCAAATTCAATTTATCTGGTTTTCTGCGGCCAATGGGGGTACCGTCCGCCTCCGCTTTGGCAGCCTCGTTGAAGATCGTCTTGGACACGATGTTCTGCGTTACAAAGAGGATCGCACTGCCGAAAGCGTAGGTCAGGCCAACAAGGTTGCCCTTGAAGCTTGCTGAACAAGCCAAGATGACGCCGAGGGTGAGTGGTATAAGCGAGAGATACGTAGGCGTCGAGTAGCGGATCTGTAAGAAAGCACGGTAGGCGAAGACGGTCATCAGGGGCGATAGTCCTTTGATCGTATGTACCAGAGAGACAGGAATGCGGGACATGGCGTCCGAGTTGAGTATGTGGCCTCCGATCTGGAAAGCTGTGAGGGGGAGAGTGGCCATGATGATGTCCTTGTTTGGCTTGCGGATGCCGTTCTTGAGCACCGGCAGCGCCTCGCGCAGTGTCCGGTTGCGCTTGGCTAGCCATGACAGGAACACACACCAAAAGGAGACCAGCAGGAACTGCATGATGGTAAGGGTCACGGGTCTCGGCAGCGCAGTCAAGATGGCCTTGGACGAAGTGTTGGTGAGGATAGATGTCGCATACCACATACCGCACAGTGCCTACGATCTATCAGCGCCGGTCGGTGGACATGCAGATTTCCAGCCCCATACATACAACCAGGTTGAACGATACAGGCGCCTTGAGCGACTCTGCTATCTCGTGCGCGTTCTCGCTTATGCTTGCCTTCCGCGTCCTCACCGTCTTGATCGCCTCACTCAGGCTCTTCTGCCGCCCGTGTCTCGTTGCCTTCGCGCTCCCATTTGCCCATGTGCTCCAGTTGCCTCTCGATGTCTTGCGCGCGGGCCACCTCTCGCTTGAATGCAGCCCATTTGGCAGGCCGTTCGGCAAAGGGCCCGGACTTGGTCCTGGTATATCCTCATACTCCCGCTCATCAAACACCGGCAGTTGCTCTAGCGATAAATCCGGGAACTTGAACCGTACCGGATCCGGGTCCGGGTGCTGAGAAGACGAGCGTCGACGCTCTGGTCCCGTCGTCGCATGGGGAAGCATGATCGAACTGGGCGACACTCTATCACCACTCCATCGACGCGAAGTCGCTCGCAGACTGGTGAGTGCGACTCGCGCAAGCTACGTCTCAGTCTCACAGACCAGCTCGTGTGACGACCGTAATCTGCAAGCCGGTACTTTGGTTCGGATGGGGAACCACGAGTGCGGGACTGCAGTGTTGGCGTGCTCGGAGTAATAGTAGGGTCTATAACGCTCTCGATATTCTCGATGTTTCCCAGTGTTTGCACTCGAGGTTGGCAGTCATGGGCATGATGGGCCCATGGCAGTACATCCGGTAGGCTTATAATCATCAAAGAACGTTGCGTTGCCTTCCATGCACTTGATTTCCCAATAGAGCTTAGCGCAGATATCTTCAAGGTCGTCACCTCTATCAGGGAGGACAGTACGAACCGCAGTTCGGCAACATTTGACCCTGACAACGATGTGATCGATTCATTGAAGCGATGCTCGCGTCGCGCCTATGGCAAGCTTTCTCCTCATACAGCACGTTCGTGCAACAACCGGCGGCAAGCCTGCAAGAAGTGGAAACCAGCCTACAGTTTCCAAATGTCGCTTTTTCCCAAGAATGGAAGGTCTTGGGGCCCTTTCAGATCGGCACCAGAGGTATCAAAGCCATTCACTCTTATGAGGAGTTGTGGAACCTCGTTAATGCCAGTGAGCAGAAGCAGCGTGGGGCGCAGATCCCCTGGAATACTACGGCGGCTTTCGAGCCCTTGAGTACGACAAGGCTGCAACATTCACAAGCTCATTGAGCTTCAATGGCTCGGTAGCGTGGTCGACGACGAAAGCCAGGCTTTCCGACCCGGACCCAGCCTATGCGTCTGCTGAGCTCAGTGTCAGCTTTACAGAAATCGACTGGCGGTTACTCCAGGACGTCTATGGATGGGCGGCTCTCCAGTGGCAAGGCTGGGCTCGAGGTGATATCTACGTCCAGTCCGAGGAGCTCAAAACACTGGCTTTCCATTCCGAGCAAGTCATCGAGTTTTGGATCGATGGAGAGCATCATTATGGCGCTGACTACTACGGCTACGGACGGGTGCCTTTGACTTTGCATCTCGAGCCCGGCGTTCACAGGGTTGACGTCAGGCTTGTGAGAGATGTAAGGGCCATGGGCGGAGTCGGCGAGCCGTCTATCAACGTCAGTCTTCGGTTGCAGTCCTCAGATGAGTGGCTGAAGCCTGTACTTCTACGGCCTGGCGATCCGTACGGCTGGGTACTTCACTCGGATCTCGCTGACGGCGATTACGGCCCGATGGCAAGCCCATATGGTTCAGTGATGCTCCGCAACGATGCTCAGACGGACGCACACATACTTGGTATAGACGCTTCTCACAATAAATGCAAGACCGAGCTCGTAGAGCGCGGCGACATCAGCTTTGTGCCCGGACAGACCAGGCCGATCGCGTTTCGGCTCGCTTGCATACCACCTATCACTGGACGTGGCCCCGTGAACCTGAACATACGATACAAGATCGACGGTGAACATTTCGAACGAACTGTGTTCTTCAACATGTGGCCGCTCACGCGGGGCTTACACGAGCCGCGAAAGGTCACTTTCTTGCATCCAGCAGGGGTGGTATCGTATGCCATCCTTCGGGCACCCTCTCCCAACGCACATTGTGCGCCCAACACATCCGCGCCGGTAATGTTGGCTTTGCATGGCGCAGGACTAGAGGCAGAGAGCAACCGGGTGAGACATGCTCTGGATCCGGTTCCGGACCTCTGCGCTTGGGTGCTTTTCCCTACAGGTGGATCGCCCTGGAGTGGCGATGATTGGCATCAATGGGGCTTTGCTGATGTACAAGCTGCCATCAACGCAATCCCGGACTGGATTGAACAGGTCGGCTGGGATGGTGTGGGTGTTGATGTCGACCGTTGGCTTGTGAGTGGCCATTCAAATGGCGGGCAGGGCACGTGGTACGCACTCACGCACTGGCCTGATAAGGTCATAGCTGCAGCACCAGTGGCTGGGTACTCCTCCATACAGAACTACGTTCCCTACACATTTTGGCACCCAACAGACCCCCGTAAGACGGCCGTCGTTCAAGCCGCACTGAACAGCTACCGGCACGAGCTGCTCCTTGAGAATGCAGCGGGCATTGCCATCTTGCAGCAGCACGGTAGTCGCGACGAAAATGTACCGGCATATCATTCGCGGTTGCTCCATCAGCTCTTGCAGCAAGCCGGCGCAGAAAGTACCTACTTCGAAATGTTGGGAAAGGGGCATTGGTATGATAACGTTATGACCTCGCCGCCTCTTGTCGATTTTTACAGGCAACACCTCAACATGCAGCAGGCTGTGGAGCCATCGCCGAATATCCGCAACTTCACAGTGGTGTCGACGAATGGTGGCGAGATGGGAAGCAAGAACGGGGTCAAGATCTCGGAACTTTCGGTGCCCGGACAGGTCGGCAAAATCCACGTCTCCAAGGATCAGACCACGCCGAGTTGTCTTGTCGAGACTTGGAATGTGCTCGGCTTTCATACTTCTCAGGCTTTCTGGAACTGCAGCTCAGTCACTATGGACGGCAAGAACGTATCCGCGTCATGGACAGACGACAGCCCTATCAGCTGGTCAAAGCGATCTGGCCAGTGGGAAGTCGCCCATAATACGGCGAACCCAACCCAAGGCTCGCGGTCGGGCGGCATCGATAGCGTCCTCCGCACGCACGGCGCTTTCTCCATCATTTACCACTCCGCCCCAGCGAAAAAGATCGCATTGCAAATCTCGCGTAACCTCTGTCAGTACTACGGGGCAGACACCCGCATTACCAGCGACTACGACGCAGCCCGACGATGGAACGGGACGCGGATAAGTGTTATCATTGGCGCTGCCTTGCACGACGAAGTCCCAAACTTCAAACATTCGATCCAGATCTCCGAAAACTCTATCCAACTCAACCATACCGACGGCGGTACGCGTACGTACACGGCCGAGAACGGCCTCGCAGCCATCTTCCTTCGTCCCGTCGCGTCACACCAGCGACTCGAGCTGGTCGTCTGGGGCGCGGACGAGGCGAGCTTGGCAATCGCCGCGAGGCTGGTCCCGATGTTGCCCGGCACGGGCCAACCGGATTTTGTCGTCGCGGACCGGAGGATGTTGTGGAGAGGGGTTGAAGGGACGCTGGCGCTGGGGTTCTTCGACGGGCGGTGGAGGGTTTCGGGGAATTCGGTCTTTGAGTAGAACTTCAATTAGATGATGAAGTCCTACGATGAAGACGGCTCGGAGTGGTCCGGAGTAGTGAGCAGTGGCTGGTCGAGCATGGACGCGAGTAGAGAGTAATGCTGAAGACTACCCACCTCTATCGGTACCTGGCTGATCACGGGCTCGTGCAGTCTGAGAAGATGAATCGAGTGGACGCGGCATGAGATTGCTTCAGGAGGGATAATAATTTGCACACTCAGGTATCATACGCTAATGCACAAGAAAGGCGATCAGATCTCATCAACATCCTCATCTTTCGAGGACGGCTTGGCCTTCGTCGTCCCAGCGGCAGCTCCGTTAATATGCAAAGTATCCATGCTATTTCCAAACGAAACGTCAGCGCGGCGCTCCTCATGTCGAATTTCTCAGAAGGAAATAGATAACTCACCTGTACGGACCACCATGCTTAGCACTCATCCCAATCGCCTGTCTCCCAGTTTCCGACGATTCCAAGAATTCGCGCAGCTTCTCCCGGAAGATCTCCAGCCCTTGCGTGCTCGCGGCGTTGGTCATGCGGAGCATCGGGCCCCAGAGGTTGAGGGTGTAGGTGATGTAGGCGCCGGCGGCGAGGAGGATGAGGAAGATGAAGTAGACTGGGTTTCGGAGCACTGAATGACAATCGTCAGCAAGCAATCAATCAACCGGGTGATCCTAGACACCTCGATGAGTGAACTCCCACACATACCTGCGACGAGCTCGTTCCAGCCCAGCGCCAACAACAGTCCGTAAAAGTACAACGGCACCTGCGTCATGCCACCGATAGCACTGCGTTTGGCCTCGACGTAGACCCCATCGGCCGTCTTCTTGAACCTCGTCGACAGATCCTGCGCCTTCGCCTCCCCCAGCACCGTCATCTCCTCCTCCAAACTCTTCCCCTCGTCCTCGTCCACGCCGCCAATGGGGTGCAGGTCCTCTTCGTCCGCCGCCGTGACATTGCTCGGTGCCTCGCCGATCCACGCGTCCAGCGGCGGCGGGGCACTCGTCCTCGATAGCCGGAAGCGCGACAGCAGCGGTATGAGCTCGAGCGTGCTCTCGCGCGCCCGCGTGTACATGCCCTCGATGTCGTCCGTCGGGCGCCAGATCCGCGGCACGCCTTCCCCGTCGTACCGGAACTTGTCCTCGAAGTTCTCCCGCAGCTTCAGCAGGAGGTTACCCTCCATCATCTCCTCGTCGATCTTGTCTCGGAGCGCACCCCAGGACTTCCGGCGCAGTCGCCACAGACCGACTTCGACCTCGTCCGGGCTGGCGTCGAAACTGCGCGCGCGCTCCGTGAAGCGCGATTCTGCGTGAGCGACGGTCTCGGTGAAGACGTTCCAGATGCGGTCCCAGAGATCCTTCTCCGTCGCCGGCTTCTGGCCCTCTGCCGGCGCGCCGGAGCCGGCGCGACCGGAACCGAGCTTGTTGAACTCCAGCCCGACACTCTCCCCCAGCTTCGAGCGCACCCACCGCTCGCTCCGCGTCGCCAGACGGCGCATCTCCTCCTTGCGAAGTCGCGCACTGACATCGTCCAGTTCTTTCCGGAACAAGTTCGACTGCTGCTTGTAGTCGCTCCACGGCGTGCCCGCGACCAAACTCGCCTGTGCATCGGAGACGAATCGGCTGCGTGCCTTTTCATTCTCCGTCTGTACGATCTTGTGGAAGTCGTAGTTCGCGCCCTTCTTCTGGCCAGCTTTGACAGCCGTCGTCACAGCTTCACTGAAGTCGTTGATGCCAGCCTTGTGTGCAGCGTTGAGCTGGCCCTGAAAGAGTGCCTTGAGCCTACCGTCCACTTTGCTCTCCAGCTCAACCTGTTTCCGCTTGTACACGCCTTTGTGATACCTGCTGGCCTCCTCCTCGAAACTAGCTAGCAGAGTCTGGCGCGCGCCAGCCATCTTTCTACCCAAGCCGGGGATCGCAGTCGGCCGACCAGCCGCTACAGCGTCTGCCTGCTGCTCTTCAAGGGGCGTGATAACCTCATCAAAAGGCACGAGAACCTCCTTCGAAATCTCGTCGCATCTGAACTGAGCCAGTAGCTCCTGCTGCGTCGGCAAGTCAAGGTCCTTGTTGCTGTCGATCTGCTCCCAGACACCTCTCGCATACATCGGAAATCCATCGGCCGGGATGCGCCGGTGGTAATCCGACAGCAAGATGGGCTCCGACTGCTCGTCCACCAACCCCGCCCTCTTCGGATCCTTGTAACCTTCCCTGAACCTTGTCCCCAACCGCTGCACCTCCTGCTCGAACTTCTCCGGTTGCAAGATCTTATGCGGCAGAGCGACGAACGCAAAGTCGAAGTAATCGTCAATCTTGCTCTGCTCCAGCCCCTGCGGCTTCGACAGCGACGACCAAATCCTCTGCAGATCCTGCATCAATGTATTTCTCAGGTTCGACAACGGCGTCGTGCCCAGGTGATCTCGAATGACGAAGAACAGCAGACTGCGCGGCACGCTCTTGGCATCCTTCAGGAACAACTGCAAGTTGACCTCGAACACCGTCTTCAGCAAGCCCATGTTCGCCCCCTGATACAACCCCACCTG
>Ga0058704_10000424_pt1 | contig 22254 bp, 35 predicted proteins | sample AgamicMgSfe_FD_71363 | JGI IMG/M metagenome (GOLD analysis project Ga0058704, IMG submission 71363) | Agave microbial communities from Guanajuato, Mexico - Mg.Sf.e | ecosystem: Host-associated > Plants > Phyllosphere > Phylloplane/Leaf | place: Guanajuato, Mexico | collected 2012-05-30
ATCCACGAATGTACGCTACCACCGACAACAATGCGAATAGAGATCGCTCGTTTGCAAGCGTTGATCGCTGACCGTTGGTAGTCGATCCATGGTTCAACTTCCGGGCGACGAAGTACCTCGTGCAGCATGGCTTCTATAACTTTTGGGATTGGTTTGACGACCGTATGCCATGCCATTTATCCTCGCCAATCTCACCAGATATTCCTACTGACACACGCTCGTCTAGGAACATGGCACCCCCTCGGTCGTGTCACAGGCGGAACGCTCTATCCCGGCCTCATGGTCACGTCTGGCGCCATCTACCACCTCCTTCGCATGCTTGCCCTCCCAATCGATATTCGAAACATCTGCGTCCTCCTCGCCCCTGCCTTCTCGGGCTTGACCGCGTTCGCCACATATCTCTTGACCTCCGAGATGAGCGACTCGCCCTCCGCAGGTCTCCTCGCAGCCATCTTCATGGGCATTACACCCGGTTACATCTCTCGCAGTGTGGCCGGGAGCTACGACAACGAGGCAATCGCCATCTTTCTGCTCGTCTTCACCTTTTATCTCTGGATCAAGGCGGTAAAAGTCGGCAGTATCATGTGGGGTGCCCTGACGGCGTTGTTCTATGGATACATGGTCAGCGCGTGGGGTGGATACGTCTTCATCACCAACTTGCTGCCGCTGCATGCTTTTGTGCTGATCTGCATGGGGCGGTTCAGTCCAAGGTTGTACGTCAGCTACACGACCTGGTATGCGTTGGGCACGTTGGCGAGTATGCAGATTCCGTTTGTGGGCTTCCTGCCGATTAGGAGCAGTGACCACATGGCGGCGCTCGGTAAGTCCAATTTGCTTGTTTGGACTGGTATGGTGCTGACTTCGGTTGCTAGGCATTTTTGGTCTTGTCCAACTCGTTGGCTTCACGGAGTATATCCGTTATCAGCTCCCGTCCAAACAGTTCCAGACCCTGCTCCGCAGCATGGTCCTTGTCGTCTTTGCCGTCGCTTTCGGCGGGCTGGTCCTGCTCACAGTCTCCGGCACTATCGCCCCCTGGTCGGGTCGTTTCTACTCTCTCTGGGACACCGGCTACGCCAAGATCCACATCCCCATCATCGCATCCGTCTCCGAGCATCAGCCGACTGCCTGGCCCGCGTTCTTCTTCGACCTGAACATGCTGATCTGGCTGTTCCCGGCCGGTGTGTACATGTGCTTCCGCAACCTCAAAGACGAGCAGGTCTTCATTGTCATCTACGCCGTCTTGGCCTCGTACTTCGCTGGTGTCATGGTCAGACTGATGCTCACCCTCACCCCGATCGTCTGCGTCGCCGCAGCCATGGCGTTGAGCCAAATTCTGGACACCTTCCTCGTGGCCTCCTCGCCCGCAAAACCTGACACCGCTCAAGCGAACGGCCAACCCAGTGCGAACGGTTCCACTAGTCTGAAGGACAAGCTTGCCTCTGCCATCCCCGAAACTCTCCGTTCGACTAAGAGTCCTGTCGTTGGAATCTACAGCTACCTATCCAAATCTGTGATTACCGGAGCGATCACTTCATATCTTCTGCTGTTCGTCTTGCACTGCACATGGGTCACGTCCAACGCCTACAGCTCGCCTTCCGTCGTGCTCGCCAGCCGTCTACCTGACGGTTCGCAGCACATCATTGACGATTACCGTGAGGCCTATTACTGGCTGCGGCAGAACACTGCGCCCACGGCCAAGGTCATGAGTTGGTGGGATTACGGCTACCAGATTGGAGGCATGGCCGACCGTCCGACGCTGGTGGATAACAACACGTGGAACAACACGCACATTGCCACGGTTGGCAAAGCCATGAGCTCGAGGGAGGAAGTCAGTTACCCGATTATGCGACAACATGAGGTCGATTACGTGCTCGTCGTCTTCGGTGGACTATTGGGCTATTCAGGCGACGATATCAACAAGTTCTTGTGGATGGTCAGAATCGCTGAGGGTAAGCTCACTCCATCGCAACCACGTGGAAAGCCGCGTGCGCTAACATCATCCTGCAGGTATCTGGCCCGACGAAGTCAAAGAACGCGACTACTTCACCGCGCGCGGCGAGTACCGCGTCGACGACGAAGCCACGCCGACCATGCGCAACAGCCTGATGTACAAGATGTCGTACCACAACTACCACTCGCTCTTCCCCGCCGGCCAGGCTACCGACCGCGTGCGAGGCAGCAAACTCCCCGCCGCCGGGCCCGAGCTCAGCACGGTCGAGGAGGCCTTCACGTCCGAGAACTGGATCATCCGGATCTACAAGGTCAAGGACTTGGACAACCTGGGCCGGAGCCACCAGGAGGCGACGGCGTTTGAGAAGGGGAACAAGAGGAAGAAGGCCGGGAAGAGGAGAGGGCCGAGGGTGTTGAGGGTGGATTAGAGGTCTGTGTGTATAGATTCGGCTGTGAAAGTACGTCCACACGACTTTTGTCTCAATCGGATTTCGATAGCAGATTTGACAAAAGTTGGTTGGAATGAGATCTCTCCTTTTCAATTTCCTCTTGGTGAATCGTACGAAGCTCTCCAGGGGTGATCGGTAACCTTGCTTCGGGGAATGGCGTATGTCAGGTGAACGTGAATGAGCAAGGTTCGGCAAATGCCTCATTGTCTGGTTTGACGACATGATCCAGGCTTTCAAGCACGCTGAGAAGACATTGGCGCGGTAGCTCACGACTCGCGACAATATGACAGCGCTTCCGGCACTGTATTGTTCTCTGGCGCTTGCAAGCTTGCAAACATCTTGGGAACACCCAAGATTGGCCGGGACTTTTGTAGATTTTACCTCATGCCGGTATGGTATCGCTTGCGGCATTATATCGTCCTTAGGTACCCTTGAAGATCGGAAGCATGTCGAGGAAGCCCCAAGATCTGACGGGGCTGACTCTGTAAAGTTCTGGACTGATTGCATTGTATCAAGGCCTCGACCTCCATCTTCCCCACCCACGACAGTGCATCTCCTGCAACCATATCAGCACTTCGCAGTCGCAACTCAGCCTGTCCGCTACGGGAAGGCCCTGCCAAGCGTACTGCTGCGCCAGCTCGCCGCTCTCCAGCACGGGATGCTCGATGTCGCCAGGCTGACGGCAACGGCGTCGGATCTCTTCTGTGCTGTCTCCGCAAACAGGGCCGACGAGCAGAGGGGCCTGGGTGTAGTGGCGGACGCTCTCTGCAATCTCCTGGCGAGGGTTATCTCTACGGCTGTCCCATACGAGCTGCTGGAAATCGGCTCCAAAGATCGGCGTCGCATCTTGCATAATGTGGTGCGGGACCGCGACGTAGAGAATGCCGTGGGGCACTGGGTGCTTGACGTCGGCATCATAGAGGGCATGTCGATACGCTAAGTCGTACTGCTTGGTGAAGTAGAGGATCTGGGCGTTGGCAGGGTGGAAGTCCGTCGGAGCGGCTGAGAATATGTTCGCAAAGTCCACGCTGCTGCTGTTCTCCTCAGGCCATATGGACGCTAAACGCATGGATGTAGCTCCTTTGTAGAGCATGGTATGGCCTGCCACATCTTGTGGGATTGATATGCATTTCTCTGTCTAAGCCGCGGCTGTGATGCGGACGTAGGGGCTGCCGGTCTCTCTGCTGAATGGTGGTCGCGCGGAGAGGGTGCGACACCTTCGTCACGACTCCTGCCGCAAGTGATGATATTGTCGAGCTCCAGCAGGAACTCGTAGGAATCCGTCACGATCTCTTTGGCGAGAGTGTCCGCAGATTGAAGCAAGCGAAAGCGGTCGTATGTGGGGTCGAGGATCGCCGCCCTTTTCTTTGCGTTCATGCCCATTCGGGCCAGTGCAGCATCCCAGTCGTCGGAGGCGGACACCGCATTCATGTGATAAGCCTTGCGGTCGACGTACGCACACGCAAATATATCCAGCTCCTCGTGGGTGCCGTCGGCCGTGTAAATGGCGAAGATCTCGCCTGCGGCATGCGGAGTGAACCCGCAAAACTGCAGTCCAGCGCGACTGTTGATGATGACTGGGATCTCGACAGTATCATCCGCTGATGAGCTACTGTAGTGGAGGATAGAGCGGGAGAGAGTTCGGAAGCCGTCGCTCCTGGGCGGTTGGATTGCACCTATCCGTGACAGGTATGCTTCATTGTGTATGCTGATGCTGTGGAGACGTGTCGTGCCTGACATGATCGTAGCTGCAAGGTTGACTGAGTGATCGCCAACGAAGTGGAGCCCAGGGAGCGGACTCTGTGGTACTCAGAGGAAGACGGATGATGAGAAGGGAGAAAGTAAAGGAAGGAAGAGTCGAAGAGTTGAAGAGGAACGGGACTGTGAGTGCGCCGGCAAGGTCGGGATGAATGTAAGGAAAGTACTTCTCGCACCCTTGTATCTGTGGTCGAGGAGTCATCTCTGCATTTCAGTTCATCTTGCCTTCAGCGCGAGCCGCCACACACGACGCTCCACCTCTGTCAATACGGCCATGAGGAAGGCTGAATGACTCTCTGCACACATACTGAACTTACCGATCCGAGAAGGAAATTTAGCTAAGCTGACCGTGCTGAGTGTGTACGCACACTCGTCGTCCCATACACGCTGATACGCCCTTGAGACCAAGAGCTTTTCGCTCTCGACTTTTCCCTTCTTCATTCAATGTAGGCTAAACGCTCTTAGCAGCGATCGTTCGCGAGCAGCGACCCCGTTCCTGGGCGCCTTCGTGGTGGCAGCGAGTTTAGGGTGTTGAGAGATCCAACGAGGCATCGGCATGTGCAGTATAATACTACAAGTAGCGCTTCGGACACCAGATCGTCCTCTGTTGCCTTCAAAGTATAGCAACATACTGGGCAAAACCCCAAATGAGGACGAGATAGTGTGGCATTCTAGACCGGAAATACCCAAGTAGAGGATGATGGATGCAGCGAATGTGTAGACCATGCCCGTAACGCCGGCGCACACAGCTGGATCGCAGGGTGGCTGCATTGATAATCGAGATTTGCTTCTCATTGATACCGTATGCTCCTTGTCTGCGTGCGTCTGATTGTCCAAAATGCAATGTCGCCCTCGTCATCTCATCATGGTCGTCTGTGCCTGTTAAAGTATCTTGACGATGTCGATCATGCTACTCATAACAATGCCCGCCGAAGAAGAGCTTGCCGTGCCTTGATCCTAGTACCTCTTCTTGCCTGCCGCAGTTTGGCTGAGAGCTTGAAGTTTCCTCTTCCGCTCCAATTTCTCCCTCTTCAACCTCTCTTCCTCCTCCAAGGCTTCCTGATCTTCCTTCCGCGCCAGACGCAGCGCAGCGCTCTCTTCCGCCTCCACATCGTCCAACCCGGCCTCCATGTCGTCCGATCCCGAGTCGTAGAACCCTTCCTCTTCGTCCTCCGCATCATCCAAATCAGACCAGCTCGCGTATCCGCCGTACTTGTCCTGCGCCATACCTTTCTTGGGCGGTGGCTTAGGTGTCGAGCCAACAGCGCGCATGGTGCCTTTGTATCCGAGCGGTTCGGCCGCTTTCTTCATGGTGCCTTTGTAGCTGGTCTCCAGCACGATCTTCTTGCCCGGCATGCCCGCTTTGCCTGCCAGTCCAGCAGGGGTGCCGCTCCTGCTCCGATCTGACGGTCCTTGCTTGGCCCCCTTCTGCTGCGCCATGGCTTCCTCCCGCAACCGCAGCTTGTCCTTCTTCGTCAACTTCTCCGCGGCTTTATGCGTGATGCCTCCGACGGAATTCGAAGCCTTGGCAGCTTCTTGTGCAGCTTTCGCTTTCTCCAGGACAGAAGCGTAGCCCTTCTTCGAGGTAGTCGGGCCATCTGCCGGTCTTGATAGCGTGGATGTATTAGGGATGCCCGCTGACTTGGGGACATGCTTCGGCACGGCCTTCTGCGGGTTAATGGATGTTGTGCCTACGTTCACGAGACGTTGTGACACTGGTGACGACTTTCCGGCAGCAGTTGTCTTGACGCTGAGCTGAAACCTGCTGGCAGGCGCCGAGGCAATCGCGGCGGGCCTGCTCGGTATGCCGTTCTGCTGCTCGGCTTTGATGGATTTTGTTCTCGACGCAGACTCCGGCTCCTCTGACTTCCGCTTCTGGCCCGCTGCGGCGTTGTTCGGCGTCAGTTTGAATCGGTCAGCGGTGTCGGTTGCTTTCTGTGGTGATCTTCGCATGTCGGACGCTTGCTGAGGTGCCCGAGGCTTGTCGCCCAGGGACGATAACAAGGAGCTGAAAGACTGGCCAGGCGAGTAAGCACGCTGTTGACTGATACTGCATAGAGTCGTGGACATACCGTCATGGTTGAAGCCGCTCTACCTCTGGGTGGACTCGAGTAGCCGGAGCTGCATGCTAGAGAACCACACTGAGGTACTGAAGTAGAGCAGGCGTGGTGATAAGAAGAGAAGCGCGTAAAATGCCGATGAAGAAGATGCGTTGTTGTACAGTAAACGCCGTGCCACGCTGTTTGCCGATAAGGTGAAGCCCGCTCACATCAGCAAGCCAACCACTCCCGCTTTGGGATTAGCGTAGAATGACCGCCAAGAATTCGCCCACTAGAGGGCTCGAAATTTAGAGCAAAGCATTCTCACTCACGATTCCTTCGAACTGCAGTCAATCAACCACATCCAAGAACTTGAAGTTTCAGTCTGCACTCAGTGCTTAAAGTGATTGATTCTCTCGTTCCTCACACCACTCCTCACCAACACCTCCAAACAGTACGCGCACGCTTCACTCCTCCTAAAAGGTCGTTCAATCCGTGGGTTCTGACATCAAGAATTAGCATCTACCACAATGAAGCACCTCGCGGCATACCTCCTCCTCGGCCTCGCCGGCAACACCTCGCCTTCGGCTGAGGACATCAAGGAGGTTCTCGGCGCTGTTGGCATCGAGTCCGACAACGACCGCGTCGCTTCTCTTCTCAAGGAGCTCGAGGGCAAGGACATCAACCAGGTGCGCCCATATCTGTGACAACTGAGGCTGTCGCTTCTGCGCAAGGCACGCATGTACTAACAATCGTGCAGCTGATCTCTGAGGGTACCGAGAAGCTCGCTTCCGTCCCATCCGGTGGTGCTGGTGGTGCTGCGCCGGCTGCTGCTGCCGCCCCGGCTGCTGGCGGTGCTGCCCCGGCTGCGGAGGATGCCCCTGCTGAGGCCAAGAAGGAGGAGGCCAAGGAGGAGTCGGACGAGGACATGGGTTTCGGTCTCTTCGACTAAGCGTCTCGCCTCGCAATCTGCAAGCAAAAGGCGTATTTGGGAAAGAGGTTGTTCGTCTCTCTGAGCGTGCTGGCCGACATCGAAGGCACGCTTAAGACGTTGTGGAGATGAAAGCATCGGCGCACGAATGGTGGCTTGAAAGCCATGCTGCGCGGCGCGATAGTCGTTAGATGATTCAATGGAACGTCCAACCCATCAATTGTGTCTCGTGTTTACTCTATTCATTGTGACAGTGTGAATGTGAGTGCAGCGAATGTTATGCTTTGCACGGAGTTGCGGGTCCATACATGTATCTCATCACTCTTCGCACGCAAATGTTCGAGCGTACTGTACAATTTCCGTCTTACGTGCCAAATCTGAGTCACGTGAGAAGCGGCAACATCCGCTGGTGCTCCGGAACGCCAAGACTTCCGAAAATCCCACTCCATCAACTTCGACCACACAGTCGAAGGTTCATCAGCGAACACGTGAACTATCAACCAACGCCTACATCTCGACCACCGACATCATGGCTGACCAGGAATACGTATGTGCATTGTTCGAACGTGGCGATCACTCTGACATGCTAACAAAGCCCTGCAGAACGCCGAGGAGGCAGCGGGTACGATCTCACAACCTCATGGCTGAAAACCCTGTGGATAGGCCACGAAGGGGCGCTGGAAGATGGGATATCGGGCTGACATGCTTTGTTCTGTGCTGCAGAGTTGAAGAGAAAGAGAGCGTTCCGCAAGTTTTCATACCGCGGCATCGACCTGGACGAGTACGTGCCTATCTCACATCTCCCTGGACAAGAGGCGCCTGCCTTCTTCCATCTAATCTCTCTGGCGGCTGAGACTGACCAAGTGCTCCAGGCTCCTCGACCTCTCCAGTGAGCAGCTCCGCGATGTCGTCCACGCCCGCGCCCGCCGCCGATTCAACCGCGGCCTGAAGCGCAAGCCCATGGGTTTGATCAAGAAGCTGCGCAAGGCGAAGCAGGAGGCCAAGCCGAACGAAAAGCCCGACACCGTCAAGACACACCTTCGCGACATGATTGTGGTCCCGGAGATGATTGGTTCGGTCGTTGGCGTCTACTCCGGCAAGGAGTTCAACACGGTCGAGATCAAGCCTGAGATGGTCGGTCACTACCTTGGCGAGTTCTCTATCTCCTACCACCCCGTCAAGCACGGAAGGCCTGGTATCGGTGCCACGCACTCTTCTCGGTTCATCCCGTTGAAGTAGGCGAGATATGGGGAGAATGGCGAGCATAGCGGTGGTGGAGTGTGTGTTCTGTCTCGTGGCCAAGGCTCCCTGCGTGGTTGCCTAATGAGGTAGCTTTTGGTCAACGCATATCTCACATGACAGTGACGTAACCCACGCACCTTCCATTCACGTAATTCCCATTACATCCAATGTACTTAAGATTATGCTCCCAGAAGCTAACATCCGCCTTCACCGCGTCAACTGTCGCTCACAGCTGAATTTGACTGCCTTACGAAAAACCCATTATATTGTAGGTTGACAGTTGCCTTCACCGCATCAAGTGTCCCTCGCCGTGGAACGGCAGCGACCACGGAATTCTTCTGCCTTCCAAGGCTTCGGATGGTTTAACCCGGACCGCGAACATCTCCTGCCAAATCAGTCCGCAGATATCACGGCCTCCTATCTCGATATAACGGCCCGAGATCACCTGTCGAGCTCTCATCTCTCAGGCACACCGGCTCGAAAGCGATGAAAGACCTCACAGCAACCATCCTCACTTCCATGCTTTTCCACCCGGCATGGCCCACAGCTTTCCGCACTTCAGCAACGGCGACGTCGAGATCTACCTCACCGATGACGGCGATATGAACAAGTTACTTTACACGCTTCCGTGCTCTCAGTACACTCTGCATGGTTCAGAGCTTCACTCAGTGAGCGTTGGGTGACTAGCGGCCCGGGGGTGACAGCTCAAGACAATTCGAAGCCGCGCCACGTCTACGAGTTGCGCTTCGAGGAAGACACCGGTCTCCTTATGCGCAGAGGCACGGTGACCGGCGCCCAGTTCATGTCCACGGCGACGATTGCGGCACACAAGTCATGCCACGTGCTTCGCGCTCGGGTCAAAGCACATAGAGAGATGCTTGGTACACTGCATCACCTTGAGCCGGCATTCAGTCCGGGGTGCTGGAAGGAAGCGAAAGCGTTCGTCCTCGTTCTGATAGAGACTGCAGGAGCATACGGCTGTGGGCACGTTGTCAAAGTTCACATCGAGAATTACTTCCACAGCCGGCGCTGGGACACACTCTATTCATGCGCTGTTGGCTCAGTGGAGATGCTCGCGATTGCCGTCAGCATAAAGTCGGACTGGGTCTTCAAGGAAGCGGCGACCTATCTCATTGGAGGAGAAGAGGAGGAATACGAGGCGGCGAAGCCCAAACTTGAAGAGCTTGGGGTTCGGACATTGTTCGAACGAAAGCGTGCCGAATTCATCCAGAGGCTCCAAAAATGCGAACTTGAGATGTTCGCTCACACAGTGACAGAGCCCGATGGCAATCAACTCGCGATCCACGTTTTTCGCGAATGGCTTTCGCACCGGCTGAAGTCGGGACAAGGCTCCTCGCTTCGATGCCATTACGAATTCGTGTACCGCGATCTCCACGAGGGTGAGCATTACGACCTCACGAAAGACTGGGAAATACAGAATCTTCTAAAATCACTGTCCAATACTGTCAAGAGTGAACGCCTGATGGTGGATGTTGAACTGGGCGTGAAAGCAACTTTCGCGTGGGCGCGCTGCGTTATTGTTCCAATCATGCTAAATCTCACACTCGCTGAAGGGATGTTCGACACATGGCTACCTTTGACATTTATGGGTGTCGACGATGACGAGCTGCCGTGGGTGAAGGCGAAGAAAGGATGGAGCAGTCGCGGCTGAACACCTTCGGGACATCGGATCCTCCTACAGAGACAGGAGATGCCAACGATCAACAGGGAGAGGACCCTTGGGCGAATTGGGAGGGGGGGAAGGAAGGGGGGTTTGATGTGCGCCATGCCACATGCGGATGGTGAAAGCAAAGATTTGTAGGCATTGGTGGGAGGTTGGTAAGAAGCCTTGAGCCCAGCAGAATGAGCAGCTGAGGTATTGTAGTAGCTATGGTCAAGAGCAAGTAGAAGAATCAGCGGCCGGGTAGTTGTAGTCCTATGAATGTGGAACAGATGACTACGCACCGGAGTCAACGAAATATAGAGGTTTCCTGATGGTAGAATGTGAAGTCCGAGAAGAAGTAGAAGTATTGGGAACCGTTTGCCTAGCGTGTTACGAGTCTTGGCACTTACTATCAGCTAGACTAGACCGCTACAAACGGTATCTCGAGATTTCACCGGTACTCCACGTGCCCACCTCTACTTTCTAGACTCTCTGTGGACGAGTCTTGAAGCGGCCTATCACGATGGGAGACTTCGATCGGGCACGAGAGAAGATCTACGAAGCTCACAACGACGATCCGAACAAGCACACGACCAACAATGGACAGGAGATTCCTTACGAGACGCATTATGCTCAGCAGATGGAGATGTACCTCCAGAAACGCTCGCCTGATGCTTCACAAGTCCTCAAGTTAGCAGTCTGTGGACAACACTTCCGACGATGGGAGGTTCGCCGCGACTCCTATCCGATGACCAAGCTAGGCTACCACAGCTGGCGAACGTACCTGAAGAAACGACAGGCGCAGCAAGTGAGCGACATCCTCAAAGACAGCGGGTATTCGGATGAGGACGTGAAGAGGTGCATCAGCCTGGTGGAAAAGGAGGGATTGAAACAGGGTGAAGCAGAGGTCCAGGTCCTCGAGGATGTCGCTTGCTTGGTCTTCTTGGATGATCAGTTCGATGAATTCAAAGACAAACATGACGAGGAGAAGATTGTCAAGATACTTTCGAAGACGTGGTCTAAGATGAGTAAGGAGGGTCAGGACCTGGCGCTGCAGATCCCCATGACCGAGGACTGTAAAGCACTCGTTCAGAAGGCTTTGGCTGGATGAAGGCCCCTCAACGTTTGGTTTGCGTCTCGGGCAGATCTATGCAATACCTCTGTGCGAACCCTACTCCATTACTCCGAGAGTCTTACGACACCACGTACTCTGCTCGGAACCCCGAGATGTCTTCGGGCGCCGGGAACAGAGCACGACGACTTCGCCCGATACGCCTTTAGAGACTCAACTTGCCCCGGCCATGACTGGCATATGCTGCATTGTCATGTGAGATCAGGACTAGGTCTTTCATCGATACCGACATATATGCACGCGAAGCTCCATCACGCACGTCGGAAAAGCAGGCCGCGATGATACATGTACAGTCCTGCCTCTGACATAAGACCCATTTACCACACACCAACGCTTCAGCCCGCCTCCTGCCGATATCGAATACTACATGAAAGCTCAGTGGTCTTCGCCTAGATACCAACCCGTCGATATCGGCCTAGGCCTCCGTGACCTCCTCACGATCGACACCACCCGGGCGAGTACCGACCAGTCGCTCCGTCACTACATCCTCGAAGGAATGGATCGCAAGATACGCGCCCAAACACGCCGCTCTACCATCTTGTCAGCGACAATGCACGAATCTCTTCATCATGTGGTACTACCTACATGACCACGACGGTCCTCAAGTCCACCAAGACGCCATTGCTAGCAGCGCTCGTCACGGCTTCAGCGATCTCCCGCTTCCAGCGCGTCGAGTCATCGTAGTGAGTACCATTGGCGTTCTCCTCACATACGGGATAGAAATAGGACGGGTGAACGTGGTGGTAGCCCTTTTTGCACAACGGCACCCGTGACAGGGCGGCATGCTTTGACAACGAGTAACCCATTTCGGCGTGGTGGGGCTCGGATTTGTGTGTGTGTCTCTCGAGGTGGAAGGCGTGAAGTCGCGAAGGTCCCGAATGTCTGTTTGGCTGTGGTCGCAATGGATGGGAATCTTGTAAGGACCGAAGTACGCGGAGGCAGGCGGTGATCATATATGCAGCGACGTGTTGCGTCGAATCCGCCATGAGATGTCCTCAAAGCCTACGGTACAAGTACATTCTAGTCGTCGCTCTTTTCAGATGGTCGCCCCGTGGCGTTAGTGAACTCTATTGCAGGGCGTCACGCACTCGCCAACATCACGCCCCAAGGTCGTCGTTCCACCAGCGAACGTGGAGTTCTACGACAAATACTGAACTCAAGTGCTCTTGGGAGGCGGACTATTCAGCACAACAGTAGCCCATTTTCGTACACCTACGTGACTCGAAATGGATCACCCAAAATTACCTGATAAATCACCATCATCCTCTACTGAAACGATGTATTGCCGTCCGTGAACGTTCAAATATCGCCCTCCTCTTGACCAAGCGCGCCTCATGATCCATCATCACTCTAGACGTTTTGCGTGACATAAAGACCCTGCCTCCACTCAGGATCACTTCAGCATATCAGGTTTCCCCTGGATGTTATCTCAGTCCTGGCTCCGCGGATCCGAACGAATACCGCACCTGGTCGCTGGTGACATTCGGCCCCTTTTTCGACGTTGGTAGTGTACTGGACATGCTTTGTTTCTCGATTGCCGCGAGTAAGATGAATGCTCTTTCGGCCGGGTAGATCAAGCGTTGCACAGAATGTGGTGAGAACGAAAGTAGACTTTGACGAGGTGTAAGGCGATTGTTTGTAAAAGATTGCTTGAGGAATGCAGAGGGGGCACTCTGATAACACGCCGTCTAGTCAAGATTTCATCGCGTGGATTCGTCGAACTCGTACCGCAAAAATCGTGTAGGATAGGACTGAGCACGAGATTTGCATTGTGCTCTGGTATGCCCCAGAACGAGAACGACATTTGCTCTCACCGGCTTACGAGATGTTTTCGCTGACAAGCGCCGAGTCACATAGCCTGCGGTCTCACAATTATGGCTTCTCATCGACGTACTTAGTATCATCACGCTTCGCACCCTTCGGCACCTCCTTGCTTCGGAAATCCCAGTTGTTGAGATAGCCCGCTCCAGCACTGAGATATGTCGCAAAGCTAAGCCAGGCTAGGTATGGTATGAGCACGTATCCAGCCACTTCGTCTACCTGGCCCCAAATGTAGGTGAGGTAGCCGGTGACGCCAGTCAGCGCGACAATATCTACAATGGCTTCGATTGGTCGTTTGAAGCCGAAGAACAGCGGCATCCAGATCAGGTTGAGGCCGAGTTGGATGGTGTATAGCGTGGCTCCTTGCTGTGACGCTTGGTCAGTCGCAGTCTTCGCCCGTATGTCTTCTCGTCTCCGCCCACCTTGGCTAGCTGCATCTTGTACGGGTCGAGGCTGTTCGTGCCCGCGGTCCACGCTCTATATGCGGCGTATCCCATCAGACCGTATAGTAATGTCCACATCGGACCGAAGACCTGCGGCGGCGGTCGGAGAGGCGGCTGGCGTAGCGCGAGATATGTCTTCTGCGTTTGAGAAGGTCGCGTCGAAAAGCCTATAGCGGTGCCTGCAGCGACGGGCAGCAGGATCGCGGCCGCTGCATTTTCGAAGGCGAACGCTGGCAGCGTGATGGATGGGATGAAGGTCGTCATGGTTGATGTCGATTAGAGCGCGATATACCAGACTCGACTTCGCGAATGGATGTTGTCGTAACTTGTGCTATTCTGGGTAGCTCCACTTCCCCATATCACGTGCAAAGCGGAAGCGCGTGGATAGCGCTCCGCTCCGCCCGACCTCAACTCCGCCTTGTCTGAGCTGCTTCACCACCTCCTCCTCGTCCCGTCCATCAGTTCACGCTGTTCTCTTGTTGTTCAGCGAGACCGCCGCCCGCGCCATCATCAGTCGTTCGTACCACCGTTTCCTCCTCCTACTCCTCCCCCACCTTCACCTTCTGCAGCAGGCCCCTTACTGCCCGCGCACTTCATTCTCCTTCCATGACCTCCTAGCATAGCAGGCTTGTCGGACCTCTACTCCTCCACCTTACTTGTCCTATCGTTTGTGCAGCGCCATCGACCTACCGCTTCTCGCTCGCTGTTTCCACATCGATTGTGCTTACCTAACAACCGCCGCCATGGCAAACAGTCCCCTCCGCGCCTACAGCCGGCCAGCCGCCCAGCTTCCTCGGTCCGCCGCGACGTTCTGGAGCTTGCTGGATAAGCGACGGATGGAGTGGCGTACCTGCAGCGGAATTGTCGAGCTTCCTACTACGATACACCCGTCACGACATTGATAAGCACCATGGACGGCTACGACTCGTACGTGAGATCTCCGCCGCCGCTCTCACGTACGACCACACGTGAAAGAGACGAGTATCGCTCATCCGACCCGTACCGCGACAGGCGCCGCTCTCCTGGTATTTTACCTTCGGCACAATCGCATCCTCCAGCCGCAGACGCTGACTTCCTACAGATCGTCGTCGCGGAGGTGATCGTGATCGGCGACGGTCTCGCTCACCCGCTCAGATCGACCGCTACCAGCCTGACCGTTTTCCTCGTGACGACTATTACCGTCGCGATGATCATCGCGACCGTCGTCGCTCATCGCCTCAACCACCCACCATCGACCGCTATGTCCCGGGACAAGAGCAAGCGCTACCTGCATTGCTCGTGAATCCATTGCAAGACCCAATGAAACTCGACTTTCAGGTGGGCTTCACTTGGTTTGCCGAGTGGTGGCGTGCGGAGCAGCGCATCAAGGAGGAGAAGCAGCGCACGAAAGACGGCAAGCCTCCGCCGAGAGTACGCGGTGAGCGTGAGACGCGCGAAGACCGCGAGGCAGAGAGACCGAAGATCCAGGCGGCGTATGATCAGTACAAGGAGAACCTTCAAAAGCAACAGGCACAGACATTTGTGCGGCTGCACAAGGGCGAGGACTGGTTCCGAGAGCGCTACGTGCCGGACGTCCGGAACTCTTTCAGGCGAAGGTTGATGGACTACCGTAAGGGTCTCTTCGGGCAGTGGGAGTCGGATCTTACGAGCGGTCTGTTCGATGAGTTTACGCTCGAAGGCATTTACAAGTCCGAGTCCAACGGCCTGGGTGGAACGCTAGAGAAGGAAGAAGGGGAGACGACAGCGGCAGCCGAAGTGCTCGGTGTTGGTGACCTGCTGCCCTCCAAAGGCGGCGACATCCGCGACCCGGCGTCACTTCAGCCGACCCTTCTTATCAAGACCATCGCGCCAACCGTCACGCGCGAGAAGTTTGAAGCCTTTGCCAAAGAGCATCTTGGCGAGAGTGAGGGTGGCTACCAGCACCTCTCTCTTTCGGATCCTAACCCTTTGAAGAAGTGTCACCGCATGGGCTGGATCATGCTGAACGCGGATGATGAGCATGAGCAGACGGTTGACGAGCCTCGAGGTGAGGATACCCTGGTGGACGAGACGGATGGAGATGCGATCAAGACGGATAAGCCTCACGGCGCTTCAACTAGTGACCGCGCTTTGGAGAAGATCAATGGCAAGACCATCGAGGATCCGGAGCGTGGAAACTTCACAGTTCACTGCGGAGTGCATCGGCCACCGGATGCACCTAGAAAGAAAGCGCTGTGGGATTTGTTCTCAGCACCCGAGCGTATCGTTCGAGACCTTGAGTTGGTGACCCGTCTGGTTCGCAAGCTTGATAACGAGCTCGGTGAGGAGTATTTCGGTGTGGCCAAGATTGAGGAGCGCGTTCAGCAACTCTTCGACGATGGTCAACTCCAGCCGCCGGTGCCGTCAAGGCCGCAAAAAGATCCCGACCTGATGGACGCGGACGCAGAAGAGGGCGAAGAAGATGAAGGCATGATCGATGAAGACGACGTGGACGATGAGGAGCTGATTGTTAAGAAGAGGAAGCTGGACTTGCTCGTCGAATATCTGCGTCGTGTCTATAGCTTCTGCTTCTTCTGCGTCTTTGAAGCTGATTCAGTACACGAGTTGCAGCGCAAGTGTCCGGGAGGCCATCTGCGGCGTCCACGTGGGTCCCTTACCTCTGCCGCCAAAGAGACTGCTCGTGCGAGTGCTTCAGGTGGGCCTTTCCCGCTGAAGAAGAATGGATCTATCAGGAATGACCCAAGCGACATCGCTGAGGATGGTGAGATGGACCGCGACTCACCAGTCGATGAGAAGAAGCCTGCAGCGATGAAGCCGAGTGTGAGGAACGCGCAGCAGTTACAGCGGGCTTTCAACTGGGTCAAGACGTTTGAAGAGAAGATCCAACAGCTCTTGGAGCCAGAGTCGGTGAACATCCGAAAGATTGGCGGCACGCCCGTCGCGGAAGGGCTTGACGATGAGCTCACCAAGGTATGAATGCTCATGTCATCATCGCGGTCCTCCTGGCTGACATGTTCGCAGTTCATCAAGCAAGAAGACACCAACAAGTACCGCTGCAAAGTACCCGAATGTACCAAACTCTTCAAGGGTGTCGACTTCTGGCGCAAGCACGTCGAGAAGCGTCACGCGGAATGGTACGACCGCATGCGCCAAGACGTCGAGCTCGTCAACACCTACGTCTTGGACCCAGCGCACATCGCTCCTTCCCGCACCGACGCCAACAGCAACGGACACTTCCCGCTCAGCAACCAAATGCCAACGGGCACCCCGAGAGGCTTCCAGCTTAGTCAGCAATTACCCATGGGATTCCCCATGCCTGCAGGGTTGCCCTCGGCCGTCGCGCCCGGCGCTGGCCTGCCGATGTTCGCCGCTCCAAACGGCGTCCCCATGCCCATCCCCAGTTGGAGTCCAGCGGGCTTTACTGGTGGTGTCGGTCCGATGAGGAACATGGGCCGGAACAACTTTGGCGGCATGAACGGATATGGTCGGATGCCGGGTCCGTACGCGAGGAACGACGGCCGAGGACGGATGCCGGCCATGGGCGGCGGACGGGGTCCAGTCACGTTCGGGATAGGGGGTCTGGAGGGTGGTGCGGGTGCGATGGGGCCGCGAGAAGCGGTGCTGGGGAGGCAGATCCGGAGTTACGAAGATCTGGATGCGGACAAGGGAGAGGGCACGGGTGAATTGAATTATTGAGAGACTTGCTTGCGGAGACGGAGCAGTAGTTTTGACCTGGCCGAGTGGCGGGTTGTAAATACGCAAGCTTGATTATCAGCAGGTCGTAGCGAAGCCTTGTGTACTTCTCGGATCAAGTCCATGTGGCGTTTGTTCATGTTGTCAAGCACCGAGTCGTACTACTACAGACTTTCAATATATCTGTGGTCGAGTCTTGAGTTGAAACTTGCAGGTGGAAGAAGCGCGCCAGGCGAGTCAGCCACGCGCGAAACCTGAGGCCGTAAGAGGCGACAACAGACACTAAACTCAACCGATTGACATTGTGGTCGCCTGCGATACACATCGTCATTCTCGGCACTATCTGTTAACATGCGCCTCGCTCTCGTCCTCGCTGACCGTCCGTAGCTGGCTCAGTATTGCGTGCGATCAAGCATGGCTTCTGCTTTGGGACCCTTCAGCACGGTGGCGCTCATTTTCGGCGGATGCTGTAGCAACGTCTTCGCTTTGGAAGCCATCATCAAGTCAGATACGCATCAAGACGAACTTGTTGGCTACTCTACTGACAGACCAACAGGAGCGAGCCGAGTAGCGGTACGGAATCTCTTTGATATCTGTGATGGTAAAAGCATCGATTGACGAGTGACAGGCCTACTGATCACCTTCTTCCAATTCGCCTTCACAGCCGCCGCCTCCTACCCAACGCAATGGTCTATCCGCGACCCCTACTTCATCCGCCGGCCCAGAGTCCCCTTGCGACGATGGTGCTTCGTCGCGGCCATGTTCTTCAGCATCAACATGCTGAACAACTGGGCTTTTGCCTTCAGCATCAGCGTGCCCGTGCACATCATCCTGCGCAGCTTCGGCAGTGTGACGACCATGGCGGCGGGAGTCATCCGCGGCAAACGATACAGTGCGCTGCAGGTGTTGAGCGTGGCGTTGCTGACGACGGGCGTGCTCGTGAGTGCGTGGGCGGACTCGGAGAGCAAGGTACACCTCTCCTTCCCGATTCGCCGTAAGGATTGGATTTCACGACCGACGAGACGTGCTAACGTGGACGTCGAAAGGGTAAAAACCTTTCCACCACTAATCATGCATCGACCGGGGAGTTTACTACTGGCCTCGGCGTCCTGCTCCTGGCCCAACTTTTATCCGCTTTCCTGGGCGCGTATGTCGAGGACACATACGCCATGTACGGCGCAAGCTGGACGGAGAACCTGTTCTACACGCATATCCTTGGCATCCCACTTTTCCTGCCGTTCTCAGGAAGCCTGCGCAGTCAGTACGCCAGGCTGGCCGCCACCCCGGCCTTGAACCTACGGCAGCTATCGCACTCCTCCGAGAAATACCTCCCTAATACACTCCTGGATCTCGCCCGCGACGCGGCCGAGAGCATACCACAAGGCGTCCTCTTCCTGCTCAGCAACGCGGTGACGCAGCTGGCCTGCATTTCCGGCGTCAACCTCCTGTCCGCCACGTCCTCGGCCGTCACCGTCACGATCGTGTTGAACATCCGCAAGCTCGTGTCTTTCATCTTCAGCACCCTCATCTTCGGCCACGAGTTGAGCGGCAAGATGCTCCTCGGCTCGGCGCTGGTGTTCGGCAGTGGGGCTTTGTACGGGCTGGAGACGAGCTGGAGGCTGCCGAGGCAGAGGGCGAAGAAGGCAGACGGGTACGTGGGAAATGGGAGTCTTGGGAAGAAGGGCAGGTAGAAGAGCGATGGGGCTTACAGTGCTAAGGACGAATTGACAGGCCATGATGTGGCGTTCTCTTGACCACGTGTCGCCATGCAATGCCAGGCAGGATCAAGACTTCACGGTCAAGGATGGAGGGGGGGACTTATCTTGGTTCGTGTTCGTATTGGCAACAGGCGTGGCGGATATGCGTGACAGCCGTTGAGAAGTACCTCTTCGGTTATCTGCAGCCTTCCTGTGAAAGGCGTGCGCAACCCGGAACGATTAACATGCTACTCCCGACACTGCGTCGGACCAGGCACGAATTGCGCCATATCTCCCAGTCAAATTTTGGGGTCATGTATCTCCGCGGGATGGTGGGCATGAATGGTTGATGGATTGATACCCAAGGTTTCATACCACCAGGCAAGGACTCGGAGCATCGAGACCTTGTAACATACCAGCACGTGTAGTAGGGACACACTTACACTGTACTGAGGAACGACACACGACAACAGGTCGACATCAAACCCCTGATGTATACATATGCATTGTTACATGTGTACAATGCACATGTAGTTCGCACTTTGACAGGCCCTGGGCAAAACGCGCGCGTTTTTTGGACATACCCTTTCAAGCCTAGCGTGAGTATGTACCTTGTACCTCCCTATATGGTGCCCAACTCCAGGGCTATGTACCCTGACGAAGGAGAGGAGCGGACGAAATCGCACGGAAGGGTGAGAATGGGCGTTGGAGAGACGGACCACTTATTCTCATCGGTGTGGTGTGTTTGCGACGAGGCCTGCAGCGAGCGATTCGGTTCGTTTGCGCAATTCCGCTGCTGTACTCCACGGGACATGCTGTGCGCCCTAGCGGTGACTGTTCACTGTACAGTTATCTCCCGCAATGGTGGCGGTACGACTTCCTTTCGGATAATTTTTTCTTGGGTGTGTCTTTATATGTTTGATGACTGGCTCGCTGGTTGCTCGAGGCCTCATCTTTCCATCAGCACGACAAACGGTCGGATGGCTTGAAGTGCGTGTGCTGTACCAGTAGATCCCGAGCGGGCCAACATTTCCCCTGGTAGTGGAGGGTGGGGGGAGAGAGGGGATGGAGGTGATAGACCCGATCCAGTCAAAACGTCGCTGGCTTGTTTTTCCAAATCCCCCTTCATCAGTCCTTCACGTGTGCCGACGGACTTTATTGATAAGGTGGCGCATTATATACTTCTCTCCCTCGCCCTTCCCATCACAGCACACGCCACCACCACGCCGCGCCATGCCCGCCCCGCCGCTGTCAGCGGGCAGTCCGGTGGTTGTCGTTGTGCGGAGTGGAGTGGAGTGGAGGGGAATTGGTCCATTGATCGGTCGCGTGCGCCGGTCCGTCATGATTGAACGCTGAATGGTCATCCGTCTAATAACGTCCTCTTTCTATCCGTGGGCGAGACCGAAGCTTCGTAACAGTTGAGTCTCGGGGGGGGGAAAGGGGGAAGGAGATGGAGAAAAGGGTACAGTCACATGTACGCCCCAGTAGTGTCGCGACCCGTGCAACGTTACCTGACTTTCTTTTACGCTTCAGGTAGTGGTTCGGTAGGGTTTCCGTTTGGCAAAGGCGCACATATGTCTCGCATGGAGCCACGAGTTCTAGGCCGCCGGTCTTTGCTTAGTCGAGAAGTAACCGCGATAGGTACGTACGGCGGGCGGCAGCAGCAAGCAGAGTTTCCGAGCGACGGGGTTTTTCTCTTCCGTCTTGCTCTGATTCGAGTCCTTTCACTTCGAGTTGGATGATGAATGTACTTCGTCCGGTAGTTCCAGTGGTAGAAAGGAGGTGGAAGGTGGGCAAAAGTATTGTACGTCTATAATTTAACAGGTACAGGAGTTGTTGGATGGAGCATCGCCATCGTCGAAGTTTGCCCCACGGCACGTCGATCTCCGGCACACGTGCTCCCCAGCTCGCAGACACTAATCGATGGCTTATGCCCACGTAGTCTTCCGCCTGGATCGAGTTTTACTTGTTGATGATGATGATGAGGAGGAGGAGGAGGAGGAGGTGAAAGCTGAGAAGGGATAGAGTAGCAGCGTGCACTTGCTCTGTCCTTCAACCCCCTATCCAACTTCTGCGATGAATGATGAAAACCGCTGAGGGTCTGAGAGCAAAGGCAAAGAGAAAGCCTTGGACCGTCCAGCCGCGCTTCGCCGATCCGCACGCAACCCACAACTTCTCGCCCTCTCGCTCCCTCTGCCTCCCATCGCCTCTTCTTTCATGCACATTCGTCCGGCGCGACACGGCAGCCAGCACGAACCGAACGACACCACACACGCGACCTGTCCAGACTGATGACACGGTGAACAGTCCAAACATTACCTACATTACTGGTGAGTCTCATTGTGGGTGTGCGTGACAGTGGGCGCGCGGAAAGTCTGCGCTCGGTTCAACGGTCGCACAGATCGAGCGGGCTGGTTCATGCAAGGCACGAAGACAAAGGCGACCTTCTTCGTCTGCTTCCTCTTCGTCTTCATGACTTCCCATCTGACAGTAAACAACAAGTCACCCGGAGTCCTGACCCGCGACCTGCTCGCACCCTCGTCACCCCTCACCCCTCGCCACGCCTGAATCTTGATCCGCCGTCCCCTCTCTATATCACACGCCCGCGAACCGCCGGTTTGCCTCGAATCTGAGCCATTGGATTCACCCGCACCCACCGACGTCTCCGCCGAACCACAAACCTCTCGCGCACAACGCAGCAGCGCGTGGCACACCCAAACTTTTTCTCCTTCTCCCCCTCGACTCTGACCTCTGCTCGTCTTCCGAGTCGTGAGTGTGACTGCGACCGACGACCGCTCATCAGCCCTCCGACTCGCATCATCACCCGCCGACCTGGTTCCCGTTTCGAGCGCAGCAGCAGCAGCACAGGACTGTGGTGCTTCGGCCGCGCGAGCGAACTTCTGCAGCCTCTTCCGCTTTCAGCCACGTCCTGACGTTGCCCGGTGCCATTGGACCCACGAGCCCTATACTCTGCCGTCTACCTCGCGCATCACCCCCAACTCTCCCTCGTGCGCTTTCTCGAACACGCTTTTCGCCCTCCCTCCTCCCTGCGATACACTCCCTTTAACCATTCGGCGCGCGAAAACGTGCGTTTCTGCTTTTGTTATTTGACAATAACGATTTGTCCGGACTGTTCAGGTGCAACGCAACCCCGCACTACCTTACGAATCGCAAGCGGGATAACTCATCATCTCCCAAGCTCGACGTCGCACCGGCCAGGCTTATGATCGGGCTTTGAGCGCGCGCGCGATATACAAAGTCATATCGCTGACAGACTCACGTGTCGCGATTGTCGACCTCTTCATCTGTCTGTGGAGGTCGGTCAAGTCTGCTCGCCAACCGAGACGTCCGCCTCGCACCTTTCGCGCTGACGGCGAAGGAAGCCGCCGGTCACACGATGGCAAGGCCAATCTCCGCTCCCCACCGCCCCCAGCAGGCCCAAGGTCTGCCTTCGATC
>Ga0058704_10000425_pt1 | contig 22233 bp, 15 predicted proteins | sample AgamicMgSfe_FD_71363 | JGI IMG/M metagenome (GOLD analysis project Ga0058704, IMG submission 71363) | Agave microbial communities from Guanajuato, Mexico - Mg.Sf.e | ecosystem: Host-associated > Plants > Phyllosphere > Phylloplane/Leaf | place: Guanajuato, Mexico | collected 2012-05-30
GGCGCGGAGGAGTTGGAGGTAGAAGCGGAGGGTGGTGGTGGGTTCTTTGTTGTTGGTGGGGATGTAGGTCAGGCTGATGGGGAGGTTGGGGGATTGTGGGGAAGTGGTGGTTGTATGGTTGAAGGCGGATGGGTGGAAGAAGAGTTGGAGTTGGTGTTTGTAGGTCAGGGTGATGGTGGTCGGCGAGGAGGTGGCGGAGATGATGGACCAGTGGTGGGTTTCTTCTAGGTCTTTGATGGAGGCTACGTCGGGTTAGTTGCGAGTTGAGCATGGTCAGGTGGGGAATGGTTTTACCTTTCAACTGGGTGATTTCATCCACCGAGATGCCACGGCACGCTTCGCGCACTCGGTCGGCCTCGCGGATAGCGGCGGTGAATTCGCTCTTGGTATCCTGCAAGTCGTCGGCGAGCGTTTCCTGCTCTCGCGCTTCTTGCCGCAACTCCTCGAGCACACGCCGCTTCTCCATGAGCTCGGCATCCGCCACGACGATGCCCTCGCGCGCCGCCGCCAGTTCCTCCCGCTCCTCCTCCGACGTCGCGGAAAAAGCTTGCTCAAACCTCTCAGCCTCCTGCTGTAACTCTCTCTGCTCCTGCACCAGCCCCGGTAAAACCTGCTCGACAATCTCCTCCGCATGCTGCAGCGTGTCGTCGTCGGCGATGAGTCCCTCGCCGATACTCGCCAAAGCCTTCATCAGATCCTCGAGCAACTGGCTCCGCCACGCGTACCAGATCTCCTTGCTGCGATACCGGGCCTGCGTCTTCATCTCGCGCATGTGGGCGTCCAGCAGGGCTTTGCGGTCGCCCGAGGCGTGCATGTACGCCTGCAGGAGCGGCGGCTGGTCCCGGTACGTCTCCGCCTCGAGCTGCTTGATGATCTTCTTGCCTTCGGAGATGTAGTGCTTCAGTTCGTGGCACGCGTGCTGGTACATGTCGTGCTCGGGCTGGGTGCATGCCGCTGCAACGGTGGCGGTCTCGAGAGTGATTCGGTCTGGTTCTTCGTTGGCAATGGACTCACTCCTGCGTGCTTTGGATGGAGTCGGTGCCGTGGTCAGTCTCCGCCTGGTGGCTATCAGATCCATGAACCGAATGCCTGCCGCGTCTAGGAATTGCTGCAGGTGAATCTTGCGGGCTGATTTGTTCGTAAGCGGGACATTGAGCAAGTCCTCGCTGAATTGTCTTGCTGGAGACCGTTTCGCGATCGTTCTGCTTTTCGGTGTTGCTCTGATCCTGGGTGTAGCTATCTTCACGGGGCTGAGCGGTTTGACGGGAGTATGTTTCTTCGGCGTAACGGTCTTCAAGGTTTCCTTGCGTGGCGTGGACATGAGCTTGATCGAGTTGACGATAGATCGAGCCTCTTGTAAATCTCTAGCCTTCTCTGGAGGTGTGACGGCTTTGCTCGGTGAGCTGCGTTGCTGCTTCTCAACAAGAGGTGAAAGCTGAGACTCTGGCATCTGGTCAAGCTGCTGCTCCGCGCCGATTTTTGGCGTTGATTCTCCGCTCTTAACAGGACTTTGGGGTGGTGTTGACTGCGCAAGCGATGCCCGTGTCTCTGCAGAAGGGAGGGTCGGGTACACAACGGCATCCTTGAGAGGCGAAAATTCCGGCGTCTCCGAACGGTGGGCATCACTCGTGCGCTCAGCTTGCTCCTGTACAGCCGTCGCCACTCCCTGAGCATCGACATCAGATCCAGCTGTGTCACCGGTAGGCGACATCGACTCGCGACTCTTCTTCGACGAGGATTTCTTCTCAGCAGACAGAATCACCTGCTTCTGGAAGATTGGGGTTAGCAGCTTCCTCGGTCCTAAATCCGGCGCATCCACAAATCGTTCCTGTTCTCTTGGAGTCGTGTTAACCGCTGACCTTGGCGGAGACTGCGACGTCACTGGTGTCACGGGTCTCGCAACTACATTCTTAGCAGCCTTGATATCACCAAGCACAGTCGTCAGCTCCATAGTGAGCTCTTCGTTCTCGTCAAAGCTGAACGAAGTATGATCGTTACGAGTAAAGTTCTTGACACCGCCGAATGCCTGGGTCATATCCATGGTGGCATCATTCTTCTCAAATACTACACCGGAAGAGCGGCGCCGAACCACGCTCTTGCGGCGTTCAAGTTTGACGGGGGAGTCAGCAGTTTGGATGCCACCTATCGCGATGGTGAGATCCATCGTGTCGTCGCCTATCGAGGAGCGGGCAACCGATGACCGTCTACGCTTCGATCGAACGGCCGACACAGATTCGCCAGGCGAACCACTCTCGGTGGTCGACCTTCGCCTTTTCTGCCCGCTCAACGCCGTCGGCGAACCTTGTCCATTATCTTGGACCCCACCCAGTGCTCTCGTCATTTCCATAGTCGCGTCACCTGTCGGCGAGCTTGCAGCCTCACGGGTTCGACCCCTGAGGATGCCGCCGACGGCACGTGTGACTTCCATGCTCACATCGCCCGTCTCCTCCTCTTCCTCCGTCTGCGACTGATCCACCACACTAGATGCAATCTGCGCCTTGAATGCAGGGGAGAACGGATTCACGTTCTCCTGATCCAATGCTGCTGAGTGGACCCACGGTTTGAAGGCGTTCGTGGTCTCTTCGCCGACCATCTCCATGGACACATCATCCCCATGCTCGTCGTACTCGATGCCACGTGTGCCTGCCATCTCTGCCGCTTGGTTGAGCGCTGCTTCTAAGCGCGCGCTTGAGCTCGTGCTCGAGGCGCTCTCAGAAGACCGTACTGTCTCTTCGCCCATATCCAAACTCATCGCCGTGCCGGTCGCATCAGAATCGTCTCCCTCTTCACTCTCTTCTTCATCGTCACTTCCAGACATATCACTGCTGCCGCTTATGCCACTCGAGGAGTATGCGTCGTCCGGGTTGTTGAAGTCCATGGGTGGAATGTCAGACTCTCTTCGTCGCTGTTTCTTGTGCATCTCGCGCTGCGGCGCTGGCGAGCTTGCCGTGTCATCGGGTCCATCTTCTTGCTCGGATGGGGTGGACGGCGGCTCCTCGATGTCTGAGCTCTGTGTCGGAGAATGTTCTGACGGAGATCTGTCCCTGGACGAGTTCGTGACGTTCGAAGCACGTCGCGTGTGGTCAGACGAGTCCGTCGAAGTCGTACGATCACGCATGAACTCAATCACGTCCCATGTGTGTAGTGTCGCTTCCGGCGCGAAGGACACGCGTCGGTTGGCCAGCGTTCTGCGACGCGCCGCTTGTCGCTCCGCCTTCTCAACATCACTAGAGATGATTGACTTCGTCGCTGGCACGTAGGTCGACTTGCGCCTGTTCCTCGCATCCTGCTTCGGTCCATCTAGGCTTGGGAGGTCCCCTGGTCCGATGCTCTTGCTTCGTCCCTGTTTGCTTATCTTCGTGCCGGGCGAAGACGCTTTGCGATGCAGAGGGTCGCTTGACCTGAATGGCGCGACGTTTTCCTTGCCTTCCGCTATCGCCATATTGTGTACCTGGGCGAGAGCTGTCGGAATAAAAGTGAAAAGTTGAGTCAACAAAAGGTGCGTATGGGATGGCAAAGCCCGGACGACAGCCGAGGAGGTAAACAACGAGTAAACAGCGCCTGAGGCATCAAGCCGGTCATGTCCTGGTCCGAGCGCTCCGCTTCCCGCACACAGTGCCAAGACTCATAGAAATCCACACCGAACCGCAGCCCGAACTTTTGGAGCCAGTGCACACGACAACCTTCGCAGCTCACCGTCCTGTCGCCAAACTACGCAACGGATTCAATACCACGAGTTTCGCAACCATGGCGACCGAATTGACCGTCCAGAGCGAGCGCGCTTTCCAGAAGCAACCGCACATCTTCCTCAACCACAAGCAGCAGAGCGGCAAGTCCAACAAACGTGGCAAGGGAGGCAGGAGATGGTTCAAGGACGTCGGTCTGGGCTTCAGGACGCCCAAGACCGCCATTGAGGGCCAGTACATCGGTATGGCTACCTTCGCAGACTTCCCGGAAGAAACACGCGCGGGATTCGGTGGATTCGCGCCAGGAGAGTCATACGCTAACAGCGCATCGCGTGCAGACAAGAAGTGCCCTTTCACCGGTCTCGTCTCCATCCGCGGCCGTATCCTTACCGGCACCGTCATCTCGACCAAGATGCACCGCACGCTCGTCATTCGCCGCGAGTACCTTCACTTCATCCCCAAGTACGACCGTTACGAGAGGAGGCACAAGAACCTTTCCGCCCACGTCAGCCCGGCGTTTCGTGTCGAGGAGGGTGACCAGGTGACCGTTGGTCAATGCCGGCCTTTGAGCAAGACTGTATGTCGGACGGTTACGAGTCGTGCGATCGGAATTATCGGTGGGCTAACAAAGGCCAACAGGTCCGCTTCAACGTCCTGCGCGTGCTGCCCAGAACTGGTAAACAGGTCAAGCAGTTCAACAAGTTCTAAGCGCTTTGCGACAGGCTTCGAGAGTGAAAAGATCGAGTAGCGTTGTGGGCTTATGGATGATTGATATATGCTATCCGGGTGGACAGATGCATCTCACATGGCGTTCGGTCAGTGATGGGGCGTAGCTTCGTCCCTGCAATGTTACCGCGAAGCCGTAGCTCGACACCATGACGCTACAATGCGAAAACTTTCATACACATTCATACCAAGATCGTAACCTGACACATGATCCTCTGATATCACACGCGGTAGCAATCCGGTTACCTACAGCATGTCTCCCCCCCTTGCTGAAGGATTGTACATCAGCTTCTACCGTGGTTGCAGTCGACTTTGGTGTTCGTTTAGCATTAGATGGTCAAAATAGTTGATAGTCTTTATCCGACGCCGTGGTTCTGTCCATGCTGTTTGTTACCTGTACTCTCACAAATCTGCCGCTGCGTATCTTCCAAAGAGCCTATCATACAAGCCTCTTGGTGGACATATCTTCGCGACGAAGTCATGGTATCGAAACCATCCATGGGCAGGGCGACATGCGCACGTCTCCGCGTGAACGCGAGTTCCTTCTGTGCATGGCCTGTGCCAAATGCACCATCATGTAAACCACTCCATCCGAATATCACGCACCCTCTTCTAATCTTGATTCTGCGCCATTTCCTCCATAGCCAAAACCCCTTGCTCCAGCTCTCGGATCCTCTGCCCGATCCGTTTCTGCACCTCCTCCCCAACCTGTTTATCCTGTCCCTCAACCACACTCTTGTATGCTTCTTGCACTCGGGTCAATTCTTCTCGCGCCGCTTTCCGATCCTCCTCCGCGTACACGGACATCTTTTCCGTCTCCTCCATCGCGATTTCGAATTCATCTTGCGCTGTTGCGTAGAGCTCGGTAATATCTTCGATCGCTATGTCCGCTGGTGACTGGGAAGACGGAGATACGGGAAAGGTATCCTGAGTTGCGGAGCGGGTGTTTTGGGGATGCTGGAAGGGGCGTTGTTGCAGTAGAGGATTGAGTGTGCGGATTGGGGAGGCCCGCAAGGTGGCGAAGCGCAGAGATCGGAGGAGGATCACTCGTTGCATTGTTGTGGTTGCGCGGGACGGATTGACAGTAGTAGAGTGTCTCCAGTGTCGAGCGGCATACAGATCCTGGGCATGTGTTGACGTTCGGAAAGGCGTGACGTCAAATTGAAGGTCTTGGCGTTGTGAAGCGGTGGCGAGTCTTGAACGGCATCGCTTCCTCCATATTTGCATAGACGCATTGCAACATCCATACGTGTTGGGCGAGGGCTTCGGCAGACACAATACAGATCGTGCGAATACTCGATTCCTAGCATTCCTAGCCAGGATGGCATAAGCCACGATGAACCATAACACGCACGACGCCTCACTCGACCGCAAGCACCCTTCTCTTGAAGGACGCCTGCACCGCTAAACGGACATCCTTGTCGGATATGAAAAACTGGACTGTTCTGGTCTTCGTCGCCATCGTCTTGGTCTTGCTGCGTCGTGGTCTACCAATGTCTTGGAATATTTTGCCACAGTGGCTTGTGCCGACGACGTCGCAAGCTGTGAGCCCAAGGCAGCCGTCGGAAAAGGCTGCTGAACCCGTCGAGCCGGATGGATCTTCCGCAAGAGATGAGCTGTCAGACTCAGCAAGCACCCCGAAAGCGAAGCCTGCCGAACCAGTTGAGGAGGTCCCTACCTTCTCCATAAGTTCACCTCGGGTACACACAGACGAAGAGAAACAAGTGGCTGCAGATGCTCCTCGTGAGACAAAGCCATCATTCCCGGCACCCAACAGCCCCCAGCGAGTGTCTAACACGCCATCTCCGCCAAAAGTCCCAACCACTGCAACCCAGGGACCAGCGAACATATTGATGCCTCCACCTAGCGGACCGCTGCTCTCACACAAGGCGCCAGCCCCAAGCGCCGCAGCCTCTCTCCGTGTACCGTCCAGCGGGCCACTACCAAATCGTGGACCACCGGGAAACAGCCAGCAACGTGCCAGCGGGGGCCTGAGTCCGAACGGTACGGTTTCTACACCAAATCCTCGTGGCAAAGTCCTTTTGTCTCCGGGCCACTCGCCAATGGACTGGGCAGCGCTCACGCGCTCGGGCAACCTTGCCGGCGTAAGTACATTCCAGCGCGTCACGCCGTCTCAGCTGCGCTCGATGACCGGCAGGAAGGGTAAACCAGCTTGGAGTAGTTGGCAAGGTAAGGTGTACAACATCACGCCCTACCTGCCCTTCCATCCTGGAGGCGAGGGGGAGCTCATGAAGGCTGCTGGAAGGGATGGGACGAAGTTGTTTATGGAGAGTCATCCGTGGGTGAATTGGGAAAATATGCTCGGATCGTGTTTGGTCGGTGTCATGGTTCCAGAGGATTATGCTCAGTCGTCTTTGGAAGATATGGATTGATGGGCAGTCAAGAACGATTACGCAGTTCTGGGACCTACGATCGTCGTATCTACTCCATCTACCATGATGTGATTGCGGTTCACACATCGGATGCGGACGAACAGAGTGACCCAGAAGGATTCAATCCCCTGTTCGGACTGTGCCTGACGCTCTGGGCTTCATATCGGACCTTGCTTCATGCGTACGGAAGCATAAGTCGATGATATCAGTATCGATCCGTCTGATCCCAGCGGAGTCCAGAGATCATGGAAAGGTCCTACACCAGAAGTGCCCGTCGAATTGAAAGGCCCTTCCATGCTAGATCGGCTTGCACAATGCGATGGACAGGTTGTTTCGCTGGGTTGCAGCCAACATGAGGCACGCTTGTGTCGTGTTGAAAGGGGAAGTCCCGCGCATGCGGGTGGAGCCAAATGTCGCATATAGCATTGCTTACGCTCATCACGGAAACTTGCATACAGAATCAAGCGATAATCGCTCCAAGCCAAATGTAGTCGTTTGTGACAAGCACGTGCAGCGCGCTAGCGAGGCAACCTCAAACTACAGGTACCTCATGATTAGACATGACTTCCACTCCCCTACATACCTAGTATGAACATCTGCCTTCTTTCACATTTCCAATGCTTCTCGTCTTATTGTCCACGGGAATGAAGTGTCTTCGGTGCCTCTATTCAGACTGCACGTGACACTGTGGCGCGCACGCGAGTCAAGAGAGACGCGCGGGAGGTGAAGCTGCAGCCAGGGACAACCTCGCCGTAACCTCACTCCTGGTATAAGAGACCCCCTTGCGTGCCGTTAGGGTCGCATTGGGTATAGACGCTAATGCCTGGGATCCAGTACATCTCTTCGAATGGGACATTGCACTTTCACGATACGAATGTGCCTACCAAGCGTATTTGTTTTGGCCAAAGTCACCGTAACGGGCTGCGTGTTGCCACGAAACAGGAGTCGCTCAGACTTCGCGCACTTGTGCTAAATCAACATCGTTCGACAACCTCATCAGAGGCCATGGCACCCAAGCTTGTCATAGATCTCTGTGCAAGCGACGACCTCGACGGCCTGCCAGCACGATCTGAGACGCGTCCAGATGGCCAACCCTCACGCAAGCGAAGAAAGAAATCGCATACGCAGTCCGCGAGTGACTCTCACCAGGCGAAGTCCCACAGATCACAAACGAGCCTTATTGAACGGGCAGACTCTTTGTCTGACAGGATTGGCGAAGCCTCTTCACCCAGAGCTGCCGGATCCATGACGGGTGGCGCCATTGGAACGTCGCCAGCGCGCAGTCCGGTAAAGCAGCTGCGGACCGTGGTGGATGCTAGTGCATCTGATCCGGAGCAAGTTGGTTCGTCTGTCGGCAAGAGTGATCGAGGCAGGAAACGAGGCAAGAACTTCCAAGCTACGAAGAGTCGCACAAAAGGCGACTACCAAGCCTCTGAAGATGAAAATCCCGGCGATCTTGCAACAGCCGGAAGCCACCCCGGCCCGGCTTTTGGTGAGTACGATGCAAAATATTTCCCACCACCAGAGACTAGCATTACAGCGTCACAGTCCAAGCCAAAGCGGAAGCGGCAACGTGATACCCCGACCGATCAGGTCCGCACCACATATCATCAGAAGCGCAAGCTTGACATTGAAACCAGCCACATAAGCTCGGCTCATGAGAGCGTATCTGTCTCTCTCAAGCATTCTGCCAAGCCACCAACAGTGAATCGGCGCGTCAGATCCAGCACATCTACGGGTTCTCGTATCATAGACTTGACAGACGACTCATTGGCTAGGCTAGGTGGCGTCTTCATCGATCTTGTCAGTGACGAGGAGACAGATAAGCTACCTTCACGGGCTCTCGAGAAGGCACCGGATAAATCAAATGTTACGGCCTCACAGAGACTGTGCGAAACCAAAGGCTCCGAACGCAAGGCAGGAGCTGATGTCTTCTCACGTCTCTTTCGACGTCTCCCTCAACGCTCAAGTTCTCCAAGCGTCTCTCGAACAGGAACCCGCTCACAAGGCACTCGAAAAGGTGAGTGTGCAATCGATGACCCCTCAGGCGAGGATACTCCTGGGGTGGACCTGGAAAGGCCCCAGCCTGACCGAGAAGGAGAGCGGAATGGTAATCAGTCCGTCGGCAGCAGCCCAGAAGCGCCATCGCCTCCGAAAACACACACTATCGGCCACGGGCTGTCCGAAGAAGTACGTGGGCCTTCGACACCAGTGATTCGGGAAACGCGAGGGCTTGAGATTGCCGAGACTCCATGCTGGAATAGCGATAATGTGGACGGAGGCCACGACGAAGCGGGCAGCGCGGACGAGGCAGCGAACGAACACAAGAACAATGGTGCGCGGCCCAGCAGTGGGCCACCAGGCACCGCTACGGAGAATGCTAGGAAACATCGTCGTTCTGAAGAAGACTCGGGTTACGCGTCGTTTGCATTACATGAAGTTGTTGACGCAGATGCTATACCACTAGCAGACTATCATGTGGCACTTTCTGATGGTAATGAGAGAAGTGCGGAGGGCGACAAGCAAAGCGCCCGTGCATCAGAGCAAACAGTGCCGCAGTCCGGCCAGTCTGGGACCTCACACTATATGGACACTAGTGATAGTGACACAATACGACCTCAGAAGGCAGCTACGACGACAATCGTACCCGAGGTTGGAGGAGAGGTGGTTGAGTCGGTAGAAACACCTTTGTTGAAGGCTGAACATCCTGGTCAGGCTCAAGCTGCCTCGGATGAAGCTGAAGCAACAAGTACTCAGCCCGTTGCAGAGGCCTCTACTTTGGATTCAGTAGACAACATCCTGCGCATGCAGTTCGAGGAGCTGAGGAGTGACAACGAACATTGGATAAGAGCGTGCATGAAGCGGGCCCGCAACTCTCATCGACAGCTCACGGTAGGAGCAATGGCTAGACATAACTCAGACGGAGAATCCGACAGACCATACTCATTCGCCGGCATGAAGCCGCTTAACCTTAAGATTCTGCCAGGTAATTCGATACTACTAGCTCCCAACGCGCTGTTCACAACAGAAAGGTTGGCGACTCCGAGCGTCAAAGCGTCTAAGAAGCGAATCGCGGTAACCGTCAGTGGGTTCAAGACCTTCGACACGATGCCTGGCTATTCGCATTACGTTCATATCGAGAACAGCTTTCTTGCACCGAACGTGACTACGATGCACTGCTGGCCATACTTTGGCGATGAGTCTAACATAGAGAAAGCACCCGGCCTGAAGGAGCGGTACTACCTCGATATCGAAGAACGACGTAGGAAAGTCTGTCGACTAATGCAGGCTGAGAAATATGAAGTCTATATTGAGGGCGCGCTAAGCGAGCTACAGATTAGCTGGGCTGATATTCTGCGCTTCTTGTACGAGGATATGCCCGACGTGGGCGATAACCATGAGGCAAAGGCTTGCCTTAGAACCAGACAACAATCCTACGTCGAAGACTTTACGAGGCAGACTGACCGGAGGTTAATCGTGCTCTCCTCGCTGCCTGCATCCGACTCGCAGAAGCTGGCGAAGGCGGCTCTACTCTGTGAGAACTTCAAGCGGACGGCCAAATTCAGCCTCTGGCATATAGCACGTCGACATCAGTTCGACTATGTCACGAGAGGCACCAGTGCAGCGAGGCGTGACCTTTTAAACGCACTGACTTGTAGTGTATGTCTCCGTTTGGACTGTCCGTATCACGGCGAGCTTCGGCAGCAGGAAGATGATTGCAGCGACGAGGGATCCTACTCCACGGTTCTTGACGCAGTCGCGGTTGACATTGTGCATCCTCGGAAAGTCAACTACAGGGCTCGTGTCGCGTTTCCTCCGGTAGGTGATTTTATCGACCAAACAAGCAGTGGCCAAATCGAAGGTCCTGCGGGTCCAATCATGAGGAGCAACTTCAAAACTCGACCAAACGAACGCGGCCCTTTCTACCCCTGCCATCATCCTGGCGCCTCGTGCAGTCAAGCCCAATGCTCCTGCTTCCGAGGAAACCTGCCGTGTGAAAAGACGTGCAGCTGTCCTGTCGAGTGTGAGCGGAAATTTAAGGGTTGTAGCTGTGCGCTGAAGAGCAACCACAAAGGCCAGAAAGCCACTTGCTTCCGAGACGATCGCTGTATTTGCTATCAACTCAACAGAGAGTGTGACCCTGATCTCTGCCTAGCTTGTGGTGTTCGCGAGGTCCTCGAGCCTACTGATTATAATGATGGCTTTCAACTGGGTCGATGCCGGAACGCGAGCATTCAGCGTGGTGACGCAAAGCACACGGTGCTTGGTGACAGCAAAATTCACGGTCTAGGCTTATACGCTGGTGAACCGATTACGCAGCACGATTTCGTTGCCGAGTACAAGGGCGAGATCATCACGAGAGCCGAGGGTGAGAGGCGCGGTGCCGTGCACGTGCACCAGCAGCTCAGCTACCTCTTTACGCTCAACACCACTCAGGATATTGACAGCACGAATTTTGGGGACAGGGTGCGCTTCATCAATCATGCACCGCCCGGCAAGACTAATCTGTACCCACGGGTGATCATGATCGACGCCGTTCATCGCATCGCCCTGTTCGCCGAGCGGTCGATCAAGACAGGCGAAGAGCTGTTTTATAATTACGGCCCGGACTTCTTCAACGAGGAGCTCGGTGATGAGAGGATACGCAAGCACGCGCCGCAACCGCGCAACGCTCAGCTGGCGCGACACGAATCCTGCGACGTCAAGGGATCGGAGAATAAGCAGTCCAACGACACAGCTCGTAAAGTGACAAACGGTAGAGGAAAACGAAGCAAGATCGTGACCTTTAGTGGGCCAGCCGCCCTGAAGGCGCGTGTTGAAGCTAAGCCGAGCGCTGTCAGGAACTCGAAGTCGTTTGGAGATCCGGGCGAAGTTCCACTGATATCAGAGACTGAGGACGGCACGGAACGTGGAGACTCTGCTGCCCGTCTTCCACCAGCAGCAGACCGGCTGACGGCATATAACATATCCGATGACAGCCGTGAAGGTGCGATGGAGTTGGACCTAGCGGATGTGGTAGTAGAAGACGACGACGAGGACTTTGAGCCTGGCGAGTCTGCTGGCGAGGAGAGTGCGGACAGTGATATGAGCGAGGACGACTTGTTTTATTGATCCTACGTACCGTCGACAAGACGCTTGGGGTTGTCGTTTCTAGCTTGACGCGCGCTTGTGTCGCAGAGAGAATGAAGCGTCGCGAGAGCTTTCACTTCGCTATCTTCATAGCATACCTGTATTATTCAGAGGACAGACAATGCTACTTAGAAGCCATGTGCATTGGCAAAAGGCGATGTCGCAATGTAAAGACCGACGTCTGTTTCCCCTTTAGCGTTGGCCTATCTACCGCTGTTAACTCGTGGGTGTATGCTCGGCATGCGTCGTTCCAGTTTGAGGACATTTGCAGCGTTTATGTAGGATAAGCAACATCATCTATGAAAACGGCGTTACATGAGTCGATGGAGTCGTTGCCCTACTGAATTAGTTGCACTCACTGTGCAGTTCGTTAACACAACGTCATGCAGTACGATGTGCCTCAGCACAATCGAAGTCCAGTTTAGCACCACCGATACTCCTCGTGCCAGAATTGAAATTGGCAAGCAAGCGTTTACGAGTAACGTGCAGAGGCGGCGTGCCAAAACGGTTCAATTCAGGTTCGCCAATATGGACAGCTATCAAAGAGGCTAGCCATCGTCCAAGATGCCCTGGAAGTCCCAGTGCGCCGTCAAATTCATGAGCCGGAAGGCTCAGAGCACAATCTGAAATACCGACCTGTCTATTTGGCGGTGATGTACATCCCGATCGCTAGCGATTATCGTCAGCAAGACATTCAATCATAACGGACAGCGGCGGGGATAACTAACGGCAAGGGTTGAAGTCCTGGAAGTAGTCAAGTGCTGTGTCGCCAATGGCGTGCATCCAGATGCCTATGGCCTGCCCAGCTTGGCATGGGAAGCTTGCGATCTGGTAGGCATTCCCGGGCGTCAGGTTAAAGGTGCCGAAACTTTGCTTGTTCTTCGGTGCGTTGGCGTATGTGGTGCTGCCGGTTGCGATGCCGTCGAGCATGCTGAACTCCATGCTGCCCGTGCCGGAGAACGTGTAGGCTGAAGTCTCGAGCATGGATTGAATTGGGAAGAGGAACCTGGGCTCAGGCATTAGCATCCGCGGTGCGCGAAAGGCTTGGGCGCGGTGAGTGAACATACTCGAGACTGCAAGTCTTGCCGGCATCAGAAGCAGGAATGTCGAAGTTGAAGATGGAGGACTGTGAGCCAGATGCCGAACCGTTGTAGCTGGTGCCGTACGCTTTGTTCGGGTTCTGTGAGTCGATGGGTACAATCAGGTGCGGGAACTGGGTGGAGTTGGTCAGCAGGTTTCCACGAGCGCAGAGTTGTATTGGTATTGCAAGTAGATAATGCGTACCTCCCAGTTGCCGGTAAGCTGCATTGGACAGGTCGCTTGCGGAGTCACCGCCATCACCTTGGTGGAGGTCGAGCAGCTGGTCGTGACTGTTGGCTTCGGAGCCGGACAGCCGCTGTTGCACTTCTGGTTGTCCGTTTGCAATGTGATCGGCACGCAGCCTGGCTCGCCACCAAGCTGTTCAGAGTAGATGTTGTATCCGCCCTTGTCACCGGTCGGGCATGACCAGAAGGTCTCGCTCCCGTTATGTGTGAGCGTACCGTTGCAGCCGACGGAGAAGCCTGTGGACGGCGTCGCGCCTGCATCGCACTGCCACTGGGTGGTGGGTGGAGTCAGGATACAGCCACGGCCGTTGGAGTCCGTCAGGCCTATATAAACAGTGGTCAGCAAGGGCAGAGACGTGGAGCACCATGAATGGACGAACCGCCGTTGCTGATGCAGTATTGGCCATCCGTCAAGTTAGACTGGCCAATACGGTTCTGCCCATCCGACAGCTGACCAACATCACCCCCTGGCCCACCGATGGCTTTAAGGTGAAAGCAGCTGCACGAGGAGTAAGTACAGGAGGGTTTGGCAACGAAAACGCGTAAGGGCATACCAGCCTGCGTCGCGTGCTATCATGCCCGAGACGCCACTTGCGAGAGCCAAAGCCGCGAGCGCTGCCTTCATCTTGGTTGAAGTTTGAGTGGTGTTCGTCTTTGTGCTCGCAGTCAGCTGGTGTAAAGATTACAGCATCCAGCCAAGCTGGACAGACGTACGAGTTTTGTTGTGTAGTACTGTTGATGTATCTGATATCTGTGAGAGTGCGTACTAGTTGGCGGCGGGTGTGGGACGAAGAGAACAAGAATGAAGAGTTGTGGAGCCCAGAAGGATGATAAGAGACGCGTGAGAACGTCTGCTGCTTCTCAACCGTGACGACATCTCGTACTTTCTGTCGAAGGAATGGAGCCCATTTCGGCACATTCAGCAAGGTCGATGCGCACCTCGTTTCAACCGCACCCTACATGTAGTGTGCACACATACCAATGATTAATTGCACTCAAACCGTCTTCTCGAGCACCTCGTCCACTAACGTGCTTGCTGAAAAGAGTGGCATTCAAGTCATAGAGCATCCCCCTGTCGACCTCAACAAGGCGATCTTACCGCACATCTTGAAAGACCGGCAGCAGCTTCCAGCTTGCTGTTGGCTGCTGGCGCTACACCCGGAGATATGTAGCATCATCTGAAAAGGCAAGATGATCAGACCGGGTCCAGAGGTTCTCCATGCCTTCTCCCAGCGGAATGCGCTTGCGATGGCAGTCAGTTCTTTCACCACCAACAGCGGAGCGATCATGAGGCATGTTGCTTGGGTAATCTCCATCCAGGGGGCGTTGTGTACAAGAATGGCGCGTGGCATTCGCGTGAGAACCTCCTTGCTTGCTCTGGATGCCTTTCGCGGTCACCATTGGCGGCTTCGCCCATATGGAGCTCTGCTTCCCATGCTTGCACGGAGAACATTTGGCTGCACTGTGACTTGCCGCATCGTACAACGAAAGACGTCGTCCGGGTGGCAGATCTGATACATGTCTCATGCGGCAGGTGTTAGGTGTGGACGAGATGTTGTCCATACATACTTCGGCCCGTTGCATTCCGCTGGATCAACACTAGCGTCTTTTTCGCTTCGAAACATCACCTTCCATGTACGTTACCTACCCTACAGTGTATGTCGACGGAACTTGAAATGCATGTGACCATGGCACGACGTACCCTCTTTGTCTATATATGTACAAGATGGAAACGTCTTAAGTCCCACCGCGCCCGTATCACTGCACCTGGTTGCTTATAACCCGAGGCTCCGCCAGTCATGCAGGCCTCCAAACCCGGCTCCTCCCATGGCGGGAAGCGCAGCACCCATTGTACTGCGGTCCGCATGTGAAGAAGACAGAAGAGCCGTGAGTATATTGCGCCCTTGATGAAGCCAAGCGGGGAGCAGAGCAGTTATTCAGCTTACGTGACTCCCGCTCTGAGTTGCTTGATGACGGGCGGTGCAATGACACAAGCCAGTGACTGTGGTTGCACTGAGCTAGGTCGCATCTTATCGGGGCACCGATGTTAAGGCGAACAACTTAAGGGCAGCTGGCAGGGCCAACAGAACGCTCAGCGCTTGCCCCTTGCCACCCGCATCTTCCCACCCGTAAGTGCCTCCGCGATTCTCCGGATTCTCTCGGCGTTGAGTTCGTCCGTACGCAGACCACCCATGGCAGATCCCTTGCCTTGCTTGTTCGCGCGGTCAAGCATATCTTGGACACTATCGGGCTTGCCGTTAACCCACACGGATGGTCCCATCGATTCTCCGTTACCGCCGAAGTCTTTTGGCGCTTCCGGTGTTCCAAAAGCCTCGTCAATGGCGGCATCTAGTTGCGTCGGTGTAACGATGAAGGAGCGCGCATTGAGCCATAGTGTGTGTACATGGTCGAGGCGCTCGGCTCTCTTAAGCTCCTCCTTCTGAGCGATGTTGGCACGCATATGTTCGAGCCGCTCTTTTCTCGTCGGGTCTTGTAGTGGTCCCTTGTAGAGTGTTTCCAGATCAAGGCCATGAGATGGTGTCGTCAGCCTTTCGTCTTCTCGTTCGGGCCGATGTAGCATTTCTTCGCGGCGTGCTTTGTTTCGGGCAGCTCTCTCCTCCCATTGTCGCTGAACTCTATCCTTCCTCGTCTTGAGACTGAACAAGCCCTCCCGAAGGTTCTGTCTTCTCATGTCGCTCATCTTGGCTTTCCATTCCTCAATGCTCCCTTCCTTCGCCTGTGAAGGGTTGCGAGGCGATCGGGTGTGCTTTTCCAACCATTCCGCACTAGTTTTATCCTTGCCTTCGGCACCCGAGAACACATCGCGAGGGACTGGTAGCCGTCCTTTGATGAAGGGCCGCGCGGGGGTGGTCTGTTGCGGTGGCTCAGGGATTGGAATGTACTGAGGATGTTCTGGGCCGAGTTGTTGCCGCCTCATCGTCGATGTGAAGGTACGGGTAGTGCATTGTGGACATCTCCAGGCGCGCAAGGGCGCCGACAAGGCATTACTTGGGGCCATGATGGGGCACCTTCTGGATGTGCAACCAACGAAGATGGTATACTGGCTTTGTCTATGAGTGGGCGTGCGGAGATCCTCGGTGGTGTGCCTGAGGCTGCTATATCAAATCTTGGCTTTTTCAGACTTCATTTCGTGCGCCACACCTTCTATACCTCTCCAGAACATTGTCCTATTCAAACGCCTCAAAGGAGTCGTGGACGGATTTCTTCGACCTCCATTGGATTCGACTGGAAGCTTCCGTCCGCAAAGATGGGTACCGGCAAGAAAGAGGCCACCCGTCGCGAGCGGCAGGGCAAAATGGGCGATGGCATGGGCAACGTGCGGACGAAAGGCGAGAACTTCTACCGCTCTGCCAAAAAAGTGAAGACTTTGAACATGTTCAAGGAGGGCAAAGCGGTCCGGAATGCTAAAGGAGACATCACGCAAGCCGCGTCCTTCCAAGGACGAGAAAAGCCGAACGCCAGAGTTGAGCCGAACAGGAAGTGGTTCACCAACACGAGAGTCATCAGCCAGGATGCGCTTAATGCTTTTCGGGGCGCTGTAGAAGCGCAGAGCAAAGACCCTTACAGTTATCTGTTGAAGCAGAACAAGCTACCAATGAGCTTGATAAACGACAGCAAGGATAAGGAGAGGAAAGACGGCTTGATACAGCATCAGGCAAAGATACGGATTGAGAGCGAGGCGTTCGGAGACACCTTCGGGCCGAAAGCGCAGCGAAAACGACCGCGGCTGGCTGTATCGAGTCTCGAAGACATGGCGGCAGCGACAAACAACGACCACGACACGTTCCACGAGAAGCAGTCGGAAGCACGGATACTTGCTGGGCCGCAATCACACAACGATCAGCGAGATCGTCCATTGGAGGACGCACGTGAGGTGGATACCGGCGAACTCACAACTGCACGTGAACCTGTTTTCTCGAAAGGACAAAGCAAGCGCATTTGGAACGAGCTGTACAAGGTGATCGACTCATCCGACGTCGTCATTCACGTGTTAGACGCAAGAGATCCGTTGGGCACACGATGTCGGAGCGTGGAAAAATACATCCGAGAAGAGGCACCGCACAAGCACTTGCTGTTCCTACTCAACAAGTGCGATTTGGTACCTACAAGCGTTGCGGTACGTCTTCTTATCTTTGCATTCATTCGCAGTGTTGTCCTTCAAAGTCTTGTTGCCACTGCTCTAGTCAAGGTTCCGTCCGGCCTCCACGGCCACTTTCAATGGAGGAGAACCTGTTACGGCGCTGGCAGATCGATGAGCTGCTCATCTTCGACCCGCTGCCGTCTTGGCAAGGTCCCCTCGAGTGGCATTTGTCTTGTTAGAGTAGCGATCCTGAGCCTGCTTTTTGCGGGTGACAGTGGAGGAGAGCTTAGTTATGGGACACACATTCCTCCTCCGCTATCCGCCTTTTTTCATCCATGTTCGACTTGCGAAACGTTCAAGCGAGCACATTCACTGACGTTTATTAGGCACGGTGGGTCAAACTCCTCAGCCAGGAGTACCCGACTTTAGCGTTTCATGCAAGCATGACGAACAGTTTTGGAAAGGGCACTCTCATATCACTATTACGGCAGTTTTCATCATTACATGCGAGCCGCAAGCAAATCAGCGTCGGCTTCATTGGCTACCCCAATACCGGCAAATCTTCCATCATCAACACCCTTCGGAAAAAGAAGGTCTGCACCACTGCTCCCATCCCCGGCGAGACCAAGGTCTGGCAGTACATCACCCTCATGAAGCGGATCTACCTCATCGACTGTCCTGGCATCGTCCCGCCAAGCATGACCGACTCGCCCGAAGACATCCTACTCCGCGGAGTCGTGCGGGTAGAGAACGTGGAGAACCCCGCACAGTACATCCCGGCTGTGCTTGCGAGGTGCAAGCGCCATCATCTCGAAAGGACCTACGACTTCAAAGGCTGGACAACTTCGAATGATCCGAACGGCGACGAGGCGGTGAGTGCAGACCAAATGGTCGGTACGGGTAGCACCGACAAAGAACGCACGGCAGAGGCCATTCGCTTCCTGGACACTCTTGCCCGAAAAGGTGGCCGGTTGATGAAAGGCGGCGAGGCCGATGTGGATGGCGTGGCGAAGATGGTGCTGAATGACTTCTTGCGAGGCAAAATCCCCTGGTTCGCTCCACCACCGGCCGCGAGTGTAGAGGATACGGAGGATGGCAGCAGGGATGAGAAGTTGGGGTTCACGCATAAGAAGAGGAAGCGAGAAACGGAGACCGAGGGGCAGGCGGACGTTCAACATCAGCTGATCGTTGGCGAAATAGAAGCAACCGAGGATGACGAGGATGACGATGAAGAGGGTTTTGAGGGATTCGAGGAATCCGATGAGGACGAAGAGTCGTCCGTGGAGGTTGTGCAGAATGGAGATGTTGGCGGTGTTCAGCTAGTGGAGGGTGATAGCGACGCTGAGACACCTATATAGCTGGAATTAGTCGCATGATACCCACGTTTGTTGATCGCAATGCAAAGCCCGCAAAGACTAACTTGACGAGATAGTTTCTGATGATGGTGCAGAGTTATGGGATAAATGGATGATCTCGAATGCGCTTGGAGTTTCCATGACTGGCAAGACCCCCTTTGCGTGAGGTACATCCACGGCCGCCAAACGCGACGCTAGTCACTTCCTGCTGACTCTCGATCTCGTCTTGTGTGTCCTACTACTGTGAGCGGCAGACTGATCTTGCCCATGTACGACGAGCGATCGTTCACCACTCCGCCAGAGATTGCCACGTCTGGCTGATCGCTTGTCGTATCGACGTGACACTCGAGCTCGGCGTCAGAGCTTGTTTGCTGCCTAAGAGTGCAAGTGGTAGGCTATCGTGACAATTCGATGCTGCTTTTGCAGATGTCAGCACACAGACGGCTTCACTCAAGGCGATGTGTCGGTTTACACATACTAGTACGCTTGCCCGTGGGCCGAATGTCTAGAGCAGATGAAGCTATTGCAATGCAAGAAGGATACTTCGCTCATTACAGTGCTGAAACGAGCAGTCTCGGCACAGCTTACCGAGCTGAACGCTATTGGTCCAGAAGGATCGTCGTCGCTGTAAAGGGCTGCAGGTCATGATACTGTAAGGATGGAAAACAGCAAGCACCAACCCCTTTCAGGTCCCCGTGTTCCTGGGCGTCCAGCCTTGTACGCTCCGCCGCATGCCCAGAGTCCTACGCTGAGGCGCCACTGTCTGCATCGAGGTGGTATGGAAAGTAGCGGCAGGTCGTTGTTTTGGCTCAGATGGCTTCTCGGCCGGTATGACGGGCTCGGCTGTGTCTGTATTGCCATTTTCGCCGTCCTCCGCGTGCGGCGGCGAGCTGGAGAGGAAAACGTAGCTTTTGTCTGATTGACGTCGGTCGGCGGCGAGACTTCCAGCAGGCCGGGTTTTCAGAGGCACAGCAAGCGGTTTGTACGATGACTGAGAAACCCGAGAAGCACCCATGGTGGTGCGTGACTGTATGTTGGTCATATCCAAGAGCGGCCCTTCAGGTAGCGTAGATGGCTCATAAGCAGTACGCGACGTGTCTTCATGCCGTGCCGCCACCGCCTGTGCCTGGGCTGGCTGTGTGCAAGGCTTTTTGAAAAAGTTGGCAATGCTGCCTTTCGCGTCACCCTGCCTCTTGAGGCCTTTGGTCTTTTCTGTGGTTTCATCCTTCCCGGAACGTTTGTCGAGGACCTTTAGGCGAGCTTGCTCCATCAGCTCATCGTATCGCGACGCGACGCTTGTGAAACCAGCCTTCATTGTAACCGAAGCTGTGGAGAGCTCGCCATGTTGCTGCATGGTGGTGCTGGCGGCAGCGAAACCGGCCATTGGTCGAGCATCACCAGTCACTCTTGTCGTTGTCCCCGCCTTGTCGTAATCCCACTTTGTAAGCCCCTGGAATGCATTTGTCAGTCTGGCTTTGTGTCGAGAGGACACTGTATCAGACTACCAAAACGTTATGTCGCAGCGGTGACGCTCTATCTCCGCTGTCGACATAGTCATATTTGTGGGCGAACTTACTTGTACAAGCTCTTCTCCGTTCAGAGGCCAGTGATTATCCTCGTCACGATCAACGGTACGCTTGCTGTCTTCAAAGCTGGCGTGCGACGGGCAATCCCTTCGTAGAGTCGAGGCCAGGTCGGATAGGGATTGGAACGACATACTTGGACCATGTTCCTCGAAGAGATTTGTAACACCGGGCTGCATCAGGAATGTCGAGAGCGAGGTCTCCTCTCGCTGTGTGTTCTTGACCGGACAGCTCAGATACAGAAGCGCCTGTGCTCTGGTCATGCTGACGTACAACAGTCTGCGCTCTTCGTCGTTATCATCTGCTCTCGAGTGCGGTATGGACCCGTCGTAGCAAGCTGGCACGAAGACCACGGGCCACTCGAGACCCTTGGCGGCATGAATGGTAGAGACAGTCAGCTGTTGCGCAGTCTCGCCCTCCTGATCGGCTTTCTCAGCGCTGGCAGCTGTCAATGCGATATTTGACAGGAACATCGAGAGCACGTCCGTAAGTACGCTTGGCCCGCGCTGCTCAAGACCTTCGATAGGAGGCAACGCGTCTTGCTCAAGCATCGATGAGAGTTTTTCTGGATCCGATGCGTCCGTTGCTTGAGCGATGAGTTCTTCAATGTTGGTCCAGCGAGCCTCATATTCTTCGGGGTACTTTTGTTTCAGATAGCTCTGGAAGGAAAGCTTTTGGACAATCAGGTTTATCAAATCGACAAGTGATGAGGATACAGCATTCGAATCGACCACCTTTCTTCGACCGCTCAAAATGATGTTGACGAATGATGCCAAACCCTTCTTTGTCGACTCTAGAATTTTGGTAGAAGCTGTGCAACGGCCTTGTACGACATCTAAAACCAGAGTCCACAACGACTTGCCCTTGGCCTGCGCTTCTTGCCGCAAGCCACTAATGGTTGCGTCTCCTATCCTGCGGGCTGGGGTATTGAGGATGCGTACGACCGCCTCGCTGTTGTCAGGCTGAGCAATGACCCGCAGATAATCGACGAGTAGCTTCACCTCAACCCGATCATAGAACCTGGTCCCGCCTTCCATTCGGTACGGCACGCCCGCTTTGCCAAGGGCTGACTCTATCACACGGGATAACGATGCCGATCGTAGTAGTACAGCGAAGTCGTTGGGTCGCAGTAAGTTGCCAGACAGTGCTTGCATACGCTGGACCTCTGACACCAGCCAATCGGCCTCTGCCACAGCGGAGGGCAGCTTGCGCAAGACTGGTCGTAAGCCGGGAGTATGGGTGGCTTGCAGGCGCTTGGGTGGTCGGTTCTGGTCCTGCTCAATGAGATGCTGGGCCGCACGTAAAATTGCGCCAGAGGATCGGTAATTTTCTTCCAGGTTGATAGTGATCGTATCCGGCCACTGACGTTTCATTCGGCCTAAGTTCTTGATCTCGGCCGATCGGAAACCGTAGATACTCTGATCAGGGTCACCAACGATGGTGATTGCATTGTGATGCTGCGCGAAAAGGCCCATCAGATCGTATTGGATGCTGTTGGTATCTTGGAACTCATCGATCAACAGCGCTTGTACGTTGGAAACGCAGTGAGGATGGGCCTGAAGTAGCAGGCAGCATCTGATAAGTATGTCATCATAATCGAGTAGATTAGATGCCTTCAGCGCCGCCTCATACTGCTGGTAAACCTGCGAGAACTCCTGCTGCTCAACGTTCTTTGCGGTGCGCAAAAACTGCTCACTTTCAATGCCCTTGGCCTTATTCGCCGAGATCCTGGATCGCGCCTGTTGAGGGTCTATGGTAAAGTCGTTTTGCTTCACGATGCGCTTCACAATGGCTTTGCTGTCCGCCGTATCGGCGATGCCGAAATCCTTCTCGAGCCCAATGTGCTGGCCGTATTGCTTCAGATACCGCAACGACACCGAGTGAAATGTGCCAAGCTTGATTTGCTTCGCCAGATCATCGCCGACAAGGCTCT
>Ga0058704_10000426_pt1 | contig 22196 bp, 24 predicted proteins | sample AgamicMgSfe_FD_71363 | JGI IMG/M metagenome (GOLD analysis project Ga0058704, IMG submission 71363) | Agave microbial communities from Guanajuato, Mexico - Mg.Sf.e | ecosystem: Host-associated > Plants > Phyllosphere > Phylloplane/Leaf | place: Guanajuato, Mexico | collected 2012-05-30
AGGGCGGCGAGGAAACGTATGGCGGATGAGAAGAAACGAGAAGTGCTCACGGGAGAGATTGAGAAAGGGGTCAAAGAACAATTGGCTGTGCCGCCGAAGGCGAAGTTGTCTGGTGTTGAACAGAATTGGGCGACCTGATGAAACTCGGTTGCTACCTTTCCCGCACGCCGCGATTCCGTCCGATCCTGCTTCATACACGATACCAATGTCACCAGCAAAAGCACGCAAAATCTGGAGCATTATACACTAACCATGTACATTGTTGTGTGTCGTTATTCTTCCTTTTAAGTCGGCACACTTTCATCACTGGATCCTCGACTATCATCAGTGTCTCTCCACAAAGAGATGGATAGCGCTCAGCAAAATCTGAGCGCAAAATTCAATTATTGCGGATGCTACAGAGATCCTTGACACTGCAAACCAAACCCACCAACGAGCTCCCAACTTCTCAGCCAAAGGAAGAGCTTCCCTCTGCGCGCACCTCCCTACAAGAGCGCCAACCCCGCAACGAATCCCACAAGGCCAAGGACTTCTCCGCCGAGCACGACTTTGGGGCCAGCATTAGTCGTCTGCTGTTCAACGGCGGCCGAGCTTGTCGAAGACTGCTGAGCAACACTTGCCGAGGACAGGCCGGCAACGGTCGCCCGCGACGAAGTACCACCAACGGCTGGGTTGGAAGAAGTCGGAATAACGGCCAATGTCGAGTTTGCGGCTGTGGCAACGGCGGTCGCGACAGTAGTACCATTACCGGTCAGCGATGATGCGTTGCCCGCACTCACCGGGGTCGCTTCACCGGGGGCCGTCGAGACGGTGACTTGAGTTGCGGCAGTCGGGGCGGGAACGACGTTAGCGCTGGATGCCGTAGCGGGCACCGGCGCGGCACCAGCAGTGTTCGTCGGGGTAGTCTGGACGCCCAAGACCCAACCCTCTACGGCCGAAGGCAGCGCCGAGATCTCCACCCCCGCAGCTGTAACGACTGGGGCTGCAGCCAAGAACAGATTAGGGATCGCCGAAGAGGCGTACGCGAGAGCCACCGACTCGACTGCGATGAGCCTCGATGGTATCTCTGACAGAGCCATCGACTGGGGAAAGGCCTGTCCGATGAGGGACTCGGCGATGGGCACGACTCCTTGGATCAAGCCCAGCGCGAGCGTGGGTGCAGCGGCTTGCAGCGTTGCCGGCGCACCCGCCATGCTGAGTTCATCGCTGATAAAGGACGCCAGATCACCGGCTGCGGCGGTCACTTCTGGGACTGCATCTGATATGACCAAGGGCAGATCGGAAACCTTGGCGCCGGTGGGCAGTGCAGCGACGGCGTTGGCGAATTCCGAAACGACGAAGCTGTACTGTTCAGAAGCATGTGGTCGAAGGGCGGACAGTGCTTCGACTTCGGCGGCGGCCAAATCGCTTGCGGTGGGTGGAGGGGTGGTGGTGCTCTGTGCCAAGCTCAGTCCGCCAAAGGCGAGCACGACTGATAGAGTGCTCAGCATCATGGAGGGTGTTCGTCCTGCAATTTTCGAACTCAAAGCAACGAGTGGAGGCGGATCTGAAACGAGAGTTGCACGAGCAGTGCGACCGAGTGTAACGCGGACGGCCTCTTAAATGCCTGCATAGTGGTAGGGAGGGATGGTGCGAGTATTATACCTCCCCTGTCCGAAGTTCCGTATATGTGGACTGCTATAGCGTGCCAGGGCTGCTCGAGCTGGTGGACACCTACAAGACATTGCCGAAAGTACTATATACAGTGAGGACGCTATGCTCGTTTCGGCGGCTGAACCAGAGTTCAATCCTTAACAGTACGTCGCAACATGGAAGCTCGACCACACAACCGATGGTTGCATTCGCACACCCACAGTTGTTGCATTGAGGAGCATGGAAGAGGGTCGGGAAGGGTTTGCCTGCCATTGCGCCAACTTTTGATGGTGTGGCGACAAGTCACTCGGACTCTGGACGATGTTTCGTCGCCCAGAAATGTTGCATTCGTACCTAGAGCCTGTACGAGACTACACGTACCCTCTGGATATCCCCGGGTGAGAATGCGCCAGTCCTGACCGATGACCAACACCAACCCAGGCGACCTTCCATTAGGATAACCCCTCCGGATATTCCGACCGAGAAGCTGGAAAGTCCGTGGTTCCATGGTAATATCTATCCCGTCATGGTCTGGCAAGACATCGAAGAGTCATTCGTTGCGTAAATCTGCTTTCGTCTCCTCTTCGCACCATCACAAACACAACATAACGCGCCCTCTCCCGTCCGCCACAGCTCTCACTTGACTACCAATCTGCAACGGGCTGCCTTCGTACACCACGAAGCCGTTTTGAGACAGTGCCGGCTCCGACAATCCCAACATCTCGTAAATGTTCGACGACACCATTGCTATCGCATCCTCCTCGCTGATTTTGCCGCCGCTGTTGGCATGCGCAATACCGGCCAGCAGCGCCAGATCTCTGGTCTCCCAGTCTTCGGTCGTGCTGATGCCGACCTTGACGCCAGCCGCGTGCAAGACGTCGACAACGGTCTCATTTGTCAAGGGAGCACCGGTGAGGGAGCGTCGTTGGTCCCAGGTCGTTGCATAGGGAAGCAGAGGGGCTAGAACGACGCTCACGTTAGCCGCCGCAAGTTCATCAGCGAGCAAGTGTGACTCGGCGGCCCCGAAGACGATGAGACGGAGCTGTGATGTATCGTCATGCACGCTATCCATCTCTTCCTCGACGTCCCGCTTCATCCTAAGCACAGCAGCGATGATGTCGGCGCTGTGGACCGTGATGACCAGAGGGATGTTCCCTCGTACGGCGGCTGCTAACTCGGTCTCTTCCGTCGATGCCTCCGCAGTTGCATTCGCGTGAACGGCTTTCAGCAGCTTATCTCTGAGTTCACCTACTGCGCTGGACAATGACGGCGTTTTGTCTTGTTTGGCTGAGAGGGTCAGCGTGTAGTGCAGTGCAACCTCCTCCCGCCATACCGCGCCATGCTCGAGTGCATGCCGGGCGCCTGTGTAGAAGCCCACACTGAGACCTTTGTGGCCTCCGCTCTTGAAAGCGGGCGCTGATATGGCCCGAGTGACACCATGTCGATATGCAGCTTCAAGCCCTTTGGTGTCAAGAGATAGGCCATCAACCGCGGCCGAGAAAGTGCTGCCGTCATTCGATCCGTCTTTGGTGTCTCGCTCACCCTGAATTGCGTTGATGCCCAGGGACGAGCCGAAAGCCGTCATTGGGGGAGCTAGGTGGCCGTCGCGGAGATGTAGAGTGCGAACGCCATCCTTGCCTGCCTCTGCAGTCTCGATCTCACACGCTCCAATGCAAATGATCTTGCCTCCACGGATGATGACTCTGTCATGCCTGCTTTGCACTGCCTGGACTGCCGGGAGGAGTACCTTCTCAACGCCGATCAGGACGACATCTTCCACAATCGCGCTCTCGCACGCAGCATTCCGAGTTGCTCCCGAAGAGATCAGAGGCGTTGCAGCAGGCTTTTCGAGCTTGACGGGGTGTGCGAACTGCGGTATACCGTCAATCCAGACTTGGACGGGGGTTGCACCAACACTGAGCGGATCAGAATCCCACACGACGACGTCGGCGTCGAAGCCAGACTTGACTTTGCCGATTCGATTTCCCAGACCAAGCAGTTCTGCCGACGCACTGGTCACACCTGCCAGGGCCGCGTGATAAGGCAAGCCGTTTTTGTAAGCTTTTGCAGCTTCGAAAACGACATGCTGAGCGTTCAACACCGGGTTGTCCGAGACATACACCGGCGTGATGCCATGGTCGTACAAAATCTTACCCGCCTGTTCCGATGCAATGTACGCTTCGGCCTTGTAGTACATGGTGTCGGCGAACAGAGCTGCGGCAGGTGGTCGGCCGCCGTAGGCACGCTTCAAGATCTCTGGAATGAGGTAGGTTTGATGAGCGTGGTGGAAAGCTCGAACTTTGAACTTGAACTCATTCGTATGCCGCACGAATGCTTCGAGGTCGGGAACGGTGTAGCAGTGCGTATTGAGCAGTACCTGATCTCTCAGCAAAGCGGAAAGACTTTCCCATTCCAAGTTCATGGGTAAGTAGCTCGCCATGTTCTCCGCTCCTACAGCATCAGCAGCATTACACCAGTCGTCCTGTTCCTTGACGTGGTTGCTGGCCTGTTCGAAAGCGTGCCGGAAGTACCACGCTTCTCCGAGACGGCTGAAAGGGCCAAAGTCCCTTCCAAGCCTGCCGTAAACTCGTTTTGGATTCTCTCCTTGCATTTTGTTAGTGAGGTAAGCAACTTCTTTCCACTGGACAACGATTCTCACCACAGGCCATCTTCATGTATCGCCACGTCTTGTCCGGGTCAGCGAGCATGTCTTCAGCGCTGATTTCCGACCGTCCATCCCTCGCGCCGACCGCGTGCTTGATCACGTACGCTTCGCCACCCATGTTGTTGCCACTACCCGGCAAGATGAGCGACGTCGTAACACCACCCGATTTGATGACCTGGATATGCGGGTCGAGGGGGTTCAGGCCATCGATCGAACGGACATAAGGGGTGATATCACTCGACAGCTCGTTGTCATCGGAGCTACCCTGTAGGCCTGGTAGCGGATCCACGCCTGCGTGGGAGTGCATGTCCACAATACCCGCGGTCAGAAGACGACCGTTGGCTTCGTAGATTGTGTAGTTGACCAGCAGATCGAGGTCAGAGATGCTGGGTTCGACCCTTGTGATGAGGCCGTGTCGTAAGAAGACGTCGGCCTGCACCCATGCAAAGCCTTTTCCGGCATGCGCGTCTTCCGGCGACGTGCCGGCCTCAGGCTCGCCCGTCCATACCGTGGCGTTCTTGATGAGTATCGCCGGCTGGCGGTTGTTGTGCCGAACGTTGTACTCTCGCGGCCCGCTTGGGTCCTGTGGCTTCGCTCGCAACTTCGAACATGTGGCATAGTCAGCCTTGAGCCTTTCGGCTGACAGTAGACTGGTTCCATGATTCTCTTGTCGGCCACGACTCCCAGCGATGAAGTATGTGTAGGCACAATAAGCAAGGGAGATGCAGACTATCAGCCTCAAGAGCCGCCTTCTGTGGCGTCTGCGGTGACGATGCCTCGCGAACTCATCGACTGGTGTGTATTTGGGTAGTTGATCCTTCTCCATCATGCATCTGAGCCTTTTGGGTACGATGACCAGCTGCGCGAGACAAAGTTGCGCTCAACTTCGTTGTGATGTAGCAATAGATCAATGTATGTTGACACAAGCTTGTCTGTTGCGAGACTAGACCTGATTGGGAAGGTGAGTAGCTCCACCTCAATCCTCCATGTACTAGCTGAGTTTGTGCAATATGCTGCTCGAACCCTTGCTTGTGCGTGCCCGTACGCGTTTCCGCCTGACGGACCATGAGCGATAGCATTGGTCTATGATAATCGACCGGGAATCTTATCAGGTGAGGTTGTACAGTCTTCGGCGTACAGGTACATCAGTTCGCGACTTGCACATGTTTAAGAGGCAAGGAGGAACTAGCTGCAAGACAGCGCGAGGGTCATGAAATTACGATAACAAGATGCGCGAGTCAACAGCATATTGACCTACACCTTTCCAAGCGCCTCCGTGCTATCAATCCGATCCGCAATGATCTGACGAAACTCGTGTCGTATCTCGAACGGGGCCACATGGCCGATGCCTTCGTGGAACGATTTGATCACTCCGCCCTCCTCACCACCCAACTCCGCGAGTAACATCTTCCCATGCACAAAATCAATCATATGATCGCCGGTGCCATGCAGGACCATGATGCGAGCCCTGCCAACAGCATCCGCAAGTATCTTCAGCTGTTCGGGTGACTTGTGGTGGAAGCCGGCTGCGTAGAGTTGGCACAAAAACCCCTGCCGGGTGAATGTGTTGGGTGCTAGACGCTTGCTGAGCTCGCCGGCAGCAAAACGGTCTCCGTTGGTCGGGAAGGTCTGGACCACGTGTTCGGTCTCATCCGGCTTCTTCAGCCAAGTGGCCGAGTAGCAGTCGGCCTTGACTTTGGCGATTTGAGCGTCGAGTGGCTTTGGCCAAATCAGGTTGATGCGGTTCCGGATGTTTTCCATGTATGGCAGGGTACGGACGATGCGCGGCGCGGTGGAGATGAAATTGAGGCTACAGATTCGGTGTGGGATTTGGAGGCCCTGCACAAGGTCAGCCTTTCATAGTAGAGCAGAGTGAAGAAGACTGACAAGCTCCTGCGCAATCATGCCTCCCATGCTAATCCCGACTACATGCACACTCCTCGGCTGCGTCCAGCCAACGTGGTCCAGGAGCTCGACCACGTCCTTTGCCATTTCCGAAGTCGTGTACCTTAGGACGGGTTTGTCGCTTTCACCCATCCCGCGGTTGTCAAAGGTCAGGCAAGTATACTTGTCTCCTTCGGTGTGGCCAAAGTCTTTCGTTTGCCGCTGCCAAGTCTTTTGATAGCCACCAAGACCCATGATCCACTGTCGATACAGTCAGCTGGTAGTTTGGACGTGTCGCCGCAATATCAAGTACATACAACAATCTTGCGTGAGCCTTGACCGTGCAGCTCGTAGGCCAACTTGAAGGGCCCACCTCGCCCGTCCGCCACATCGATCTTCTCCCGTTTGTCGGGCTTGAGATTCCAGTTTACGTGGGGATACTCGGGGTGCTTCAAGATTTCCTCGGAAGACAGCTGCTTCCCAATATCGTCTGCCACATCGCGGTGGTGTTGTTGGTTGAGATCCGGCATGTAGCTTTGCACATTATTCGACAAGTGTTGCAGACGACCTCGGACTGTCTCACCCCACGACATGTTGCCTGTAAGAGCGGAGATCTTCGGACGGCCAGCAGCCGCTTGTCCTGGACCTACGCCTTCTGGTCACTTTGCTCCCCTATCAGCGTCCGAGTTTGAACGGAGGTACGACGAGTCCACCGCCGAGAGAGACAGGAGGGCCGAAGTGTCCCTGGCTTGGCTCGCTAGTGATGTTGGACACGGTCAGGAAGATGCGAATCTCCGGTCCGAGACGCGACTGACATATGTTGAGAAGAATGTGGATGTTCTGTGTGAAGACGTCCGCACGTGCGATCATCCAGACCGCGAGAGCTGGAGGTGGTCTGTGCTGACATGAACGCCTTTCGAACTTCAAGACCTGACCGTCACCCTCCTTGCCTCCACCTTGTTGAGGAGGCATGTCTCACCACTCTCGTACAACGACAAAGGGTCCTCGACTGTGCAACCACATGTACACCCACTACAGTCTGCGGCCAAGGGATGACCGTTTTCATGACAATGTAGGTCACTGTGGGTGGGTGTTCCTGCGTTGAATGTACACCAAGATTCTTTGGCGCACAACCATGAGCATAAGTCGGGCGTCTCTTCCACTCTCCTTGCTGCTTCTCCGAATGGGCTGCTCATCGCAAGGCCTTCAAAAAGACATCGTCTTGCTCGTTCTGATGAAGCCGTCACGCCTACAAGACACCGCGAGAAGCGATCCATCACCATGTTCGCCTTACCTTTCTTGACCGTCTCGCTCCTTTGCAGTCAAGTCTTGACTTCGGCGAAGCCTCTCTCCAGACGTCAGGACACGTCGGACCTGGCCCAATACCTTCAGCAAGTGGAAAGCGCCGTCTACGTCGCCGAGGTCATCTTTTCAGGCAACGCAACCACCATCTGTGGTCAGCCTGGTCTGGTTCAAGATCTGGACGACGAGGGCCTCGATGGACAGTACGCCGAACGCTTGATGTCAGTCCCTTGCTCCACCTTCTCCCACATCTACACCGCTAACATCGTGCAGCTGTGAAGCCGCAGTCGGCATTGAGATTTTTACCGACGTGCAATCCGCCATTGACAGCCTTCGCTACTACGTCACTGCGCTCGAAGCCGCACAGAATTCATCCGTCACTGCACCTACATCCGGCTGCCCGAATCCCGATTCTACGCTTTCCGAAGCAGGTCTTGATGCTGCTGCTATTCAGGCCGCTGTCTGCTCCCCTCAAAGTTCGTCGAGCACCACAGCTTCGTACCCGACGGTCACATCGGCGAGTATACCATCGGCCAACGTCTCGACGAACACCAGCTCCTCTACCCTTTTGACATCGTATGAGTCGTTTACGAGCGCCACAACGACCGCAGCCAACTCGACATCCTCACCTGGCCTGATTGCTTACAACCCAACTCCGAACGTCACTACTTCGTCCGCCGTGCTATCTCCCACCTTGAGCGAATACGAGCCGATGTCAACCACGACGGTCATACTGACGGTCACCATCACCAGCTCTGCCGTGGTTCAGCCCTCCAATAGCACGACTCCGTCTACGAGCTCCAGAGCTTCGGGAAGTTTGATCGCGTATCCATACAATTCGTCCGTGACAACCTTTGGATCCGCAAGCGCCAGCGGATTCCCGGCGTGCACCGGCACTGGCACCGAAGGGTGCGGGTGGCGATCGACCGCGCCCACGCCACTGCTGAACTCGACTTCCCCGCCTAGCCTGAGACTTTACGGAACTTCAATTCCCCTCGTGACGATCACCACCACGGCAAGTAGCCTGAGCAACACGACTTTACGTCCGTACACGGTGAGCACGATAGCAAACTCGACCACGTCGTCGACTGCAGGACCAGTCACGCCTTCTTCCGGTCTCCCTTCCTACCCCGACCCATGCAACTCTACGCACCCAGTACCTACTGGCACCTACGCAAGCCTGACCACATCCGACTTCCACAACGGCTCCTCGACCAGTCAGCTATATTCCACATCCTATGGACCCTACCAACCTTCTTCGTACCCTTCTCTACCTCTCTACGCCAACCCAACATCCACCGTCTTCATCACGCGAACCACCACCGTCTTCGAAACCGATGAGGCGAGGACCGGAACGTTCGTCCCAAGTGGTGCCTACCCCCATCCGACCGGTCAGCATCGACCGCCACCGTGGGCTGCACATCCGCCGTGGGGTCATGGAAATCCGCCGTAGATGGTTGAGCAAGCCCGAACCTTGCACGGAGAGAAATGGTTTATCCACGATGCTCATGCGCAGTTGCCATGATGTACGGGGAGACGTTTGATGTTGGTGGTGGCGAGCTGACGACAGTTTGCACTGTCTTCCTATATCACCTAGCCAGCATATAATAACCGACTTCTCCAGCTGAAATCAACACGCCGTGCCAAAACTTGACAAGTGAGAGCTGTAATCATAACATAAGTATGACAAGATCGACCTTTCCTGCCTGTTGATCTTTCGTCACAGATATCGCGCACTGAACGCCCTCGTCTCGATACATCATGACATCATAAACATCTCTCATCGTGCACGCACTCGAAGCGTATAAGTACCTCCCGACCATAGAAACTCATGACTGGCCATCCTGCCCTCCCGACCCATCCTGTCCCATGAATCCGTTCGCCCCGCCACCACCATCGAACATGGCCCCCACAGGCCCAGGTGTAAAACTCCCCAATCCCAACCCTTCCGCCCAATCCCACTCCAGCGTCATCGGCATCTGCCACAGATCCTGCGGCACAAAGGGCTGCTGGAACGAGCCCATGGCCCCGGCACCCAGGTTCGGGTTCAGATCGGGCGACGTGTCGAAGCCGCCCAAGTCGCTGAGCAGGGCGTTGGCACCGGACATGCTGGGCGAGAAACCCGAGCCGGGCGCGAAGGAGCCGTACATGAGCGCCGGTTGAGGGAAGTTCGGGTTCGCGAGGGCATGCTGTTGTGGTGGCGGCGAACGCGTGGTGAAGGACGGGGTGACACCGTTCGGGATGTTATACGAGGTCGCCGTGGCTGGGTAGGCATCCCACGGTCCAGAGTTTGTTTGTATCGGCTGTGGCGGTATACCCACTTGCTGCCCTGCCTGCACCTGCTGAGGCGGTGAACGGTAATCACTGGCTGCACCCGCCCCAGCTTGACTTCCACCCCAGCTCGCCGGACTCTCGCGCAGACTCGGCGTCTGCACGGGTCGACGATAAGCAGCCTGGGTCTCGACCTGCATCATCTCCAGCGTCTTACCTTCGTCCAACGCCTCCGCGACGGCGATCTCGTCTCTTCCTCGCTCCCGCATCGCCTTCTCCCGCTCTCGCTCGCTCCCCCCGCCCGCGGCTTTCCTCTTGCCACGTCCGCTGCGCATGTCGCGTTCGGCTTTGTCGAGGACGACTTTGGCGATGCGCTCGAACTCTGCGCAAACGGAGAGCATACGCCGGACGTTGCCGTTGGCTTCGCTGACGTCGCGCTCGAGCATCGTCAGGAAAGAGACGACGGATGACATCAGACGCAGGTCGCCACGAGCGCGAGCGTCTTGTGGGTTCTGCAGGATGTTGGCGAAAAGGGTCACGAGGGCAGAGACGGGGTAGTAGAGGATGAGCCTATCGGATCAAGTCAGCGATGGGATTTCCCGGCGGACGTGGGTTTGACCCACCACACACAAGCGTAATCGCCCTGCGGGATATATCGGATCAACCCGATGCTTGTTCTGGCTGCATTCACGCATAACGCGGCGCTCATGAACACTCTCGGATTGAGCGGCCTGGCGTTCAGGCCTTGCAGAGCGTAATTACTCAACCGACTCGTCCAGTATCCATGATGTACGCTCATGCGATGGATCGTCGTGAGGCAGTTGTAGTACGCAAAGTGGAGAACAACCACGTGTAATATCAAAGGCGTGTGGGCGGCATTGATCTCATGCTCCGGTCTGAAATCCAACGGTATGCTGTCCTTCCACTCCTCAAGCTGCGCGTCCAATTCTCCAATCGTATTGAGTAATTCACCGTCAGACTGCCGCGATGCCTTGACCGAGTACAATTGCTTGTATACTCTCGACTGGATCTGCGCGAAGAGACACATCTGCCGGAAGAGGTTCATCGTCTTCTTGCCGTCCTGCTCCTTGGCCAAGGGAATGCTACCCACGTTATCCGGCGGATCTTCCGACGGCAGTTCCACGTTCATGTCGTCGTCATCCTGCGCCGGCGGGCGGCCAGACCGCAGACAAATATCCTTGTCGAGAAGGTAAGCGATCCAAAACACGCGCTTGCGCTGCTCGTTCTCCACTTCGTTCAAGTTGAAGCCGGAACCACGTTTGTGCAGGCCGATACTATGAGCGAGACGTGTGGCGGCGGCGACGAGGAAGAAGGAGGGTTGCGGGTTCGGGGTGCCTTGCAGGAACAGTGCCATGCCGAGCAGTGCTTGCACGGAGAGTAGATCGGTGTTCCGCATGGTCAGCTCGGTCATGACAGCCATGGCGTTCTTGAGGTAATCCCACGCGTGCTCGTCCTCTTCTTGTCCGACCACATTCGACATCACCCTCAAACGGTGCGCGATGCCGAGGGCGACATTCAGGGATGCCCACCAACCGGAGCCTTCGTAAGGCTCACGGCTATAGTGTTTGTCCACCAAGTGCATGAACGTGGGCTCGTGGAAGAGGGGGAACATCTGGTTGAAGTGCTCGAAGAAGTCCTTCAACAGAGCAAAGCACTCTTGGCGCGCGGGCAGAGGCTTGAATGTGCGCCTCTGGAAAAGATCGTTGAAGACTTCGGGCTTCCAATGATCCCAACCTTGCTTCTCTTCCGTTGCGGAAGCGATCATTTGCTGGAAGGAACTGTCACCCGTCTTATCGTTGACCCACTGAATTCCTTTGGGACTGAAGATACTGAACCCGGAGGAGGAACCGATGTAGCGAGTCTCGCCGCAGTTGTTGGTGATGAGACTGCACATCTGATCGGCGAGCGCGTCGACTTCCTTGATGTTACGCTTGATGGGAGCATTGTTGGTCGTTCCGGTGGCCGGCTCGGTTGGCGATGTGACGTTGATGGCACTTTCAGGAGATGTCGGTCGCGGTGGCTGCTCCCGTTCTTGCGGTGTGTCGTTCGTCGCCGGAGTTTGTGCGTTTGTCATTCGACCTCTACCAGAAGAGTCCTGCGACTGCGGGCTGGCGTGACTGCTCGAGGTTTGCCGCTCCGCCAACCTCTTTTCTAGTGTCCCGAGATCCGTCCTCCCGCCGTCATCTTCCGCCAACAGCCCACTCAAGCGCAGCAGGCTCTCCATCCTTCCCAGTCGATTCTCCAACCCCTCAATATACTTGGCGCCTTTCGGTGGCGCACGCTTCTTCTCCACCTGCGTGAAGATGCACTCGGTGCGGTAATTCTCGCAATGACTGCACTTGGGCATTTTGCCGTCGCACTTGATTTTCTTCTTCCGACACATGTCACACGCTCGCGCAATCCTTCTCCGCTTTGGGTCACGATTATCGCCGTCGCCGTCGCCGTCAGCGTCACCCGCCCCAGGTATGCCTGCCTCATCATTGTCGTCATACGAGTACTCGGGCCCGTTCTGAAACCAATGCGCGCCTTGCTGGGGAATGCCACCCTGGAGCAGCTCGGAATAACTGGGGCTACGGTCGCTGCCAGCGAAAGCACGCGGCGGTGGGTTCATCACGAGCGGCGTGGCGGTGGGGTGTATGGGACCGCCTTGCTGTGAGGTCATTGTTGTACTCGGAGTGCCCGTCTGAGCGCTACAGTGTTCAGCGGATGTCAATCAAGGTCGTCACGAGTGCCGTTGATGCGCTCCATTGTGAGTAATGTGCTGCCGTCAATGAATGTCAACGGTTGCAAGTGGGAGGGTGGTCGTCGAGTGTGAGGATGTTTACTGTGTACTAGGTACCTTTAATGTTCTCGGATCGCGGAATCGGAATCGGGATCAAGGGAGCTGCCGTGGCCTTGCACGTGGTGAGTTCGGGGCAACAGCTAATCTTAGATAAGGGCTATAGCTGTATTTGACCTAATATTCAACAGTAGTCCTTCTGATATCTATCAGAAAACAATTCGAATGATTCTATGGTAACTATTATTATGGCTTCAAATCATTAGAGTTTACTAACTTATTTATCAGTATAGATAAACTGATATAGCTTTCTTCATTGTATTTGACTATTATATACTATATATAGCCATGACAATAGCTAATACTATTACTGGAGTAAGAAATTAACACTTGGCTCCTCGGATTTTGAAGAGATAACCGTTTCTACTACCGTTACTATTCCATTTAACATCAGCTACTACGTACCTACCTGTCTTTCTTGTATTCATGTACTTATGTAATCGACCACCCTAAGCTTACATATGTACCTTATGGTTGCTTCCCGAGTTTCATGGATACATGTACATAGACAAACACCTGTATACGACATGCCTGCAACAACACAGGATGTAATGTGATCAGCCGGTCTGATCTCACGACATACTCCTCCCAACAACATGGCCGACGATATACTACAACCCACCCTCGAGACGGTCGAACGTCCTCTCAACCTCATCCCGGTGGGCTTGAAGGAAGCCGCGCTCGACTCGCCCACGTTCCGCGCAACAGCTTTACATTTCGGCGATCAGATCGAGGTGATTGAACGATGGCTCGACGGGTACGTCAAGGCCGCAGCCAGGCTGGTCGCGGAAGTGAACCAGTTGGAAGGGCTGGTGAATACGTTCCTCAGCCACAGTATGCCGCCCGCGCAGGTCAGCGAGGCGGTACTGGATCACGACTACACGATGCTGGCTATGCAGAGGTACGGGGAAGGTGCAAGGGAGTTTTGGCAATATACTTTGCGTGGGGTCAAGCGATACGATACCGCCGTCGTCGATCCCATCAAGAACTTCCTGAACAACGAATTGAGGGCTTTCAAGGAGGCTAGACGGACGTTGGAAGCGAGCCAGAAGAGTTTGGACAACGTCGTCGCACGGTACGCAGCCCAAAGCAAGACAAAGGAACCCAGCAGTCTGCGCGAGGATGCTTTCCAATTGCATGAAACGCGCAAGGCGTGCCTCAGGGCCAGCATGGACTTTTGCATTTCCGCGCCATTCCTGCGGGCGACGCTCGACAAGCTGATTGTGCGCATCTTTGCCGAACAGTGGAAAGAGATGCGCACAGGCCGTGAAGGCAATGCGGGGTTGTTCGCCAAGTGGAGTGGTGAGATGGAACGGGTGAGAGGGTGGAGCAAGGAGATGGAGAACAGTGAGCGCGCGTTCAAGCGAGAGCTACTCACCGCTCGCCGGCAGATTGAAGAGAGTGCTGGAGCTATGATCCGACCAAGTAGAGAACTGGAAGATTATGCACAAAGTACTGTACCATACCTGGGCGCGACAACGGGTGCGGCTGGTGCTAAGTCTGGCGGGGAGAGGGCTGAGAAGCAAGGTTGGCTCTTCATCCGCACGGTCACGGGCAAGCCGGCACGGACCGTCTGGTCGAGGAGGTGGTTTTTCGTGAAGAACGGCATCTTCGGTTGGCTCATCCAAGGGAGTCGTTCCGGTGGCGTGGAGGAAAGCGAGAAGATTGGCGTGCTCCTCTGCGGTGTCCGACCGGCTTTTCAGGAAGAGCGGAGGTTTTGCTTTGAAGTCAAGACCAAGGATACCAGCATCATCTTGCAAGCCGAAACCCAGCAGGAGCTCACCGAGTGGATCAGTGCGTTCGAGTTCGCCAAGAGGAAGGCACTTGAGGATCCCGCCAGCACCGAGACGAGCCAGGTGGGGCCCGGCGTTGATCCATCGTTCGCCATCACTCCACCGATTGCGCCAGAGTTTGCCGCCAAAGTCGGGGATGGCCATGCACAGATCGGGATTGACGGGGAACAATCACAATCAACCCCATCATCCGAACAAGGCGCTGCCGGCCAGGCCAGCTCCGATATCAATCAGGCCCGCCGCGTGACCAGCCTCGAGCGGCAAGAAGGCGAAGGGAGTCGTGATCACGCCGCTCGCATCATGCAGAGGCTCGACCTCCACAAAAGGGCCACGGCGACGCCTTCGTCGAGCTCCACTCCTGGAGGTATCGCGAGTTTGATCTCGGCGAGCCACAACATCTTGCCGGTCGGTCCGGGTACTCCGGCGTCGGCTACATTTGATGCGCCGAGGAGGAACATCACCTTGCCTACGAGCAGTCTGGCACCATCGACGCTCGCCAACCCGCCGGCAGCGACGAATCTGAGTCACACGGCGGTTGTCGTCAGTGGAGAGCGCGGGATAGGACTTGGCAAGGGACCAGACGGGTCAGGCATTCCTTCCGGGCTCATGGCCAACCTGTGGGGCAGCAATCATTGGGGCTATTTGAACCGCCTGAGTGATGGGCCGAAGCAACAGCAAGATGAGTCGCAGTCCACAAGCCCGACGCTGCGAACGACCTCGATCACGCACAGCCAAGACGATGTGCATATCATGGATGGCATGAGCGAGACACACAAAGAGTTGCCGCCCTTGTCTGCCGACGATTCGGGGTTGAGGCACAGGAAGACGTTGAGCGTGGCGGACGGCCCCCCAATGATCGAAGGCAAACCCAAGCAGGACGATACCGATGAGTATCCGAATTATTATCCACTGCCACTGAAAGCTCAACACGCGCAGTTCAGGATGTTGTTCCCATCCGTACCGCGAGCCGAGAAGGTGGTGCTGGTATTCCGCGCCACGTGGAACCCGAACGAGCAGCAAGAATTCCCTGGTCGGGTGTACGTCACCCCCAAAGACATATACCTCTACAGCAATCACCTCGGCCTCGTGCTCACGACGGGTGTGAGCTTGAGTTCGGTCAAGGAGGTGACCGCGGCACCTGGCAGGGATTGCGACTTTCTATACGTCCACCTCAAAGAGCGGAAGCAGGAGGACGATCCGAGACGTATCACCGTCAAGGTGTTCTTGGAGCCGATGAGACTGTTGCAACGGCGCTTGAACTTTCTGGTCCACAATGCCCACGCGAGTGACCCGGTCAAGCTGGAGGAAGTGCTCAAAACGCTGATCAAGATGGAAGTCGAGGAGCCACAACGCAGCTCTAGCGTCGAAAGCTGGGAAGAAGTGACGTATGGTCCCGACTCTCCCACCCGGGCAGGCGATCAACAGCGGAGTCCGCGTCGCGAGCGGAACGTCAAGGCATCTTTGCGCATCGACGGCGCGCTATACGCCGACCCTGCTCGGACCGGGAGAGAGGTCCAGAAGTTTAAGCTGCCCGCTCAGCCTGTCGTGTATGCTCCGCAAGGCATACAAGCTGGCATCACGCGAGACTTCAATGTCTCTGCGAAAGCTCTCTTTCACGTCATCTTTGGCGACAAAAGTGCCGTCTTTCAGTTGTTGTACTGCAAGCGGTGGGCGGACCGCATCACTCAGACGGCGTGGACGAAGACGCCGGCGGCGAGTCAACCGCACTGGACGCGGCGATTTACCAGTCAGGATCACCTCACGCCGCTTGCCGATACGCAGACCATCGACATCTTCAACGATCATCTGTGTTATGTCGTCACCCACACCACGACTCCGTGGCGCATGCCGTACTCGTCCCATTTTCTGCCCACGACCAAGATCGTCATCACGCACACTTCCAAATCAAGATGCAAGCTGGCCGTTTTCCAGCACATCGCCTGGCAGGCACCACCTCGATGGAGTTATGTGAGACGCGTGGTCGAGAAGCAAGCGTTGAACGGCCTCGAGGCAGATGCGCTAGATCTGTCGACCGTCGCCATGGATCAGGTCGCCAAGCTGGGCAGTCACAGCAAAACCAACCGAGCGATCGAGATATTCGGTAACGTTGGTCAGCAAACCAGCGTGACGCAGATTGACGCTTTCGGTATCAACCAAGCTCAGCGTGTCAAACTAAGGCAGCCTGTCAGCCTCGTGAGACTTATCGCCGACGACATCGTGATCAAAGTACTGCGCACGATGGGCATGGTACTCGATGTGTTCATGGCCCTGGGCAAGACCGTACTCGGGATTTGCACGGCCCACACATTGCTCGTTGCGCTCCTGGCTTTCTCTGCGCTGTATAATGGATGGCACGGATATCGCGACGGGATGACGTGGTGGCATGAGCGCAGCGCCAGCCGCTTCATGGCTCGAATCGGCGTGCGACCGGATCCGAGCATCGGGAAAGCGGTCTACCTGAGGGAGATCGAGCAGCTCATCGCCACTCCTAGCATGGAGAACGACACCACGGCCGCGTGGGCGCCGTCTTCCGACGCGAGCAAGACGTGCCGATCCACTTTTGTCGAACACCTCACCACGTCGCCCTCATTACCGTCCAGCAAGCACACGGGAGTCCGACTCCACCGCACGCGTGAGGCAATGGCTCGCTACCGGCATGACTTGCTCGTCGCCTTGCGAGTGGTGAATCGAGTCGAGCGCGACATCGTGAGCGCGGAGTGGGAGGACTGGTTGAGGGTGGAGGAGCGCAGATGTGCGCGGGTCGAGGATATGATCCGGCAGCGTTCCGGAGGGAATGGCAGCAAGCGAGTTCAGGTGAGTGAGTTGGATGCCGAGCTCGGGGTGGAGTTTGCGGAGTATTGTGCCAGTTGTAGGAATGATTTGGATGGGATGGTGATGTGAATTCTGTGTATAATCGATGATATCCGGCCGATATTGTATACTGTATGAACGTGTATACAAGTGTACGTGTGAAAAGAAGAGCAAGGGCAACTCTGGCCTACTGTAGTGTCAGGTGAGAAGATCAGCTTCCCACTTGCCAATTCCATTCAATTTTCTGGCGTGGGGAGCGCAACGACCACTCGCTGCTCGCGCCCGTGTCAAAAACATCTCCATCCACCTTCCTCCCCACTTCACTTTGCTTCACCACCTCCTCTTCTCTCTTCCTCCCTCTCTCTCACCTCACCCTCCTCAACAACAACATCACCTCATCCATGCTACGACTGAAATAATCGGCATCCCTTCCTACATCCAACCCTCACTTCTCACCACCCTCCATCTCCCTCAACATCGTCCGCCATCTCCCTTGCCCGAATCCTTCTGTATGTATGGCCCTTCACCACCCTACCGCACGGACTGCTAATTCTTCTCTCAAGCCTTGCCGTTCATCCAACATCTCTTCCTTTAAAACCCCACATCCGGATCTTCCTCCCACCTTCCACTACCACCCCCCCTCACCATGTCTGCCGAAGACGGCTCTCCCCCCATGGACTCTGGCGTCGATAACATCGTCGACACGCTCGGCGGACTGAACACCGACGACCAGCCGCGCACCGAGGAAGAGTACGCCCAAACTCAAATCACCGTGCGCGCCATCGTGACTTCCAAAGAGGCCGGCGTGATCATCGGCAAAGCTGGCCAGAACGTCGCCGACCTGAGGGACAAGACGGGTGTCCGCGCGGGAGTCAGCAAGGTCGTCCCTGGCGTGCACGACCGCGTCTTGACCGTCACCGGAGCGTTGATGGGCATCTCGGAGGCGTACGGCTTGGTGGCAGATGGATTGGTCAAGGGCGCGCCGCAGATGGGGATGGGTGGTGTGGTCGCCAACCCCAACACACATCGTACGTTCTCTTGACGTATTACGCCGGGTGAACCGACTGACTCGTTGTTAGCGATTCGCCTCCTGATCTCGCACAATCAGATGGGCACCATCATCGGCCGACAGGGACTCAAGATCAAGCAGATACAGGATGGGTCGGGAGTCCGCATGGTCGCGCAAAAGGAGATGCTGCCCCAATCCACCGAACGGATAGTCGAGATCCAGGGCACCCCGGACGGCATTCAGAAGGCGGTTTGGGAGATCGGCAAGTGCTTGGTGGACGACCAGGAGCGTGGCTACGGGACGGTGCTGTACAGCCCTGCGGTCCGCGTTCAAGGGGGTGCTCCACCCGTCAACGGCACCGGCTACGGCGCACCGAGGAGCTTCAACCGGACCGGCAACGGCGCCGACTTCACTGGCGCTCCGCCGTCGTACCCTCCCCGTCGCAACGGTGGCCCGGACAACGGTGGTCCGCCACCTGCGGTCGAAGACGGCGAAGACATCCAGACCCAAAACATCAGCATCCCCGCCGACATGGTCGGTTGCATCATCGGCCGCGGCGGGAGCAAGATCAGCGAGATCCGCAAGAGCTCGGGCGCGCGCATCTCCATCGCCAAAGCACCGCACGACGACTCGGGCGAACGCATGTTCACCATCACCGGCGGGCAGGGCGCCAACGAGAAGGCACTGTACCTGCTGTACGAAAACTTGGAGGCCGAGAAGATGCGTCGAAGCCAGATCCCGGAAGCTGCGGCATAGAGCGCCTATGGCTATGGAGATGGCGAGCCCATCGCTCCGGCCCTACTCGGTCACTGAGGACAAACCTATCGACTTATCGTGCACCAGCCACTCAACCTCCCTGTAGCGATTCCACGACCACCCATCATGGGACATTCACCACACCTCCATTGCCGCAGCCACCACCTTTTCCTTCACGCTTTCATGATGAATTGTTTACGACACTCATGCTTTCCATGACGACCACCAGCGATGACCGTCCGAGCCTCAACTTATCCGTCCCGACTTCCTTCTCACATCTCAATCAACCAAATGGCCGACGAACCTCCGAGCGTCCTTGCCTTCCGTCATCCACGGCGGAGCTCTCATGCCGACAAACCTTCCAACATGCGTGCAACCACCGAGAGAAAGCGGATGGAGAAGGAGGCAATGGCCCGTCGACATACGAAAGTTTTTGCTATTTCGCATAGCGTTTTATACCAAGTTTTGATTTCGGTTTGCTGTATGTAGAAAGCGGGCGAAGGCGAACGACGCTGCTGGGATGGTATGGGGTGTTATTGCGGGTGGCGTGGGTGTGATGGATGGATGGATGGGCTTGTGGCGAGGCGGAATAGCGCAGCAATGGTTTCGTATAGTGCGAGTATGCCGATTCTTCTTCTTCTTTAGTTCGGGTATCGATTTCATTGTAAGTTTGGTTGCTGCTTGCTTGGTGGCTTATTTGATGTATGTGGGGTGCTGGGTGGGTGATTGAACGATGAGCTAAAGCTGTAACGACCTTTTTGAAGGAGGAATAGAGGTAATCTTTCTGGTGAAGTCCCTCTTTTGGTTGGACGCGATTCACTGATCGTCAGATCGCCGGCCTGCTACATATCAAGTGCACGCTCTGATTGCTCTTGAACTTCGCGACGTGTCGGTGGATTAAAGAAGAAGTGTGTTGTTGGGTTGTAGCCTTGCCGTATCGGGCGCGGACCGCCCCGGGGTGGACGCCTTGTGGTCTTTTGCGGCCGGCAAGTTCCGCGAGGCTTGCTCGCCGGAGACATACATGCTATAGCAACGACACCTGATACATGTACTCGATTTGAAAGTCATTCTCCAAGATTTGTAAAGACTTCACACGTCCAAATCTTCTTCGCGACTTCGCCACCCTCGCTCACGGTGTCCTCTTACAACATAGGCCGCAGCCTTCGGGCCAATCGACCACCCTCGTCTTCCCAAACTTCGTCCATGACAGACTCGACACCCGCGGCTCCCAAGCCGAGCAGCAGCGTCAAGCTGGTCCTGCTGGGTGAGGCCGCAGTGGGCAAGGTACGTCTTGACAAGTGCACTACCGACCGTGCCAACATCATCAGGCTGAAGAGCAGAAACCGCTGACCTTGACCTCGGTACTCAGTCTTCCCTCGTCCTCCGCTTCGTCAACAACGAATTCCAACCCAACAAAGAACCCACCATCGGCGCCGCTTTCCTGACGCAAAAATGTCAGCTGCCCAACCGGACGATCAAGTTCGAAATCTGGGATACCGCCGGACAGGAGCGCTTCGCCAGTCTGGCGCCCATGTACTACCGGAACGCGCAGAGCGCGCTGGTCGTCTACGACATCACCAAGCAGAGTAGCCTCGTCAAGGCCAAACACTGGGTCGCGGAGCTGCAACGGCAGGCCTCGCCGGGGATCGTCATCGCACTTGTGGGTAACAAGCTCGATCTCTGCGAGGATGACGGTGCGGCGGGCGAGGAGGAGGAAGACGGTGGACAACACGACGGCGATGCGGAGGGACAGGGAGACGGCGCGGTGCGCAAGGTCAGCATGAAGGAAGCCAAGGCGTACGCGGATGAGGAGAGTTTGCTCTTCTTCGAGACGAGCGCGAAGACTGGGCATAATGTGAGCGAGGTGTTCACGGCGATCGCGAATGCGATACCGGAGACGAGTCTGAAAGGGCCGCGGGGAGGAGCGGCGGGGACGGGGACGCAGGCGGCGATCAGTACGGGGCAGGACAGCAGTCGCGTCAACTTGACTGCCAAACCCGGTGAAGGCGGCGCGAAGGAGGGCTGTGCGTGCTGAGTCCGATTCTGCCATTTGAGTCCGGCGTTATAGGGTGATGGGTGTTATTGAGGACAGGTTTCGAGCGAGCAATGTCGTTGAAGCGATTTACCGTGCGTATGGAGAATACTGTGCTTTGTTGTATAGCGGTTACGCAGGCGTCCTCACGTATTTCGGTAGAGTATAAGTTGAAACTGCATGCTAAGAAGCGTCTCAACATCTGAGATCCTACGTGAAGCCATGCTCACTCCCAGAAGATCCGATAGTTTGAGATCAGGATTCCAACTTTTGAGTCTGAAAACATCCAATACATTAAATCTCTCTAGAATGTCGACTTCCGCTGTCAATCATCATACTCCTCATTCAACTCATCTATCAGTCGATTCTCCGCATCGCTGTCTCCTCGCCCCCTGCCGCGACCAATACCAGAACCCCCAATACCGCCATTGACGCGACTGTACCCGCGCCGCGCAGGCAAGAAACGGGCGCACGAAGATGTGAGGACGATGAACAGATCCTGCGAACAGTACATCAGTCACGGAACGGTCATCCAGCGTCACGAATAGCAAGAGCGTACCTTCAAAAACCCAAACATGCCCGCCCACAAGGCGTAGTTCGGCAACTGCCTCCAACCCCTCTGCTGCAGCACCATCCGACTGTACACGCAGCCGCCGGCGAAGTAAACGATCACGAAGATCATCGCGATGACGCCGAAGACCCCCGACGGCGAAAGCGTCTGCTTGGCCGTCTCGATGACTTGACAGCCGGCGGACGATCGCGCCTCGAAGAAGTACGTGCATTCGTCCGGACTCGCGGAGACGAAGCTCAGGGTCAGGAGAGGCGAGAGCGGTTCCTTGTCGCAGAGCATGCTGATGATTGTGCTTTTCCTTCGGACGGAGGAGGGCGCAGGTTTCTTCCTCTCTTTCTTGTCCTCATCGTCGTCGTCGTCTTCATCGTCGTCGTCATCCTTACCTTTTCCCTTTTTCGGCCCGTCGATGATCTCTCTCCGTGACGGGTCATCGATGGTATATGCGCGCTTCCTGGGTCCGGACTCACACGGCGAGCCATCCGTGTAGTTCAAAACGAGCTTGCGACCTCTGAACACGGGCGCGGAATTCTGTTGTCTACTCACACACGTCAGCATCAACTCCATCTCACATCCCTCCCACAGGCCATTACCCACCCGATGCTGTACACCT